>ENA-OWNK01001230-OWNK01001230.1-metagenome-genome-assembly--contig:-NODE-1230-length-11316-cov-3.438061_pt1 | contig 11316 bp, 10 predicted proteins | sample MGYA00245343_ERZ651121 | MGnify/ENA primary metagenome ERZ651121 (study PRJEB26857, sample SAMEA4031775) | metagenome | biome: human; feature: oral; material: saliva | place: Philippines | collected 2014... | reverse complement strand
GCCATCGGCATCGGTGTCGTGCACCTCCTTCATCACGGGCCATGAACCCACATCGCGCCATCCGAAAGAGCATTCTTGCACCACCGTGGGCAAGTCGCGATCGAGGAGGACAGCGTCAATGCTGTTGTATTCCGCAGCAGGGTAGTAGCGTTGAAGTGCCAGCTTGGCTTCCTTTTCTGAAAACTCCACCGCGCTCAGCCCGATACCGGGTAGGAGTTGAGGCACGTGGCTCGCCATCGTTTGCACGTGCCAGAGGAAAAGTCCCGTGTTCCACAAGAATTCACCGCTTGATACGAAGGTTTGGGCAAACTCAATGGGAGGTTTTTCGGTGAAGGATTTACGCATGAAGCGTTTTTGGTCGATGCTTTTGCCCTTTTGTAGGTAGCCATAAGCTGTGTTGGGAGTGGTGGCTTTGACGCTCATCGCCAAAAACTGGGGATGCTCACGCACATAGTCCAAACCCTGCAACAATTCTTGCTCAAAGGCAGCCTCGTTCGTGATGAACTGGTCAGCAGGCGAAGCCACAATGCAGGCTTCGGGATCGCGCTGACTGATGTACCACGATGCCCAAGCTGCGGCAGGAGCCGTGGACAACTGGGCAGGTTCTGCCAAAATTTGAGCGTCTTCGAGTTCGGGAAGTTGTGTTTTTACCAATGGCACATAGTCTGTGAAGGTAGAAACGTAGATATTTTGAAGGGGAATGAAGCGTGCGATGCGGTCGAATGTCAGCTGCAATAGCGTGCGTCCCACCCCGAAGAAGTCGATGAATTGTTTGGGATGTTGAGCGCGGCTCACGGGCCATAATCGACGACCTTGACCGCCTGCCAGTATGATGCAATAATCGTGAGTTCTCATGGAAAAATGATGTAAATTGAGTACAGCGAATATAACGATAAAGCATGAAATAACGAAGAGAATAAAGAAGAAATACATGGTGTGATAAAGTTTTTCGTGTAAAGGTTTGGTGGATAGATAAAAAAGTAGTACTTTTGCATCACGTTCGCACTACAAGTGCTGAATGATGCTCCGATGGCGGAATCGGTAGACGCGTCGGTCTCAAACACCGATAGGGAAACCTGTGCCGGTTCGACCCCGGCTCGGAGTACGATAACCACTCTTCAACAAAAGTTGTAGGGTGGTTTTTTGTTGTGCCTACCCTCATTGCACCCTTCTATATGTGGGTTGAAGGACGTTAATTCAGACACTTTTTGGCGTAAAGAATGTTTCAATATTCTGTTTCTTAAGTTCTTTTAGATTTATGGCGCGTTTAGCGAAGTTTTTTGAGGGAGATTTGGAGTGCGCTTAGTGTGTTTTTCTTGCTTTCGTGCATTTGGCGAGAAAATAGAGAAAATAAGTACTTGCCTGAGCACCGAGTTTCCTCGCGTACGCGCGCGCGTTACCAGCAAACATGCACTTTTTGCTTTCACAACCTTCACCGATGGGCATTGAGTTTCCATAAAATTGACTGACAAACCCCACTCTTTCGCCCTCCAATATGACACCTTTCGTAGCCTCTACCAGACGGGCTTTGGTGCTCATTTGAAGAACACCGTTCCTAATACCCTCGCATTTCACTGTATTTCAGTAGACTACATCCGTTTTTGTGAAGGTTGTGAAAGCAAAAAGTGCAAAAATGCAGGGTGCGCGCACACGCGCACGCGCGAGAGAGGTGCAAAAGACGAAAACAGGGAGCACGATAAAACACTCCTCTGAAGTGAGATTCGTTATTCTCCAAGCAACCAATAAAAACATCGGACGTTTTCCAAAAAACGTCCGACATTTTCCCAAAAACGTGGGAGATTTTTTCAAAAACGTGGGAAGTTTTTCAGCATATCTCCCACGTTTTTTTCTATACTCTCCGATGTACTATCCCTTTCACAAGAGAGATTTGTCATCTCACGACCTACATCTTCTACAGCTGGTACTTGGCTTCGTCCAGTTATACCCATAAGTCAGCACACAACAGGAAGTGCAACGGAGGAATGTGGCGTCAAAACCGATGGCGCAACCACAGTCCACCCTGAAACGACAAAGTTGGGTCGACTGCAGAGCGAGAAGCGCTGGAGGTGAAGGGACGACTCCAATGCTGGGTTAGTCCTACACGAGCAGACAGTGACCAAGCGCGAGATGGGGTCCATGATGCCACTGCCACTCCGGAGCAACCTGTACCATAAAAGCTCGGAAAGGCTCCTGTGCTTGGTAGTTGCGGTTGATAAACAAATAGGCGCGCATCAAAACGCTCAGCCGAAAACACCCCCACAAAGGCAGAAGCGTGCCAAGCAGTCTGGGGAGCATAGCGCAGACGCATCGAAAGCATTGCCCCAAAGTGCGGAGTGCTCGACATTTGCTGCCTTGTCATGGCACCATCAAGGTTGGTCTGCCACGACCACGCACCAAAGCTGTACTGATGTTGCAGCCGAAGTCCCTGACGCGTCACCCACTGGAGCAATGGTGCATGCTGTGGAATGGTTTGTTGCTTTGATGTGAGGCGATAGCGCAATGACCACTGCTCTCTACGATGCGCAGCGTAGGTGAAGAGGGTTTGCAAAACAAGTCCCGAAGAGGGAGCGGCAGCGCGCCAAGTGTGAAGGGGATGGTGGTAGATCTGGGCAAAACTTTGCCAGCGGAGTTTGCGCCAGCGCGCAGTTTCGTAGCCAAGAAGCAGCCCCATTTCATTTTGCACCTTATTGCCTTGTTGGAAGGTGCGAGCCGAAGGCGCAATGTTGTGCCCACTGAAGTGCCGAAGTTGGAGCAGCAGGATGTCGGACGCAGTGAGTTGATAGCGCAAGAAGGCTGCAATGGCAGTTCCTCCAGACGCGTTTATCGTCCCCTCTGTTTGAAGACTCCATCGGCGCGCATAGTGAGCAAAGTCCAAACTTATCGCCAAGGCATTGTTTCCGACCATGGGAGAGGGGACACCTCCCGCAGTTTTGTTTTCTGGAAAAGGCTGAGAAAAGTGATTTCCCCCAATACCAACACCCCATTCAGTTTGTGGCTGTTTCCACGCAGCATGCGCCCCTAGTTGATAGTGCCCTAAAGTGCTGCGATGGGAGAGCTCTAGTCGATTGCGATGGTAGCCATTTTCATAGATAGACTTCACCTCTCCGTCTTCAAAACTCGCATCGAATGCACGATAACTCGCAAAGGCTGTCCATTGCCAATACCCCGTTTGTTGTTGCCAGGCTGCTCCGCGCAGATAATGCGCCTCATCGGTGGAGGTATTGGGGGTGATGCGCGTGAGATGTCGCGGAAGATCTATAAAATAGGGTTGAATGAAGCTGGCAAAACGATGCCCGACGAGGAGACCTTGGGCAAACTGGACATGATAGTCGCCCAAGATGATTTGGCGCTGAGCTGAGCTGTTGTGTTTTTCAACAAAGAAGGAGGTATGATCAAAGGGCAGATTGCGATAGGCGGCAAAGGGTTCTCCAATGTCGTGATCGAAGGTGATGCCAGCTCTCCACGATTCGCGCGACTGCACGCGATAGCGCAATGTGTTGCTCCAAGGGAGTCCGAGAAAGCGGTACTTTTCATCGACGGGATGATGAGGATTGCCACCCAACAAAGGCGAATGCGGAAGGGGCAACTGAGCGCGATATTCGAGGGTGTGGCGTGCTGTCTGCCACTGTTGTCGCCAATCGGGTTGCGCACGTAAGGTGTCGCCCACTTCCACAAAAAGACTGAGCCATCGCAACTGCTGCGCCTCTATGCCATGTACCATCATGAGTTCGGAGGGGGAAGCAAAGGCGCGCAAGCGACTGCGATAAGCTAATAACGAGTCCACCTGCGCTGCAGAGAGCAAGGAGAGATCTAGAAGCTGTTGGCGCGTGGCAAGGTTGATGTTGAGGGGGTGGAGGTGCTGGTCTTGGAGAAAGTCGAGTGTAGTTCCTCCGCGGTCGATGGGCGAAGGGCTATCCTCATCTACCCCACGGCTTTCGAGATATTCTTCCACAAATTGGTCCCAGGAGAGGAGCGGCATTCCACGCACGATGGTCTGCGCTGGCAGGAGCAGCATGCTGCAAAGTCCTAAGATGATAAGGAGCGGTTTCATAGTCAGATGCACGATTAAGGAAGTAATTAGAGGTAAGGTGGCATCCTTTGTGGAGAAAAAGAAGAGAAGAAAAAAACGCACCCTTCTTCCGCGCATCAAAGAGCGAGAAAGAAGGGTGCGCGAAGCAAAAAGTCGGCGGATGCTATGCTTTAGAAACGAGCAACGATACCGATAGAGAGGTTAGTTTGTGAGTAGTTTCCAGAGAGAACTTGTTCGCGTGCTTCTGCATTTACAAACACATTGTCAGTGAGGAAGTATTGCACGCCACCACCGAAGTTAGCACCAAGCGAACCAGTATGGTCGTAAACTGTTGTGCTGTTGAGAACACCGAGCTTGAGCCCCCAGTTGGAATAAGAAAAACCTGCGAGAGGATATACGGCAAACTTAGGTGAAAGGCGGAACACGTAGTGCGCGTTGGCATTGATGTCCCAAGCGTAAAGACCATTTGAGGGGAGATAGTAACCGAAAGAACCTTCGATGCGGATGTTGTCCGTTACGAAGTGCTGGTATTTAGCACCAATACCGATGTTGTTATTGAAACTTCCGAAAAGGAGATTTACTCCTAATGCCTTTGAGTTGGTTTGATCGTAAGCTGGATTACGAGTGACTGCTTGTACTTGTGCTTGGCTTTGCACTGCGAAAGCTAGCAAGGTAGCGAGAAGTAATGTTTTTTTCATCTGATGATTATGTGTTGGATGATTCTAAATGAAACTGCACCCACTGCAACAAAGCCTTAGGCGAGTGGTGCAAATATAGCAAAACTTTTTGAATATCACGTATTTCTGCAGAGAAATTATGCATTTCAGGGCAGATTTACCCTATTTCTAACATACGCGCACCCTCAGGTAAGGGAAAATGTGCGTCGTGACTCACGACTACGATGGCGCGTTGCTGATGCTGTGCTAAGAGGGTGGCATAGAGTTCTTCGCGTGTGGCAGTATCGAGATGAGTGTCGGGCTCGTCGAGGAGCAATAATTGTGGCGAACTCACCAAGGCACGTGCTAAAAGGGTGCGTTGCCACTGACCTCCGCTCAAGGAGTCGATGGGGCAATCGGCTAGTTCTAAGAGATTGAGCGTCTCGAGGGTGGAGAGAGTCGTGGCGCGCTCCGACTGTCCGAAGGGTTTCCACCAAGGGAGGGTGCATTGCAATCCGCTGCGCACAGTTTGGAAGACTGTGATGGGAAATTGACGGTCGATGCTGCGATGCTGAGGGAGATAACCAGTGGTGAGACCTTCTGCACGGCGGATAGTGCCGCTCGTGGGACTGAGTAGACCGCTGATAATTTTGAGAAGAGAGGTTTTTCCCCCTCCATTCTTTCCACGCAAAACGATGAAATCTCGCTCTTCGATGGAGAGTGAGAAGTGGGAGAGGATGTCGCGACGTTGATCGTAGGAGAAACTGACGTCGCTGAGGGTGATGAGGGTGGACATTACTGAGGAGGCTGTACGAGGGTTCGAGCGATGTGGAGCATTTGTTTGTCCCACTCTACAGAAAGTGGGGCGATGCTGACGATGCGTGCGCCTGTGCTTTCGGCGATGCGACGTGCTGCACGGCCTGCATGTTCTTCTTGGATGAAAACAACTTGCACTTTGTCGCGCTGCGCTTGCAGGATGAGCTGCTGCATGCGGTCGGCAGAGGGTTCACGACCATCTTGTTCTACTGCAACTTGCTGGAGTCCGTAGTCACGAGCGAAGTATCCCAAAGCGGGATGATAGATGATGAAGGTGCGATGAGCGAGCGGCCGCAGGATTTGACGGATTTCACCATCGATGGAGTCGATGTGTTGCACCAAGCTGTCATGGCGATGCTGATAAAACTTGGCATTGGCACTGTCTACTTGGTAGAGAGCACGCAACACATTGTGAGCAATTTGCTTGCCCGAGGTGGCTGAGAGCCAAGTGTGTAGATCGATGCCCTCAACATGTGGGTGAGAATGGTTGTGACTGTGGTCGTCTTGAAGGAGAACGATGCTATCGGAAGTGTTGACGACCAGGAGATTGGGGGCATTTTCGGTGAGCTTTCGCAAACGCGCTTGTTCAAATCCAAGCGTACCCACGCAGAAATAGGCGCGGCTGTCGCTGGTTTGCACCACTTGTTGGGGAGTGAGCTCGTAGGTTTCTGGACTTACTCCAGCAGGAACGAGGGTGTTGACTTGGAATTTGTCGCCAACGATGCCTTGCACAAAGTAACGCAACGGTTCGATGCTCACCGTGATAATGGGGCGATCGCTAATCACGTCACGGCAAGAGCCTAAGAGGAAGGGCAAAAGTAGGAGAAAGAGATGGTAGAGTCTGAAACGCATAAACCAAGGGGTAGATTTACAAAAGAGATTGTACTCCTTCGGTGGCGATAATCACCAAACAATAGCGGAGAAATTTACCTAAAGTGAGCATGAGGAGGGTGAGTGGCAGGTTGACTCTCAAATAACCGAGGGCGATGGTGATGAGAGAGCCCAAGATGGGTATCCAAGAAAGGAGCCCTCCCCAATATCCAAAACGATGCACATAGCGTTTGCCACGCTCCAAGGCTTGGGGATTGACGCGAAGATAACGCTCGATCATGTCTTCACGACCGAGGCGTCCAATGCCGTAGTTGGTGGCAGAACCGAGGGTGTTGCCAATGGTACTAACGATAAGCAGTTCTAAAGGTGCCACTCCCGCAGCAACTAGCGCAGACAACACAACTTCGGAGGCTAGAGGGAGGATGCTACCTGCAAAGAGGGCGGCGATAAACATGCCCCAAAGCCCGTGTTCAATCAAAAAGTGGATAATAACGTCCATAAATCAAAGTAGTTGGCTATGCCAAGTAGGAGGAAGAGAAACACCCAAAGGATGAACCACACATTCATGCCGCGTCCTTTGGCAAGCGCGAAGTAGTGACCGATGAAAGGTATTTGTGTGACCAAACACAACGGCAAGGTGGTGTTGAAATGCTGCGGAAGAGCGAAATGAATCAACGCCAGTGGCAGCACTTGCAATAGGAGGAGATAGTAGTATTGGCGTGTGCGGATTTTATCATCATAGCTTGTTCGCAAGAAATGCACCAAACTCGCGGCACTGATGAAAAAGAAGAGTCCACTGCCTACCCACTGCGAGAGGGGAACGTGGCTGAAATCTGGCAATGCAGTCAGTTGACTGAGATTCCACATCGCAAGATAAGGGGCTAACCATTCGCGCGCAAACAGAAAAACTGGGAGGAACAACCAATAAGGTAGCGACAATCCTAGCAATGCTGCCATAGCGGATTTACTGGTGAGCGCACGAAGATGACGTTCGGAGGAGAAGAAGAGGAACGGCACCAGCAATAAAAGGGGAGGAAATGCGAGACTTCCTACGCCCAAGAGAAAGAAAGCGTGATAAAAGTAGCCTTGCGGTGCATAAACGCCGTAGGTGCGGAAAAGCAGGAAGTAGGCACCAAGCAAACAGGCTGCAGGGAAGAGATGGAATCCTAAAGCATGGAACTGAGGAAACGCAAGAAAGACATAGAGGAATGAGACACTTATCATGCGCGATCGCACACGTATGAGCTGATATTGCGTGTTCCACGCTATCATGATGTAAGTCATCATTCCTACTGCCACCAATCCTCCCCACAACGCTACACTCTGGATGTCGGGAATCATCCAGATGACGGAAGCAAGCACTACCAATATCGGTAGAGAAATCATGCTTTCTGAAACACGAATGCGAAATGACTGTGAGCGCATGGGAAGGATTAGGGGGGAGGGGCTGTCGAGTAGTGGAATTATCGGAGAAGCTGCAAGGAGCTTCCGAGAAATCACAAGGATGATCCGAGAAAATTCACTGAAAATCCGAATAACTTCTCAGCATGTTCTACTGTGGAAAAGGATTTACAAATCAAATCCAATGTCTCGACGGAAATACTTCTTCTCAAATTGGATTTGTTCGGCACCACGCATCGACTTGGCAAGTGCTTCTTCGCGAGTGGCTCCGTAAGAGCTCACAGCAATGACACGACCGCCAGCGGTAACAAGTTGTCCCTCCTTGAGCGTCGTACCAGCATGGAAGACAACACTTCCCTCTACTTCAGCGTTTGAGATGGGGAATCCTTTGTCGTAAGCCTCAGGATAGCCACCGCTCACGCACATCACGCAGACAGCTGCACGTTCGTCAAAGGTGATTTCACGCTCATCGAGATTGCCTTCTGCTACACCTTCAAGGAGGTCTACCAAATCGCTCTTGATACGGAGCATCACACTTTCAGTTTCGGGGTCACCCATGCGGCAGTTGTATTCAATCACCTTGGGTTGTCCGTCGCAGTTGATGAGTCCGAAGAAGATGAAGCCTTTGTAGACGATCCCCTCTGAGCGCAAACCTTCTACAGTGGGACGAATGATTTCGCGCTCCACTCGTGCCATCCACTCTGGCGTAGCGAAGGGTACAGGAGTCACCGAACCCATGCCACCGGTATTGAGTCCGGTGTCGCCTTCTCCGATGCGCTTGTAGTCTTTTGCCTCGGGGAGAATCTTATAATGCTCTCCGTCGGTGAGCACAAACAGAGAGCACTCGATGCCAGACAAGAACTCTTCAATCACCACGCGACTTGAAGCATTGCCAAACTGACCGCCGAGCATTTCTCTCAGTGCTTTTTGAGCTTCTTCGAGCGTGGGAAGGATGAGCACACCCTTACCAGCGCAGAGACCGTCGGCCTTCAAGACATAGGGGGCGGTGAGCGTTGCCAAAAAATCGCAACCAGCTTCCACTTGTGTGCCATCGAAGGTTTGATAAGCTGCGGTGGGAATGCCGTGACGCTGCATAAAGGCTTTGGCAAAGTCCTTTGAACCTTCGAGTACTGCGCCAGCCTTGGAAGGACCAATGACAGGAATGTGCGCCGTAGCCGAGCGAGAGAGAAAATCATCGTAGATACCCTTCACCAATGGATCTTCCGGACCGACAACCACCATGTCCACTTGCTGCTTCACGACGAAGTCTGCAAGAGCATCAAAATCTGTGGCAGCGATGTCCACGTTTTCGCCTACACTGGACGTGCCAGCGTTGCCTGGTGCAATGAAAAGTTGCTCAACTTTTGGACTTTGGGCGATTTTCCAGGCTAGTGCGTGTTCGCGACCGCCAGAACCAAGGAGAAGGATCTTCATGAGAGGAGGGGTGTTGTGAGATGAATGTATAAATGGGGAATGAGAGATTGCGTTTATTTGCGCAACAACTTGTGGTATCTGTCTTTATCGAGTAAGATTTCTGTAGAAATCGTCAATTCTTTATCATTGCGCAGTTTGTAAGTATAAGCACCTTGCTGCCCATAGTGCGAGGAAACGATAGCGTATTCCAACAATTCGCGCACCTCCTTTTGCCAGCGACGCAAGTCTGCTGCCACGTTTGGAGCAAGTTTCGTGGACAATGCCTTCAATTCTGTCTGAATGCTGTCGCTATATCCCTCATAGTCTGCCCATTTCTTCAGATAATCCAGCATGCGCTTCGTCTGCGTGTTGTAGGTGAAGGAACTTTTTTCCATGAAAGACAGGAAATCTTGGAAATCTGCATCAGAGATATTGAATGACGCTGCAGGTGCCAATTCGCGATGGGTGTTGAGGTATTTCACCACATAGTCGAAAAACTCCTCAGAGAGAGCGAGATCATCGAGCATGTCAGGTAGAGAATCGGGTGTCACAGCCACATCGGGGGTGATGCCACCACCATCTTTCACCAAGCGACCGTTGCTCGTCTTGAAAGTTTTGCAGAGCGAATCGGGCAAGTGCTTAGGTTGACCATCCGAACCACGATTTTTGAAATCATAAGCCTGCACACAGCGTCCAGAGGGGATGTAATACTTTGCCGTGGTGAGTTTGAGCATCGTGTTGTAAGGCAATTCTCGTTGCGATTGCACAAGTCCCTTACCATAGGTGCGCTGTCCCACAATCACTGCGCGGTCATAATCTTGCAGCGTGCCCGAAGTAATTTCAGCAGCCGAGGCAGTGCCGTAGTCTACCAACACCACCATGGGGATGTCAGCATCGAGTGGAGCTTGTTTGGTTTTGAGAATCGCATTCTGTTCGGGATCCTTTCCACGCATCTCCAGCACCTTTTTGCCTTTATGGATGAAAAGATTCACCACATCTACAGCCTGATTCATCAGTCCGCCACCATTTCCACGCAAATCCAGCACCAGGCGTTGCGCTCCCTGTGCTTTTAGTTGTTCCAGAGCTTGGCGCAAATCATGTGCCGTATCGTCACGATAGCCCGTCATCACCACATATCCCACATGGTTGGGCAAAAGTTGCGCAAAGGGCACCGAAGGTTGTTTGATCAACTGTCGCTTCAATCGAAAGCGCAACAGCTTCTCATGCATCGGACGCTTCACGGTCACCGTCACCGTCGTACCCGCATCTCCACGCAGCTGGTTGGAAATCTTGCTAGAATAGTCCGATTTAGCTTGTTTTCCACAGACGCCTACCTCTTTATCATTGATTTTCATGATAATGTCTCCAGTGCGCAATCCTGCTGCCTGAGCTGGCATTCCCACATACGGTCCGTCAAAGACGCAACGATCGCTCCCTTTGTGGTAGCGAATCGGAGAACCAATCCCGGCATACTTACCTGTGGTGAGGGTTTTTAGTTCATCGGTGCGCGAGGCTTTGTAAAACTCGGTGTAGGGGTCAAGACTATTGAGCATATAACGGATGGCATCTCCCGTCACCTGCTCTGCATCAAGCGTATCTACGTAGTTTAGTTCGAGTTCTTCGTAGAGCGCATTGAAAATATCCAAAGCCTTTGTGGTTTTGAAATTGTCAGATTCCTGCGCTTGAAGTGAAAGCTGTGCTCCGACTCCGAAGAGAAGTGCTATAAAGAGAAAAAATCTTTTGATCATTTTGTGTCGGTTGTCCCACCACGTCACGAGGCATTTGCAAATCTGCTATCGCGCACGCACGTGTGTGACTACAAAGTTACGGTCTTTTTTGAGAAATAGCTGTTCTGAGACTTTGAAAATCGTCTTTTTTCACCCCAACCCTCTGCGCTTGCTATCTCTAAGCTCTGTTTTGCCGCAATTCGTTCCAAGTTTCGGCAGGCAACTGTGTCCCCATCACCTGAATCACAGCAGCTGCACAGCGAGCTCCCATCTGCAAGCAGCGCTCCAATGAAGCGCCTTGCGCATGCTCATAGAGGAATCCGCCTGCAAAGAAATCACCTGCACCAGTAGTGTCTTCCACCTTTGCCACGCGCTCAGCAGCGACGCCCAATTAGAGGCCGGTAGAACTATTGATTTAAAATGGTCGGATGTGGCATTACCA
>ENA-OWNK01001229-OWNK01001229.1-metagenome-genome-assembly--contig:-NODE-1229-length-11318-cov-25.253662_pt1 | contig 11318 bp, 9 predicted proteins | sample MGYA00245343_ERZ651121 | MGnify/ENA primary metagenome ERZ651121 (study PRJEB26857, sample SAMEA4031775) | metagenome | biome: human; feature: oral; material: saliva | place: Philippines | collected 2014... | reverse complement strand
AGGCGCGTATTATCCTCTCGCAGGCGGTGATTTATTGTGCGCTCGCGCCGAAGTCGAACGCCGCGTATAACGCGATTAATCGTGCGATTGCGGATGTGCGTGCGGGCGCTGCCGGTCAGGTTCCGCTGCATTTGCGTGATGGTCATTATGCGGGGGCTAAGCAGTTTGGTCACGGTGAGGGGTACATTTACGCCCATGATGCGCCGGGTCACGTGGCGGCGCAGCAGTACCTGCCGGATACCCTGCGCGGCACGGTCTATTACGAGCCGACGCAGCATGGTTTTGAGCGTACGTTGACGGAGCGTCGTGAGCGTATCCGTAGGATTCTTGACGGCGGCAACTAGCCGTGCGCACAATCACGCGAAACCACCCGCGCCGGTCGGTTATTCGCGCAAACCACCAGGGCAAACCAGCCGCGCGGATTCATTACGCAGGCCACCCGCACCAAACAGTAGGCAAACAGAAAGCGGTGCGTAGTACCTCGGTAGTACTGCGCACCGCGTCAGAGTTTTGAGTTGTGATAGACGTCTTGACTATCGGCCTTCCCGGAAGGGCGGACGCCAAGCTTGTTATGGTTTCTAGTCTAGGTGATATGGGGGTCTGATTCAAGCTATTCCCATAAAGACACAGGTTAAAAATAACGAAATGATTACAATCCAACATCTTAGCGCCGCAATTTTTCGGGGAAGTCCCACCTAAATAGCTCTGACGGGCATAAATAATTCCTGTGGGGGTCGTGTGGGTAAGTATTAAAAACCCACACGCACAGTGATTTGAACCAAAGATTTCCCAAAAGGCTGGTAAAGCCCTGGCACATCCGGTAAGCTTGACGGGTCTGGCAATTACTATGCCCGCTTCCGTGCGGGTGTCAGTAATGTAGCTGCGGGGTACTCTGCCCCGAGCTCTCCGCCCCACCGCCGTACAGCAACGACCGAACCGGTCGCGTACGGATTCCGGCGGGGTCAACCGAGGAGGCCAGTATTCAACAGACCGAGGCCCCATCCGTGAGAGTGCAGGAGCCTCACATAGAAAGGTAGATTGTGGCTAAGCACAACCGCACCCGCCGTACCGTGCGTCAGTCCCGTGCCCTGGGCATTGCACTGACCCCGAAGGCAGAAAAGTACCTCGAGCGTCGTCCTTACGGCCCCGGCCAGCACGGCCGTGCCCGCAAGAAGGCTGACTCCAACTACGCTACCCAGCTGAAGGAAAAGCAGCGTCTGCGCGCTCAGTACAACATCCGCGAGGCACAGATGCGCCGCGCATACCTCGAGGCAAAGCGTACCGAGGGCCAGACCGGTAAGAACATGGTCGAGCTGCTCGAGACCCGCCTCGACGCTCTGGTTCTGCGTGCAGGCTTCGCCCGCACCATTGCACAGGCACGTCAGATGGTTGTTCACCGTCACATCATGGTTGACGGCGTTCGCGTGGACCGCCCCTCGTTCCACGTCAAGCCCGGCCAGCTGATCCACGTTCACCCCAAGGCTGAGAAGACCACCCCCTTCCAGGCTGCGGCTGCAGGCGAGCACCAGGCAGTTCTGCCCGAGGTTCCCGCATACCTGAACGTTGAGATCGAGAAGCTGCACGCAAAGCTTGAGCGCAAGCCCAAGCGCGAAGAGATCCCCGTGATCTGCGACGAGCAGCTGGTCGTTGAGTACTACTCGCGTCTGGCATAATCTCGATTTTTCGAGAAGCAACCCGTCCTGCACCGTTCGGTGGGGGCGGGTTGTTCCCGTTTAACGCGCGGGTTTTTGGGGTATATACACCAGAGGGCAGTGGTGCCGCTGAACCTGTGAATCTTCCTTCGCTGGGAGTTTCATGAGAGTTTAGGGGGCGCTTGAAGGATTTTTCGACTAAAATAGGGGATTGAACTGTGTATACAGTCCTGAACTGTACGCACAATCCGGCTGCGTGCCACGGTGGCACGCGGTCCTGTACGACTATTGATAAGCATCATGCATTGAGCGGAATGGGGTTATAGATGACCGGCGGAGATATTGCGGGCCTGATTGCAGCGGGAGTTTTTGCGATTCTGGTGGCTCTTCTTGCGCTACCCATTATTCGCCTGACCAAGGTATTTGATGAGCTTATCGTGACGATTCGTTCGCTAAACCAGAGCACCGGCCCCCTCATTGAAGAGGTGACCCGCACTGTGGTGACCACCAATGAGCAGCTGGAGAAGGTTGACGACATCACCTCGAACGTTTCGGATGCGTCCGCGAACGTTTCTGCACTGTCCTCGCTGGTGACCTCGACTGTGGGTCAGCCGCTGATTAAGGTTGCATCCTTCTCGTACGGTGTGCGTCAGGCGTTCCGCGGCGGCAAGACCGGCGATGCACACGGCACCGCTGGCAACACCGGCAACAACCACGCTGGCGGTCAGTATGGTTCGGCACAGTCCTCTTACTCTGCGGGTGGTGAGAACTAATGGGTCTGCTTCGTTCAGCTCTTCTGCTTGGCGCCGGCGCGGCGGTTGGTTACTTCGCTTCTAGGCGTGCCGCCTCCTCCGAACCTGCTCAGCGTACCCCCGGCAGCGCCCTGCTCATGCGTGAGCACGGTGAGCTTGCCCTCAACCCGGAGTCTCAGATGGGAAAGTTCTTCGATTCGCCGATTGGCAAGCCCCTGCAGCCGTATGCGTTGCGTGCTGTTGAGTTCGCCGCCCGCGTGCGTGAGGGCATGCAGGAGAAGGAGAGGGAGCTCAACGCTAAGGTGGAGCGCCAGAAGCAGGATCTGCGTCCTGGCTCCCTGGATACGTGGGACCGCCAGATGAGCTCGGCTGAGATTGAGTCCACGAACCGTCGCCTGGCTGAGCGTGAACTCATTGAGGTGGAGGCTGAGATTGCCTCCTTGGAAGAGGCTCAGAAGCGAGCGCGTGAGCAGCGTATTGCGCGTGACCGTCAGCTCGGTGACGGCTTCTTCAACTAGGTTTTAAAAGGTGGTGTCTTCGCCCGTAAACCACGGTACGAGACTGGCTCGATTAGCCATTTTGCTCTCGGGCAGGCACCATAGGTCAGTAGACTAATTTAGAATTTCGCACAGATTACTCTAAGGAACGAGATGCTCTCACAGGAGATTTCCAAGCGCTGGATCGATTTCTTCGCTTCCCGCGGCCATACTGTGGTGCCTTCGGCATCGCTGATTTCGAACGAGCCCGGCGCTATGTTCACCATTGCCGGTATGGTGCCGTTCATTCCCTACTTCCTGGGCCGTGAGACCCCTCCGTTCTCCCGCGCGACCAGCGTGCAGAAGTGCATCCGCACCCTGGACATTGAAGAGGTTGGTAAGACTGCGCGTCACGGTACCTTCTTCCAGATGGCTGGTAACTTCTCCTTCGGTGATTACTTCAAGGAGAAGGCGATTCCTTTCGCTTACGAGCTGCTGACTACCCCTCAGGATCAGGGTGGTTTTGGCTTGGATCCCGAGCGTCTGTGGGTCACCATTTATGAGGGTGACGATGAGGCGTTCGAGATTTGGACTAAGACCGTTGGTTTCCCCGCTGAGCGTATTCAGCGTATGGGCATGAAGGAAAACTACTGGTCCACCGGTCAGCCCGGCCCTGCAGGCCCCGACTCGGAGATTTTCTACGACCGTGGTCCCGCCTATGGTAAGGACGGCGGTCCGGCGGTTGACGACGACCGTTACATTGAGATTTGGAACCTCGTGTTCATGCAGTACCAGCGTGGCGAGGGCATCGGCAAGGACGACTTCGAGATTCTGGGCGAGCTGCCGAAGAAGAACATCGATACCGGTCTGGGCGTTGAGCGCCTGGCAATGCTGTTGCAGGGTGTTGAGAACTTCTACGAGACCGACCAGGTCCGCCCCGTTCTGGACGCTGCGTCTAAGCTGTCCGGTAAGAAGTACCACGGCTCCGAGTCCCCCGAGGACGAAGGCTACGAGGACGACGTGCGTATGCGCGTGGTGGCGGACCACATCCGCTCCTCGCTGATGCTGATTGCTGATGGCGTGACCCCCTCGAACGAGGGTCGCGGCTACATTCTGCGCCGTCTGATGCGCCGCGCGATTCGTGCGATGCGTCTGCTGGGCGTTACTGAGCCCTGCCTGCCCGTGCTGTTCCCGGCTTCTTGCGAGGCTATGAAGGGTGCTTTCCCGTACGTGGGTGAGGACTTCGAGCGTATTTCCCGCATTGCGTACGCTGAGGAGAAGGCGTTCCTGCACACCATTGAGACCGGTACTGAGCGTCTGGAAGAGGCTGTTGCTGCCGCTAAGAAGGACGGCTCCAACGCTGTCTCCGGTGCTGAGGCGTTTGCTCTGCACGACACTTACGGCTTCCCGATTGACCTGACCCTGGAGATGGCCGCTGAGGCTGGCGTGAAGGTTGACGAGAAGGCTTTCCGTGAGCTGATGGCTGAACAGCGTCACCGTGCGCAGGCTGACGCTAAGGCGAAGAAGGGTGCGTTCGCTGACCTGTCTGAGCTGCGTAAGCTCGTGGACGAGCGTGGCTCCATCTTCACCGGTTACACCGAGCTGCGTACTGAGACTAAGCTGCGCGCAATCCTGGTGGACGGCGTGTCTGTTCCCGCCGCTAAGGCTGGCGACAAAATTGAGGTTGTTCTGGATGAGACTCCGTTCTACGCGGAGGCTGGTGGCCAGGCAGCTGATACCGGTGTTATTACCGGTAACGGCTTCATCATTGACGTTCAGGACGTTCAGCAGCCCGTGAAGGGTCTGAGCGTTCACCGCGCCGTTGTGCGTGAGGGTGAGGTTCACGTCGGTGCCGATGTTGTGGCACAGGTTGATGTTCAGCGCCGCCGCGACGGTGAGAAGGCACACTCCGGTACCCACATCATTCACGCTGCCCTGCACCAGGTGCTCGGCAACGAGGCTACTCAGCGTGGCTCCTTCAACAAGGAAGGCTACCTGCGTTTCGACTTCGCGTGGAACGAGGGCCTGTCCGAGTCCGCTAAGCGTGAGGTTGAAGAGGTCGCTAACCTCGCGATTCGCGATAACCACGAGGTGATTACTCGTGAGATGCCGCTGGCTGAGGCTAAGGCTCTGGGCGCTATGAGCCTCTTCGGTGAGAAGTACGGCGACGTGGTGCGTGTTGTTGAAATCGGTGGCGAGTTCTCCCGCGAGCTGTGCGGTGGTACCCACGTTGGTTCGTCCGCTGAGATTGGTTCGCTGACCCTGCTGACCGAAGGCTCTGTTGGCTCCGGTAACCGCCGTGTTGAGGCTCTGGTGGGTCTGGATTCCTTCAACCACCTGGCTGCTGAGCGTACCCTGGTGAACCAGCTGACTGGCCTGATGAAGGTTCAGTCTTCCGCTGATCTGCCGGAGAAGATTAACCAGACTCTGGCTAAGCTGAAGGCTGCTGAGAAGGAACTGGCTCAGCTGCGCCGCGAGAAGCTGCAGGCTGAGGCTGGCAAGCTGCTGGAGAACGCACAGACCATCGGTTCTGTTCGCGTTCTGGCACACGATGCTGGCGAACTGGACGCTAACGGTGTTCGTGAGCTGGCTCTGGATCTGCGTTCGCGCTTCGGCTCTGAGGCTGCGGTTGTTGCTGTGGTGGGTGTGGCTAATGGCCGCCCCGTCATCCTGGTGGCAACCAACGAGGGTGCTCGTGAGGCTGGCGTGAAGGCTGGCGCTCTGGTCCGCGTCGCTGCCGGTGTTCTCGGCGGCGGTGGCGGCGGTAAGGACGACGTCGCTCAGGGTGGTGGCCAGGATGCATCCAAGATTGGTGCTGCACTGGACGCTGTCCGCGACGCTATCGCACAGGCTCAGGCCTAAATATGGCAGAATTCCAGCGCGGAGTGCGGATGGGCGTCGATGTGGGTAACGCCCGCGTCGGTACCGCCCTCAGCGACCCCGACGGTATCCTCGCCACCCCGCTCAAGACGCTGCGCCGCGACGCGAAGAAGAACTCTGACCGCCGTGTTTTGCGCAAGCTGATTGAGGTGAACGAGGTGGTGGAGGTGTTCGTCGGGCTTCCGAAGACCATGCGTGGTGGGGATTCTCCCTCCACGGAAATGGCTCGGGAGTACGCGCAGGCTCTGCGCTCCGAGCTGGATGCCGAAGAGAAAACACACATTAACATTTGGCTGGTGGATGAGCGACTCACCACCGTGAGCGCTCACCGTGCACTGCACGAGGCTGGGGTTTCCAGCCGAGATTTCAAGACTATGGTTGACCAGGTGGCGGCTGTGAACATTTTGCAGTACAGCCTGGATGCCCTCAAGGCGGGGCAGTCCGTAGCCGGGTACAAGGTGAGCGATCCGGCCCACGAAGAAAACCGACCGTCCGAGTCAGAAGGGACCGCGGTTGGTGCCGTCAACGAAACGGAGAACCTTCAGTGACCGAACAGAATAAACACCCCGAAGAGAGCGGGCTCGACCTCTTTAGGCCGACGGCTGAGGACGAACGTAAGGGTATTACCGGCATCACGATGGAACAGGAAATCGTGTCGGTGGCTACGTTGCGTGCGCGTAAGCGCCGCCGCCGCGCCGTCATGCTGAGCGCAATTTCCTTGTTTGTCGTGGCTCTGGTCATCATTTCTGGTGCCCTGATTACTCGCTACGACCCGTTCAAGAATCGTGACTACTCGGGTAGCGGTAACGGCACGACCGTGACGTTCACGATTCGTTCCGGCCAGTCCACCGCGCAGGTGGCTGAGGAGCTGGAAAGTGCTGGCGTCATTGCTGATGCTGATAAGTTCCTTGAGGTGTACACCAAGGAGAGCAAGGGTAAGTACTTGCAGCCTGGCACCTATGAACTGCAGCAGCACATGAGCAGCTCGAGCGCGATTAAGACCATTATTGAGGCGAACAGCAACGTACTGTACCTGGCGATTCCGCAGGGTAAGCGCATGAGCGAGACCATCGATCTGATTGTTTCTGGCTCCGATGGTGCGTTCACCCGCAAGCAGGTTGAGGACGCAGTCAGCAACTACACCCAGTACGGTGTGCCGAGCAACTTCCCCTCGATTGAGGGTTGGCTGCACCCGGGTGAGTACCGCTTCCCGAAGGGCACCGACATCAAGAAGGTCATTCAGACCATGGTTGATAAGACTAAGGCTGACCTGAAGGAAGCCGGCGTGAGCGGCGATCAGAAGATCTTTGAGGTGCTGACGATTGCCTCCATCGTGGAGCTTGAGGCTCAGCCGAAGGACTACGTGGCGGTTGCAGGCATCATTGAAAACCGTCTGAACAACCCCGATGGTGAGACCTCCGGTCTGATTCAGTCGGATGCGACCGTGACTTACGGTCTGGGTGTCCGCTCGTACCACCTGACGGAAGAGCAGAAGGCCGATAAGAGCAATAAGTACAACACTTATGCAAATAAGGGTCTTCCTAAGGGTCCGATTGGTTCCCCGCAGCTGGCTTCGATTAAGGCTGCTGCGGCTCCTGAGAAGAACCCGTACTACTACTGGGTGACTGTGGACCTGGACTCCGGTGAGACCAAGTACTCCCGCACGTACGCTGAACACCAGCGTTATGTTGAAGAGTACAACCAGTGGTGTTCTAATCACCCGAACCGTTGTAGCTAAGTTGCTGCTGATTGGTTCAGCCGGTAGCTACGATCGATAGTTTTGGACTGAAGGTTTCTTGCTGAGGCGGGTACCGTCTCCACGAGAGTGGGGGAGGTGCCCGCCTTTGCTGTACCCGAATAGTGGTTTGTCCCTTAAAATGGGTAGAGTGCGCCTCTGAACGCGGGTTCGTGGCGTGCGTGTCTGCAGGTCCCGGCGTTGAGAGCGAGAGAGTATCGATGAAGACTGAACCGTACCGTGAAGCGCTGTACCGCGAAGCCCCGTATCTTCGCCGCGCCTACGTGCTGGGGCACCCGATTGAGCATTCCCTGTCGCCTGCGTTGCATCGTGCGGCGTACGACTTTTTGGGTGAGCAGAATTTGGGGTATGAGCGCCGTGATACTCTGCCCGATGATTTGCCGGAGATTATGCACGGTGTGCGTCACCCGGACGGTACGGAGGACGCCCCGTATATTGTGGGCCTGTCGGTGACGATGCCGTTGAAGACCGCGGTCATTCAGTATTGCGATGAGATTAGCGAGATGGCGCAGGTGACCGGTGCTGTGAATACGGTGTATCCGCGCGGCGAGAAGGTGCTGGGGCATAATACGGACGTCATCGGCATTGTGAACGCGCTGCGCCACGCCGGTTTGGAGCCGCACCCACTCAAGGATTCCGCCGCGATTGTGGGCGGGGGAGCGACCGCTATTTCCGCTTTGGCGGCGCTACACGCGCTGGGGTATTGCCGCGTGAGCGTGTACGCCCGTTCGTTGCATAAGCTCGGTAGCGTACAGGAGGCGGCGGACCGCCTGGGTGTTCAGCTGGAGCAGATTGCGCTGGCTGATTTGCCGCAGAATCTTGCTGAGCGCGGTCATCACCCGGTGGTGTCTACTCTTCCTGCCCGTGCGGCGGATGAGTGGGCGAGCCAGCTGACCGGGCTGAAGGGCGCCTCCGCGACGCACCGGCCGGTACTGCTCGATGTTGCGTATAACCCGTGGCCTTCGGTGCTGGCGAGCGCTTGGGAGGCGAACGGCGGCACGATGGTTTCTGGTTTGGAGATGCTGCTCTATCAGGCGGTGGAGCAGGTTCTGCTTTTTACTGACCGCACCCTGTCTGAGGGTGAGCTGCTGGGTCTGGTGAATGCGATGTGCGCGGCGGTTGATCTGCCGCCTCGTGCTTCCGTTTCGTGAAAAAAGCGTGCTTTCACTCGCTCAGTAAACAGGCATTTTATACACTATTTATACACGTGAAGAATTATTATTCCTTCCTCCTGCGCTGCGGTGCGGGTGCGATGAAAAGAGGTTAACCTATGGCTCTGCGTTGGCTCACTGCCGGAGAATCCCACGGCGAGGCGCTCGTCGGCATTATTGAGGGCGTGCCCGCCGGTGTGGAACTCACCAGCGATATGGTGCGTGACGCCCTGGCTCGTCGCCGCCTCGGCTACGGCCGCGGTGCCCGCATGAAGTTCGAGGAGGACCGCGTGCGCATCCTGGGCGGTGTGCGTCACGGCCTGACTCAGGGCGGCCCGGTCGCGATTGAGATTGCGAACACCGAGTGGCCCAAGTGGACTGACGTGATGAGCTCCGACCCGGTGGATCCGAAGCTGATTGAGGGTCGTGCGCGTAATGCTGCACTGACTCGTCCGCGCCCCGGTCACGCCGATTTTACCGGCATGCAGAAGTACAACTTCTCTGAGGCTCGTCCGGTGCTGGAGCGCGCCTCCGCTCGCGAGACTGCGACTCGCGTGGCTCTTGGTGTGGTTGCCGCCCAGATTTTGAAGGCTCTGGGTGTTGAGCTGGTTTCTCACACCGTGGCTGTGGGTGGCGTGCACGCTCCCGAGGGTGCCCCGGTGCCTTCGCCCCGCAACGTTGAGCAGCTGGACGCTGACCCGCTGCGCTGCTTCGATAAGGCAACCTCCGAGGCGATGGTTCAGCGCGTGGATGAGGCGCACAAGGACGGCGAAACTCTCGGCGGTGTGGTTGAGGTGCTCGCGTACGGTATGCCTCCCGGACTGGGTTCGTACGTGCACTGGGACCGCCGCTTGGACGCGCGCCTTGCCGCAGCGCTGATGGGTATTCAGGCGATTAAGGGCGTTGAGGTTGGTGACGGTTTCGCGACCGCTGACCGCCCGGGCACCGCCGCGCACGACGAGATTTCCATTGGTGAGCACGGTGTTACCCGCGATACCAACCGTGCAGGTGGTATTGAGGGCGGCATGAGCATTGGCGACCTGCTGCGTGTGCGCGCGGCAATGAAGCCCATCGCGACCGTGCCGAAGGCTCTGAAGACCATTGACACTTCCACCGGTGAAGAGGCGCGCGCCCACCACCAGCGTTCGGACGTGTGTGCTGTTCCCGCCGCCGGCGTGGTGGCGGAGGCGATGGTCGCCCTGGTGCTGGCTGAGGCTGCACTGGAGAAGTTTGGTGGCGACTCGATTGGTGAGACTCGCCGCAACATGGATTCCTACCTGGACGCTATTCCGGCGTCTCTGGCGTGGGAGTCTAATGTGGCTGGTTGGGACGCGTAGTGCCCCTTCCGGCGGAGTCTGAGGACCGCGGCGCGGAAGGTCGTGGTTCCGGGGAGGTTTCTGTGGAGCAGGGCGTTCGCCCGGTCGCTTCGAGCCCCCTTGCGCGTATTGCTGCGGCAACGCAGCGTGCGCGAGGGGGCGCTTCGCCGCGCCCCGAATCTGGAGCGTCGGAGCCCGGTACTTCTGCCGCGGCTGAGCAGGCTGTTGAGGCTGCGGGCGCTGAGACTGTTGCTCGTGAGGCTGCCGCGTCGGTTTCTTCTGCCCGCCCGGCCTCTCGCGTGCCCACCCCGGCTGACCTGATGCGTTCTGGCACCCGCCCCCTGCCCGCCGCCGCTTCGGCGAGCACGCAGGGTGTGCGCCTGTACGCCTCCTCGGTGTCTGAGGACGCCGACCCTGCGCTCGGCCTGGACGAGGACCTGCGCCTGAAGCTGCTCAGCGCCCTGCAGGGCATGGGCACCGCGGCAGAGGAACTCGGCAAGGAGCCCGCGAAAGCGGAAGCGCCCAAGCCGGCACCTGCCAAGCCCGCAGCTCCAAAACCGACTGCGCCGAAACCTGCACCTCCGAAACCTGCCGCACCTAAGCCTGCTGCACCCAAGCCGGCACCTCCGAAGCCTGTAGCACCGCAGCAGGATCAGCCCGCGGCGGGGGAGAGCGCAACCTCTGCCCCCGCTTCTGCTCCCGTGAAGAAGGCCGAACCCCAGCCCGCCCCGGCACAGTCCGCAACTTCTGCGACCCCTGTACCCAAGCCCGCTGCGCCTAAGCCGCTGCGTCCGACCCCGGCGCTGTTCGGCAAGGTTCAGGTTGCCGCGCCCGCAGAATCTGTGGCCGAGGAAATTGCGGCGGTGGACTCCGCAGAAGCTGCTGCCGAGGCTGAGGCTCGCGTTGCATCTGAAGCTGAGCTGGATGCCGAGCTTGAGGCTGTTGCGCTTGAGGAGTCCTTCCGCATCCACCCGCAGCAGGTGCGTGAAATGCACGAGAACTTCGCGGAACGCTCCCGCCCCATCGTGCTCATCGGCCCCATGGCGGCAGGTAAGACCTACATTGGTACGCACCTGGCGCGTTTCTACGGCTACGAGTTCCTCGACGCCGACCAGCTCATCGTGGAACGCTACGGCGAAGTCTCCGAGATCTTCGAGATTTTTGGTGAGGCGCACTTCCGCGAGCTCGAACGCAAAACCATTGAAGAGGTCCTCACCTCGCCCGTGTACCGCAACACGGTGTTCTCCCTGGGCGGTGGCGCACCCATGACCGATTCGGTTGCGGAGCTGCTCAAGGACGAATGCGTGGTGTACATCCTCGTTGATGCTGACACCG
>ENA-OWNK01001228-OWNK01001228.1-metagenome-genome-assembly--contig:-NODE-1228-length-11335-cov-9.184752_pt1 | contig 11335 bp, 10 predicted proteins | sample MGYA00245343_ERZ651121 | MGnify/ENA primary metagenome ERZ651121 (study PRJEB26857, sample SAMEA4031775) | metagenome | biome: human; feature: oral; material: saliva | place: Philippines | collected 2014... | reverse complement strand
AAGGGGAAATTTGGCCTGAAGCTGATATTACACTTGTCGATTTGGCGATGTTTGCACGTGATGGTTATGAAGCTGAATTAGCGATTTCGTATATTTCCCTAATTAACCATATCAACTCCTTAGGTGAAAAATATCAACACAGTTTCCGCCCTATCGTGAACATTACGGATGAGTCGCATATCATTACCGTAAATCCACTTCTAGCGAAGTTCCTGGTTAAAGGTTCTAAAATGTGGCGTAAATTGGGTATTTGGTTATGGTTGGCTACACAGAATATGGCTGACTTCCCTGATGAATCTGATAAATTACTCAGCATGGTTGAATGGTGGGAATTACTTAACCTTTCTAATGATGAAGTCGAACAGGTAAACCGTTTCCGTCGTTTATCCGAAGCTCAGAAAATGATGTTGTTATCTGCGAAAAAAGCAGATAAGAAATATACTGAAGGTGTGGTGCTCGCAACCAATATGGAAGCCTTATTCCGTGTTGTTCCACCTAGTCTTTACTTAGCACTAGGGATGACTGAAAAACACGAGAAAGCACAACGTAAACAATTAATGATGGAACATAACTGTACTGAGTTAGATGCGGCATTGATGGTTGCTAAAGACTTAGACAAAAAACGGGGGATTGCAGTCAATGACGAACTTAACTCAATCGCAGCCTAATCCTAATATGACTTTTCATCGTATTTTTGACATTGGGCCTCGCATCCAATCACTTGCTTTTACCTCTGATGAGGTGAAAGCCTACGTGCTGCATTTCATTGCAAAAATTAAGACAAAAATTGGTTCAAACTGCCAATTAAGCGCATTTCCTCAGCGTGTATTTACTCAATCAAGTTGGAAAGTACACGCTAAAGGAGATAAAGGTGAAGTGCATTTATTATTTAATATCTCCGGGCGTTTCCAATTACCTGTGTTTTCTTCCGAAAACTGGCCAGCTAGACTTAATGTGGAATTAACCGATCACGTTGATGCATATTGGTTAATTCAATATTTGCTTTGGAAATTAGCTGCAATTTGGGAATCCCCTGCTGACTTATCCCCAGTTTTTGGGGATAAGACTGTGGGTAATGAATAAGGAGTCCTGATGTCTCAAGGTGAAAAGCCACAATCAAGAGGATGGCTTAAAAATGTACTCCGTTTTATTGCTATCCTTTTATTTTTATTTTTAGCCCTTACTGCAATTGGCATCTTTGCAACTCAATATCTTCAGAATGTTGATATTCGTGCTTGGTTTATTAAAACGCAGTGGATATGGTTTGCAGTACGATTATTACTATATGGTGCGATTATGTTGATGGTCTATTCCATTTCTCGTCGCCAACCATCTTCTATGCCGGCAAAAGCAAAATGGTTAATTGCGATGATTTTAATTTTTGCTGAAGCGATTACACAGATTACTTTAGCTTAGGGGGAAATATGACATTCTCAGTTGACAGTTATCTTGAATATTTCCTGACTCTACTTGGTTGGTTGCTTAATAACGGAGTTTTTGCGTTATTTGTTGGAACAGGGTTATGGCTTCTTCCGCTTATCGGAATGATCTTTAAAATTTGGCGTGACGTAGCTAAACAAGGGGATGATGAAGGTGAGAAAGGGGATTTATTAATCCGCTGGCTCACAATCGAACTCCTTCCAGCAATGCTTATCGTTGTTTTGACATTAGCCCCTCTTATCCCGGTATCATTGAATAACCTTGAATACAATGAACGTTCATCTATTCAATGTGGCTATAAAGTTCCTGCTTCCCCGGATAAATCAGGCTATGCGCCATTTACGACAACATTTGGAGACAGACAAGCCCGAATTCCTATTTGGTGGATGTTGATGCACAAAGTGGATAAAGGTCTAACTTATGGTATGACTGCAGTATTGCCTTGCCAGCGTGATTTACGTCAAGTTAGATTTGAAGTGCAACATCAAAAAATCACTAACCCAGCATTATTAACTGAAGTACAGCAATTTGTGCAACAATGCTATATCCCGGCTCGTCAAAAATTACAAACAAGCCAAATTGCCTTGAGTCCGGCACAAATTCGCGAAACATCCTGGTTAGGTGGTAAATTGCTTATTAATAACAGCGAGCTCTACCCTCGTTTTAGGGCTCAGCAACCTATTAGCACGTTCCCTTATGATGCAAATCGAGATGCGGCATTACCTAATTCGGGAAAAGGTGGTTTCCCAAGTTGTGATCAATGGTGGGATGAAAGTGGAGCTGGATTAAAATCTCGCTTACTTACAGATATGCGTCAAAACTTATCTGCCCAGGTGAGTGATTTCTTTAACTCTATCGACAACCAAGATGAAGCTTTATTGAGAACACTTTTACGCTCTGAAAACATAGATGTTTCAAAAGGGAAAATGTACCAAGGTTACGGTGGTAGTGTTGAATTTGGATTTTGGAATGCCATCACTCGACTCACCTCAACTGTAGGAACTGCAGTAGGAAGTTTAGCGATATTCCCTGGCCTCGATGCAATGCGACAAGCCTTACCAATGGTTCAATCCTTTATGATTATGGCCCTGATAGTTTTAATTCCAGTCATTACGATTTTAAGTGGTTTTTCAATTAAAGCTGTAGTGACACTAAGCTTTGTATATTTTGCACTTATTACAACCACATTTTGGTGGGAATTAGCTCGATGGTTAGACTCATATATGATTGAGATTATGTACAGCTCACCGTCTCATAACTCATTTAATATTAATTTTTTAGAGAATGCGCAAGACGATATTATCTCTAATTTTGTGATGGGAAGTATGTTTATATTTTTACCAACATTATGGTTTGGCGCTATGTCTTGGGCAGGTATTAATATGGGCGGGGCTATGTCTCAAGCATTAAAACAAGGTTCAAATCATGCTAGTTCAGCAGGGGGAAAAGGCGGAGAGTTAATTCAAAGCAAGTTAAAATAATAAAAAGGGGAATTTATATTCCCCTTTTATTTTATCTCATAAAACTCATCCATGTGTTCAAATGTATCTACGTCATCCTCAACATCAATTCTTGTTCCAAAAGAATAAAAACCAACCCCCTCAGGGCCATCTCGATAGCCATCCTCATGTTCTTCAAATTCTAACAGCGTATTCATTATGGATTTATTCTCAGCGCCACTGCCATAATCAGTCTCTTTAAAGGATTTAGCTTTAGAAATTACAACTCCAGCCAAAATTGGACTCGCAGCAAGAGCAGCAGCTGTCACAACAGCTTTACGAGGCTTTCCTGGGAGAAATGACAAAGTGCGGTCAATTTTCTTAAAAAATTGTCCGACAGTATGGCCAAACTTTTGAGCGTCCATATTCTCTCTCCTATTAAAATACTCTGACTTACTCTCATTGTACTCTCATTATTCTTTTATTAAAACCTCGTTTTAAGCAGGAAAAATGTGATTTTTGCGATCCACGTCGCAAATTTTACTCATTTTACTGATTTATCTATCTGGGGTCGTTTGCGGGAGGGGGCGGAATCCTACGCTAAGGCTTTGGCCAGCGATATTCTCCGGTGAGATTGATGTGTTCCCATCCGAGCGGCGAAACATGGGCCAAGAGATCGGGCGATAGCAGCTTTCCATCGCGTTTCTGGTTTGCAACGACCTCGCCGAGCTTCATGGTGTTCCAGAAGATGATGATGGCGGCGAGCAGATTCATGCCGGCGATGCGGTAATGCTGGCCTTCGGCGGAACGGTCGCGGATTTCACCGCGGCGGTGGAAGCTGATTGCCCGCTTCAGCGCATGATGAGCTTCGCCTTTGTTGAGCCCGATCTGGGCACGCCGTTGGAGTTCGGCATCCAGAATCCAGTCGATCATGAACAGGGTGCGCTCGACGCGACCGACTTCCCGCAGGGCTGTCGCGAGCTCGTTCTGCCGCGGATAGGAGGCGAGTTTCCGCAGAATCTGGCTTGGCGCGACGGTCCCGGCAGCAATGGTGGCGGCGATGCGCAGGATGTCGGGCCAATTGCGCTCGATCATGGCTTGGTTGACCTTTCCGCCGATCAACGCTCGCAGGTGCGCCGGGGCGGCCGACGGATTGAACGCGTAGAGCCGTTTGGATGGCAGGTCGCGGATGCGCGGAGCGAACCGGTAGCCGAGAATGGCACATGCGGCAAAGACGTGATCGGTGAAGCCGCCCGTGTCGGTGAACTGCTCGCGGATATGGCGTCCAGCATCGTTCATCAGCAGGCCATCGAGGATGTAAGGCGCTTCGCTTGCCGTTGCAGGAATCACCTGGGTTGCGAACGGCGCATATTGGTCGGAGACGTGGCTATAGGCTTTCAGGCCCGGGGTATTGCCATATTTCGCGTTGACCAGGTTCATGGCCTCACCTTGCTCTGTAGCGACGAAGAACTGTCCGTCGCTCGAAGCCGACGTGCCCATGCCCCAGAACCGGGCCATGGGTAACGCTGCCTGTGCCTCGACCACCATGGCCAGCGCCCGGTCATAGGCTTCGCCCTCGACATGCCACCGTCCAATGCGGATCAATTCCCAGAAGGTGTGGGTGTTTGTCGCATCCGCCATTTTGCGCAAGCCGAGGTTGATCCCTTCCGCCAAGATAACGTTCATTAGCCCGATCCGGTCAGCGCAGGGTGCTCCTGTGCGCAGATGGGTGAACGCTTCGGTGAAGCCGGTCGCCGCATCCACCTCCAGCAGGAGATCGGTGATGCGCGTGGGCGGGATCTGCTTGTAGAGATCGAGCACCAGATCTTCGGCGCCTGTCGGCGCGGCGGCTTCGAGTTTCTCGATATGCAGAACGCCGTTTTCAATCGACCCGCCCGGGATCGTGCCTGCGCGAGCGGCACGGCCAAGCTCGCGCAACCGCATGTCGAGGCGAGCTTGCCGGTCTGCCAGCCATTCCTCCGGCCGCAATGGCACAGCGAGACGACCGCCTTCCGCGATGGCTTGTGCCGGAACGAGTGCGTGTTTCAGATCGCCATAGCGCCGGGACCTAGTAAGCCAGACATCTCCGGAGCGGAACGCATCGCGCAGATGGAACAGCACCGCGATCTCCCATAGGCGAGCGTCGCCAGCCCTCTGGGCCCGAAGGTGGCGATGCCATTTCGAGCTGGGCCGCAAGAAGCTGGTCATCGCGGCATCGTTCAAACCGGTACGAAGGGCCGTCACCGCTTCCAGAAGCGGCAGTGCAACGGGCGCAGCTCGCAGATCGAGCAGGCGCAACATGCGTGGAGCGTATCGGCGGAAGCGGTGATAACCGTCGAGCACATGATTGAGCGGATCGTCGGCCATGGTGGCGGTCAGCCTGGTTGCCATTGCAACAAGGGTTTTTAAGCCGTCCCACCCTGACCCACTCGCGATGACATCGCCCAGCGGCTGGCCATCATCCTGTGCATCGACCAGGGCGCCCCCGATCTCGGCGAAGGATTTCAGGGTGTCACGCACCACCCCCGCTTCGTCTGCGACCTTTGCATGGCAAATACGCTCCGAAGCACGGTAGAGACGGCCGACGATCCGGTCGTGGGTTTCGACCACTGCGTCGGCCAACATCGCCTGCCATTCCGAGACGCAAACAGCCAAGATCGCAAGCCGCCTGTCCTCCGGGAGATCGCGCATGCCGTCGGCATAATACCGTTCACCCTGCCTGCGCAGACGAGTCACCCGATGGGCAGGAACGCCGGCAAGCAGATCCTCGGGGAGATCGACGCGTTGCAGATATTCGAGCCGGTCGAGCAGCCGGTTGGCCGACGAAGAGTTCGAGCCAGGCTCGAACTGGCGCAGCCACACAAAACGGGTCACCCGATCATCAGCCGTCTCCTCGAGCAATGCCAGCAACTGTTCTCGGATCGACATAGGCAGCCGACTGGCGATCCTCGTCTCGATGCGTCGCTCGGCATCGACGAGAGCCGCGGCACAAAGCCGCTCGATCGTGGATGTCGCGGGAAGGACAGTGCGGGTGCGTCGGCACTCGGCTACGAAGCGACGGGCGATATCCTCGTTCGACACCGCCATCTCGGCTTCTCGGAACAACCATTCCTTCAGCTCGCTCGCACCACGTCCGGAGAAGGTGCGGAAGCCGTAGAGCCCCCGTAACTCGGCAAGATGCTCGTGCCGTGTTTCCTCGCGGGCAGCATAGTCTACGAGATCGTCGGCACCCAGGCCAAGCTGCGCTCCGATAAATTCGATGACCTCTGCAGGGATCAGTTCGCCTGGAGCCAGCACCCGGCCGGGATAGCGCAGGACACACAATTGCAGGGCGAAGCCGAACCTGTTGTGAGCGCGCCGACGCAGCCTGATATGCCCAAAGTCTTCATCACTCAGCGTATAGTGCTTGAGCAAATCCGTCTGTGAAGTCGGCAAGCGCAACAGCGCGTCTTTCTGCCGATCGGTTAGAGTGACGCGACGCGGCATACATGTTCCTTTTTCAAAATCTGATAGCGTTCAAGACGCTTTGTTTATGAAGCTGGTTGAGATACATTTCCAGAGGTCAATGCAATCGTGGCCGAAGCGCCGCCTCAAACCAACGTTTGTGATACATGCTGATCGGATATGCCCGCGTCTCCAAAGCCGATGGCTCGCAGTCTCTCGACCTGCAGCACGACGCCTTGCGCGCCGCAGGTGTCGAACGGGACAATATCTATGATGATCTTGCTTCCGGCGGTCGTGATGATCGCCCTGGCTTGACTGCCTGCCTCAAGTCATTGCGTGACGGCGATGTGCTGGTGGTCTGGAAGCTCGATCGCCTCGGACGATCGCTTGCCCATCTGGTCAACACGGTGAAGGAGCTGTCAGACCGCAAGATCGGCCTGCGGGTTCTGACTGGAAAGGGCGCTCAGAGGCACTGTTGCAAAGTTAGCGATGAGGCAGCCTTTTGTCTTATTCAAAGGCCTTACATTTCAAAAACTCTGCTTACCAGGCGCATTTCGCCCAGGGGATCACCATAATAAAATGCTGAGGCCTGGCCTTTGCGTAGTGCACGCATCACCTCAATACCTTTGATGGTGGCGTAAGCCGTCTTCATGGATTTAAATCCCAGCGTGGCGCCGATTATCCGTTTCAGTTTGCCATGATCGCATTCAATCACGTTGTTCCGGTACTTAATCTGTCGGTGTTCAACGTCAGACGGGCACCGGCCTTCGCGTTTGAGCAGAGCAAGCGCGCGACCATAGGCGGGCGCTTTATCCGTGTTGATGAATCGCGGGATCTGCCACTTCTTCACGTTGTTGAGGATTTTACCCAGAAACCGGTATGCAGCTTTGCTGTTACGACGGGAGGAGAGATAAAAATCGACAGTGCGGCCCCGGCTGTCGACGGCCCGGTACAGATACGCCCAGCGGCCATTGACCTTCACGTAGGTTTCATCCATGTGCCACGGGCAAAGATCGGAAGGGTTACGCCAGTACCAGCGCAGCCGTTTTTCCATTTCAGGCGCATAACGCTGAACCCAGCGGTAAATCGTGGAGTGATCGACATTCACTCCGCGTTCAGCCAGCATCTCCTGCAGCTCACGGTAACTGATGCCGTATTTGCAGTACCAGCGTACGGCCCACAGAATGATGTCACGCTGAAAATGCCGGCCTTTGAATGGGTTCATGTGCAGCTCCATCAGCAAAAGGGGATGATAAGTTTATCACCACCGACTATTTGCAACAGTGCCGTGTACATCGAAATACGGCTTATCAGGCGTTAAAAGATGCTTGCGATGACTTGTTTGCAAGACAATTCAGTTATCAGAGTCTTAGTGAAAAAGGTAACACTATTAATCACAAATCAAGATGGGTGAGCGAGGTGGCTTATATTGATAATGAAGCTGTCGTTAGACTTATTTTTGCCCCTGCTATTGTGCCTTTAATTACTAGGTTAGAAGAACAATTTACAAAGTATGAAATACAACAAATAAGTAATTTAACAAGTGCTTATGCTGTTCGTTTATATGAAATATTGATTGCATGGCGTAGTACTGGAAAAACGCCTCTCATAACTATGTATGATTTTAGACAAAAAATAGGTGTACTCGAGACTGAATACAAACGAATGTATGATTTTAAAAAATATGTTTTAGACATTGCATTAAAACAAGTAAATGAACATACCGATATTATTGTCAAAGTTGAACAGCATAAAACAGGTAGATCTATTACTGGTTTTTCATTTAGCTTTAAACAGAAAAAATCAGCCACGCATTCAGTCGAATCTAAAAGAGATCCGAATACATTAGACCTCTTTTCAAAAATAACAGATAAACAACGCCATCTATTCGCCAACAAGCTCTCAGAGCTTCCTGAGATGAGTAAATATTCACAAGGCACAGAAAGCTATCAGCAGTTTGCTGTACGTATAGCTGCCATGCTGCAAGATGCAGAGAAAGCAGGTCTGTGGTTGGATCTTTCCGCTTTAATCGGAACCGTCCATACATTTCAGGAATACGGCTAAAGGCAACCCCCATTTCTTTAATCAGTGATGTCTTTGCTTTTTCAAACTTAGGCAAATCGTGTAAACAAAAACGGTCGTACGCTGCTGCTTCAACTTCTTGTTCAGGCGTTAGTGGTGCGGGCTCAACAAAAGTAAGTTTTGGATCGCAGTGTACAGGATACGCATTTAAAATGTAGTAATGTGGGTTGATAAAGAAACGACTATACAACTCTGAGAACCCAGGGGATTGTAAACGGAGGTTACGCACCTCAACGGTTTCTAAATCTTTGATACCGTTGGGAACTTTAAACACCGTCTGATAGTTTTTATTGACAGACACGTCAATAATCTTTTGCTCCAACTCTCGTGGGTAACAGAAACCTAATACTTCTACGTCTTTTTCACCCAAGAGAGAAACGATTTCAGCACGGAAAATAAAGACGGTTAAAATGGTATTCTTAACATAAATGTCATATGAATACAATTCTGTTTCCAATGTTTCAACATCTTGTCTCCCGACAATAAGGTCGTTGAAAATAGTGTTAAACACTTCAGCGAGTTTGGAATTCTTTAAATGAAATTGAGGTTCACGCAAGTACATAATGTTTCCTTATAATAAACGACTAAGCGGACATTACATCCGCTTAGTCGTTTTTATTTACTATGAATAGATTTTAACAGAGTAACGACGTTTATGCTCTTCTGTTGATTGAGCGATAGACCATTCCGTCATGGACAGTTTTTTACGGTTCACACGAGACTTAAGGTCATCAGTAAACCCTTTACTGATAGTTTCTAATTCTCGACTGGGGTTATTAATAGTAACCAGCACGACTTGATCTAAGTGAGTTTTCACTCTGTCAAGTTGAGAAGCAGAAATAAAAAGCACAACATCGCTTGTTTTTGCTTTGTAGTAATGTTTAATTAACAACTCTGCTGACTTAGGTAAAATGTTTTCAACCCCAACAATGGGTTTATTTTGTTCACCTACTACGGCAAATAATTCACGGGCGCCGTCTGAAAGCGCACGACGTAAATCAAACTGACGTTCGTCAATAAATACAACGGCGTCTTTTGCATACTTAGTCAACATCTCTTCTACTTCTTTAACACGTAGAAGTGGGTTTTGCGTGGTTGTTAATTTGTTTTCGTGGTTCATTACCACAATCGCGGTTACTGACATAGTAAACTCCAATGAATAGTTAGAAGGTAGCCCTCTTAAAATTCATTGGAGAATAAATTAGTCGGATGATGAAGAACTTGAATCAGATGAACTTGAATCAGAGTCACTGGAGTCTTCTCTGGATTCGGTATCGATTTGTGATAGCGCAGCCGAAGTAGTCGCAGCTATAACAAAAGCTTCACCTTGTCTTAACCCGCCATTTTCTAACGGAGTGCTAAGATTATTCTGAGTCTGTTCTTTCTCCATCTCATGTTGCTGAGCCTGAAGTTCACGAAGTTTATGTTCTAAATCCTCGTGTCTCACTAACTGGGTGATTTCATAAGGCTTATCGTTGTCTTCATCCACATCGACAGACTTTAATGTTGCCAAATGAGTAAACCCGCCAAAGAGTTTAGGTTTTAGCGCTACATCACCTACTTCGTCATCATCCACAAATGTACAAATGATTTCGGATGCAAATGGAGTGGCTGCCTCATATACCTGCGCACCACCAATGACCCAGATTTCATCTTCGCTGTCACGATGAAAAGGAAGAAACTGATTGATAAAGCTATCAGGAGTGATGTAGACGACATGACCTTCTTTGGTAAAGGTTTCAGAACGTTTCATGTCATGGGTTGTGATGGTCTGAATGTCTTCAAACGTTTCCGCTTTTGATGTCACCACCACGTTTAGTCGATTAGGTAACCCGCGATTATTCAACGACTCAAATGTTTTACGCCCCATCACCACGATGTTGTTTTGTGTCATCTTTTTGAAGTTCAACATATCGTCTTTCAAACGATACATCAGTGTGTTGTTTTTACCGATAAAGCATTGGTTGTTAATTGCAAGAATCATACGAATCATGATGTTTCCTTAATGGAGTTTAGGGTTGGATGAATTAATGCCGGCTTCATTAAGCGCGTGTTCAGTTAAACGAATAAATAAATCCAACTGAAAACAAGGGTATAGGAAGTATAAACGGCACTGTTGCAAAGTTAGCGATGAGGCAGCCTTTTGTCTTATTCAAAGGCCTTACATTTCAAAAACTCTGCTTACCAGGCGCATTTCGCCCAGGGGATCACCATAATAAAATGCTGAGGCCTGGCCTTTGCGTAGTGCACGCATCACCTCAATACCTTTGATGGTGGCGTAAGCCGTCTTCATGGATTTAAATCCCAGCGTGGCGCCGATTATCCGTTTCAGTTTGCCATGATCGCATTCAATCACGTTGTTCCGGTACTTAATCTGTCGGTGTTCAACGTCAGACGGGCACCGGCCTTCGCGTTTGAGCAGAGCAAGCGCGCGACCATAGGCGGGCGCTTTATCCGTGTTGATGAATCGCGGGATCTGCCACTTCTTCACGTTGTTGAGGATTTTACCCAGAAACCGGTATGCAGCTTTGCTGTTACGACGGGAGGAGAGATAAAAATCGACAGTGCGGCCCCGGCTGTCGACGGCCCGGTACAGATACGCCCAGCGGCCATTGACCTTCACGTAGGTTTCATCCATGTGCCACGGGCAAAGATCGGAAGGGTTACGCCAGTACCAGCGCAGCCGTTTTTCCATTTCAGGCGCATAACGCTGAACCCAGCGGTAAATCGTGGAGTGATCGACATTCACTCCGCGTTCAGCCAGCATCTCCTGCAGCTCACGGTAACTGATGCCGTATTTGCAGTACCAGCGTACGGCCCACAGAATGATGTCACGCTGAAAATGCCGGCCTTTGAATGGGTTCATGTGCAGCTCCATCAGCAAAAGGGGATGATAAGTTTATCACCACCGACTATTTGCAACAGTGCCC
>ENA-OWNK01001227-OWNK01001227.1-metagenome-genome-assembly--contig:-NODE-1227-length-11347-cov-3.328286_pt1 | contig 11347 bp, 5 predicted proteins | sample MGYA00245343_ERZ651121 | MGnify/ENA primary metagenome ERZ651121 (study PRJEB26857, sample SAMEA4031775) | metagenome | biome: human; feature: oral; material: saliva | place: Philippines | collected 2014... | reverse complement strand
GGCCAAATCTTCTAAGCTGTTGCCCACAATTTCAAGGATACGGTTTGGAATGGCCCGGAATCTCGACGCCTGATCGCTCATTTCCCCGCCTCACTCCCTATAATTGCGCGTCATGCTTCTCATGCTCATTGGCCTCGCGGTCTATTTTCCCCTGCTCATTCTCCTCTCTCGTCTCGCCGAACGTCGTCACGGGCGCACCGGCAATTCCGCTTTCTACCGTGCCGCCCGTTCCGCCCCCTGGCCCATGGTGGCTTTCGGCATGATTGCCGGCAGCATCTCGGGCGTTTCGTTGGTGAGTGTTCCCGCGTGGGCATCCACCACCGGGATGACCTATTTGCAAATGTGCGCCGGTTTCATCGTGGGCTACATCATTGTGGCGCTCGTCCTCCTGCCGGTTTATTATCGTTTGCGGCTCACCAGCATTTACGGCTACCTCTCGCGTCGTTTCGGCCCGAAAACACGCCGCGCCGGTGCCGTTTTTTTTCTTCTCAGCAAATTGGCCGGTGCCGCCGCTCGCCTTTATGTCGCCGGCTTGGTGCTCCACACCTTCATCGCTGCGCCTTTCGGCATCCCCTTCCCCGTCACTGCGGCCGTCACCCTGTTACTCATTTGGCTCTATACGCATCGCAGCGGACAAGCGGGACTGATCTACACAGATGTCTTTCAAAGTCTGATGTTGCTCCTCGCGCTCGGCGGCACCCTGTGGGCCGTGGCGGCGCGCATGGGACTCGACTGGCACGGCGTGTGGACCACCGTGCGCGAAAGCCCCATGAGCCGTGTCTTTGAGTGGGACTTCGCGAGCCCGCAAGCCTTTTGGCGGCAATTTCTCTCCGGCATTTTCATCGTGATCGTGATGACGGGGTTGGATCAAGACATGATGCAGAAAAATCTCACCTGCCGCACGCTTCGCGACGCGCAGAAAGACATGTGCCTCTACGGCATGGCCTTTCTGCCCATCAATGCCCTGTTGCTCGCTTTGGGGATCTTGCTCTACACCTTCTGTGCGGCGCAAGGCATCGCCCTGCCGGCCAAGCCCGACGCCCTCCTCCCACAATTGGTCAGCAGCGGTGCCCTCGGTCCGTGGGTGGTGATCCCGTTCTCTTTGGGCATCGTGGCCGCGGCCTTCAGTGCCGCCGACGGCGCCCTCACGGCCTTGACCACCAGTTGCTGCATCGATTTGCTCGAACGCGAAGATGATGTGCGTCTCCGTCGGCGAGTTCACGCCCTGATGGTGCTGGCTTGCCTGGGTTGCGTGTGGATTTTCGCCGCCGTCGACAGCCCGAATGTCATCAACACCATCTATGTCATGGCCTCTTACACCTACGGTCCGCTGCTCGGCCTCTTTGCTTTCGGTCTCTTCACCCGCGTTCGCGTTCGCGATCGTTTTGTTCCGTGGGTAGTCGTGCTCTCGCCGTTGATTTGCGGCGTGCTCGACCGCATGGCTCCCGTGTGGTGGAACTACAAATTCGGCTACGAACTGCTCGTGTTCAACGGTTTGCTCACCGCCGTCGGCCTGTTCCTGTTGCGCGCGCACAATGAAAGAGTGCAAAACTGAGCCATTTCGTTTTCAAAAAACGCCGCAGAGCGTTGGTCACTCGGCCTGTGCTTTCTAAATTTGCAGCGCAGTGCAAAAGCACCGCGCGGCGGTCGCGGATCGGTCCGAACAGATCGCACCGCCACTGACGATTTCCTCGGCAAAGATGCGGAGGAACAACTAAAACAATCAATCTCATCACTTCTTATGGAAAAGAAAATTCGCGCTGCCATCGTCGGCTACGGAAACATCGGAAAGTATGCCCTTGAAGCCATCGAAGCTTCTCCCGATATGGAATGCGTTGGTGTGGTTCGCCGCAATGGTGCCGCCGACCGTCCCGCAGAACTCGCCGCTTATCCTGTGGTGAAGCACATCTCAGAACTCGAGAAAGTCGATGTAGCCATCCTGGCCACGCCCACTCGCAGCGTCGAAAGCTATGCCAAAGAGTGCCTCGCCCTCGGCATCAACACCGTCGATTCTTTCGACATCCACACCAGCATCGTTGATCTTCGCCGCACCCTCGACGAAGTCGCCAAGGCACACAACGCCGTGAGCGTAGTAGCTGCCGGTTGGGACCCGGGTTCCGACTCCGTTGTGCGCACCCTCATGGAGAGCCTCGCCCCGAAAGGCGTGAGCTACACGAATTTCGGCCCCGGCCGTTCCATGGGACACTCAGTAGCCGTTCGCGCTATCGACGGTGTTCGCGATGCCCTTTCGGTTACCATCCCCCTCGGCACCGGCATTCACCGCCGTATGGTCTACGTCGAACTCGAACCCGGCGCTGATTTCGCCCGAGTTGAAGCCGCCATCAAGGCCGATCCCTATTTCGTCAACGACGAAACGCACGTACAGGCCGTGGCTTCTGTCGACGCCCTCAACGATGTGGGTCACGGTGTGCACCTCACGCGCAAAGGTGTCTCGGGTCGCACGCACAATCAGCTCTTCTCGTTCGACATGAAGATCAACAATCCCGCCCTCACCGCGCAAGTATTGGTCAACGTCGCCCGCGCTTCGTTGCGCCAACGCCCCGGTGCTTACACCATGATCGAGATTCCCGTCATCGACTACCTGCCCGGCGATCGCGAATCCCTCATCGCACATCTTGTTTGATCGCTTTCTTGTAAAGCCTTCCCCCATCGCGCCCCTTCGTTCCCCGCGGACGGAGGGGCGTTGCCGTCTCTGCACTTTTGCCCGCCCCGTCGCCGTCGCCGTCCCCCGCAGAAGGCGAGAAAATGGGAGACTTTCGCCTGAAAACGGGGAGGAAAAACCTGAAAACGGGTGCTTTTTTGTCTTCACAAGAGGAGAATTGTCAGCTTCGCTTGACTTTCTCCATGGAAGAAGTGTAAGAATAGAAATAAAATGCTAACTTTGTAGCAGTCATTCGTCGACAGAATTTGCCGTACGGCACGTTTTGTCGCCTATCACCCCACAAGCTCCACCAGCCCATGAAATTTCGGCATCTTTCTCTGCTCGCCGCCTTTCTTTTGTTGCCATTCGGCAAAATGAGTGCGCAGCAACCGTTTGTCAACTTGACGCCCCTTCCCAAACAAATGAGCGTTCAGACCGGCACCTTCGTCTTCCCCGCAACTTTCGCGGTGGGCGGTGACGGCCTCGACAAGTCAGTGCGCGCAGAAGTACGTAAATTCGTCAGCAACTTCAACCGCGTCACCGGCAGCACCGCCACGGCGGCCGATCGCGCCGCCGGTACCGCCGTCACGCTCCGACAAGTGAAGGACGCGACGAACACCTACGGTCCAGAAGGCTACCGCCTGACCGTGCAGCCCGAAGGCGTGACGATCGAAGCCGCCACCGCCGCCGGCTTCTTCTACGCTTTCGCCAGTCTCAACAAGATGCTGCCCGCCTGTGTCGCCGCCGGTGTGCACGATGCAGCCGTCACGCGCTATGAATTGCCCTGCCTGACCATCACCGACGGCCCCCGCTTCCCCTATCGCGGCTTCATGCTCGACGTGGCTCGCCACTTTTTCAGCGTCGACGAGATCAAACGCATGCTCGACCTCATGGCGGTGTACAAACTCAACAAGTTTCACTTCCACCTCACCGAAGACCAAGGTTGGCGTTGGGAAGTGAAAAAATATCCGCGGCTGACCTCAGTCGGTTCCGTGGCGTCCAACACCTACGTCACCTCCATGCAGCACGGCGCTTACTGGACGAATCGTCCCTACGGCCCCTACTTCTACACGCGTGCTGAGTTGAAAGACATCGTCGCCTACGCCGCCGACCGCCACATCGAGGTGATTCCCGAGATCGACATGCCCGGCCACTTCTCGGCTGCCATGGCCGCCTACCCGCAATTCTCCTGCAATCCGAGCGGCCCGCACCGCGTGGAAACGTGGGGTGGGGTGTTCACCGACGTGCTCAACGTGGCCGACCCCAAAGCCGTGCGCTTTGTGAAGGACATTCTCGACGAATTGATGGACATTTTCCCCTCGGAGAACATCCACATCGGCGGTGACGAATGCCCCACCACGGCATGGGAGAACAACAAGCAGTGCCAAGAGATGTACAAGCGCTTGAAGCTCACGTCTTATCGCCAGCTGCAAACCCACTTCATCGACGAAATCAGCACCTATCTCCGCTCGAAAGGTCGCAAAATCTCCGTTTGGAACGAAACCGTGACCGAGAAAGGCGCCGACCTTCAGCTCATGAAGAAAACCGGCGCCACGGTCTATTGCTGGGTGCCCGCACGTCGCGGTGCCGAGATTGCCAACGAGCTCGGACTCCCCAGCATCTACACCGTCTACGGCCCCTATTACATCAACCGCGCCCCCTCGAAAGAGGGGTGGATGGCCACCTTGCCCGGCAACGGTTCCGACCACTTGAAAGCCACTTACGAAGAACAGCCCACTGACTTCAAACACTCGATCGGTGTGCAGGGAACCTTCTGGACCGAACACGTGGCTACAGCCGACGTGATGGAGCACCTCGCCCTCCCTCGCCTCATTGCCATCGCCGAAGCCGGTTGGTCGCCGCAAGCCAAAAAGAACTTCAGCAGCTTCGTGCGCCGCATGCAGGCCGACACCGTGATGCTCAATTACAATAAGTATGAGTACGACCGTGCCTTCCTTCGTGACGAAAAGCCCGCTTCGATGGTTTATCCCGAAGTGAGCACGGCCGACCACAATACTTACTACCGCCTCGTGACGCGCGCCGCCGACAACGATCGCAAAGGCCGCTGCATCACGCTGCTCACCGCCGACTCTCCGCTCGTCGCGCAATACAAAGCGAAGGGCGCCGCAGCCGATCGGCTGTGGACCGCCCCGCAAGCAGCCGACGGCACGACCGCAGCCGACGCGCAACTCTGGCGTTTCGAGCAAGACAGCAACCACCCCGGTCGTTTCGCCCTCGTGTCGAAAGCCGCTCCCGAAGGCAGTGTCGCTCCGCAGCCCACCGCCACTTCCGTTGCCGGACGTTGGAACTACGATCGGACGGCCAAGCACTACGACTTCGTACTCGGCGACAAAGGCTACGGCACCGCTGACGGTTATCGCTACTACACCATCCGCTCCGCGGCCAACAACAACCTGTGGTTCAACGCTTCGATGCCCGGACAAGGTCAAGCCGTGAACCTCTATTCCGATCCTGCCGGCGGCAACGGTGGTCTTTGGCTTTTTGTCGGCGGTCAAAAAGTGACCGACGCTGCGAAACCCACGGTGCAAGCCCCCGCTTCGCTTCCCAAAACCGGACAAGTTTACCTGTTGCGTAACACCGTCGCCGGATTCAAGGGCACGATGCTCGCCGATAAGACGGGCGCCGCCGAACTCACCCATACCGCACAGCTCGACAACAGCAACAATGCGTGGGAACTCGTGGACGCTTCGCCCTTCAACACGTCGGGCGGTACCTTCACCTTCCGCCTGCGCAACGTCGCCACCGGTCGTTTTGTCGGCACGCCCGCCACGAAGAAAATCGATCGCTACGCCTTCCCCGTGAGTGTGGCCAAAAACGGCGCCACCCTCACCGCCACCTATCATCCCGCCACGGCCGATTACACGCTTTCTGCTTCCGGCAAGACGCTTTTCCCCATCGCCGCCGATTCGCCCACCTATCCTGGAGTGATCAGTTCGGGCAGCAGCACCGGTAGTCCCGATGCGGTGCGTCCGCAAGGCACGGGTTGGCAGTTCGTGGCCGCGCGCAGTGTCACGATTCAGTGTGTCGACACCAAAGGCAACCCACTTTCGACCGTGGTTCGCTATGTGCCGCTCGACGAACGCACGTTGGTAGCTCCGCAACTGCCCGGCTATCGTTTGCAGTCGACGCTCTCCCCGCTCGACGCCGGCGACTCTCCGCTCACCCTCACCCTCACTTACAAGAAAACCCATCACCGGGTTTTTCTGACGGCCATCGATGAACACGGCGCATTGCTGGCCACCGATACCCTTGCCGTGGCGGTGGGCGAAAGCTTCGTGCTGCATGCCCCCGCCGTCCCCTTCTACACCGTCAGTGACTTTCCCGCCGAGGGAATCACCCTGACCCCCGATGCCGATGTGCACCGCACACTCGTCTACAAAGGCGATGCCCATGCCGGTGTCGCCGCCGCGGGCGAACCGCTCGCCGAGTTGACCGACGGCAGCTACGTGTTGCTCTACGACACCTCGGCCTCCGACCCCGAGCGCGCCGGCTATCGCAACGTCTCGCCCGACAACGGCCGCGTGTTGCAAGGTCAAATCGCGCTCGACGGTGCCGACCCGATGTACGTCTGGCAGTTGCGCCGCAACGGTGCGCGCTGGCAGTTGTACCATCCCGCCACCGGAAAATATCTCCCCGAGCTGCCCCGTTCCGGCGAAGTCCTCGTCGGCGACACCCCCGGTAACTTCTCGTTCACGCTCAATGCCGACCGCCGCAGTTGGCGTGTGCAAGGCACGAACGGCGAGTATTGGGATGGCGTGGTGGGCGGCATGACCGGTTGGAACGTCTATGGTCACGCCTACGAGTTGCGCACTTTCCGCCTCGCCCCCTATTTCCGGGTCACGGTGCACCACCGCTTCGCCGCCGACGGCCACAGCCTGCTCCCCGACGAGCAGTTCTTCGTCCCCGCCGGTAGCACATTGACCTACGAAGCCCCCGAATTGGAAAAGTACAAGTTCGATTCGCTCACCGGTCTCCCCGTCGGCGCTGACGGACTCACCGCCGACGTCACACTCACTTGCAATTATGTGACGGGCATGGCCCCCGTGCGCACCACCGATTCCACCCCTTCGCCGCACTACGACCTCAGCGGTCGTCGCATCGCGCCCAACGCGCCCGGCCTCCACGTGCTGAAAGGAAGCAAACTCATCGTGCGATAAAATCTACTCGCGCACCATCCTCTCTACTCGCGCACCATTCCCGCCAGCGCTCCCATCGCGCCGTCTTTCCTTGGACAGACGGCGCGATGTTTTTGCGTATTTCCACGAGGCGTGCAAGAGCAGATCGCGCAAATACCGTCGAGAGGACGTTTCGGGACGACGTATGCACCTGGCATCCTAAGCTTGCAAGTCAGCGGAAGAGAAAGAGGCGCAAAAAGAGCACAAGATTGTGGGAACTCGCCCGAGTCTTCGCCGACGAAGTATCTTTGCATCATCAAAACCAATAACCCACAATCCAAATGAAAAACCTCCTTTTCTTCCTGCTTCTCGCACTCGGTGCGGTGCAGAGCGCCAAGGCCGTCGAACGCCCCGCAGCACAACCCACAACCACCCAATCCCAAGTGCGCCCCGCCGCGACGTTAGAGATCGTCAACCGCTCGGCCTACACCCTGACCGTGAAAATCTTGCGCACCTACGGCCGCGGATTGTACACCACCGTGAGCATCCGCCCCGGCTCCTCCACCGTTGTCTCCTTTCCCTACACAGACAGTTTCTTCACCAAGACCAAAGCCGAGAAGGGATGGGAAACCTTGTATCGCAAGGGAAGCGAATTCTCCGTGCGCTGCGACGATTACGGTTACAGCCAAGGCCGACTCCAATTCTATGTCTCCGGCGGAAACGGCAGTGCCGGACAGAACATTTCGCGCAACGAGTTCGAAAGCAACCGCTAAGCCACCGCGCGCCGCCATTTCCCCGCCGGCAAATCGCCGCGCCCTCCACTTCTAATACTGTTTCAAACCGGAAAACACACCTCCGTCTTGGCAGGTCGTCCCTCCTTGTTCCGCAAGAGAGCGACGACCTGCCATTTTTTTCGTGTGCGCACGGTGTCGTCCTTCGAACTCCCGCCTCGCAAAACGACGTCCGCGAGGGTAGGGGAGCGAACGCCCCTCGCTTCGTGCGCCAATAAGGCAACCCGCGCCCGATCCAGACACCATTGAATAACAGCGTACCGCACCCGCCCCACTCAGGAAGGCGGGGAAGAGACCGCATCGCGAGAAAGCGCATCGCAACCTCCCCGCGCAGCGGAGATCCCACGCAGCACAAATGATTTTCTGCTGCTTACGTCGTGCAACTCGTGGGATATTCGTAAATTCGCACCAAATATCGAAATACAAAAGTCTATGATGACAGCAAACGAAATACGCGAAGCCTTCAAACGCTTCTTCGAAGAGAACGGTCACCTCATCGTTCCCTCCGCTCCGATGGTGATCAAGGACGATCCCACGCTGATGTTCACCAATGCCGGTATGAATCAATTCAAGGACATCATTCTCGGCAACGTCGAACCCAAGAGCCGCCGCATGACCGACTCGCAGAAATGTCTGCGTGTGAGCGGTAAGCACAACGACCTCGAAGAGGTGGGCCACGACACCTACCACCACACGATGTTCGAAATGCTGGGCAACTGGTCGTTTGGCGACTATTTCAAAGAAGGCGCCATCACCTTCGCCTACAAATTCCTGGTCGAAGTGCTCAAGATCGATCCCAAAGACCTGTACGTCACGGTCTTCGAAGGCGACAAGAGCGCCGGTTTGGAGCGCGACGACGAAGCAGCCGGCATCTGGGAACGCTATTTCCCCAAAGACCACATCATCAACGGCAATAAGCACGACAACTTCTGGGAGATGGGCGACACAGGTCCCTGCGGCCCTTGCTCGGAAATCCACATCGACAACCGCACCGACGCCGAGAAAGCCGCCGTGCCCGGTGCAGAGCTGGTGAACAAAGACAACCCCTTCGTCATCGAGATTTGGAACCTCGTCTTCATGCAATACAACCGCAAGGCCGACGGTTCGCTCGAGGGATTGCCCCACAAAGTCATCGACACCGGCATGGGCTTCGAGCGCCTGGTGCGTGTGATGCAAGGCAAGACGTCAAACTACGACACCGACGTGTTCCAACCCTTGATTCAAGAATTGGCCAAGATGTCGGGCATTGCCTATGGGAAGGACAAAAAGTGCGATATCGCCATGCGTGTCATCGCCGACCACTGTCGTGCCGTAAGTTTCGCCATCAGCGACGGACAACTGCCGTCGAACAACGGCGCAGGCTACGTCATCCGCCGCGTGTTGCGCCGTGCCATTCGTTACGGCTTCACTTTCCTGCATTTTGAAGCACCTTTCGTTTACAAACTCCTCCCCATCCTTGTCGAACAGATGCAGCACAACTTCCCCGAAATCAAGACCCAGCAAGAGCTTGTCGGCAAGGTCATTTACGAAGAAGAAACGGCTTTCCTGCGCACCCTCGCACAAGGTATCAGACGCTTTGAAGCCTACATTGAGCAAAACCAAGGCGTTCATACCATTGATGGCGGCTTTGCCTTTGAATTGTTCGACACCTACGGCTTCCCCATCGACCTCACCCAGCTCATGGCACAGGAAAAAGGGCTTGAAGTGGACATGAAAGGCTTCCAAGAAAAGCTCGAAGAACAGAAAAACCGCTCCCGCAAGGCCGCCGAAAAAGCCAACGGCGACTGGGTCATCGTCAAAGCGAGCGAACAACCCACCGACTTCTTAGGTTACGACCAAAACGAAACCCCTTGCCAGATTCTGCGTTACAGAGAGGTAAAGACAAAGAAACAGACCCATTATGAGATTGTCCTCGACCGCACTCCCTTTTATGCGGAAATGGGCGGTCAGGTGGGCGATTCCGGCGTTTTACGCTCGGAAAATGAAACCATTCGCATCCTCAACACCATCAAGGAAAACAACCTGACCATCCACATCTCCAACCAGCTTCCGCAAACGCCCGAAGCAGACTTCACCGCACAATTCGACAAGGAACGCCGACAGCGCATTGCCAACAATCACAGCGCGACACACCTCATGCATGCTGCTCTGCGACAAGTGATCGGAGCGCATGTCGAGCAAAAGGGATCATTGGTCGATGACGAACGCCTGCGCTTCGACTTCAGCCATTTCGCCAAGATGAGCAATGAAGAAATCCGTAAGGTGGAACGCATTGTCAATCAAAAAATAAGAGAAAACATTGCCACGGTCACTTTTGCAGACGTCCCCATCGACGAAGCAAAGGCCATGGGTGCCATGGCGCTGTTTGGCGAAAAATACGGCGACAAAGTGCGCGTTGTCAGGTTTGGTGCGGATTTCTCCACTGAACTTTGTGGCGGCACCCACACTACCGCAACAGGCAACATCGGCTGTTTCAAAATCGTTTCGGAAGGCGCCATTGCCGCCGGCATACGCCGTATCGAAGCCATTACAGGCGAAGCCGTCGAACAGTATTTGGACGACCACATCGACCAACTGAACCGTATCAAGGAAATCATGAAGTCGCCTGCCGACATCGTAAAAAGCATAGAAACGCTTGCCGAACAAAACCAAGGTCTGAAAAAGGAGGTGGAACATCTGTTGCAGGAAAAAGCCCAGACGATGGCTGAAAAGCTGTTAGATAAAGCCACTGATCACGAGGGTTACCGCCTTGTCGTCGCCACGCTTGGCTGCAATGGCGACCAGTTGAAAAACATTGCCTTGGCACTGAAAGCCATCAACAAGGACTGCATCGCCATACTTGGTGCCGTATTCGAAGGGAAACCGGCCTTAGGGCTGTTGCTTCCCGAGGCTTTCGCCGATGCCAAGGACCTCGACGCCACCAAAATCATCCGCGAAGTAGCTAAGGAAATCCAAGGCGGCGGCGGCGCAAACCCGGGCTTTGCGACTGCGGGTGGGAAAAACTTAGACGGTCTAGCCAATGCAGAGAAAAAAGCATTAGAATTATAAAAAGAAAAAGCTCCTTTTTGAAGGAGCTTTTTTTATTTCTTCTTATTGAAAACTACATCTATCAAAACACCAGAGATGATGATAATTACGCCGGCAATTAGTGAGAAAGTCAGGGTTTCATCGAATAGTCCCACGCTTATCATCACAGCTACCACAGGCTCCACGGCTCCCATAATGGCAGTAGGCGTAGAACCGATATATTTAATGGCATAAACCAGCGAAACTACTGATAAAGCTGTAGTTATCAGCGAGAATAAAGCCAAATGAGTTCCGATTTCCAGAGAAGGAATAGCGACACTATTTCCTAAAACAAGTGTTTTAACGAGGAAAAACAACGACGCAAATACCATTGAATAAAAAGAAACTTTCACGCCAGAGGTATTGATTTTAGTTTTATTGACAATAATCATATACAAAGCATACATCAATGCGCCCAGCAGCGAAATGAAAAGTCCGATGTAATTGATTACAAAATTATCTTTAATGCTCAAAACTCCCACTCCTACGACTACGATAACCAGTGAAATGGTGGTGGCGAGTGTTATTTTTTCTTTGAAAAATATTCCCAAAATAAGAGCAACCATAATGGGATAAATGAAAAATATAGTAGAGGCAATCCCAGGGCTCAGAAAATCATATGCTATAAAGAGAAACTCCGCCGATAGAGCGTAGAAAAGCCCTAAAATACTTAAAACAAAGCCTTCTTTTAA
>ENA-OWNK01001225-OWNK01001225.1-metagenome-genome-assembly--contig:-NODE-1225-length-11362-cov-10.918546_pt1 | contig 11362 bp, 10 predicted proteins | sample MGYA00245343_ERZ651121 | MGnify/ENA primary metagenome ERZ651121 (study PRJEB26857, sample SAMEA4031775) | metagenome | biome: human; feature: oral; material: saliva | place: Philippines | collected 2014... | reverse complement strand
GTAGTTCAGTAGGTTTAGAATGCTGGTCTGGGGGACCAGTGGTCGCCAGTTCGAGTCTGGTCATCCCGACGAAGAAATAAGAAGCTAAATAGAGGGGTTTGCCCTTTGTTTAGCTTCTTTCTTTTATGTTTAGTTTCAGGTTATACACACTTGTATTATCTAATAGTGTGTTCTTTTTATTTTCTTAGTAGCTGTTTTGGAAGCCTTCATGCCAATTTTTCTATAGGAAGTGATGTCCTCATTGATTGGAGGAATAGGTTATTTCAGATATAGAGGAGCGTGTCAGGAACGATTCCTTGGGTATGAATGCAACATTCGTGTTTAAGATTGATAGATGTTGGAACTATCTTTACAAATAAAATTGAAGATAGATGGCTGTTTTGAAGAGTTTGGATAAAAATGGGCTTTGTAACCATCAGATAGTCAATAGGTTGCAAAGTGGCTTGTAAAAGGTGCTCTTTTGCGTTGTAAAAGACGCCCTTTTGATGTGCAAAAGACGCCCTTTCACATGGTAAAAGATGCCCTTTTACAATGCAAAAGAGCCCCTTTCGTTTTACGAATGTGATTTTATTTTACATAAAGTCTATGTCAAGTTAAAAGTACGGGGAGTCAGAACAAGTTCTAACTCCCCGTGTAAACTTAAATATCGAGATATAAACTCCCTGTTATAAATTGATGTTTACGCCTGTAACAATCCATGCTCCAGGTTGTGGAACATTACCATAATCAACATAATGCTTGTTGAGAAGATTGTTAGCTTCTACGTATGCAGACCATTTCTGTGCTGTCCAACTGAGTCGACTGTCTACGATACCATAGCTGGCATACTCATGTCGCTGATTGGAAGCATCAGGATAGCTACCCATTCGGTGTAAGAATCGGTAATAGATACCCAAGTCCAAGTGTTTATAGAGGTTTAACTGAAGGTTCGCAACAAGCTTGTTCTTCAGATATTCCAAAGCATATTGGCTCACGATACCTGCCTGTTCACCCTTGTTCTGATGGATATAGTTGTATGCAAGACTGAACTTTTTCAAAGTGCGCATCGAAGGGAACATTTGCTGAAAGTCGAAATCAAGAGCCGTTTCAACACCGAAGTCGTTGATGTTTCCAAAGTTTACACTTTTCCAAAGGACAGCACCGTTTGCGTCTAACGTCCCGTCATTGATCCAGTCAATGAGGTTTTTATGATGATTCCAGTAGACACTTGCTTTGGCAGAGATGCCATTCAGCGCATATTTGATACCTGTTTCCACTGCAGAAAGCTCTTCAGGGCGGAGATGTTTATCTGCTTTATGTCCGCCAACAGAATAGAAAAGCTCTGTAACAGATGGCATGCGGAGGGACGAATTATAGGAGGCATATAACTTCCAGGCTGTTCCTATGCGGTAACTAGCATCAATTCCAGGGTAAATATGCATAGGCATGTCTGCCTGACTGTTCTTAACTGCAACAAGACCAGCGGAGAGTGTGAAGCGATCAAGGATGATATTATGTTCGAGAATGAACTGTATATTGGTACGATTCAGTCCGTTTGTATAGTCACGATCAGTCCCATGAATGTGGTGTGGACGCTCTAAAGGCTCACCAAGGTTTCCACTTACAAGATCTTCATTCCGTAGTTCAGCACCGAAAGCAGTACGTCCTAATGACCAATCAAAGTAGGCATTAAGGTTTACACCATATACATCCGTGCGGTGATAGTTGTAAGGATACTTGTTAGGGGCACCACGGAAGAGTTCAAAACGGTCCATACTACGGTTCCAATAAATAGAAGGACGGAGGTGGAGGCGACCATGTAGGTTCTCAGCCTGTATGGCTGTGAACGTTTTAAACGTATGTTCGAACTGATCATCGTACTTAGATGCATAGAAGGTGTTGGCACCGAAATCCTTCACACTTAGTCCTGCATGCCATCTAACCAGTACTTCGTCATCTTTATAGTTACCTTGATAGAAGGCTTTTGTTGTATGATAATCTGCGCTAAGGGCTCCAGCCTTGTTGCGCAGGTAGCCATCGCTGCGTGTGTAGGATGCTGAAAGCTGATTGTTCCAATGGCTGTTTGATGCGATATTGGCGCGTAATCCACCACTAAAATAACCATAAGAACCTGCTTCTGCATGGGCAGAAAGACTTGTTTTTTCGGGAGTTCGAGTAACAATATTTATGGCTCCTAATAATGAAGATGTACCATAAACGCGGGCAGCGGGGCCTTCAAGGACTTCTATTCGTTCAATTTCGCTAATGTCAACGGGGAAATCGAAGGAGTTATGTCCTGTTTGTGCATCACAGATATTGATGCCATTGAGGAGGATTGTGATTTGTTCAGAGTTGCCTCCACGTATACTTACGTCGGTCAAAACGCCCAAAGGACCTTTCTGTCGGACGTCAACTCCGACGGCATATTTGAGCAAATCATTTACACTTTGTACTGGAGCGGCTTGAATATCTTCACGACTCAGTACAGTTACCATTCTCGCTTGCTGACTGACAGTCAGTGGTGCACGCGTTCCAGTGACGCTCACTTCATCCATCATCACGCTTTGACGGGTTGCTGTAGAGTCGCTTTCAACCTTGTTAGTCTCAATGCTTATGCCTTTGGCAGTGGCATGTTGCAAGGTAGCAACACTCAGTACACCAATCAAAACCTCTTTTCCAAGAACAGAAAATAGAGAATAGCCGTGGTTGGAGAAGTGCTTAAACTTCAGAACACTGCGCTTTTGAAATGTTGGTTTGTACATATATTAAATTAATAAAAAGGCGTAAGAGAAGAGTGTTCTCTTATTGCTAAACGGCTGCAAAAGTAATGTTTTTTTTTGTAACAGTGGGTGTTGACGCTTGCTTAATGTGTTTTTTTCAGTTTGATAGGGATAAAAATGAGCTGCAAACCTTGGTATATTTAATCTTTTTACTACTTTTGTAGGCAATTAGTTTTTGAACCCGACTGAAATTTAATTGCACGATGAAAGCATTACGTAACCGTATCCTGAAGGATGGAAAATGTTATCCTGGCGGTATTTTGAAGGTAGATAAGTTTATCAACCATCAAATGGATCCTAATCTGATGAAGCAGATTTGTGTAGAGTTTATACGCCGTTACGCTTCAACAGAGATTAATAAGATTATCACAATAGAGGCAAGTGGAATCGCACCAGCCATCATGATGGGCTTTCTTTTGGACTTACCCGTTGTCTTTGCTAAGAAAAAGAAGCCTTCAACAATGACAAATATGCTTTCAACGACGGTCTTTTCGTTTACAAAGCAGCGTGAATATCATGTCGTTATATCGAAGGAATACTTGGGAAAGGGCGATAAAGTGTTGTTTGTAGACGACTTCTTGGCTTACGGAAATGCTGCGAAAGGTGTCATAGACTTATGCAAACAGGCAGGAGCGGAGCTGGTTGGAATGGGCTTTATCATAGAGAAAGCTTTTCAACATGGACGAGATGCAATAGAAAAAGCAGGTGTACGCTGCGAAAGTCTGGCTATTATTGAGTCGCTTGATAATTGTGAAATAAAGATGAAAGAAGATTAATGTGGTGGGCTTTTGCGCCTGCCACTTTTTGATTATAGAGGTTTTTACGTGGTGTAATATGATGGTTTAAGTCTCAACTTATTAGTTGTTATATTGTACAGCACGGTAAATTCTTTCCTGTTGACATAATCATTGGTATAGTATAATGGGGTGATTTATCTCTCTCTTATATAATGATTGCATCGCATGATATAGTGATTCCGCTTTTCGCTTCTATAATGATTGCATCGTATAATCTGTTGAATTAGCTTTCACTATAATGATAGTAGCATAGTATAATCTGATGATGTTGTTTTCATTTATATGATTATCGCTATAGTATAATCTGGTGATTTAGTTTTCACCTTATATAATTATAAAAATAAAAAGATGGAAAAGTCAAAAGAACTTATCTATGGTCTAAATGACAGACCACCCCTCCGTGAGACACTTTTTGCCGCATTACAGCATCTGTTGGCAATCTTTGTGGCAATTATTACACCTCCTCTGATCATCAGTTCGGCGTTGAAATTTGATTTAGAGACAACTGGATTCCTTGTTTCTATGTCACTTTTTGTATCGGGATTAGCTACATTTATTCAATGTAAAAAGATTGGTCCAGTAGGTGCAGGATTGCTTTGTATACAAGGAACATCCTTCTCTTTCATCAGTCCTATCATAGGTGCTGGTATGTTAGGGATGGTCAATGGGAAGATGAATGTAGAGATGGGGCTGAGCTATATCTTTGGTGGTTGTATGTTAGCTGCCGTTGTTGAGATGGTAGTAAGCCGTCTTTTGCCTTATACACGTAAGGTAATTACCCCGTTAGTGTCGGGTATTGTTGTCTCATTGATTGGTATGTGCCTTATAAAAGCAGGTATTAACTCGTGCGGAGGAGGACAGTCTGCGATTGATGCAGGTACCTTTGGCTCTCTTCAGAACCTTGGTTTGGCATTGTTAGTATTGGTAAGTATCATCTTTTTCAACCGTTCTAACAATCGTTTCTTTCGTATGGCGTCTATCGTTTTGGGGCTTTTGATAGGTTGCATTGTGGCATATGCGCTTGGAATGATAGACTTTTCTCGTCTTAACGGTGCTGGTAGCTTGAATATTCCCGTACCTTTTAAGTATGGGGTACGCTTTGATGCTGGAACAATCATTGGTCTTGGACTCATCTATCTTGTAACAGCTGTTGAGGCTTTCGGCGATATTACAGCCAATTCTCTTATCTCCGGACAACCGGTTGAGGGTCCTGTATTCCTGAAACGTGCGCAAGGTGGTATTTTGGCAGATGGCTTTAACTCTTTCCTTGCAGCTGTTTTCAATAGTTTTCCAAACTCAATCTTCGCACAAAACAACGGTATGATACAGCTAACAGGTGTTGCCAGCCGTTATGTTGGATACTTTATTGCAGCAGCATTGGTCATCTTAGGACTCTTTCCTGTGGTTGGTCAGCTCTTCTCTTTGATACCTGATGCAGTCCTGGGTGGTGCTACTTTGCTGATGTTTGGTACAGTTGCAGCAGCAGGTATTCGTATTATAGCCTCTACAGAGATAACTCGTAAGGCTGTATTGGTTATGGCTATTAGCTTTGCGATGGGACTTAGCGTTGAACTTGTACCAGGAATCTTAGACAAAATGCCTGATATTATAAAGAATATATTCTCCAGTGGTATAACAACAGGTGGCTTAACAGCCATTCTTGCTAATGCTTTTATTCGTATAAAAGAGTAGAAGTTATTTATTTTTAGTATTGTTTCGGTGCATTTTCCTTTTAAATGTCTACCTTTGTAGACTGAGAAGGAGAATGCACCGATTGTTTTCTTCTATGAATTATATAAACTAAGAAACGATATGTCAAAGCAGAACGGGCGGCGTAAATTTACGAAAACACTTACATTTAAGGTACTTTGTGGCTTGGTAGTCCTATTCCTTTTGGGGTTATGTTACAACATTATCGTAGCAGAAGATGATGTCTCAATGAGTGAAGAGGAGCAGGAAGAAGAGCAACAGAGGAAAGCTGATATGGACACAATAGATATTGTGGGCGATTATCTATGGCCTCGAATGAAACCTTCCCGGCAAGATATGATGACAGATGAGGAGAAAGCAAAGGAGAAAGAGGATGCTAAAGATAAACAAGATAAGACAGATCATGAGGCAAAATCCTCTGCTGCATCAGGTGGAGAGGCACCTATGGCAGCCCCAGCTCCCCCCGTTACTCCTGCTCCAGCCCCCGATCCGACAGCAAAGCCATCAGCTCCGACGATAGAGAAGATGAATGCACCGAGGGTGGAAAAGATAGAATAGTTTGTCATGTGATACCTTTTGTATCTGTAGTGTATAAATAAATAGAAAGTGAGGTGAAGTATGAGACGTTTTATTTTATTGTTTTTCATTGCGGCTATTATAGCTGGTTGTGCAACAACTTACTATGATTCAGCAGGTAATCCTGTACCAAAAGAGAAGATGGGACAGCTGCGAATGGAAGCTGTAAGGGCGCATCTTGGGGAACATCGTTACCGTATTTTCATGGATAGAATGTATCCTATGCGTGGTCCATCTGTCTATCTGACTGATGATTGGGGCATAGAAGTTAGTGGCGATTCTGTCGGTCTTTTTCTTCCTTACTTTGGTAGAGTTTATCAGATTCCATATGGAAGAGGTGGCGGTTTGAGTCTTGTTGAGCCTCTTACAAGTTATAAAGAAGAGCCTATGAAGGAAGGACGTCGCATCTTTATGACCACTCGTAATGATTATGAGAGTTATCAGATGGTGCTTGAAGTGTTTGATAATGCTACAGCTTCGCTTGTTGTAAATCCAAGTGGGAAGGAGTCAATACGGTTTACAGGTGTGATGGAACTGAATGATAAGTTCACTCCAAAGAGTGGTAAAACAGCACAACGACGCCAGACTTCATTCATGAAGTTATGAGCAATGAAATGCTTTTAAATCTCAAGTGTTGAGGGTTTTATTTGTAAGTAAGATTGATTACACCTGTAATGTTTTATAAAGTAAGGGCTTCCTTTTAGTCTTTTAGTTCTTCTTACTTGCAATAATACATTATATGTTCATAGTGTCATACCTGTAAATTATAGCCATGCAGGGCGACTTGATATAGGTCAACTATATAGCAAAAAGATAGCTTGCAATAGGCAGATTATTGATTTTTGTATAGTTGACTTTCTTTTTTTAGTATTCTGATGTTTGTTTCTTAACGTTCTGAAAGTTTTGATATACGTTAAATAACAACTAAAAAAGCGCAAGAAATAATTAGAAAATATCAGTCATAATATTTGGAGGTATCACTTCTTAGCGTTACATTTGCACGCAGAATAGATATATATTAAAAACCTAAGGACAAAGAAGAATTTACTTTTGATACTATTTTTATTTTTAAAATAGTATGACGAAGAGAGCTTGTCATAAGTCCGCCGAAGGCTTTTTGGTGGCAGATGGTTGTTTAATAGAGTCGATTCTTATGAGATAAGATTAATATTCAATGATTTTATAAGTTTGTAAATAAGGGTTAGATCTGTTGAAATTGCGTCGTGAGATGCGGTATCAGACTTTATAGTTACGCTTGTTTTATCAAGTGAGATTGTAAAATCCTCTATAAAAACCAGTCCCCAGTAAGTTGAGCGAAGCCTACTGGGGACATTTTTTTTGTATGGAGTTGCAAAGAGTATTTACTTGTCTCTTTTCATCTACCATGGATGTTTTGTACTTTTAATAACGTAGTTTTGGACTTTATGAAATACCATTACAAAATTTAGACTCTTATGAATGGTGCTATAAGAGATAATTCATTTTTTCTTGCTTCGCAACTAACAGAGATTCAATAGGTTACGAATTCGAAAACAAAAGGTGCCCTTTTGCGTTCTAAAAGGGTACCTTTTACTCATCAAAAGGGCACCTTTTGACATGCAAAAGGGCATCTTTTACAACCCAAAAGGGCGTAGTTTATTTTCTAATTATGAATTAATGTTACATTTATAGTTCTGTGTTGACAGTTCTTAGAACTGTGTATAGATAAACGGTTGGATACTCTGTTGGCTAAGGTTTATCACTAATTGTGTTACCAGGATAAAGATAATAAGTTTTAAAACCCATGGTAACGCAATAAATTTCTGCTGTAACCAATCATAATCAGTCTTTCGGATACTATGAAGTTCTAAGCTAATGAGAACCAAAAGTAGCCATATTGGGTAGGACATGAGGAAGGTGTAGGCATCACTAAGGTGTGTCTCATGAATGATATGACTGATTAATTCTATTGCAGAGTCTATGTTATTGGCACGGAAAAATATCCAGGCGAAGGACACATAACAGAAAGTGATAAGCCAGCTGGCGACCTTTACGTATGTATTGTTTGGGATTTTATTAAGTCCATTGTTCAAGCAGAATTTGTGAATTACTAGTCCCATGCCGTGAAGAACACCCCATAGAATGAATATCCATGATGCTCCATGCCATAATCCAGCCACAATCATTGCAAGAAAGCTGTTCAGGTAGGTACGTAAAGCCCCCTTCCTGTTTCCCCCCAGTGGGATATACAGATAGTCACGAAACCATGTAGAGAGTGCTATGTGCCATCGATGCCAGAACTCTGTGAGGTTCAAACTCTGATAAGGGAAGTTGAAATTATCTTTTAATTCGTATCCCATGAGGGCTGCAACACCAATAGCTAAGTCGCTATATCCTGAGAAGTCACAATAAATCTGTACTGAGAATCCCAGTACACCCATCAGATCTCCAAAGCCACTTTGTACGGATGGGGCATCAAAAACAATGTTATTATACTGTGCAATGTAGTCGGCAATGAGTGCTTTTTTTATCAGCCCACAGATAATGAGCCATAGTCCTTTATATACTAAGTCGTCTTTTACGGGGCGCTTTACTTGTATCTGCGGTACAAGTACTTCTGCTCTGGTGATTGGACCAGCAATGAAGAGCGGAAAGAAAGTGAGATAAAAGGCATAATCTATCAGTTCTGTAGTCTTAGGAAACCGTCCTTTGTAAACGTCTACAGTGTAGCTGATGGCTTGGAAAGTAAAGAATGAGATACCAACGGGTAGGATAATCTTCTCTGGAGCAAAGTTACTGCGTAGTATTTCATGAATGACTTCGAGCGTGAAGTTCATGTATTTATAGTAGAGTAGGGGGATAAGCTCTGTAAAAATAACAATCGCCAGTCCTATTTTACGAATCTTTCCTCTCTTCAACCTCATCATGAAACGTGTGAGATACCATGAGGTGAGTGTTGTAAAAGGCAGTAACCACATTAAGGCTCCATTGGCTTTAAAAGCAAAAAAGAGGCTGAAGAGGATGACATACAGCTTCATCCATGTTCGCTGATAGCGGTTCAGACACAAGAAAATGGCAAAGAATACCAAGAAGGTAGCCATAAATGGCAAGGTACACAACGACCAGTTCTTGTCTTGTGTGGACAAGAAGCTGAGTAAAGTGGATGATAGTTGTGTCATATCTGCCATATTTTCCTGTTAATAACCTTCGAAAGAAGGTTGTAAGAGCTTTGTCTTTGTTGCCTTGTGGTGTGCTTTTGGCTTGTTTAATTGTAGCGGATTAGCACATTGATGGCTGGCAATGAACTGCGCTGCAGTGTCCATCCAGTAGGCAGCAGCAGCCCATGTCGGGTGATAATGGTCGCTACCTCGTTTGAGTTTGAGGTGTCTGCTGTCAAAGAAATGCTCCTTCCCAATATTCTCTTTGATAACATCATTGATGCCAGTATCACCGTTCCAGTCTGAAGGACTAATCCAAACGAAAGGCGTATTACCAAGTTTCTTCACAATCTCACGTACATATTGTGCTCTGTTTTCTAGGTCGTTGACGAAGAGTTCATTGCTTCCGAGACAGATGATTACGTAAGTTGGTTTGTATTTGTGCATGTAATACTCCAGAGTATGGGTCGTTCCCCAGCGTTCAGTGGATGAACTGTACCATATAACGGTGTAGAGTGTATGTCCATTTTCAGCAGAATAATCTCCCAAACGGCGTGATAATCCCTCTACCATGGAGTCTCCAATGAAGAGAATAGTTTGGTTTCGATGGATTTTTCGTCCACTCTTTGGGTGTTTTTTTACTTGTGGAGCATGATGGAAGATACTGGAAAAGGTGATCTTCTTTAGTGTATAGCTGCCCAGTGTTACCTCTTTCGGGATAACAGCATAAACGACAATGGCTGCTAAAACAGCAGCCATCAGTGTTAAGGTCTTTATCTGGGCATGCATAGGTAGGCCTTATTTCAAGTCAACTTCCACTGGGCAGTGGTCGCTTCCCATTATTTCTGTATGTATTTTGGCATCTACAAGTCTATCCTTTAGCCTGTCTGAGATGAGAAAATAGTCTATACGCCAACCTGTATTCCTCTCTCTTGCACGGAAACGATAGGACCACCAAGAGTAAGTTACCTGTTCTGGATAGAGTGAACGGAAGGTATCAATGAATCCATTGTTCAACAACTGGGTCATTTTCTCACGCTCTTCATCGGTGAATCCTGCGTTGCGTCGGTTCGTTTTAGGGTTCTTGATGTCTATTTCTTCATGTGCAACGTTCATATCTCCACATACTATGACAGGCTTTTTAGCATCAAGTTTGTGTAGATAAGCTTGGAAGTCGTCCTCCCATTTCATACGATATTCTAACCTACGAAGCCCATCTTGAGAGTTTGGTGTGTATACTGTGACGAGAAAGAAGTCGTCCATTTCTAAAGTAATCACACGTCCCTCATGGTCGTGTTCCTCGATATCAATACCATATGATACGCTCAATGGTTTATGTTTTGTGAATATGGCAGTACCTGAATATCCCTTCTTCTCGGCATAATTCCAGTATGATTCATATCCTGGGAAGCTGATATCGAGTTGTCCATCCTGCATTTTGGTCTCTTGAATGCAGAAGAAATCGGCATCTAAGTCCTTGAATTGCTGTTCAAAGTCTTTCCCAACACAGGCACGTAAGCCATTTACATTCCAAGAAATCAGTTTCATATCTCTTTCTTTCTATTGTTTCTAATATTATTATTAATTCTTCTGATGTGAGTCGAACTCAAACGTTACGGGTAAGTTGTAATCAGTGGATAGGGGAGTGAATGAACCTCGTCCGTTGCTCTTCTTCAGATTTGTTATTGTGAAATTAAAGAACATCTCTTGTGTAGACATTACGTAATAACAAGAGAAAGGACGTGAACCTCCTGTACCAACAACGTCTATTTGTTGTCCATCAAGATTGATAGTGAAGCTGAGTTTAGCTAATGTATTGAAAACAATGCTCCGCTCCTGTGGCCTAAAACTCATCATAGTGATTTCCAGCTTACCGTTTGTAGCGTTCAAGAGGGCTTGGTATAATTTTGAGGAATGATCCTTTACACCGCCAGCAAGATCGCTACCTGTGATATTCTTAACACTGATTATCTCCTTCTTTGCGGTCCATGTTGTACTTTTCGAGCCTAAGATATTTTCACTGTTGCGCATATTTGCTGTGCCAACATAGGAACCATTTATGTTTTGGTAAAGCTGGTCAATATTTATACTGGGTGTATTTTCCTCCTTAGAACAAGCGGAAAAGATGTTGATAGTGGCTATTACTGCGAATGTAAAAGTGGCTGTTTTTAGTAATTTATTCATAATGATTCCTTTTAAATATTAAGTCGTTATTATATCCGTTTAGTCTCTCCACGTAGTAAGTTCATAAATTCATTACGGGTTTTACTTGATTCAAATACGCCGCTATAAGCACTTGTTGTAGTGATAGAGTTCTGCTTTTCCACACCACGCATTTGCATACACATGTGCTTTGCTTCGATGACAACCATCACACCTTGTG
>ENA-OWNK01001223-OWNK01001223.1-metagenome-genome-assembly--contig:-NODE-1223-length-11366-cov-7.226682_pt1 | contig 11366 bp, 10 predicted proteins | sample MGYA00245343_ERZ651121 | MGnify/ENA primary metagenome ERZ651121 (study PRJEB26857, sample SAMEA4031775) | metagenome | biome: human; feature: oral; material: saliva | place: Philippines | collected 2014... | reverse complement strand
GGTATGTACAAAGGTAGACAAGTTCTAGACGTTAAATAATTTAAATATTACCAAAACCTGAGATGAAAGTCTTGGGTTTTTTATTTTAGATAATAAAAATCACAGAGAATACATTTATCTCTGTGATTTTTTTCTTAAACTATAATTGTGAAATTTTAACAACAGCTATTATTAATCTAAATATCCTAATTTTTTAATTAGTTCGGCTGTTAGAACAGCTCCACCTGCAGCCCCACGAAGTGTATTGTGAGATAGTCCTACAAATTTGTAGTCGAATAGATTATCTTCGCGTAGGCGTCCTACTGTGATTTGCATACCTTTTTCGTTATCACGGTCTAAAACAGGTTGTGGGCGGTCGTTTTCTTCATAGTACTTAATAAATGGAGTAGGAGCTAGTGGTAATTCATATTTAGAAATTTCTGGAGTATGATTTTTAATTTTTTCAATTAAAGTCTCTAGCCCTGGATCGTTTTCTAAGTTGAATGATACACATGCAAGGTGCCCATCAAGCACTGGAACACGAATACATTGAGCTGATAGATTCATAGAGTTATCAGGAACAATTTTGCCATCAACTACTTTACCGAAAATTTTAAGTGGTTCTTTTTCACTTTTTTCTTCTTCTCCACCGATATAAGGAATGATGTTTTCTACCATTTCTGGCCATTCATTAAAAGTTTTTCCGCTTCCTGAAATTGCTTGATAAGTACAGATTGAAGCTTCTTTAACTCCGTATTCTTTAAGTGCGTTAAAGATTGGAACGTAGCTTTGGATTGAACAGTTAGGTTTTGTTACTATAAATCCTTTTTCAGTTCCAAGACGTTTTCTTTGAGCTGGGACAACATCAAGGTGTGCTGAGTTGATTTCTGGAATAATCATCGGCACATCATCTTTATTTCTATTTGCTGAGTTATTAGATACAACTACTACTTCGCGTTTAGCGTAATCTTCTTCAAGTTTGATTAATGCTTCTTTATCCAAGTTGATTGCGCAAAATACCATGTCGATCCCTTCAGAAACTTCATCAATTTTGTATAAGTCTTCTACCAGTAATTCTTTTGCATATTCTGGAATAGCTTGGTCTAGTTTCCAGCGTCCGTCCATTAGTTCTGAGTATTTTTTTCCTGCAGAACGAGGTGATGCTGCTAATTTTACAACATCAAAGTATGGATGATTTTCTAATAATAGTAATAGGCGTTGACCTACCATTCCTGTTGCTCCTAATACAGCTACTTTTGATTTTTTCATTTTAATTTCTCCTTTATATCGAATAGTTTTTGAAAACTTTTTTTGAAATAGATTAATCTATTACTAGAGTTCCGTTTGTATCTACTTTTAATAGTATAGGTTGCCATTTATATTCAAGTTTGGCAAGTTCAGTTTTAATTTTTTCTATATTATTTTCATCAGCAACAATGTTCATAAGTGTTGAACCACTTCCTGAAATAAAGAATGCTGAGCTATCTATTTTTTGACAAATATTGCGTACTTTATCATATTCATGAATAATTTCTTTACGATATGGTTCATGAATCTTATCTCCCATAACTTTTTTTAGTAAGGGAAGATTATAAGTTTCAAATGCTTTAATTACTGCACCTAAACGTGATAGTGAGTACAATGCATCTTTTAGTAAAATCTCTTTTGGCATAACTTTACGAGCTTCTTCTGTCGAAGTTTCGAAGTTTGGAATAAGTGCTAAAAAGTTAAAGCGTTCATCTACATTGTAAGTAACGGTTACAGCCTCGTTATCATCAGTTGTGCAAGAAGCGCTTAAGTTACCAAAGATTGCTGGTGATACATTATCAGGATGTCCTTCAATCTCGTTCGCTATAGTAAAGATTTCTTGTCTATCTATTGGTGTATTTGTAAGTAAGTATGCTCCATAAACACCTCCGACAACACAGGTAGAGCTGCTACCTAAGCCACGGGAAATAGGGACATCATTTTGAATAGAAATTTTCACACCAGGAATAGTTTTTCCAAGTCTATCTAATGTGGTAAGAAATGATGTATAAACTAAATTGTTTTCGTTAGCGAAGCGTTCTTCAAACCCAACGAATTCGACACCATCTTCTAGCAATTCGAAGTCAAAGGTTGTGTAAAGATTTAATGCAATACCCAAACTATCAAAGCCACAACCAACATTTGCCGATGTAGCAGGTACTCTTACTTTTGCCATTATAGTTCACCTAATTTCTCTAATATGTATTTTTTCATATCTTCTTTATTGATTACATCTTTATGTCTAATTTCTTTTTTATCTAAACCTTGTAGATTTTCAGGGATATCTACTTTAGTTTGTTCGTGTAATTTCTCCATTAAAGTAAATTCATCTTCGTTAGAAGGTGCGTTTAATGAAGAATAAACACTTTCTGTGAATTTGTATGGAGATGCTGTTGATAAGACGACATTAGCATGATTTTTATCCAAATTGTCTAGTAATACTTTATAAGCAACAGCGGTATGTGTATCAAGTAGATAATTATCTTTATTGTATATTTTCTTAATAATTTCTTTTGTATCTTCGTCAGTAGTATATCCTGCTTGGAATTTTTCCTTTATAATAGAAAGAATTTCTGGTGTAACTTCGAAACGTCCAGTTTCTTTTAGGTCTTGCATAAGACGCGCTATATATTCATTATCGCGACCACTTACATAATAAAGTAATCTTTCTAAGTTGCTTGAAATAAGAATGTCCATACTTGGCGAAACTGTTTTAAGGAAATCGCGGTTTTTGTCATATACTCCTGTAGTTAAAAAGTCGTATAGTACGTTGTTATTGTTACTTGCACAAATCAGTTTATTAATAGGTAAGCCAATTTGCTCCGCGTAGTAACCAGCTAAAATATTACCGAAGTTTCCTGTAGGAACAACGAAATTCACTTTATCTCCTAGGTTTATTTTCTTATTATTAACTAGATCAAGATAAGCTACTACATAATAAACTACTTGAGGAATAAGTCGACCGATATTGATTGAGTTTGCACTAGATAGTTTTATATTTTTTTCTAGTAGTTGTTTTTTGAACTCATTATCTACAAATAATTCTTTAATACCACTTTGAGCATCATCGAAGTTTCCATGAATAGCACAAACTTTTGTATTTTTTCCTTCTTGTGTTTGCATTTGAGTTTTTTGAACAACACTTACTCCGTCGTTAGGATAGAATACCATAATTTTCGTCCTATCTACATCTTTGAAACCTTCTAATGCAGCCTTACCAGTATCTCCGCTTGTTGCAGTTAAAATAAGTATGTCATTTTTATCATTAACTTTTGTTAAGGCTGTTTTAGTAAGTTGTGGTAAAAGTGATAGCCCTACATCTTTAAAAGCACTTGTTGGCCCATTGAATAATTCAAGGACGTATCCATCACTCAGTTCTACTAATGGTGTAATTTTTTCATGAGAAAATTTTCCACGATAGGCATTTTCTACACAATTTTTAATTTCTTCATCTGTAAAATCAACAAAAAGTTTTAATACAGCTTCTGCCACTTGATAATAATTTTTGTCTATTAAGTTGTTTAAATCTATTTTTTTTTCTCCTAGATCTCTTAAAACAAATAAACCACCTTCTTCGCTAAGTCCTTGAAGAATGGCTTCACTAGGATTTATTTTCCTATTTCTATCTCTCGTACTTTCGTAAAACATATAAAATCTCCTTGCTTTATCGTTGTATATATGATACAATGTTCTTTGTAAAAATACAAGTGTTTTTTGTAAAAAGAACATAAAAAATTATATAACATTAATTTTACACTAAATTTTATAATAAAAACAGCAGAAAGTTGCAAAAGGTTATAGTTTTTATTGAATAAAAGCTATATAATTATAGGTAAATAATTTTTCTTTAAAAACTGAGTAGAGTTTTAATTAATACTGCTTAAAATTTAGTTAGAAAATTTTTGGGAAGAGAGGAAGAATATTATGAAAATAGCTATATTAGGATATGGAACAGTTGGTAGTGGTGTTTACGATATTATTACTAACGGTAAAACAGCGGAATTAAAAAATATTGAAGTAAAAAGTGTCTTTGCAAGAAGTCGTGATAAGATGCATTTAGCAACAGATGATTACAATGAAATTATAGAAGATAATGAAATTTCTGTTGTTGTTGAGTGCTTAGGTGGAATTAATCCAGCTTATGAGTTTATTAAAAAAGCATTAGAAAATAAAAAGCATGTTGTTACAGCAAATAAAGCAGTAGCTGCGAAGTATTTGGACGAGTTTTTAACATTAGCAGAAGAAAATAATGTGAAATTTATTTTTGAAGCAAGTGTTGGTGGTGGTATTCCATGGTTAGTTAATCTAGAAAGAACACGTCGTGTTGATGTAATCAAACGTGTTTATGGAATTTTTAACGGAACTAGCAATTACATTTTAGATAATATGTATAGAAATAATGCAGAATTTGCTTCTACATTAAAAACTGCACAAGAGCTAGGTTACGCAGAAGCTGATCCAAGTGCTGATATTGATGGTGGGGATGTTGTTAACAAAATAATTTTAAGCAACGCTTTGGCTTTTGATATCCATATAGATAGTAATTTTCCAACATATTCTATGAGAAATATTGTGAAAAATGATATAGATTACTTGAAAAAATATGATTATGCGGTTAAGTATATCGGTGAGACTAATGTAGAAGATAATAAATATGAAACTTCTGTTATGCTATCTATTTTCGGCAAAGATTCTCAAGAAGCAGCTGTGCCGCTTAATAATAATATTATAACGTTAGACGGTTCATTTATTGGTGAATTGAAGTTCTTTGGACAAGGTGCTGGCAAACTTCCAACTGGTAATGCGATTGTACAAGATATAGTAGATATTTATTTAGATGTACCAAGAAGAGATATGGTTATTAAAAATGAATTGAGTTATTCAGATGAACTTACTAAGAAAAAATATCTAATTAGATCAGAAGTTCAGCTTAATACTGAATTAATAAAAAAAGTAGAACAATATGAAGAAAACTTCTATATGGAAACTAAAGAAATCACATTAAAACAACTTAAATTTTTAGTAGCAGAAGTAGAAGCTAAGGATGAAAAATATTTAGTAGCAAAATTCCATTAATAATTATTTTAATAAAAGATAGTTTATGAGGGATATGCAGTAAATTGTAACTTTGAAGAGGAGATAAGATGGTAAAAGTAGCGAAATTTGGTGGTAGTTCAGTAGCTAGCGCTGAACAGTTTAAAAAGGTTAAAAATATAGTAGGATTAGATGACGCACGCCGTTTTGTAGTAGTAAGTGCGGTAGGAAAGGCAAATAAAGAAGATAATAAGGTTACAGATTTATTATATCTTTGCTATGCACATACAAAATATAATATTAACTTCGATAATATTTTCAAGATGATAGAAGATAAGTTTATAGGTATTAAAGAAGAACTAGGACTTAATTTTGATATAGAAGGGGAACTAGCGAAGTTAAAATCAGAAATTGGTAAAGGTATTGATGAAGAGTATTTGGTTAGTCGTGGTGAGTATTTGACAGGGCTTTTAATGGCTGAATACTTGGATTATCATTTTGTTGATGCAAAAGATTTAATTTTCTACAATTATCAAGGTGAGATTGATTTTCCAAAAACACAAGAGGCGTTTGATAAAATTGTTAGGGAGTACGACAGGGTTCTTATTCCAGGGTTTTATGGTAGTCTTCCAAACGGTGAAGTAAAAATTATGACGCGTGGTGGAGGAGATGTTAGTGGAGCTATTATAGCGAATATTGCTAATGCAAAAGTTTATGAAAACTGGACAGATGTTTCTGGTATTTTGATGGCAGATCCTCGTATTATTTCTAATCCACATGAAATCAAGGTGATTAGTTATTCAGAACTTCGCGAATTATCATATATGGGAGCAAGTGTGCTACATGAAGAAGCAATTTTCCCAGTTCGTGATAAAGATATTCCTATCCAAATTAAAAATACAAATGCTCCTCATGTTGAAGGAACAATTATTAGTGACAACAAACAAATCGGAGATAAACAGATTGTTACGGGAATAGCAGGGAAAAAAGATTTTTCAATTATAACTATTAAAAAACATCATATGGCTAATGAAGTGGGCTTAATTGCGAGAACGTTAAAAATATTTGAAGACTTTAATGTTAGTATTGAGCATATTCCAAGTGGGATAGATTCATTTTCGATTGTTGTAGAGACTAGTAATATACGTCCGTTTATCTATGAGCTTGTTGCAAAAATAAAAAGTGTTATAAAACCTGATGAAATAAATGTTACTCATGATATTTCGTTAATTGCGACAGTAGGGGAAAATATGAAGAACTCTAAAGGATTATCTGGGCGCTTATTTAAAGCACTAGGAGAAGCGGGTGTAAATATCGCACTAATTTCACAAACTAACGATGAGATTAATATTATTGTCGGCGTTCATAATAGTGACTATGAAAAAACAATAAATACTATATATCAAGAATTTAAATAAAGTTTCAGACTTCCTAACTAGATTTAGTTGGGAAGTTTTTTTAGAACATGATATAATGAAAAAGTAAAGATTATTAAGAAATCTATTAAACTTTGTGAGGAAGATTTTATGAAAATATTACAAATACTTTGTCATCCAGATTATGATAATAACAATAGAATAGCTAATTTATTAGCAAATCTTGGAGAAAAAGAACTTAGAAAAAATAATTTTACGGATATTGAAACTTTAAACTTATACAATCCAGAATGCTATATTCCTATAATGGATAAAAATATGTTTAATTATGATGGTAAGGAGCTAACTAAAGGCGAGCAACAAGATAAACTTCGTCAAAAGGAACTGCTTAAACAATGGAAAAATGTAGAAGCTATTTTTATTTATATGCCGCTTCATAATTTTAATGTAGTGTCGAAATTTAAAGATTATATTGATAATATTATGATAGTTAATGAAACTTTTAAATGCGAAATAGAAACAATGTTAGGTCTGGATAATCCTGATAAGCAGGTGACGTTTGTTTTAACTAGTGGAGGAGAGTTTGATAGTCATATACAATATATTAATCTAGATTTTACAGTTCAATATGTTCGTGGAATATTGAGCCTTTTAGGTATTGAAAAAATGAAGTTAATTCGTGTTCAGGGTCTGGACTTAGCGCATAATAACAAAGATGCAATAGTAGAGGAATCAAAAGAAGAGTTAAAATCTTGGATAGCTGAATTTTCAAAGAAAAATAATTAGATTTGATTTGTAAGGAGGAATAATAGTGAACGGACAAATGTTTCAAATTGCAGGGCTAGTGGCAGCAGCTAAGAATGCACTGCAAAGTAATAATCAAATTAAATATAATCCAGAAAAATATGTAAATAGCATTAGCTTCAAATTTTTAACTTTAGGAACAGAAGATTATATTGCATATAATTCATCGGAGTGGTTTGAAAAACTAAAAGAATTTGGTCTAGTGGACATAAAATTACTTTGTCCAATTTCTGTAAAAGATAGAAGTATTTTAGGTTTTTCTAATACTACGCAAAGTTCAATTCTTTGCTTTTTTGAAAATGGGAAAGTAACGTATTTTATACCAAATTGGGAATTTGATAATAAACATCAACAATGGAATATTATGTATAAGGAGTACGAGTGGACTAATCCACCAGAAGGTAAACCCCGTTATGAGGATAACAGTAATTCATTTAGAAAGGTGTTACTTCAGATTAAAGATTTGGCTGTAAAAATAGATTGTGAAAATTTTGCTAATATTTTTGAATTTGCAATACAAAGTTTGGATGGGAAAAATGAAGGAATAGACAAGGAGTATGGTTTGGAATTACCCCAAATCCCATCACAAAATCTAAACCTTTTTGAAGCAGCGAGTCGAGCAGATGTTTTTGGTGCTATGGGATCTTGGAATGACAGTCCACCATATATGGCTCAGGATAAAGGGCTAGGGGAAGAATATGATATTTTATCTGATGAACTATTAAAAAATATTCGCTTAGCAATTTTATATTCTATTAATGAATGGTAATTATGTTTTAAAAATGTAATTAATCGTTAAATAGTCTAGTAGTTATGGAGGGTAGATAAGATGAATTTACTGGAGAATATTAGAGCAAATAAAGAATTAAATGAACTTCTTATGAGAGAATGTGATATTTATTTTTACAAGGAAGAACAAGAGATTGAGTTTTCAAGTAATAATGAAGTGTATTCTCTTGGGTGTATGGCATTTGCTCAAGATGGAACTGGAAGCGAGTATGTTTTTCTTGAAGATGGTAGTATAGGCTTTATAAGCAGTGAGGGTGAAGTAGGAAGAGTAGCAGAGAGTTTAGAGGATTTATTAACTTTTTTAATACATACAGAGTTTATTTCTGATTTTAGTTGTAAACATATTTACAAAAAAGAATTGTTATTAGAAGCTTATTGCAATGGCTATCTTTCAAGAGTTCGTACGAGTTATAAAGATAAAAACGAGGATTGGGATAAAATCCGTGGAGATATTGCAAATAAATTAGGACTTTCTTTTGAGCCAGATAAGTTGAGTAGGTTAGCAATGGCGTTTTATAAATCTGCAAGTAGAGAACCAATTTTTTCTTGCAAATATGCAGATGACGAGGATGAATATATTTGTGATTCTGTACTTTCAGATATGGTAGGTATATGGGAATTGCAGCTTTTAGGTATGAGTAAAGAAGAGTTTGAGCATTTTTAAAACATAAGAATATAGTATTATAAATAAAATAAAAAACATTCTTTCTTTATAAAAGGAGAAAGAGTGTTTTTTGCTTAGTCTTTTATGTCAAACTCGAGTTGTTTTTCATGTGTTGATAGTATCTTAAATTGTCCGTTAGTCAGATTTGCAATCCAACTTTGGAAAGAGTCATAGTCTTCTTCCATAACATAAATAGTATAAATTATTTTGTCGGTATATTCTAAATTGTTTACGATGAAATTTGTTTTTTCTATTTCATACTCTATTTTTCCGTTAAGGCTATAGTCTAATTCCAATCTTATTTCAAGAGCGTCCTTGCGTTCGACTAAGGTTGCATTTTTTAAGGCATTGATTACGCCGCCACCGTAGGCGCGAACTAGTCCACCTGTTCCAAGCTTAGTACCACCAAAATATCTAATAACAGTTGCACAAACATTTTTTATTTCATTTTTAACAAGAACATCAAGCATGGGAGCTCCTGCAGTTCCGCTAGGTTCGCCGTCGTCATTAGCACGTGTTATTTCGTTATTGTCACCAACAACATAACAAGAGCAAACATGAGTAGCGTCATAATGTTTCTTTTTCATTTTTTGTATAAATTCTCTAGCTTCTTCTTCACTAGTTACTCTGACAAGATGTGTTATAAAAGTAGATTTCTTTTCAACGAATTCATCATAACTATTTTCTTTTATAGTGATAAATTTTTTCATTATAAAACCTCCTTGGATTTTATTTTCAGTTATAATTATTATATATGATTTATAAAAAGTCAATAAATTACTAAAACTCAGAGAAAAGTTTATTTCTCTGAGTTAAGTTATATTATTGTTGTTTGTTATTTGAAGAATTATCCGTTGGACGATTTTCATTACTTACTGTGATGTCATTTTTCAAATCTTCTTTTGTTAACTGTTCAGGTAAGTTAACTAATAAGTCTGCAGGCTCCATGGCAGCGAGATTAACAGCTGGGAATCTTGTTGCAGGTAGAAGATTATTTATTCTATATGTTTTCAATCCTATATTAATATGTCCTTGATAGTAAATATTAAGTAAATCTGTCGCCTTAGGTAATTCTAAGTCTAGGTTACTTCTTAATGCAGAAGATGCATACAGAAGTGATAATGGTTTAGGATAGTAGTAGTAAACACCACCGTACATAACATCATATCCATTAATTCGATGTGATACTATTTCAATATCATCGTTAATAAACATTTTTATTGCGGTAGAGATTTGTGTAGTAGTAAGATTATGCTCTACATTATCTCCAGCAATATTTATAACATCATTGATTTTTGATAAGGCGTTTAAACTTTTAGCTTTATCGATAAGAGCATGAATAACTTGTAGTTGACGTTGACCACGTTCTATATCGCTATCGTAATATCTACTACGAGCAAAGGCTAAAGCTTGCTCCCCATTTAATGTATGCCAACCTTTAGTAAGTTTTACAGTATGCATCTCACCGTTGGCATTTTGTTCATTCATATCAAAAGGTACGTAAAGGTCAATACCACCAAAAGCATCAACAGTTTGCTCAAATGCTTTAAAGTTAATTAGCACGTAGAAATTAATCGGTGTATTAAGTAGATTTTCTACTGCGTTTACAGTACCTTTTACGTCATTATAAGAATGAGCGTGGGTAATCTTATCGTAGAAATAAGCATTATTTTTGTTATCATCAGCTTTTTCACGCATAAGTGTAAGTGAATCACGAGGGATACTAACCATATCCATACGTTTCTTATCTTTATTAATAGTCGCAAGAATAATCGAGTCTGTTCGACTATCTTGACGCGTTTGGCCTTCAGCTTTACGTTGATCATTTTCGTCAATTCCCAGAATTAAGATAGAGAATTTTTTGAAATTAGGATCTACTTCTTTAAGGAAATCAGTTTCTTTGTATCCTTTTTTAGCAGAAGATGAAAAATTATATATTGTATATCCTGCAAAAGCAACAGTCCCAAAAAGAACAAGACCTAAAATTGATAGCAGAATAGTTTTAAATTTACTTCTATTTTTTTTGTTATTATTGTTGTTTCGTTGAGAGCGGTCGCCGTGAGTGTGTCGAGAGCGACTTACTCTGTTTCTTCTTGACATTCTTTCGTCCATAATATTTTAAACCTCGTTTGTAAAAACATTTAACTTTTCCATTATACTATATATTTTTCTTTTATGCTAGAATCAATCTATAGTAATTTACTAAAGATTAACAACTCGAAAGGAGTATTTTAAATATGGCAAAGAGACCGGACGAAAAGTATGGACTTTTTATTAACGGAGAATTCAGAGATTCAAAAGACGGCAAGTTTTTTGATACATATTCTCCTGCAACCAAGGAAAAGATCGCAAGTGTGGCAGAGGCTACAAAGGAAGATGTAGATGATGCGGTAAATGCGGCATGGGCAGCTTTTGATTCATGGAAGAATCTTGATAAAATAAAAAGAGCTGAGATTCTTTTAAAGATTGCCGATGTTATAGACGCAAACAAAGAGGATCTTGCTTATATCGAGAGTCTTGACAACGGTAAGCCTCTTCGTGAGACATTAAATATAGATATACCTTATGCTGCAGATCATTTCAGATATTTTGCTTCCGCTATTCGTACAGAAGAGGATACTTCAAACTTCCTTGATTCAAAGACACTCTCTCTTGTATTCAGAGAGCCTATCGGTGTAGTTGGACAGATAGTT
>ENA-OWNK01001221-OWNK01001221.1-metagenome-genome-assembly--contig:-NODE-1221-length-11387-cov-4.089569_pt1 | contig 11387 bp, 9 predicted proteins | sample MGYA00245343_ERZ651121 | MGnify/ENA primary metagenome ERZ651121 (study PRJEB26857, sample SAMEA4031775) | metagenome | biome: human; feature: oral; material: saliva | place: Philippines | collected 2014... | reverse complement strand
CTGGCGTGAAAGTTTAGAAAATGTAGAGGATGGTTGGGATTGAGTTATAAAGTTAAATTGACACACAAAGTGCAAGATGGTTTTTATAAATTAGGGAACAATCAACGTCTTCGTGAAGGAATTGGAGGAAAAGATGAATAAAAAAGTAAATTTAAAACTCCGTGATTTGTTGGAAGAGCACGGAATGACACAAAAAGAACTTGCTGCTAAAGCTGGGGTTAGAGAGAATACTATTAGTGATTTACTGAAAGATAACAAGCAAGGCATCCGCTTTGAAACACTTGCTAGAATTGCATCTGTGTTTAATCTAAACAACCCAAATGAGCTTTTTGAAATCATTGATGAAGGAAAGTGTGATTAAGCTATGGAAAAATTTGATATTACAAAAAGGTATAACAAAAAAGAAGTGTTGGAGTTAGACCCATTGGATTTGTTAGAGTGGGTTGTAGCAAACATGAAAATTAAAATTCCAAATCAAATCACTCCTGAAAATCAAGAAGAAGTCTCTATTGAACTTTCAAAATCAATTCAGTATGAAACTTACCTTTCTGAAATGGCAGATAGAGCAGACTTGATGAAACGGAAATTGAAGATGGACGGTGAAAAAGATGCGTCTAGCTTGATGCTTATGAGGGAAAATGTTTTGAAAGGTCATGCTACTCGTATGAAACATTCTTACGAAACAATTAGTCGCTTATTCAGCATCAAGAACCAAGAACTGCAAGAATTAAAAATGATGGGATTGACATCATAAGAAAGGAAATAATGTGAATAGCTATATTAGAAAAATAAAGCGTTATATCAAGCGCAATCCTGAGCAATCAGCTCTGTTAATTTATAATACTGGTGTATTTGGTTGGTTGCAAGCAAACGTACATAGCATCAATGAGTTGCATAGCATCCCAGTAGGTCCAATGAGTTGGATGTCTATGGAGCATCTTACTACTGTTAAAAGTTTAATCACATCTTTGCCTTACGGATGGTTAATTGTTTCTTTCTTCTTAGCTTTTATTATGAAGAAAGTAAAACGAACAGCAAAGAAAATGATTGTCTGGGGACTTATCTTGGTTGGATTATACTTCATGTGGGGATACGCAAAAACAAGTGGATGGTTCTAAATGAAAAAAATAAAAGATTTTTCTAAGAGATTAGTCTATGAATTTAGGCAAATCACATGGTTGACAAAGCAAGACATCCAAAAAACATTCTGGAGCGTTTGTTTAGGTTTGGTAGTTTTGCTAACGATTGTCATTTTAGGGAATTTATTAGGGTACTTTGCCTTTAATAAACTTTTTAGCTAATACGAAAGGATTGAATAAATGGGTATATATGTTGGAAATGATAGTTTTGAAGAAAAACTGGATAGCATGGAAAAAGAAACTCTCTTTTTAGATGCTTGGGCGTATGCAATTCCTATTGATGAAGTATCTCAGAATATTTTAGACATTATTTCTTCAGTAGTATTTTTAAAAGAGATTCAAGCAGACGTTAATAAACGAAAAATAGCTCTTAAAATTTATAAAAGAGAGAGAACCTTAATTGAAGAAAGTTTAGATAAATCAAGCTTTGAGCGTTATAAATGGATTCAGGATAAAGAAGAGTCTATTTATCCATACGAGGAACAAAAAAGTATTGCTAAACTAGTCGCCTTCTTAATGGATAAAGGGAAAGAACATGTCGAAAAAGCAACTCAAATAGTTGCTCAACTGTTCCCTCTTATAAAAGCAAGATTGGAAATGGAAAAGAGAACGTTACATTACCAAAAGAAAGCTTCTCAAGACGAATTGCTTAACAAAGGAATTGAAGGAGGTTTTGAGCTTGACTTTTTCAAAAATGGAAATTCTAAAGGGAAAATTCAAGCAAGTCTTGTAAATTTAGAACTTTCTTTAGATAAAAAAATCACCTTAAAAAATCTTGAATCAAGAGGTGTTCTACTTCCTTTAGAGCTGGAAGAAGAAATGATTATTACCTATACTAGATATTTAAGATTCTTTATCAATGTCTTTTATAATAAATACATAAAAGAGTTCAAAGCAACACATCTGTTTTTGACGAAAGGAGAAAATCTCGTCACATACTCTGATTGGGGACTTGTTAGAAACAAGAGCTTCATTAAAAAGTATTATATGAAAGACCTTGAAGTTGTAAAAGAAAGACTAGAAAAATATTACTTAGTTAATAAAAAAGACCGAACCATCACTTTAGGAACTATCAGTTTAAAACTCAATAAGCGAAATAGTGTTTTAAGTGTTTTAAATGATTATCGAAATCAAATTCTTTTACAAAGAGAAAGATTGGAAGCGCAATACGAGAAAGAAAATGATGAAGCAAAAAATAAATCTCTTAAAAATGTTCGTGAAGGCGTGAATGTACTAAATTCGAATTATTCAACAAAAGAACTTGCTAACATAATGGCGGATAGATTTGAAGAAGAAGAATCTAAAAGACAAGATAAGTATTATAAGTTGTTAGAATTGTATCGCTTGCAACTAATTGCTTGTGACAGCCTTCAAGTCAACACAATTTCTTTGTTAGAATCTGAAAAAGAATTGTATCGTGAGTTATTCTATTTAGAGTTCAATCAGCAAGTCCTTGATGACATCAATCATATATTTGAAATTTACAAAACTATTCGTGAAGACCAATCCGACAAGGATAAAGATTGGCGAGAATTACCTCTTGCTGAATTAGGAGATTTGATTGATACTTATGAAATAGATTCCTCTATCTTTTACGAAGACCTATTCATGTTTGTTCATGCAGCTTTAATTGTTTTACAAAACCACTTCAGCAGTCAAGGTATTCATAGTTCTGAATTGGAAGAGCTTGAGCAGCTAAAAAACAGTGAGATTGAAAAACATAAAGAAGAAATTTCTAATTTAAAAATTCAACTAACTCATAAAGAACAAGAGAAGAACAGGCTCACTAAAGAGAATGAGGAGTTTAAAGAAAAAGCTTCTCTATCTTCTAAGAAAGATTCTCGAATTGAGAATCTAGAAAATAAGTTAGAAGAAGCAGAAAAAGAGATTGAAAGGCTTAAAGCTGAACTTGAAAGTCAAGAGCCTATTGTTATTGAAAAACAAATCTCTAACCAACAAATGTCTGAGGCAGAAGTTTTGAAATTCTTAAACTCTGATGAGGAAAACATCTTCTTTGTAGGCGGACATCAATTGATGATTGCTAAGATGAAACAGTGGGCACAGAAAGTTGAGTTTCTTGAGCCTAGAGATTACACGAAGGAAATTTCAAACAAAGCAACAACAGTTATTATCTGTGTAGCTTACTTAAATCACGGTATGTATTACAAAACACTTAACCGAATCAGCCAAATCAGAGAGCATCATGATGTAAAAGTAATCTACATCAATACTCAATCAACAAATAAAGAATATTTGCTGAAAGAGATTAGTTCTCAACTATAAAAAAAGAAGGGAAAACCCTTCTTTTTCTTTTTAAATCTTTTCTGGCGCTTCGTAAATAGCGCGATAAATCATATCTTTTTTATCTTCATCATAGCCAATAATTTCTGAGATTTCTTTAATGCTATAATTTTCCATATAAACGATAATTTCAAATGATTTAATCATCCGTTTAGCTTGGTCATAGTTTAAGTTTGAAGAACCTCTTAACGCAAGGTCAGTCATTTTGTTGATAGTATCTCGTGATGATTGACTGTGGATAGTGATAGCAGTACGACATCCTGAGTTAGAGAGGGTGATTGCCGAGGTGATTTCTCCACCTTTCGCTTCACCGATTACAAAGACGTTAGCACCAGCTACAAGAGCCATTTTACCTAAGTCTTCCAAAGTACAAACTCGTTCGCCTCGATGTGGATTCATAACAACGTGCTGGAACATAACTCCTTTTCGGTAGCTAAACAACTCGTCGTTTTCTTGAATAACAAGGATTTCGGCAGAAGATTCATATCCATCTTCTAAGAACCAGTTGAGTGCAGTTGTTTTCCCTGAACCTGGAGGTCCAGCAAATACGATTGATTTTCCGTGGTTGATACTTTGGTCAATGAGGTAGTTTTTAATCTTTTCGTCAAACATCCCTGCCTTAATCAAGTCTTCACTCATTGGTTTTTTCCGAGGAATTTTACGAATATGGATGATTGGGAATCCAGTTGAAGTAGTATAAGGTGATGTTAGAGAGAAACGTAAGATGTAGTTTTCATCTTGCTCGTCTGTAAATGTTTGACTGGGAACTCCCAAATCAATATTATTTGCAACAGCAATCCCTTGAATAAAACGAATATAGTCGTCTGTATCAATAAAGGTAATATTTGATAAATAAGCTTTACCATGAACACGGACACGAATTGATTTTGGGTCAGTAATTTTTACGTCTGTAATCATAGGGTCATCAATCAAATCTTGCACGATATACAAATCAAAAAGGGCGCGTCTTAACTTAGCCATTAAAGCAGGCAAATCTTCTGCTGGGAGCAGTTGTTTTTCAATATAATGTTTTTTGATGTGGGCATCTACTACATTAAAGAAAGAACTTTCTTCATCCTTGCCTTGTAAAACAGCGTAGTAATTATCACGTTTATTGGCAGTGATATAAACCATGATTTCTTGGAAGATTTTAATAAAATTATCATAACTTGTGTTCAACTGAATTTCCATATCTTTGGTACGCAAGTCGTATTCCATTTCTACTCGTGGGTCAACTTCAGTTAATTTTGAGAGTGTATAAGAATCCAATTGATTTAAGAAAGGTTTTTCAGGAGTAGCCTGAGCAAGAGCATTTTTTTGGAGTTGAAGAATATTTTCGTGAATTTCCCTTTGTTCTTTAGAGATTGGATGATAGGCTGATTCTGGAACTAAAAATTTACTTTTTTGAGAAGAACCTCCAGATAAGTTTTGTAATTGGTCTTCCCCTAAGTATTTAAAAATTTCTTTGATGTGAATATCTTTTTTATAACTCCTAAAAAGCGTAGTAAGAGCAAGTTTATTATCATCTACCCCAGCAGTGATAGAGAGAACTTCAATTTCATATTCAGGTCTGTTGTTGTAGCTCAATAAGAACTCACTTGCTTTGCGAATAAGATTTTCTACACCAATTGTTGTAACGTGTCTAGAAGTCGTAACCATAATAGGGTGTTCCCAAGGTTTACCTTTATCTGGTCGAATACGAGTAGCAATCTCTTCCCATGAAACATTTTTTGCATAAGGGATGTACTCGGAAGCAGGAAATTTCCGAGTCATCTTTTCTGCGCTTTTTAAAGCTTCTAAGCTTTGAATTTTACCTTTTTGAGCATCCCATTTTCCCTTTTTAGAGGGAGTTTTTGCGACAGCTTCTTTAGTATTTTCTTGTGTGTTTGTCATTTTTTAAATCACCTCTTAATGTCCATTTACAATATCTGCCAAGGATTTTGATGAATTTGAATTAGTACCTTGAGTTGCATCTGCTTTTTTATCTGTTTGAGGAGGACCTGCAACATCACTTTCTTGGCTAGTTGATTTTCCATCTGCTGAAGTAACACGGTAAGAGTAATTTCGTCCATGAAGTCCGATAATCTGGATTTCGTACTCTCCTTTTTCAAGTGTTGTCTTCAGTGTAAGAGTGTTTGCAGCACCTTGTTCAAATACAGATACGCCATTAGGAGAAATCAATTTAGCAGTAGGAGTACCAACTTTAGCTTCTTTATCTTCAGGGTCACTATAAGAGATAACAATTGTTTGTTCACCATCAGTAGCAATCTTCACTTTGGTTGTTGTTAAATCTTCAGCTTGAATATTCTTTTGAGAAACATCTTCACCATTTTCACCAGCTTTTGGATAGATGTTTGGAACGTTCATATCAATTTCGTCATCAACGCCAACTTTATCGTCAGAAATATAACGAACTAGTCCAAAACCGTTAATGAGGTAGTAGCCACTATTGTAGTAGCTAGGGAATTGAAACTCAACAGTTTTATTCCCACTAAAATCAAATTTTTCAATTTTGTGTCCCTCAGAAGAAGCTAAAATTCGTACATCAGCCTTGATGTTCTTACTATGAAGATTTGTCCCTAAATAAGCATTGACGGCATAAGTCTTATCTTTCTCTAAGCCAATAATCGTTCCTGACGGAGAAACGTTTCCTGAACGAAGAGGAGTGTCCCCAATACTATCAATAATAATTTGACCATTTGCTGTTATATCTTGTAATTGTTTAGCATCGCTATTAGGGTCAACAGTAAGAGCAGAATCACGAATGTCTAGAGTGAATCGTCCTGTACTTTTGTTTTCTTTTAGTTTTGCAATCCCAATACTATATCCTAAATCGTAATAGCGCTCAATATTTAATCGAGTGATTAACTTGGTTGAAGAATGGAATACAATTTTTTCGCCTCGTCTCATAACAGGGATGCTATTAAGGTCATTCTTTAACCAAATCACACGTTCAGGATTCCCTTTTGATGAAGTGTTTAAAGAGCCTGATGAAGATTCTTTAAAAGAACGGTCTCCTAAGTAAAGTTTTCCATATTCTTTTCCGTTAAATGTATAGTAAGAATCCTCTTCTAAGTTATTTACGTCTTTTTCGATTTTTACACCTGAAGTCGAAACAGCCTCTTTTCTATCAAACAAAGAACAAGCTGATAGACTAACTAAAGCAAAACCTAGCAACAAACCTTTTGTTACTAAATTTAGTTTTTTATTCTTCATGAATTAAATCCTTTCTTTTTATCTATTTTTTTACATATTATTAGTATGCCATAAATAACCCTAAAAATTGCTTTTTACGCAAAAAAAGTGTAGATATTTCTACACTTTCTTTTTTTTTATTTTTATCTGTTAGCAGCTTTGTTTGCTAATTTTTGAGCTAGTGGCGATAAAACAATAGAATTTTCTTCAATCTCAAAATCATCCAAAATGACTTGAGGTGTGATTTCAACAGTACCATTATTTTTCACCCAGTAATTGTTTTTAATTTGACCATACAATGTTAGAGTGCATGGAGAGTTTACTTCTCTAGCTAAATCAACCAAGTCAAATCCGATAGCACTTGAAGAATCTGAAACAAATTTAATTCCGTTACTCTTCATTTCCTTAACGTAAACTCCTTTAACTGGAATGACTTTAAATCCTGTAACTTTAAAGTTTAAATCTTCATTGCCTTTTCCTAGTGGTTGAAATTTTTCATTTACCTCGATAGCTTTGGCTAATAAGTGATTTGGGATTTCAATATCATAGTAGTAAGTTGTTTCTTCTTCAGCGTTTTCGATGTGAGGGACTGTCGCTTGTAAAGCTTTGACCATATCATCGAATTTATTTTTTTCAATGGTTGCACCAGCAGCGCCAGCATGTCCTCCAACGTGAACAAAGTAATCAGAAACCATATCTAAATGTTCTTTAATATTGAAGCCTTCTGGGGCGCGGAATGAACCTTTTACAGTTCCATTTGGACCGTCACTAAATACTCCAGCAGGGGCTTGGTATTTTTCTTGTAATTTCCCAGCTAAAATACCAACCAAACCAACTTTTACATTAGGGACATAGATGACGATAGGATAGCCAGGACCGTCAGGCATATTCTGAATAGTCTCTTCTAAAATTTTCAATCCAGCATCCGTTTCAATTTTACGTCTTTCATTATACTCCACTAATAACTGTGAAAGTCTCAAACATTCTTCGTAATCATCAGAAGTAAGTAATTGAACACCAATCTTAGCAGCACCATCTTCAAGACGTTCTAAGGCGTTAATACAAGGTCCGAATTTAAAACCGACAGCCGTACCGTCCCAATGAGCGATTCCTAGTGTTTTAGCCATTGCTGAAAAAGCTGGGATATTATAATCCAAATGCTCGTTAAGAATTTTTAATCCTTGATAAGCAATGACATAGTTTTCTTCTACTAAATCCATGACATCACAATAAGTGCCGACCATTGCTAGTGGGCGAAGTAGTGCAAGTTTTTGCTTGTCTTCTAGAAGATTAGACATTACTTTAAAAGCAACACCTGCTCCACAGCATCCATTAAAATCAGCAGAATTTGGGATAGCATTGGCATTGATTACGATGTCAGCTTTAGGCAAAATTACTTGCCCATTTTCTTCATAAGGCTCGTGGTGGTCTGTGACAATAACGGTAAAGCCTAAACCTTTAGCATAATTGATAGCCTCAACTGCGGCTGTTCCGTTATCAACTGTAAGAATAACACAATCTTTTGGAGTTGCGTTTTGTGATGAAAGATAGTTGACTACATCATCGACCATACGTTTGTTTGCTCCAAAACCCTCTACTCTATGAGGGATTAAGTAATCTACATTTTTAAATCCTGACCAAACTAAACCTCTATAATAGATAGATGTGCCTGTAATTCCGTCAGCATCATAATCTCCAAAAATAAACACATATTTATCTTGAAAATTCTTCAAAATTTCAACAGATTCACTTATTCCTTTTATCCAGTATTCTTTATTAGTCACTTTTTTAAACCAAGCGTTAATATCTTCAGTAGAATTAACTCCAAGATTTCTTAAATGACAGTCTTGTATTTTAGTTAAATTATCTCTTTTTACATGTTCAAGATATTTAGGCATTTTTCCTCCTTTTAATATCGGTTATCCGATATTATCTACTTCAATTATATCGCAATACCGATATTTTGTCAATCAGAAAAACAAAAAAAGAGCTAAAATAGCTCTTTTCCTTTTTACTTTTTTGCGATTAGAATGGTAATTCTTCATCGCTAATATCAAACGGAACAGCACCCATTGGGAATGAACCGCCAGGGATAAATCCGTGTGGTTGTTGGTATTGCTGTTGCGGTTGTTGATATTGACCTTGAGTTCCAGCATCTACATAACCTTGCGCAACTGGTTGCTGAGGTTGTTGATACTGTTGCTGTTGTTGGTACTGAGGCTGTTGCTGGAATTGTGGTTGCTGAGGTTGCTGTTGGAATTGTTGTTGAGCTGGTTGTTGATAACCTTGCTGAACAAATTGTCCATTAGCTTGAGCATCCATTTGAGCAGAAGCATCCTGAGTTTCAACGTTTTCTACGGCACTCTTACGTTGCGCAAAAGTAATCTCACTGACAATAATATCAGTATTGTAGTGAGTTTTGGTTGAACCATCAGGCTGTGTCGCCTCATGTTTACTCGTGTGGATACGACCCTGCACCATCACAGCGTCACCCTTTTTAAAGTATTTACTCATGAACTCGGCACGCCCATTAAAGGCTACCAAGTTAAAGAAGGAGCTTTCACGCTCTTTCTTGTGAGTATTATACACGGAGTTACCAATACTCATACGAGCATGTTTGACATCTCCTTTTTCCCCAAAGGTTGGGTCATTAGCGACGTGACCATAGAGAGTCACGCTGTTAAAGTTTGATAAGAACTTGTCACCAAACATAACGTCTTCCCCACGCAATTTAACGCGAGAAAGAGTTCTCCCATCCTCTGTGTTGAACTTCTCATCAACAAGCATGCCGATGACACCTAAAGCAGAGCCTTTTAAATGTTTCCCTGCATCAAGGACACGCTTGGCAACGTAGCCAACCAACTGCACTGTAATAAATGATGGCGGAGTGTTTTCCCCACCACTGTTCAAAGCAAGGGTAGCCTCTAAAATTTTAAAAGGCGTACCATCTTTTAGGGTAGAAGTAGTATCCACCACTTTAGCATCGGCAACCAAGTTGCCAGCAACTACCGTTGTGTTTGTAAATTGAGTCATTATTTTTTCCTCCTCTAATGACATTTTTGTTTTTTAAGAAATAATAAAAAAAGAATAATGTCATTATTCATTACTCTATTTTTTCAATTAGTTCTCAGTAATTAGTATGCCATAATTTTCAAAATAAAAAAATAAACTTTTACAATTTGATTTTTGTGAGCGTTTTAGATAAAATAAATAATATATAAAATTCTAGAAAGAGAAGTTGAAAAATGGGAGTAGAAGTTGCTATCAGAAATTATGAAGATGCTTTAATTGGACGTAGAAGGTTTTCATTAAAAATTCCAGGCTATTTAGATAGAAAACCAACGGTAAAAAATGGAGCGCTTGAAGATTTGGAACGTGCGCGTGACATTCAAGCTTCTAAAGAAAATGATGCTTTGGCTGTTGTTCGATATGCAGTAACAAAGATTTTAGGTTGGACTCCTCAAGAAGCTTTTATTTTCTTTAATAAAGATGTGATGTATAAATTAAAGCTAGAACAAGCTTGTAAATACATTCAATTCCCTAGAGATTTAAGTCCTAATTCTGATTATTGGTGGATTATTTACAAAGCCTTCCCAACTCAAGTATCTTACGACCCTTACCAGCGTGTATTGAACTTATACAAACGACTGCTAAAAGGAGAGATTAAACATTTTCCTAGAAATGTATTTGATGGAGCAGAAGGGACTGAACATCTAAATTCTCTTCTTCATTACTTTATTACAGAAAATATCCCAGCAAACACAATTGAAGATTTATATGATGCTTTTGGGCATAATGCTAATATTGTAAAAGAATTAAAAAAAGCAAAATTATTTTATGCTTATAAAACTAAATTTTATTCCCCTTTGGATTGGTTGCATAATTCGTTAGAAGAAGAAAGCAATAGCATTTATTACCATTACCAACAATACATGGAAGTCTTCAAAAAAACGTCACAAGATTTGAAACGCAAGAGCAGACAAAAAGCTTAGAAATTCTCTAAGCTTTTATTTATGTTTTTCTTTTATTGTTTTCCATTATAAAATTTAAAAAACATAAATAACAAGTATTGACTTTTTTGAAAAAATATAATACAATCTTAGTAAGAAATAAAGAAAGTGAGATATAGGTATGAGTTTTTTAGAAACATTAAAAGAAATCAGAAAAGAAAATCGCAAGGTCACGCGCGAAATGGATAAGACATCTCGCATGTTAGCCTCACACAAATAATAAAAAAATAAGAAGCTCTCGGAAAATACGAGGGCTTTTTTAGGAAAATAGACTAAATTAGTTAGATTTATGGCATACTAATATTACAAAGAAAAAAGAAGAAGTAGGTAAACTATGCTTGAAATAAAAGGGATGCCTTATTACATCAAGGATACTGAAGTAAAAAGGATTTTAACCAATCATATCAACAAAATGCTACGAACTTGCATTATTTATATTGGAGCATTAACTGACCAATCTAAAAGCAAATCATTCTGGTCAAGAAGAAAACAAAAAGAATTAAGAAAGAAAATTTGTTCTAAAAGAATCACTGATGATAAAGAACGAAAAGAAATTATCCTTTCTTTAATCAGAAAAGTATATTCTGATAACATAGAAGAATTAACGATTGAAGAGAAGTTTGTCCTTACAAAAGCTTGTTATGAAGCCATCCTTATCGAAGAAGATATGATTGACAAATTAGTTATCCATGATGATTTAAAGCTTGAAGGCTGGATGTGGGGACGATACATGGTTGAGGAT
>ENA-OWNK01001216-OWNK01001216.1-metagenome-genome-assembly--contig:-NODE-1216-length-11408-cov-5.005461_pt1 | contig 11408 bp, 10 predicted proteins | sample MGYA00245343_ERZ651121 | MGnify/ENA primary metagenome ERZ651121 (study PRJEB26857, sample SAMEA4031775) | metagenome | biome: human; feature: oral; material: saliva | place: Philippines | collected 2014... | reverse complement strand
TCTCTATCCAGCCTCGCTGCATAGCTGGGAGAATAAATTTCTTTTTGAAATACCAATGAGACTTATACACTTGCTTATACACTTGCTTATACACTTGCAGTATCTCATCAACAGACAGCTTCTGCTTATTTACACTGATTATCAAAGACTTAAGTTGCAAACTAACTTGTACACTCTCTTCCACATCATTAGTGGTATACTGTCGTTGATACTTCTTAGAGATTGGGAAAGTAATACGTATAAAGTTGTCTGTAAAGACGAAGCACTCTGCACCATAGGCTCTGAGTATGCGAGGAACTCCAGACCCCAAAGACTCTACTAACTCCAGGTCTCTATAGACACGCATTAATTCTTTATTGCGTGGAATGGAAATACCATTAAAGAATTCTTCACGACTCAATGACTCTGGCAACCGTCCCGCAGACGTAATCTCAATACGATCTGGGAAGATTTCAAACTTGGGTGGCACCTCAAATGAATAGTCATTATGTACAATGGCATTGACAACAGCTTCACGCAAAGCTATCTTATCCCATAAAGGATACTCTGTGCGTTCTGCAGGTGTGATAGTTGCAAAGACTTTATTCTCTATATCTAATTTTGCCAAGATACTCTTTGTTGCCTTAATTAACGAACAGTATCCATATTCATTATTTTCTATTAGCTCACATCTATCAAGGCTTGAGTATTTAGCAAGTTTTATAGAGTTGTTATTCTCATCAGCTAACAAATAAGCAACATAGTTAAGCTTATCATTCTCTGTCAACAGTTCCAAGCTACGTTTGAAGTTATCGTTAAGTCGTTTGCCTCGCTCGTCATAATAAATACGAAGCTGTTCGAAAGATAAATCCTGTCTGTTAGAGATAATCTTTCCAATGGAGTTTCGTGTTCGCATCGCAAACAGTCTGTCAATTTGCTGTTGCTGCATAGGCTCAGCAGAAGTACCTATCCGAATGAATGTCCCTTTGGAAGTCATACCATACTTGGACTTGAAATAAGGTTTCTCAATGCCACTTGCAATCGTTATCTTTACAATGGGACAGCCGTTCCGTTCTTCTTCTGATATATCAAAAAGCCCCATAACTGAGGGTGAGATATTATTTTTGATACGATCCTTTAGCTGTAACATACAAGTATCAACATCATCTACTCCTACTGTATTTCCATCTTTATCTACACCTATATATATGTAGCCACCTTCCTTGTAGTTCAGGAAGGCTATCACTTCCTTCTCTATATCCAAATCAGGGGTAAGCCATAACTTGTATTCTATACGATTTGTCTCATTCATACTCCATCAAGAACAGAAGCTTTCAGAAATGATAACTTCAGGATTAAACAACTCTCTCCGTTGCTGCCCATCTAGCGTAACATTAACAGGAGCCGTATTTTGCTCTGTTACCAAAGGATAAGATGACAGGATTTGTATCATCTGTTCAAGAAGAACAGACCGCTTAACAGGGGTTTTCTTTGTTATAGTTTTCAGTTTGTTCACCTTTCGCTGCAACTGTTGGAACCGACCCGTCGTAATCGCCCTCTTCGCTTGTCGAATTAATTCTGCCTCCTTCGCATCAATATTTGGAATCGTAAGAAAGCTATCCAAATAGGCTATTGCTCTCTTCTCGTTAGGTCCTTGTGTTGGGTTTACTTTTAGCGTATTCCCCTTTTCTGCCTCAGCTCTCTCCGAAAAGAAATCAAGAGCTTTCCCTACTTGGGAATAATGAAGTTCATGTAGCGGAATAGCCTTTTCGTCAACATCAGCCTTAAACATCTTAACTGCCTCAAGAAAAGTAAGTTCTTCCAATCTTCCATCTTTATGGATAAGCGTGAAAGCATCTCGTTTTTCGTTACGAATAAACACCAATGTTGAGTGGTCTACATTGGTAGCAATTCTACCAACCCGAGCACGCAAAGGCATTTTCTCTATGGCTCTCAACAAATCGGGATGCTCCTCCTTTTGCTTTCTTAACCACATCAGATAGCCTAACTTCTCGTCGCGTTCTTCTTCAAGATTCTTATCAAACAAGCCAAAACTCTCTGGATTTTCCTCTTCTGAATATATTTGACTATCCTCTCCTAAAGCAGCATGAAAAGCAAAGAGCTTCATCTTGGCTTTGTTTTCAAGTTCTATATCATTATTTACTTCTTTCGTCGGGAAGAAATTGTAAATATAAACATCCTTTGCAGTACTCCCTATACGGTTCACTCGTCCAATACGTTGCATTAGACGTGTAGAGTTCCATGGGGTGTCATAATTAACAACCACATTGGCTCGATGCAAGTTGACACCTTCAGCCAGCACCTCTGTTGTCAGCACAATATTGTAATCATCTTTCTTATGTCCTTTATAATTTGCATCGAAGTTCGCACTTACTAAAGGCATCTTTTCTGTACGGTTGCTGCTTTCAACCGATAAGACCTTGTTATATCCCTGTTTTTTTAACTCTTTCAATAGATAGTCTGTTGTTTCTTTACTTTCTGAGAAAACTACTAATTTCCCCTCACGATTAATGGACTTGTCAAACAATTGATTTTTTAGTTTGTCAAGAAATACATCCAGTTTGGGGTCATAGTTTATCTTATCCCATTCAGTTACCAAATCTTCCAATACAGCATTATCGTGTTTCAACCCATCTAAATAAATAGGTTTGACAAAGTCTTCTGGTGTATAGACATCTATTGTGGAATCATTGTAAGTGGATTGTTCAATTAGTTTTATCAATTCCTCCTCTTTACCTTCACTTAGAAGTTCATTTACTTTAAGCTTAGGCGCAATATAAATCCTTCTATTTTCAAACATCTTAAGCATGACACAGTTTGACTGATAGTATCGTTTTAGTGATTGTTTGAAAGCATAAAAACTACTATCTAACCGCTTCACAAGTAAGGTTTTCATAATCTTTGCCAACTGAACGGAAATCATATCGGCCTTTTTGTATTTCTTCTTCTTTTCCTTATTAAGATATTTAATGGCTTGATATCTGAAATAAGTCAGCCCCTCCTTCTCGTCGCTCAACACCTTGATGGTTTTGTCATAAAGTTCGTTCAACTGCTTATCTAATTTATAATATAGTGGCTGTGGCTGATGAACCTTGGGGAAAGCAACACCTTGTGTGTCTAGATCATTCTTGTATGCTTCATTCTCTAAAAGGTCTGTGCGGGTGCGACGTACCATCAATGGTTCTACAACTTTTACACGTATCTTCTCGTAAATGTCTCTAACTTTAATTGCTATGATCCTGCTGTCTTTTTCTCCTTTTACCTTCTTATAAGCGTCTATATGCTCTCTGAAGAAACGTTGTAGGTTTCCTTCCTCGAGTGTACTATCTTTCGAATCCTGAAACAGATATACAAGGTTGGCTATATCTTCAGGCTTATTATTCAACGGTGTTGCTGAGACGAGAATTACTTTCTTACTATATAAGGTTCCATCCGCATGATGATGGCAGCAAGGAGTCTTGCATAACTTCTGCAGTTCGTTATACATAGAAGCAGTGTCTGTACGGAACTTATGTGCCTCATCAACTATGATTAAGTCGTAGAGAGACGCATCTTTTATTTTGCTTATACTTCCATTTGTAACAATCCTGTAATTATCTACCTTGAATTTAGACAGGGTTTCCTCCCAACTCTCTTGTAAAGCAGGTGGGACGATGACCAATACATGAGAATGGTATGCTGGGAAATCATTGGCATAGAAAAATTTCTTAGCTATTAAAGCCGCAACAACAGTTTTTCCTAATCCGACGACATCAGACAGGAAAAAACCATTATGTTTCATCATCTTGGAAAATCCATCATTTACAGCATCAACTTGATAAGATAGCCTCTTAAAACCTTTTGGTAACTCAGATAAGGAATTAGGATCGAAATCTATACGTTTCCCAAAATATTCCAATAAAAACTTCAAATATACTTCATAAGGTGTGAAGTTAGGATTCAAGTATGACTCATTTCTTATCGTTTCTATATGCGTCAAGTCTATCTCTACAGACTCTTTCCACAAACGTTCGAATGTTTCGGTGGCAAATTGGATATCATCATCATAACGCAACTCTACATTAAACTCAAAATTCCTTTCAAGTCCTGCATCTGTCAAATTACTTGAACCTGTAATAACTGAGCCATATCCGTGTGGATGATATATCTCTTCCCTAAATATATAAAGTTTAGCATGGATATTTTCTTTAGGATGAATGCGCATTTCTATTTTCCTCGACATGATATCTTTTATAAATTGGCACATCCCTTCCTCTACATCCTTATCATACCGAGCTTCTTGAATGTTCTTTTTCAATTCATGAAAGAATTCTTCTTGTGCTTGCCCTTCATCTGGATTAAAAAGGAGTCCTTGCTGGTTAGCTTGAGCTGTAAGCTTATCAACATTAATGCCTACAAGAAACCTTATCTTCGGTGTTTGCTCTATAAACTTCCTAATCTTAAAGTAACCAGAAGCACGGAAATAGCCAACAAGTACATCAAAGAAATGTACTTTCTTATATTTGAACACACCTTCTATTTTCTCTAAAAGTGTATTTTGATTCTCATTCGTAAAGAAATTAGTTCCCATTGGTTTAATCTTTTGTTGATTTAATCAGTAATCTTACATCCACATCAAGTATTTGTGCTATTTGCCCCAATTCTGAAATTGTTGGCTGTGTTTTGTTTTGACACCAACGAGAAACAGTATGCTCTGTCTTACCCAATTGCTCTGCAAGCCATCTGTTCGTTCTTCCTTGTTCAACAAGGACAATTTTTAAGCGATTTCTAACGCTTGTTTGTTCATTGTTTGACATTTTATTACAATACATTGCTTACAAAGATAACAAACTATTTGAAATAAAACAAGCCTCATACTTAAATTGTTTTGTATTCCATCTTTATTATATCGCTTTATAGATAATGTGATTGGAAAGTATAGTAAATAGCTTAGAGAGTAGTCGTATCTAGTCTCAATTCTACTACGCCCTATTTCTTTCAATATATTACTCCTTATTGTTGCCATGTCATAAAATATAAAACAGGGAAAGGAAATAAATACAAATAGTTAGTTATTCGTATCCCCTACCAGGAATATCGGTGCAATAATGGATACTGATTTCTATGATTTTTGGCAGATATCTCTTTTGAACAACTCACGTTAATTAAGACTACAAATATAACGAGAAAAACTAAGAAAACACGAAATCTGAAAAAAAATCATTGTTTTTCTTGCTTTACACAATATAGATTCCTATATTTGCGATAACAAAAGAAAAATGCCACACTACTAGTATAATTATCTAACAAACCATACTATAAAAAGGAGAGGAAGCCGAAAAGCTATATGAGTAGGTTAAAATTTATATCCATATCGTTATGAAATTACGTCTTATAAATCTTAAATAGTATAAGATGGTGTACCTCTTTTGATACACCATCTTATAGAGACTAAAGTAAGTAAATGGTAAAGTGAAGATGAGAAAGGGTGTAATCATATTTGTATCTTCGATAATATTTATATATTGTCAATCAGTTTCTGCACAAAACGTAGTAGATTCGCTGGGGCTGATAGTCTTATCAGGCAGCTTCCTGAAGTAATGATAAAAGGTGAGCACCCATTGGTAGTGGTTCATGGAAGTGCTATAACTTATGAATTGCCTCGTATAATTGAGAAGAAAGGTGTGGATAAATTTGATGTAATCATAGAAGTGAGAAATCTGCAAAGATCATAATTTAGGAGTTTATAAAAAATTGAGGATTATGGTAAAGGACAAGTTAACATCATATAAGTTTCCTCCACCAAAGGCTTATATTCCTGCTCTTTCAAATCAGACTAAGAATACTTTATTCAATAAGGTCAGAATCTTCACATTGATATTATGTTTGATTTGCTCCTCCTCATCAGAAGTAAATGCTCAGAAAATATTGATTTGTGATGCTGTTACTAGATTCCCAATAAAAGATGTGGAAGTAAAGGCTGATAGAATATTAGTTGGAAGAACATCTTATTTAGGAGAAATAATTTTACCAAAAACATTTAATGTTGTGAGTTTTAGATCTAATGGTTATTTACTAGAAACTCTCTACCGAAATGAAGTACCACGCGACACAATGTTCCTATATCCATCAGAAAATACTCTCAACGAAGTAGTAGTATGGGGGAAATATAGGGTTAATGTTGACCAAATTTCAAGTAACATGCCAAGGAGAGATTTGAAAGATTTTGGTTATATAGCACCTGTAAAGAAACTTATAAATGGAAGTTATGATGTTGCTACAATGCTTGATAAGCGCCTAAGACGAGACCGTAAGCATGTGACAAAACTTAGAGAAATCTTTGAAAAGTTAGATGGTAAAGATCCTATAGAGAGAGCATATACCAAAGAAGTTGAAGAAAACAATGTTAGAAATGTCAATCGATAGAGGTAAAGATAGCTTATAGGGCTTACGGTATTCTTAAAAAATATAACATTAAAGTATAATATAAAGTATAATATTTGCACGTTATTTTAATTTATAATTTGAACAAGAAATAAGTCTCAACGCCATTAAATTGACTAAAGTAACGTGAGTCCGACAAGCTCACATTAATTAAAAGTTATTACAACAGTAGATATTCTATCAGGGACATTAAACTCAAAGGTAATAGCTTCAGGCATTTTCCGGATGCTATTTTTGTTTAGTTGGACTTTATATTTTCCTGTTTGTAACTTACGTATTATCATAAAGTCAAATTCAATTTCCTGGAGTATACCATTTTTACAATAGATAATGGCTTCCTTTTCAAGGATTAGTTGCCTTGCGAACCATCCCCTTTTACACATCAAAAGGTGCCCTTTCACATTGCGAAAGGGCACCTTTTAGAAAGCAAAAGGGCATCACTTGAAACCCTTTTAAGAGTTTATTTTACAAAAGACCATTGCCTTATGAGGGCTTATAGTCGTTCAGTATCGTTCCCGTAGCTGACAGATGACTCTGTAACTGCGCAAAGTTATTCAGTCGGATAAGGTTCGGATGGTCATATTCCTCCACCACTTCATGTTTCCAAATGGAGTCGGAAGGGATGTGAGCAGCCCATCCTCCGAGCTTCAGAACCGGTTCTATGTCTGACCGGAAGGAGTTTCCAACCATCAGGAACTGGTCCACTCGGGTGTTAAAACGTTCACAAAGCTTGAAGTATGCATCCGTTGTCTTGTCCGAAACGATGACGATATCATCGAAATAAGGCCTCAACCCCGACCGTTCAAACTTACTTTCCTGGTCGAGCAGTTCGCCTTTCGTGAAGACAACGAGGTGATAATTCCCCAGATCCTTCAGTTTAGCAAGCGTCGCCCGTACCCCATCAAAGGGTCTACCAGGCAACCGAAGTAGCTCTTTTCCTACTCCAAGGATCAGCGCGAGTTCGTCCCCTTTCACCTTACCATCACTTATATTGATTGCGTTTTCTATTAGCGAAATCAAGAAAGCCTTACTACCGTAACCCAATAGAGGCATGTTTGCCGACTCAGTTGCAAAGAGAGCCTTTGAAACTTTAGCAGCATCAGCATAAGGAGCAAGCACCTCGCAGTAAGCTCTTTCAACGGTATCAAAATAACTTTGACAGCCCCACAGTGTATCATCAGCATCAAATGCTATTAATTTTATCTCATTCATAGGCCTCAAAATATTTTTGGTAAAAGTAAGTTTTTTCCATGATAACCTTGCAAATAATGAGAGTTTTTTCTTCAAAAGGTGCACTTTATTAAACATATTTAACTATAAATACTTGTTTTGTTAGGTATAAAGACAAATATATTTGATTCATAGACACTTTCAGTTGATTATGTATTGCGTTTTTCTTCATCATCTTTTATGTTTCAAAGGTAAAACTTGCAGATAACGCATGTAGACAGAATAGATTGTAAGGTAATATTATACACATTTCCATCTAATCTGTCTACAAATCATAAAAGTATCATAAAAGTTTAAAAACCACTGTCACATAGGGCTATGTTAGCCCACTTCAAACGGCTCGGTCACCATGCTGTAAACACGGGTTGACCATGCCGTAAACTATGATTCACCAATGTTTAAGCACTTTTTGACTGATGTTTAAGCAATGACAGACCAATGTTTAAGCACTTTTTGACTGATATTTAACCACTGACAGACCATGGTATAAGCACTTCTTCACCGATGTTTAAGCCCCGTCAGCCCATGCCTTAAGCACTGAATTACCGAACAACCTTCCTGCTTTTTCCTTCCTTATCCTTCACTATCAGCACCTGTGGCGTGCTGGTTTCGGGTGCTTTCGTACCGAGATAGGTACCGTCCAGCGTATAGAATCCCACGGGTTCGGCGGCTCCGATGCCCACTGTTGCGATGCCCGTTGAGGTGTTTAGCGGTGCGAAACGGAACGATACAGTGCCGTCAGCATGCGCTGTGATACCCATCACACCGCCCTTGTCAGCCACAGGATAGCCCGTATAGAAGCTGAGAGCAGGGCTGCTCGTTGCCGTCAAGGCGTTGTTCAGCGCCGTAGGATAGGTGTCATTGTCCTCCGTCTGGTTACTCAGGAGATTGTCGGCAGGCACCGTTGTGAACCTCGGATGGCGTTGGAACTTCTGTGCATTGACGGTGTTTTGAGCCCATGAGGCAGCATCATAGTCGACATGCAGCACCAGTAAGCCATGCTTAGGCAGTGCTTTGTCCCACCGATAAGCCGACCGGTTCTCCAGCAGATAGTATTCATTCTCCCGCTCAGGGTTGTAGATGACGTAAGCATCTCCGCCCTCAGCGAGTCCTTTCAGCGCCTGAACGTCAACCTTCTCTGCCTTCAGCTCCTTCGGTTTGAGCCATCCCATGAACGATTTCTCGTAGGAATTGTATCCTGCAGGCACTGTTCCGATGCCCGAACCCTCATAAGCGTTGCTCAAACTGGCTGGTCCACCGTTGTAACTGCCTGCTGACATGAGGTCGTATTTGCCCGTTCCGACATTCTTTCCACCCCTTGTATCATAGAAATCGGGCAACCCCAGACAGTGAGAAAACTCATGACAGATGGTCCCGATACCCATGTAGAAGATTCTGTCTCTACCGTTATCGTCGGCACGGAGAATCTCATTGCTACATGCATAGGTGTTGATCTTGATGCCATCAATGGTCATTGGCGATTTTCCGGCGTCACTTAACGCGAACTTATGGGGCCAGATGGTGTTCGGATCACCACCCGTTGCCTCACCCTGACCGGCATAAAGCACATAAACCTGCTCCACTTCCTTGTCGCCATCCCAGTCATAATCAGCAAAGTTCACCTGTCCTTTCACGGCGTTGCAGGCATCAATGATCATCTGTGCAGGGTTTTTATCATTGCTATCCTCGGTCCGTCCACCGTAAAACTCCGATGGCTGAGGGAGCGTAACAGGACCAACAACATCGAACGAGAGGTCGAACGTACCGTTACTCTGGTCGAGGAAATAGTCGTGAACACTCCCTATGGCGTTGCTTTTCTCATCCTTATAACCTGGCATGTTCAGCATATGGTCATATAAAGTCTTGACATCCTTCTCCGAAGTAGACTTTGTTCGGATGTCAGCAGGGTTCCTGAACTTCGTATCCTGGAACTGAACAAGGATCACCAAGCCCTTTTTCTTCCCTGCCCACGGCTCCGTTCGCGGTTGTCCGAAGGGTGTTGAGCGGGTCAGCGCCTTAGCTTCCAGTCCTCTGACAGTAGCCATGTCAACAGCCGTCTGCGCCTCATTGCCCTGTCGGAGTCCCTCCTCATGCGCCAGCACTGTCGATGCCACGAGTCTGCCCTCCTTAGCCTGTGCATAGTAATAACTGCCCCCACGCGGAACGACGGGTATACCATCCTGCGTCACACAGTAGTTAAAATGTTCGTCACCAACGGCTTTCACCTTCAGGAAAGTACCGTCAGCCTGTCTTACGAGTCGCCATATTGGTAGTGCAGGAATGGCAAACGATGACGCTGCCATCAGCAATGCAGCACAAAGAGTATATATTCTTTTCATACTATCAGGTATTGTTGATAATTCTTTTGCTTTACTTTCAGAGGGGCTTTCCCCCTTCACCATCGTGCAAAGATACAACTTTTAAAGAAAAAGAGCCGTCAAAACAACAAAAATATCTCCCTCCCTTCACCCGCCATCACCTACCAACCGTCCCCCACTCTCCCCACATTCGAGTACGAAAACATCACCCTTTCTGAATAAAAAGACAGGAAAAATCCACCGTTTTACATCTGTTGAGCGATGAAAAACACAAGAAAAAACCACCGTTTCATACCCACTGACAGAGGAGAAGCATAAAGATAACATGCTGATTAGAGCGGAGTTAGCAGTGCGGAGGAATGCTATTAAACAAAAAAAAGGAGCTCTTGTGAAACAAGAACTCCTGCGAAATAAGTTGCGGGTGCAGGACTCGAACATGCGACCTCCAGGTTATGAGCCTGGCGAGCTACCAACTGCTCCAACCCGCGATATTAAATAACCAAAACAATTCGTAGATAAATCGCTCTATTACTGAATTGCGAGTGCAAAGTTAAGCATTTCATCTTAATTAACCAAAGATAGTGAAAGGAAATAACGGATTTTAACAATTAAAAGATTAAAGACCAATGATAGGTAGATAAGGCAGGAGAGTTAAAGGATAAAACCTAACACCTTTATTATAGGAAAATGTAAGATAAGACACCAATTATACAGAATATTTATGTAACTTTGTCCACAGTGACAACCGTGTTTATCGGTTGATGACCTTTCTGTTCACGTTGGTCTGCGGCACGAGAGAGCCTCCTGTCAGCATCCACAGACAGACGGTTGCGGTTCGTTTTACACCTATTTATAATAAGGAGGGGCACAATGGAATACTGCAAAGAAGAGAAATTAGAATGGACTATCATCTTCATTCATGAGTTCGGGAAGAGGTTTGGACTCACGATGAAGCAGGCTTTCAATTATCTAAATCGGTTCAGTGGGATTGATTTTATAGACAACCATTACGGATATGTCCATACTCAATCCTTCGAAAGTATGGTAGAGGACATTGCCGGACTGTGCAGAAGGAAGGGAGGACAGTTATCATGAAGCTGTTTCATGGGACGAATATAGACTTCGATAACATAGACCTGAAGATGTCGAAGCCCAACAAAGACTTTGGACAAGGGTTCTATTTATCTGATACACGGCAGCAAGCTGAGGAACTTGCCATGGCACGAGTGGAGCTGACTGGCGGTAATCCTGTCGTCATTGAATATGATTTTGATGAAGAACTGCTCCACGATAGGCATCCCCTTAAGGCTTAATAAACACCTACATAGACTAATAATCCCACTGTCATCAGCACATCCCCTCCCCCGGAGGGGCTTGGGGAGGCCGCCCTTCTTCTGTGCTTGGGCTACCCTACACCAACTCTTCCAACGTGTCAAT
>ENA-OWNK01001214-OWNK01001214.1-metagenome-genome-assembly--contig:-NODE-1214-length-11420-cov-8.234756_pt1 | contig 11420 bp, 6 predicted proteins | sample MGYA00245343_ERZ651121 | MGnify/ENA primary metagenome ERZ651121 (study PRJEB26857, sample SAMEA4031775) | metagenome | biome: human; feature: oral; material: saliva | place: Philippines | collected 2014... | reverse complement strand
AACTTTTCTTGGAAAATCTTTGGATTTTACCTTAGGAAGCCGAAGGAGGGGATGTACCTGGCGGGGTGTCGTGAATAGTCTTGGGAAAAGAAAACAAGGAGAAATGGAGGTTTGGAAGACTGTATTTTCCGTCTGAAATATATGCTTTTTTTGCTTCCAAATCGTATAATTCTAAACGCATAAATAGGGCAGTTCTTGATAAAATATTGCGAGAAGTAAAGTATAAAATAAGAGGAAATGGAGGTTAAAATTCAATTTTGTAATGTCAGAAATAAAGGCTTATTTGTTCGCAAGTCGGGTGAATTTAGACACAAAAATAGGGCTGATCTCGATAACATATTGCGAGAAATAAAGTATAAAATAAGGAGAAATACGGGGTTAAAATTTAATTTTTAGCGGCTGAAATGAAGGTTATTTTGCATGTAATTCATGCGATTTTAGAATCAAAAATAAGGCTGATACTAATAAAATATTGGGAGAAATAAGAGATAAAACAATGAGAAATGGAGGATTGAAAATCAACTTTTAGTGTCAGAAATGAATGTGATTTTACTTGTAAGACGGGTAATTTTAAACGCATAAATAGGATTGATCGAGATAGATTATCGGGAAAAAAGAGGATGAAATAATAAGAATTTGCTGCAAAAAAATCAATATGTAGTTTCCGAATTAAGAGCCAATTTCACACAACGCGTATGAGAATCAAGCCCCAAAAGTAAGGCTGAAGAAATTGAAAACACCAAATGTAAAGCCATAAAATCAGGGTGTATTTTACTAATTTCGCCGCTCTTTTGCAGAAAGAAGACGGCTACTGGGCAGCAGTGCGACGACATATTGGGAGTAAAAACTCGATGGATAAGAAAGTGAGAAAGCGACAAAAAGGGAGTTTCTTTTAGGAAAATGAATTATAGGGTGGGGCAAACTATGCGACAAAATAGGAACATGTTTCGGGCAAAAGGGATGTGCGACAAATAGGGAAGTGATTTTATATAATTATAGAAAGATGGTAAACGATTGAAAATCAGTATATTTACATAGTGCATTAAAGGCGAACGGCGACAAAAAAGTGACAAGTTTTGTTTACATTTTAATCTTTCATTCAATCAGGAAGATATAACATTCAAATTATCAAGTACTTAAGTTATAGCATAAAAAGGTATTTACGAGTCTATATGTTCCCTTTTTGTCACCGTTGAAGGATGTAAAACGGGGGATAAAAAAGTAAATTTCAGGGCGTGAAAAACAGAAAAACGACAAAAAGGGAGTAAAAACTCAATTGCAAAACAACGTAGATTAGAATCCGAAAAAGGGGTGAATTGGTGAACGATCAGAAGACTAACGTAGGGCACAAGTCGGTCAGCCATTTTACCGATGCAGGCCACTCAGCCTGTCAAACGATTTTCACCGTGCTGCCCATCATCGACAATGGCGCAACCCACTGGCACATAAACCAATAAGCACCATGGCAGAGGGGGCGACAACGTACGGAAAAACGAAGCGCAAAAGACAACTGCGACAAATAGGGAGGGTCGCCCCAAAACCTCTTAGTTAAAGTCATCTTCCCCCACAGAAGAGAATCTCTTCTCTCTTAAAACACAAAAATTCTTCTTCAGATTAGATTATCATTAGTATATCTTTATAAGATATTATTTAGGAGGATGTAATCCTTTTAGGTTCAGAAAGTTACACAGATGACTAACGACACAATGGGAAGTTAGCGACGACATATTAGTAAGTATGGTGCGACAGATAGGTAAGTATGGTGCGACAGATAGGTAAGTGTTAGGGGGTATGGTGCGACATGTTGGGAGTTTAGGTGCGACGGATAGGGAAGGAGTTGGCTTATTAGATGAAGAAAGTAGACAAAATGTATACTTTTTATGCTTTTTCTCTCTGTGCTCTTTAGTTATCTAAAGTGGAATAGGCGTAAATGCGCTGATTTTTAATAGGTTTTCATTTTGTAAATAATAGTATCTATACTTCTGATAATTAGTATTTTACGGTATTTACAGTACTAAAGCGTTGACAAAAAGGGAGGGTTTTGTGCAGGAGATGTTGTGCAATTGAACGACAAAAAAGTAGGGTTAAGAAAAGAGTTTACATATAATAGGAGGAAGAAGGATGGAGAGGAGGGGCCTCCCCAAGCCCCTCCGGAGGAGGGGATGTACAACTTGGGTGTGGTTGGGAGTCTGTTGTTGTTGGCTTGTACACGCTCTTTGGAGGGAGGGGATGTACAGATTGGGTGTTGGTTGGGAGTCTATTGTTGGTGGCTTGTACACGCTCTTTGGACGGTGTGGATGTACAGATAGAGTGTGGGTTTGTTAGTCTGTTGGTGGTCTGAGATTGCCTCTTTGGACGGTGGGGATGTACCTGGTGGGGGATCTGATATGGGGTGTTGGGATAATGGAAAGGGGGCGGAAAATGGATCAAAGTCTAATGTTTAATGCTCGAAACTTTGAAGGTTAGTGGGCTGGGCGATGGCATTTGACAGATAGTTCGGTTGCTTGTTAAGTTGATGAGTTGTGTTCTGTGGCAGATAAGTCGGTCTACTGAACACATAGCTTGGTTGCTTGTTGACTCGAGAACTTGTATTCGATAACGCATAACTTGTTCTAATGAACGTGCAAGTTGGTTGCGTGTTAAGACGTAAAGTTGTAATTTGTGGTACGCAAGTCGGTCGGTCGTCAAATGGATGACTTGTATTTCATGATGCGCAATTTATTTGCTTGTCAATTTGATGACATACATCCTATAACGCGCAAGTCGGTCCATAGGAAACACAAGTTGGTTACTTGTCAGCTCGGGAACTTGTGTCCTGTCGCGTGCAAGTCGTTGAGTTGTCAATTCGAAAACTTGTGTCTTATGGCGCACAATTCATTTGCTTGTCAACTCTAAATTCGTCCACTTGCCAGTGCAATGCCTTGTCAAATAAAATCCTATTCTTTGTTTTTCCTGTCACTCCTGTCACCTTTTTATGTTCTGTAGGGGGTTGTTAGTGTGGAAGTTAACCAAAGAGGCAAAAGTGACAGCAAATGAAATAAAAAATAAAATAGGGAAAAAATATTACTCCCATACCCCCTTCGGTTGGAGAGGAGAGAGAGGGTTGAGCTATGGAAGACGAGTTGTTATGATCTGAAAGAACCTTACGTGGTTGTCAGTTTACCCATAATTATAATACATCGGATATGAGTTTTAATGAAGTTTTAATTGTGTAACACTTATGAAACTGTTACATTTTTATACGCTTTTGTGTGCAATGTTAATTAATAAATTTTATAAGTAAATTTAAAACACCATGTATAATTATTACTTAACTTTGCACCGTGATTACTCATGTAACCCAAAGAAACGAAGACGACTGGTCTTAGTCACCATGCCAGCTCATCCCTTGTAAAATATGAAAAGGGGCAAGGCAAGAAAGAAACGAGGTGACGGAATGATCAAAACAAGAGAGGTAATAACTCCTTATTGTATGCCACTTACCACTAATAAAGTCGTATAACGACCGACATGTGACAAGTAACGATAATCATTCTACCATACAAATTGAGATATAATTCAAAAGATTAAAACCATAAAGTTACTCAAATGGAAATTAAAAAGTATTTGAAACCGTACATTGAATGTACGAAAGTTGAAACGGAGTGTGCACTATTGACTAGTACCGGTGGTGGCAATAATGGTGGATTTACCCCTGGAACTGGTGGTGGCGGTGGTGGTCATCATGCCAAGACTAATCCTTTTGATTATGAGGATGATCAAGATGAAAACGAAAATGAAGAGAATTAACTATATGTTTAATTAATTAAATTCTAAAACATGACCATTAAGACTATCTACTCAGCCCTAATTAGTCTGGCAGTTCTCGGCTTGGCAGCATGTTCAACCGAGGTGAACAATGAACAATCTCAGGTGATAAACCCAGAGACATCATCTACTCGTGCATTCACGCTTACCCCTAAAGAAGGTCCACAAACACGTACGGACGTGAACATTTCAAGTCGTAATAAGTGGACAGCTGGTGACCGAATCATAGCTTATAACATTACAAATCCAGAGGGTTATGACTATTTGACGGCTGCAGACGACAGTATTTATACTAAGTTCAAAGGTGATATCCATTGGAAAGAAGGCGATGAATTGGCACTCTTCTATCCGTTCCGTTATAACACGAAGGAGACTCCTATGGGTATTGTTCCGCTTGGTTTGAAAGAGAACACCATTATCGTTAATGGTAAACCAGTTACTGGACATCAGAACGGAACGATAGCAAACTTCAAGTACTTCGACTACATGTGGGGTAAACTGAAGAATATTCAGACCGACGGACACAGTGCATGGGAAGACTTTATGATGGATAAGCAGTACTGCTTTATCCGCTTGAACATTATCTTTAATGGTAAACCCGTTAAGGATATGACACAGGTAACGATCAAGAACATCTATACTGACGGTGACTTTAACCTCTCAACAGGTCAGATTACCTATACAAACAAGGGTGAAATGACTGTTACAGCAGACAAGCCACTTGAGTATTTCGACATTGCGTTGCTACCTGATGCGCATCTCAGAGCCAGCTTTATCATCCAGACCAAGAGTGGAATAACATTCCACGCTACTATGGAGCAGGAGTATAACTACGAGAAAGCGAAGTATTATCCTTACACCATCACAGTAAAAGACCCTGATCCATTCATTCCAATAGACGGTGTGAAGTGGGGAAAGTACAATCTTCAGTACGAACCAACAGAACATCAGAATGGTTGGGTAGAAGGTTATCGCCTCGCAAAGAATGCTTGGGACTACTTCTATACGAACAATGACCCATTCAATCTCTATCCAGAGTTCCTCCCACGTGCGTTCAATTGTGTTGCTTTCGACCACTTCCGTTGGGGAAACATCGCTTATGCGCACAACTATAGCCATGATGCAATGCGTTATTACTCAACTTATACGGGTAATATCCAGGGTCAGCAGCTGAACAACTGCTATGGTGACCTTGCTTATTATGCATCAAAGGGTGACTGGAAGTTGCCTACAACGAACGATTTCCGTAAGCTGATGGCTAAGACAGGAGAGTATCTGGGATACTATGTTGACAATGGAAACGTTGTAGTAGGTGTGCTCTTCGATCCTACAGTACCAGAGAATCTCAAAGGAAAGGTGCTTGATAAGAACGGAAGAGTTATCGGTAGAACCAATCAAACGAATGCAATCTACGTTGGAGACTACAGAAAAGCAAACTGTACACGTATGAAGCACTTCACAAAAGAGGATATCGACAAGGGCGTATTCCTACCATGTGCAGGTGCATACACCGAGTATAATGACGGTGCACCACGCCTCCAGCGTCCAAGTTCTCAGGCTCTTTACTGGACATCCGACGGCAAGTCATGCGACTACAGATTGGCAACAGCCTTCTCAGCTTACTATATGACGAACGGTTGTTTCTTCCCTGGAACAGTCAGCGGAAGCCGTAGTACGAACAATCCTAAGTGGAGTATGTACAGCATTCGTCCTGTATATGCAAAATAAAAGGTAATCAGGGAGAGTGCACGGGGATATGGAAACGGTCCCCTTCAGTTCTCAAAATGTGGCTCTCCCCCTTGCCCTTTCATCGTTGAAGGGAGAAGAATTACCACGGAAAAACGATAGTTATGGGAGTCAGAGGATATACTATACCTCTGGCTTCCATTCTTTTTTACCGTTTAAGAGGCAGCAGATGCATCGTAAAGGTGCGCTGCAGGCTTGCACAGTCATGCTATCCTTTCCGCTGAAGCAGCATGTCTTATGTTGTAAATACAGCCCCCAGCTTGTTTTAATCACACCGTCTTGTTGGTTAGATAGCGTGGCTTTTCCTATTAAATCCTACAGTATTGTTGAGCAAGAAAGCGTGGTTTTTATATTAAACCTTACTGTATTGTTTATGAGAGCGTACTGACTTCTCGGTTTATCCCTACCGTTTTATTTATCAGAAGGCGATGGTTCTCATGTCCAGCCCCATGGTATCGTTGGTCAGTGTATGCTGGCTTTCATTTCAAACGCTACTACCTTGTTTATGAAGAGTGGGCGGTTTCCATGTTAAAACGACCCCTCATATTTGTTAAAAGGTGATGACTTCGAAGTTAAATTTTACTGTCGTGATTGTTAAAAGAATATGGCATACTTAACAAAGATATCCAATTTGTTTGTTAAAATCAGGTGGGTTGAGTGTTAAATGACACCATCTTTTTTGTCAAAAATTAGCAGTTCACTACTTATATCCCATCCTTTCATTTGCAAAACAACCCCTGATGCGGTGTCGGATGATGGTGAATCGTGCATCAAACGATGCTGAAATTGTTTTTCCGTGTGGCTTGGTTGTGATCAGTAATACCATTGACCAATGCCGAAACCCTATTGTTGCAGCGTGTTTATCGCCCTTTCCGTCTGCTTCCTACACCCCTTCCGTCCCCTTAATAAATAAGGTATGCAGAGGGCATCTGCTGCAAAGTACAAACGAGAAAAGTACTAATAAGGAAGTTGTCCATTATTGATACAAAAGTTTTATTAATGTTAAAAAAAAGATTTTAATGCTTTTCGGGTACGTATTAATATATCTATAGTTGTATTAATAGTACAGTGAGTTATTTTTTTCTTGTGTGAAAACCGATACACATTAAAAACTATTTGACTCTAAATGGCCACTATAACTGAGACGGGCGCACCAGTTTTACTGATGTGCCTGTTTGTTTTTTCTGTTTTTTTTGATGTGTTTATGGGTTTACAAGTTAACAGATTGTGTTTCTTAAGGTGTTGGCTTGGGCGCTAAACACAGCCCTTTACCCTTTTCCCCTTTTCTCTTTTTATCCTTCCCTGAGGCTTCTTTTCAATTTCCCTAAAGCTTCTTACTGTTTCCTTTAGGGTTTCTTTCCAATTTCCCTAAGGCTTCTTTCCAATTTCCTTAGGGCTTCTCTTCAATCCCTTTAAGGCTTCTTTTTATTTTTCCCCAGAGATAGTTATCTCCCCAGCGATGGCTTTTTTCATGTATTGGCGTATGGTTTCAGGGTCATCATAGAGTGCCTGAAGATACATAAGCTTCGTAACGGCAGCCTCTACCGTGCTATCGTAGCCACTGATAACACCTGCATCCTTCAGCTGATAACCCGTATCGTAACGGCTCATCTCCACCTGTCCGCTGATACATTGGCTGATATTCACCACGACAATACCCCTGCGTGATGCCTCTTTGAGCATGTTCATCAGCCAAGGTTTCTGTGGTGCGTTCCCACTTCCGTATGATCTCATGACGATACTACGCAGTTCCGGAGCGTCAATGACATGCTTCACGATGTCATCTTCAATGCCTGGGAAGAGCGAAAAGATAACTACATTCGCATTAAGATCCGTATGTGGGATCATCGGACGTGTATAGTCGGGCTTCAGAATACGGTGTTCGTCAAAGGTAAAGTTCACTCCAGCCTCACAGAGATGCGGATAGTTGAACGAATCGAAGGCGTTGAATTCATCAGCATTCTGCTTCGTTGAGCGGTTGCCACGCAGCAGATGTCCACTGAAATAGATGCACACCTCCGGCACCATTGGCGTCCCATCGGCATGATGAGCAGATGCAAGTTCGAGGCTTGTCATGAGGTTTTCCTTCCCATCCGTGCGCAACTGTCCGATAGGAAGCTGTGATCCCGTGAGGATAATAGGCTTGGTGAGGTTCTCAAACATAAACGATAGCGCCGAAGCAGTGAATGCCATGGTGTCCGTACCATGCAGGATTACGAATCCGTCATAGTCATCATAGCGTTCGGAGACGATGTTCACGAGCTGTGCCCACCGTTGTGGCGTCATGTCAGAAGAGTCTATTGGAGGGTCAAACTGGTAAGTGTCCACTTCAGTTGGTATCAGTCTGAACTCAGGAACATTGTCAACAAGGTGGTTAAAGTCAAGTGGTTCCAGTGCTCCTGTCACCTTATTATGACCCATACCTATGGTTCCACCAGTATAGATTAGCAGTACTTTGTTTGTTCTCGTCATAATGTATCAGTTTGTTATTTTGCAAAGATAATAAAAAAATATGCACCGTTCTTTATTCTATGTATACTTTTTTCTTTTCCTTATTATTAGGCTAATGATTTCTGTTACATAATGTTACGGAAATCAAATGGGATTTGTTAAAATTAATATACGCCCTTAAAGATTTAACATTTATTAGTTTTGTAGATGTAAAAATAGTAGTAATTTTGCACCGAATTATCCACGTAATGTGTAAGTTTTCAGCTACTTAGCAGCGCAAGCCACTTAAAAATAAAAGAATTTCTATTGTATTCTATTTGTAAAGAGATAACTTATTTAATAATTATTTGATATGAGAAAAAAGTATGTAGCACCCTCGATGAGGGAGTTTAATGTGCCATATGAGACTATCCTCATGGCAGGTTCAGGAACAAATCCGACCTTTAACCCATCCGTAACTCCGCGTGTAGATGGTGGAGAAGAGGACTTAGATGGCGACACTTATGATGCATCAGGTAGCGATACCAGCACACCACAGCCATAAGTAAGTAGGAGAGTTACTAACAAGCATTAAGAAAACGACTAACAAAAAATGAATTCAAGAAACTTATTCACACGTATGATGTTAGGCTTAACAGCCCTGACATCCAGCTTCCTTGTGGCATGTAGCGATGTAGACACTGCCCAGGACCCACAGAAACCAACTGATGGTATCACGTTCAACATGAGCGATGTGCAGGACAGGTCTGATGCTTCACTGCCTAAGACCAAAGCTCCTGAGGTTTATGAGAACCACACTGTAGCACTGCAAGGTGCTGATGCCAAAGGTTTTGTGCTTGAGGAGAGCACCGTTGAGGGTGTTAATCCTGTGCAGCAAAGCCCTGCTACACGTGGTACGATGAAGACTTCTATCGACGGACAGTTCACTGTTTTCGCATGTAAGAACGGTGGAGTGTCACCTGACTATATATATAATGAGAAGGTGAATGCCAACGGAACGATGGTAACACCTAAGAAGTGGCGCAAGTCAGAGGCTTCAACGCTGAAGTTCTATGCCGTTTATCCAGCAGCACAGGACGCTGACCAGCAGATCAGTCCAGCTACTTACAGTGCATCACAGAGCCCTGTTATCAAGTTCAGTCCTAAGAGTGACGTGAAGCAACAGGCTGACCTCATGGTGGCAAAGACCGCTGATATGGCTTACGACACTTATGTTAGCACACCTGTTCCATTGCAGTTCACACACGCCACAACGGCTATCCAGTTTAAGATAGGTAACGACCTCTCTTATAACCAGCAGGTACAGAAGATCGAAATCCAGAACGTTTACGGTGAAGGAACATACGATCTCGCTACCAAGACATGGACTCTTGGCACAACAAAGAAGAGCTATACGCTTACGTTGAACCCTACTTTCTCTACTGCACAGAACCCTGGAACAGTGATGAACGGCGGTGATGGCACGTTCTTTATGATTCCTCAGACCCTTCCAGACGATGCTAAGGTGAAGATAACCTTTGCAAGTGGTAAGTATTGGGAAGGAAAAATCGGTGGAACGGGTAAGGTTTGGGCTGAAGGAACCACAAAGACTTACACCATTTCAAACTCTAAGGACCTCTCTGATCGTGACTTCACACTGTCCATTACACCAACAAACGGAACAGAAAGAGAGTACAATCAGTTCGACCTTCCATTCACTGTAACCAGCTATAGCCACTTGAAAGGCTATACAGGGACCGACCGTGACAAGGCAGAAGCATGGCAGATTGCGAAGTATGAGACACGTGAAGGAACTTACAGTGCAAGTGAATCAGAGAAAGGTTGGCACGATGCTGGGGCAACCTTACCTGCTTTGGCAACTGCAATCCTTAAGACTTCTGGCAACGGAGGTACAAGTGCTGAAGCAAATAAGTTGACTTTTAAGGATGACTATAAGGCTGATTTCGTTACTTATAGAAATGCTCAGTTGAAGTCAGCTACGCCTGTAACGAACAAAGACCTCTCTATGATCAATGGCAAACAGAACACTGCTAACTGTTATATCGTCTCTGCTCCAGGTACGTATAAGTTCCCATTATACTACGGTAGCAGTCGTGTGAACGATCAAGATGTCGCTGCTTCTTTCTGGAATCATACGCAGGACGGTGGCGCAAATGACATGACATTGGGACAATTCCAGGATGGTCTCGGTGCTATTAATTATCCATATATTGAACGAACCATAAATGGTGCTGAAGTTATTTGGCAGAGTAAGCCTGGCATGATCAAGAATGTTACTGTCTCAGGACAGGGCAGGACGGGTTATGTTAGCTTCGAAGTTGATAAGAATAACATTGAGATCGGTAACGCTATTATAGCTGTAAAGAGTGGAGGAACCATTGTTTGGAGCTGGCATATATGGGTAACTGGTTCTGACGTAGCCGACGTTCAGTCACAAACCTTCCTGCATGAGCCAATCGGTTTCGTTCCTTCAAGCTGGAAACGTACCACCTATTCAGAGAATCGTGAGATTAGAATAACATTTAAACAGCCACGTTCTGGTAAGACGTCATCTGTTGTATTTACTCAGAAACCGCATGTTGAGCAGGCTCAAGGACGCGCAATGTTCTTCCAGTGGGGACGTAAAGACCCATTGACAGCGGCTACTGGCTTTACCTCTTCTCCCTGGGGACATGACGCAGGTATTAGCTTAACGTATGCTGCAAGTCATCCTATGGTTATGGGTAACTACCGTCGTTTTAATAATCATTTTGGTGCAATGCCTGATGGAAAACTGTTCTGGGCTGATTATTTTAACTGGAATAATGATCCAAATGAACAACGTACGTATGTGAACCTTTGGGATGCAGAGGCTAAAACGTTTGAAAGTGATTATACACACACTACAGCTTATTCTGGTCCATTCACCAAAACGATTTATGACCCAAGCCCTGCTGGCTTCCATGTTCCAAGATCTGCTGACTTCTCTAAGCTGACTTCTGACCGTAGAAGAGCAGCCTTGCGTATGGGATGTTTGAACCCTGAGGGTGGTTCTAGCTTTGATCAGCCTGTCTTCTCTAATGCTGGTTATGGGTATTATTGGACAAGTGAGAAGGCATTTAAGTTAAATAATAATGTTTCATGGGCTTATTATAGCATCCATGCTTTTGCTACATCTGATGATGATTTGGAGATACAAAGACACGCACAGTATTTTACTAATCCTGGCTTTGGTTACAATGTTCTCCCAATCAAGGAATAAACAGATGCGTTCCTGCTATTAGGAACAAGATAATATCAGCGACTGCAGGCTCTTCGGAGTGTGCAGTCGTTTTGTTTTAGGGGCTTTGTGGGTTACGTTTTCTGGTGGTTGGAGGGAGTGATAGGGGATGGAATGAGATAGGGGAGGGAGTGGAAGGGAACAGGAGAAAGGGTGG
>ENA-OWNK01001210-OWNK01001210.1-metagenome-genome-assembly--contig:-NODE-1210-length-11446-cov-4.498025_pt1 | contig 11446 bp, 8 predicted proteins | sample MGYA00245343_ERZ651121 | MGnify/ENA primary metagenome ERZ651121 (study PRJEB26857, sample SAMEA4031775) | metagenome | biome: human; feature: oral; material: saliva | place: Philippines | collected 2014... | reverse complement strand
TGTTCTGGGGGATGAAGGAGAGGAGGTGGCGGATGAGGCGGATACCTTCCTCTTCATTGTCTACAGCGAAGTGAGCGACACCACTCTTAGAGGCGTGTACGCTAGCACCACCGAGCTGCTCCTGAGTCACATCTTCGCCCGTGACGGTCTTGACGACCTTAGGACCGGTGAGGAACATGTAGCTCGTGCCCTTGCTCATGATATTGAAGTCCGTGAGGGCAGGCGAATACACAGCACCACCGGCGCAAGGGCCACAAATACCGGAGATTTGCGGAATCACGCCACTGGCTTCAATGTTGCGCTGAAAGATCTCACCAAAACCGGCCAACGCATTGATGCCTTCTTGAATGCGCGCACCGCCGGAGTCGTTAAGACCGATGCAGGGAGCGCCCGTCTTCATAGCAAGGTCCATCACCTTGCATATCTTTTCGGCCATCGTGATCGAAAGACTACCGCCATTGACCGTAAAATCCTGCGCGAAAATGAAGACCAAGCGGCCATTGATCGTACCGGAGCCGGCCACGACGCCATCGCCCAAGTATTGCTTCTTATCCATGCCAAAATCGTGGCAGCGATGAAGCTTGAACATATCCATTTCCTCGAAGGAACCTTTATCCAACAGTAGCGCGATACGCTCTCGCGCCGTATATTTTCCTTTTTCGTGCTGCTTGTCGATGGCCTTCTCCCCGCCACCAAGGCGAGCCTTACGGCGCAATTCGACCAATTGCTTTACTTTCTTCAGTTGTTCATTCATAATATGCAATCGTATTATTTTGGAGGGCAAAGTTACACGAAACCTAAGAAAATCAGAAGTATTTATACCTTTTTTCGTATGTTGCCAGCATCTTGTACTCAGTTTTGACAGGTGAAAGTTATAGTTGCGCACTTTGCACACCAAGACCACCATTTGCGCAAACAGTACGCGGAAAGATTGCACACTTTCTTCTCAAATGTTTTATTTCAAAGAATTAGCGACGACTATACGGTGCGCGAAATATGCATTTTTAATCTTTTTTTCGCACTGCGATCCTACGAAATTGGACACTTGAGGAGCTTTATTTTGAGTTACCACGCTTCAAACGTCGGTAGTTATTTTTGCTAAAAACTGACCGAACCGGCTAAAAACATCCCTACATCTGGCTACTTGATAAGCGCGAGGCGAGCAAAACAATAAGCCCCTAAGCACTCACAAAGGCGAAAAGGTTTGGCCGGTGCTTAGCATTCTCCGCACAGATACGAGAGGTAAAAATTCTTACTAGGGGGAAAGAAATTCCAATAGGAGGAATTAAAATCCCAACAAGTCGAGAAAAAAGTCCCAAGTAGAAGAATTAATTGCAGCTCGTAGAGACGCTCTATAATAAGCATTCCAGGGCCAACCTTCAAATAAAAAAAATGATGATAACGCATCAGTAGATGTGAGTTTAATAGAAGGCTTTAGCAAGGACTCCAGCCTTATTCTTCGGCTTCACGCAACGACTGCGCATCGTCCATAGTCGTTTTCTTTTGATAAATGTAAACGCTTTTCAAATAAAGGTTGTAACTTTGCAGAAACATTCGTAGCATGTCCAAGATGAAAGAGGAAGTATCAAAAAACAATGGCAGGGGCGGCCGCCGAGAAGGAGCGGGGCGCCCCAAAGGCGATCGCCGCTTGTTCTCCTTCCGCATAGAGGGCCGACTGGCCGACTTTATTGATAGTCATAAAAACCGAACGGAATTTATACACAACTGTATCGAAGAGGCTTTCAGCAGGAAGGAAGAAAGCGCCCCACTCTCTGCTCTACAGACATGGGGCGATATTTATCCGGCCACGAGCGTGCGATCAATGACGCTCCCGAAGTTTGACAATGCGAGCGTCGTTGCGGGCTTTCCGCTGGCTTTAGACACCGATGAGCAGGCCCAAAGCGTAGATATCCTCCGGATGCTTTGTCCAAATCCGGAAGCTTCTTATTTGATAAAGGTAAGAGGCGACTCGATGATCGATGCCGGCATCAGCGATGGAGATATTATTATTGTAGACAAAAGCAATCGGACGCCCGGCGAGCACGAAGTGGCAGTGTGCGAATATAATGGAGAATACACCATTAAGCACATCGTGCAGCAGGCGGGAAAGACGTGGTTGGTTCCGGCCAACGCTCAATACCCTCGCATAGAGATTTTTGAAGAAGATGATTTCTCGGTATGGGGTGTAGTCACTTATACGATTCATAAACCTCGGTCATAACAAGCTATGTGGGCATTGGCCGATTGCAATAGTTTCTTTTGTTCTGTAGAAAAAGCCTTCCATCCGGGACTAAGGGGAAAGCCGGTCTGCGTATTATCTAGCAATGATGGCAACATCGTAGCGCTTACTCCCGAGGCTAAGAAGATTGGGATTAAGCGCGGCGACCCTGTCTTTAAGGTAAGAGATCTTATTTCTCGTCACGACGTGCAGCTTTTTTCAACCAATATGACGCTCTATGCTGCGATGTCGCGTCGTGTGACCAATATGCTAAGAATGCGCATTCATCACATAGAAAATTACAGCATTGACGAAAGTTTTTGCTGCCTTGATGGTTATGAGCGATTCTACGATATGGAGAATTTTATGAGAGAAATCGTAGAGAAGGTACGCCTTTGGACAGAAATACCCATGAGTGTAGGGATTGCGCCAAGTAAGACCTTAGCAAAGATCGGCAGCAAGTTTGCCAAGCAATATAAAGGTTATCGCTCAGTATGCATGATTGATACAGAAGAGAAAAGGCGCAAGGCTTTGGCCGCTGTAGAACTATCTGACGTATGGGGTATCGGTCGACGGACGCTAAAAAAACTAGCCTATTATGGTATCCAAACGCCTCTGGCCTTTGCGGATAAAAGCGAAAACTGGGTGAGAAGCCGCTTTACGCTTCCGATGATTCGCACTTGGAAGGAACTGAATGGCGTCGATTGTATTGATACGACGGAAGTCATTGCCAAGCAAACGATTTGTACAAGTCGCAGCTTTGGCAATATGGTTACCAAACTGGAAGACCTTAAAGCATCAATAGCTCATTTCGCAGGTGCTTGCGCCAACAAGCTTCGTGGTCAGGCGTCGCTGTGTAGAAGTATTACGGTATTTATTGCGACGAACCGCTTCCGCGAGGATTTGCCACAATATAATAATATACTGACCCATACCCTACCTATAGCCACCGCTGATACGCTCGAAATTACCCATACGGCTATCATGATTCTGCAAGAACTCTATCGCCCGGGCATATATTATAAGAAGTCGGGGGTTATTCTTGGAGACATTTCTTCCGAAAAAGCTGTCGCGCAAAACCTATTTGACCACATCTCTAATCGCTCTGAACGCCATCAATTAATGCACTTCATAGATAATATAAACCAGCGCTACGGGGCAAAAACCATTCTGCTGGGCATTGAGGGCATAGGAAAGCAAAAATGGACCTCCAAATGTGAGCAGCGCACACCCAATTATCTCACGGATATAAACGAGATCATGACAATTAAGATATAAAGGAGCGTGCGGCAGGAATCGCACGCGCCGTCTAAAGGTAAAGGTGTAAACTTATCGTCAGATAAAGGCGGAAGGACCTTAGCCTATTGAAGCCTAGCCAATGCGCCTTTTCACAAAACGGTTTGCACGCGATTTCTTGCCTTAAGCGCCTTCGGAGCGTACGGCTACCCTCAACAAAAAAAATGGTAGGCCGACTATTGCCAACCTACCAATGTTCTTGATGCCTTAAGCTTTATTTCTTTATAATGGTCTTGCCATTGACAACGTAAATTCCCTTTCGTATTCCTTTTAGAGAATGGATGTCCTTTGCAACGAGTCGGCCATCTATTGTATAAAGATCAAAAGGTTTACCGGTGTTGATTTCTATACTCTTGACATCTGTAACGGGAGTAGCCTTTATCGCCTCAGATTCACCACCCGCATAGACGGCAGAGACAGCATAATTTGAATTATTGTTTGATGCTTCTATATCAGTAAACTTACTTGGCGTATCAGCATCAATGCGCTTTATCAACTTATTTCCACGATAGATATTGTAAGCCACGACCTTTCCGCAACCTGCAGTATAGGTTATGTCGTCCAACATTAACATGTAAGTATCAGCTGTATTATTGTGAATGGCAAAATAAGTGGCACCTTCCGGCAAAGTAGCAGAATATTGCTTCCATACGCCGCCATCTACTACGACTTTCGTACTCGTTGGGATAAAGTCGGCTATCGTTGTTCCTGCTTTTGAGTAAAGCAATTCTATATTCTCCGGATAGTTAAGCGTTGACGACTTAAAGTTGTTCGCCCAGAAGGTAACCTCTTGCTGCTTTCCGGGGAGCGATGGAGAAATAAGCCAGTTGTCAGCTACGATGAATTGTGAATTTTCTACGCTATAAAAAGAGGCCAGATAGCGGCCGCCGCTATGTGGGCGCAGACAAGTATACTCTTCCAAGACTTTATCAGTGATCCAAGAAGCAGGCTCTACTAAGGTAAAGGCGAATCGCTTTCCTTCGTTAGGATGCGGATAAGAACGACTAAACGGACCACGTGCTACACCTTTCTCTCCATATACTGATGTCCACTCTCCGAAGTCATCGGTTGCCCAAGGCGTATAACGCTCGAAATCGTCAGTAACTACTTCTGAAGTTTCTTCTATTTTCTGCCACCCAATAACGACCTTGCCGTCAGTTTGCGTCGTTGCCGTCACGTTAGTAGGTGCAGTCTTAGTAGAAGAAAGTAACTCTACATCAGTTGTTGCGACATTATCATCAGGCGTAGCATCTTCGTCCGCTGTTATCACTTCCGCTTTCAACGACAGCGGCGAAGCATCTACAACCGTAGTAGGACACTTTAATGATATGGTATTCTGCGCGTGGGGAGCTAACGGATCAGTTATAACTTTACTATCTATCAAATCATTTCCTGCATAGAGTCGAACCGTATAGTTAGTTCTTTCAATGCTTCCCATATTTCTGACATCCACCTTTGCGGTGATCGTCTCGCCCTTACGTACTTTTGAAGGCGCATTAAGCGATAGACGCAAATCTTTCTCCACCACATCACGCACATAGATATTATCGAAGTATACGGTTTCTCCGGTTGGTGCTTGCGCAGTAAAGGTAAACGTTATATAAGGCAATGCGGTGTATTCTGCGTCTAAAGCTACAGAGGTCGTATGCCACGCTTGATTTGAATTGTTGATATTGGCATAGTCTACGATACATAGCTGCTTGGTCTCTTTGCCCGGCGCATCAATTCTTACAATAACCTTCCCTTTTCCATTGGGAGCTGAAGAACGATTGGAAAAGACCAACGTCGGACAAACTGCCCTCTTGATAGAAATCTTTCCGGACCCCATCGTAGCACTATCCTCATCAGCAACTGAAACATAACCCGTACATCCGCCATCGCCATCAGAAGACATGCCTTGCATTAACTGGAAGGTCGATTTATCTGTCTCCGATATCCACCACATCTCATTATCTAAGCGACCATTCTTAAAGTGCTCTTCGAAGGGCAAAACATAGGGCTCTCCAACAAGGATGTTAGGCGACATAACGCGGGGACCTTCTCCCATCGAGTTCTCTGATGAAAGCGCATAGTTAATCATATCCTGTCGCCCGACGTTCGTCTTATACGGAATACTGATTGAGGTTTCTGTCACTTTTTTTATAAGCGTCAAGTTGGCACCCATATTCGTATCTTCTATCTCATAAACATTGTAGCGCACATCGGCCGTCTTTACGTAGCCGCCATGCGAGCCAATTGTCGCAGCATCCCAAGTAAGCGTAATTGTGCTATCCGTCTGACTGCTTTGGATATTTGTGGGCGCAATGGGCGTATCTAAACCGACATAGACTTCGATTCTCTTACTTTCTTTTCCTTCTCCCAAAGAGTTCTTCGCAATAACAGAATAGGCATTGATTCCCTGTTCTGCCTCATTGTCTACATATTTATAGGAGCCATTAGGTTCAATATCCCCCATCTCACCTATTTTTTCCCCATTACGCATAATGTCTATCGTGAGCGGTGCTTCAAGGTTTGAACCATCAATGGCCGTTGCCGGCGCAACAAAGTCTATAGTAGCTTTCAAACTACCATCATTAGCCGCTGTAACTGATACAAGGTTTGCTTCATTGGGGGCTTTCATCGAATTGCCCTCAACAGAGATATCATCAAGCAGGAGTTGCCAGAACCAGTCGACGTCACTGGTGCAATGAAAACCAAAATAATAGACGCCATCAGCAGTCGGCGTAAATGTCTGCTTAATTGTCTCATACTCGGTATTGGTTATTTTTTGTTGCGCTACAAGCACATGGGTCATAGCCTCTACGGTGGCTGCATTTCCACACTTTACTTCCAACAATTCAGGATAGGATATGCCCTTACTTGCTACACGGTAAGAAATGTTATACACCATATTTGCCTTTAAAGCCAGCGGTGGTGTTATGAGCCAATCATCGTGGCTGTTATCTCCATACTGCATCTGGACGGCCGACTGTCCCGTTTCGTTATCAAGAAAATAACTCCACGTATTGCCGTCCTTGTTTGCATCAATAATGGTAAATGAAGTTAGTGCATTTTCATTGTCAAACCCTTCTCTGAAGGGTAATTCCGCCACATTGCCGGGCGCATCCTTCCTAAAAGACTTCGCACCCAAGCGCTGCTGCTCACACTTTTCAGCCCGAAAGGTCTGCTTTGTGCCGGATGGCAAAAGGAGACTTTGCCGCTTAAACCCTAAAGTCCCTTGCAAATTATCAGGGGAAGATTTACTTTCAGCATTAACTAATCGCGGCTTATGCTGTTTTGCAGCAGTTTTCTCATACGGCTGCGCACTAACACTCGCTGTAGAAAGCCCGATGAGAGCCATAGTACTCAATAAAAACAGCTTAGATAAAAAACTCTTCATACGCTTGTTTTTGCAACACTTTAGGTTAATAACAGGTTTAAATAAGGTGATAAATTTGTCTTAGATCTAAACAGGCTACCAAAGCATACAGTTATCAAGTGTTGCGATAAGGTAAACTATACGCTATAGTACGCGGTATCTTTCGACAGGGGTTAACATCAGCACTTTACCACCAAGAAGCAGCCCACAAGCTTTCTCGGACTAATGCCCATCTTGGTCTTGCAAATATACCTCATTTTTATCTTTATTCAAAATATTTGCAGCTATTTCAAACAAGCTGTTCGTATTTCCCGACAGGAAGTAGCGCCTCAAGACGCGCATAAGGTCTCATTATAAATAATCTGCAAATTGTCACCTTATGCTGTTTGCCTTAAACACTCCACGCTTGAGATCGTCTTAAAAGCCACTGCTAATCTTTTCTACCCACATACTTATCAAAAACGCTTCTCCCATATCGTTTGACGAGCAGAGCTAACAAGAAAAGAATAATGTACACATATAAGAGTTGAGCACCATCTGAAAAGTAAGGGCGAATGCTATAAGCCGCACCGGCAACAGCCTGATCATCTACAACTAAAGGTTGAGCATAATAGAATTTAAGGTTGTCCGGAAGAGCATCTATCACTTCTCTTATCACATAAAAAAATATCCAGAACAAACTACCCTCAACAATAAGCGCCCAATAACTTTTCACCCACGCTTTATTGATCTTAGTAAAATAGAGCAACCATAAAAACAGAAGATTAAGCCAACCATAACACACCATCGTAAGCATCGAAAGAACAAGAAGTTCGTAACCTAATGCTGTCATTTTAGCTAAAGACAAAGAGCCCTCGCAAACGCCCACGAGTATAGTTGCCATTACATATAAAAGCATTTGAACGCCCCAAAATATAACGAGCGCGCGAAATGACGCATATAATAAACGTTTTACCTTTTCCATTTTCTAAAGCGATTCACTTAGGTCGGTGGCTATCTGTTCTAAGAATGATTGTAGGCTTGACAGCAAAATTGTCTTGCCATACACATAGAAGTCATCGGAGTACTATTCCGCTTATGATACACTTCCGTCAATCACGACCAATGAGCCGGAATAGGAATCTGCCTTTGCTTCTTTCAGCTCCAAATGTACAACTTTATTCTTTTCCGCACCTCATTAAAATCACTTCCGCGTACTGCGTAGCACGATTTCTTCAGGCACAAAAGAGCAGCAACACCCGCTCATCTACCTAATTGAGGGGATCTCCGGCAAGGCTCCTTATTAATAAGGAGAAAATCACCCTCATTACTTATGATTTTTTCTTCAAGATTTTTGCAAGATAAAACCTATTCCCGTATTTTTGTAGCGATTAAACGACAAGACTTATGCGTGGACGTGAGATGTTTTCTCGGATTAAAAACAAATGGGCCGGCTTCAAGCAAGCACTCAGCTATCGTCAGAAGATAGCACTTGTTTCTTTATTGGGCATCATCGTAGGCTCAGGCGGATTATTTATGTATCTCTTGAGAATGCACACTTACATCATCGGCGATGATCCGAAGGCATGTATCAATTGCCACATTATGTCGCCTTATTATGCTACGTGGAGCCATTCGTCTCACGCGCGTGATGCTACGTGCAACGACTGCCACGTCCCTAATGGCAATATCTTGTCGCATTATCTATTTAAGGGCAAAGATGGTATGAAGCACGTGGCTTACTTTGTGACAAGGAGTGAGCGCCAGACGATTATGGCTGAAGAAGCATCGGCCGAGGTTATTATGGACAACTGCATTCGTTGCCACAAACAACTGAACACAGAATTTGTAAAAACAGGACGCATTGATTATATGATGGCGCAACGTGGCGAAGGAAAAGCCTGCTGGGATTGCCATCGCAACGTGCCTCACGGCGGTATGAACTCGCTTTCGTCGACTCCCGGCGCAGAATTTGTGGAACCGCTGCCCCCCAGTCCGGTACCTCAATGGTTGCAGAAGATGTTAGGCCACGAAGCTGTCCCCAATCTGCGTTAGCGAATCTATTGATAGTAATCACAAACACACAACGCAAGGCGCCGCCGACAGAGCAATAAGCAAGCGGCCGACCGCCGAAGTATAAGAATCAACATAACAAACATCGTCGCAGCCGCGACGCATTCATAAAGCAAAATTCCTAATTCTACAATATGGCAAAACAATTGAAAAAATGGCAAGGATGGTTGCTCTTCGGTGGAGCAATGGTCATTGTCTTCGTATTAGGCCTGATTTGTTCTTCACTATTAGAACGCAGGGCGGAAGTGGCGAGTATCTTCAATAATCGCCGCGTACAAATGACCGACTCGATTGTATCGCAGAACGAAAAATTTGCCGAAGACTTTCCGAGAGAATATCAGTCGTGGGCAATGACTGCTGACACAACTTTCGAAAGCAAATACAACGGTTCGCAGGAAAAGGATGTGCTCGAAGAACACCCCGAGATGGTCATTCTTTGGGATGGCTATTCCTTTGCCAGAGAATACAACACGCCGCGCGGACACCGCCATTGCGTAGAAGATCTGCTTAAGATCCTCCGCACGGGCAGCCCGGGTGTTGACGGGCAAACGGATATACAGCCGGGTACGTGCTGGACTTGCAAAGGTCCGGATGTGCCTCGCTTGATGCGCGAGTATGGCACTGACAAATTCTATGCAGCGAAATGGAGCGATTGGGGTGATCAGGTAATGAACACCGTGGGCTGCTCCGACTGCCACGATGCTCGCACGATGGAGCTCCGTCCGGCGCGCCCCGCACTTTATGAGGCTTGGGCTCGCGTAGGCAAAGATGTTCGCAAGGCGAGCCATCAGGAAATGCGCAGCTTGGTTTGTGCACAGTGTCATACGGAGTACTACTTCGAAAAAGAGAATGGCAACTACTTGCACTTCCCACAAGAGAGAGGATTACGCTGTGAAGATGCAGAAGCTCACTTCGATAGCATCGGTTTCTACGATTACATCAACCCGTTGTCAAAAGCTAAGATCCTGAAAGCACAGCACCCGGGCTATGAACTCTTTATGCAAGGTATCCACGGCCAGCGCGGCGTCTCTTGTGCCGACTGCCATATGCCTTATATCTCTGAAGGCGGCGTCAAATACACGGATCACCATATTATGAGTCCGCTGGCTCACATTGACCGCACTTGTCAGACTTGCCACCGTCAAGATGCAGAGACCTTGCGTCAGAATGTTTATGAGCGCCAACAGAAGGTTTACGACTTCCGCAAGCGCGTTGAGAAGGAGTTGGCTTATGCCCACATCGAAGCGAAGTTTGCTTGGGATAAGGGCGCTACTGAAGCTGAAATGAAAGAGGTGCTCTCTGACCTGCGCAAGGGTCAATGGCGCTGGGACTACGCCGTAGCCAGCCACGGTGCAGCCTTCCACGCGCCTCAAGAAGTGATGCGCATCTTGGCCAGCGCAATGGAATACGCAAAAGATGCCCGCTTGCAAATCGCACGCGTTGTGGCTAAACACGGATATACGGGCACAATTCCTATTCCTGACATCTCTACGCGCGACAAAGCTGCCAAGTACTGCGGCTTCGATATGGCGAAACTGCGTCAACAGAAGAAGCAATTCCTCGACACTGTTGTTCCGAAATGGGTTGAGACGGCGCGAAAGAACAAAAGGTTTATCACTCAGCCCATGTAACGCCAATGCGGAAAATGGGCAAACAATAATCTAACAAACGATGGGAGACGAGAGCTGAGAACAACTCCGCCCCCATCGTTTTGTTTCATTAAAGCCGGCTAAAGAGCGCAAGTGCAGAAGGAATCGTCCTCATATCTTGCAACGCAAGAAGCTGCGCCTTAGCTGCGCCAAAGAGATTACCCGGACGGTTAAGAACTTATTAAAACTATGTGGAATAAACCCTATTCACTGAAAGAAGGCAGCGCCATCACGATAGGCTTAATGCTGATCGGCCTCATCCTTCAGTTTACCATCGGCCCCTTGGAGTGGGGTCTTTTTATGTGGCCCGCCAATATCATTGCACTGACGATTTTCGTGGCGCTCCTACTCGTGGTATGGCTACTGCGGAAGCACTTTTATTTCTGCCGCTTTATGGCCTCAATGCAGGCAGCCGTTCCGGCCATTGCCGGTGCTGCGTTGCTCACAATTATTATGGGCCTCACCCGCCAACTGCCTGAAGGCAGGTTGCCTGCTGACCCGATTGGTCTTACCAAGATGCTCAACTTCTGGCCCTTTATTCTCGTTTATGTTTGGATGACGGCCATTACGGGCGAGGCTACGATTTTGCAACTTTCGCGCTTTTCTTGGCGCCGGTTGCCTTCCTTCGTCAGCCACTTGGGCCTCTTTATCGTCTTAACTTGCGGCACACTCGGCAATGCGGATATGCAGCGCTTGAAAATGTTTTGTGAGCAAGGAAAAGTAGAATGGCGCGGCCTTGACGCTTGGAAGAATGTTCATAAGTTGCCCGTAGCTATTCAATTGGAAAAGTTTACGATCGATGAATATCCTCCCAAACTGGTAGTCATCAATCGTCAAGGCCTTCCGCAACCGGCCAAAAAGCCGGAAAACTTG
>ENA-OWNK01001204-OWNK01001204.1-metagenome-genome-assembly--contig:-NODE-1204-length-11473-cov-4.200210_pt1 | contig 11473 bp, 10 predicted proteins | sample MGYA00245343_ERZ651121 | MGnify/ENA primary metagenome ERZ651121 (study PRJEB26857, sample SAMEA4031775) | metagenome | biome: human; feature: oral; material: saliva | place: Philippines | collected 2014... | reverse complement strand
GGGAGCCGATAAGAAAAGCTATGCAGTCAACTTTACGCTCCAAGATGAGAATAAGACTTTGAATGATAAGCAAACGGAAGCTGTTATGAATAAGATTATTCAGCAGCTCCAGAAGCAGCTAAATGCTACATTGAGATAAACAGAAAACAAACAAATATAGAAATATAAAATTATGGGAAGAGCTTTTGAGTATAGAAAGGCCGCCAAATTAAAACGCTGGGGGCATATGGCGCGAGCTTTTACAAAGATCGGAAAACAAATAGCCATAGCTGTTAAAGCGGGAGGTCCGGAACCGGAAAACAACCCGACGCTTCGCGCCATCATAGCCAATGCGAAGCGCGAGAACATGCCCAAGGATAATATCGAGCGCGCAATAAAGAATGCGTCCGGTAAAGACCAAAGCGATTACAAACCAATGACCTATGAGGGCTATGGACCACATGGCGTTGCTGTCTTTGTAGATACGTTGACGGATAACACTACACGTACCGTCGGCGACGTTCGCAGCGTCTTTAATAAGTTTGGTGGCAACCTCGGAACTATGGGCTCGCTCGCTTTCTTGTTCGACCACAAGTGCGTGTTTTCTTTCAAGAAGAAAGATGGCTTGGATATGGATGAACTCATCCTCGATCTGATCGATTATGGTGTAGAAGACGAATACGATATCGATGATGAAGAGGATAGTATTACGATTTATGGCGACCCCAAGAGTTTTGGTGAGATCCAGAAACATTTAGAAGAAAACGATTTTGAGGTTGTAGGTGCTGAGTTCACTTACATTCCCAACGATCTTAAGGACGTAACGCCCGAACAACGTGAATCCATCGATAAAATGGTGGAGAAATTAGAAGAGTTTGACGATGTGCAAACCGTCTACACGAACATGAAACCGGAAGAAGCTTCTTAATTAAGGAGCTTCTTCTTTATTATTGTTAGCGAAGTCTCATATCTTACTGCGCATAATCCTTAGGCATAAGTGTTGTTTGGAAAACGATATTGCCAGTCTCTTTTGAGCGATATTTATAGGCGAAGATAATCTCCTTTTCCATACAATATTTCCATTTAGGATCGTCTTGTAATTCTTTTAGAAGCGCTTGTTGTAAGGTCGATTGCTGCTTTTGCATGATCTCCTGTGATTGTGGCGTATCTAAGCTCCCACTTAGCGTAAACCAGCGTGTGAAAGTGCGTGTCGAAATGTCGTAAGTCGTGCTGTCCAATACGGTTTCCTCTTGCACTTGTTGCGGACAATGTTGTGCTGAATACTCTTTTGCTTCACGATGTAAACGTTTATCGAAGTTTTCTTGACAGCTTACAAAGGCCAATAATAGTAATAAGGGGCATAACTTTATCATAATGGGCGAAGATAGCGATAAATTTCGGCGCAATGAATCATTCCTTACATAAATAAACGTTATCTTTACCGATATGCGAATCCTCCTGATCGGCGATTATAGTAATGTGCACGCAACCCTTCTAAAAGGCTTGCGCGAACTTGGACACGACGTGCTCCTTGCATCAGATGGTGATGGTTGGAAGAACTATCCGCGCGATGTCGACTTGAAGCGACCATCTTTAGGTAAGTTTTCCTCCCTTCTTTATTACGGTAAATTGTGGCGTACGTTTCGCAAATTTCGCAACTACGATGTCGTCCAAATCATCAATCCCGTCTTTTTACCCCTGAAAGCTAAGCGCATTTATCCCTTCTATCGCTATCTGCGGCGCCATAATAAGAAGGTCTTCATGGGTGCTTTTGGTATGGACCATTATTATGTGAAAGCCGGGTTAGATGGTCATACTTTTCGATATAGTGACTTCAATTTTGGCTCTCAATTACGCCAAAATTCGGATAATTCGGCTTGGATTAGAGATTGGTTGGTCGGCGAAAAAGGCCGATTAAACCAATATGTAGCAGCCGATTGCGATGGGATTATTGCCGGGTTATACGAATACTACGTCTCTTATGTGGCAACTTATGCTGACAAACTAAAATTTATCCCTTTCCCAATTCAACTTTCAGAAAAGAAAACTATTGAGATCCATGATAAAGTGCGCTTTTTCATCGGCATACAAAAAGAGCGTTCAGCCTATAAAGGCACGGATATAATGTTTGAAGCCTTGTCGCGTTTGGCTAATGACTATCCGGAACTTGTCGAAGTCGTAAAAGTTGAATCCGTGCCCTTTAAGCAGTACGTGAAGCTCTTAAGTGGCAGCGATGTCTTGCTGGATCAGCTTTATAGTTATACGCCCGCGATGAACGCCCTGGCGGCTATGGCGCAAGGAATTGCGGTCGTTGGAGGAGGAGAACCCGAAAACTATGAAATATTAGGCGACAAAGACCTTTTTCCAATTGTAAACGTACTGCCCAACGAGGCTGATGTTTATGAGAAGTTGAAAACTTTGATACAAGATAAGTCATCTTTGATACAGCGCAGAAAGGATAGTTATACCTATATAGAGCGTTACCATGATTATCGCAAAGTAGCAGCAGCTTATTTGGACTTTTGGAGTCGGTGAGAATAAGAATTTGCCAGCTACTGTCTTGATTGAGTTTTGCTATGACACTCAAATGTGCCCCTTTCTTTATTAAATGCTAAAGACCGGTCGTACGCATTTGACGCATCTCCCATAAGTTGTTCGGTAAATGAGTCTATGTTTAAGCAAGCATCAGTAAAGCTTACAGCTAAACCCTAATTTTTCCGACGCTTAGTCTGGTTTTTGCAGACGAACTCCTTTTTTCGCATTGTACTATCGTGAGCGTACAGCTCTTTTCTCACGATGATACAAACGTATGCTCGTGATGGTACGACTTTGTTATCGTGATAAAAAGTGGAAAAGATGAGGAACCCTTGCGCGAAAAAGAGCTATTCGGTGTTAAAAATCAGATGAATAGCTGGATGCTTTGGGGCTTTCGCACTGGTTGTCTAAGCTGTCTGCTAATCTTTTTGCTTTAAGAAACTCAGATTTGGGGCTTGATACAAGTCAGACTTGATCACCTTTCCGTCAGGTCTGCGCACGGGCTTTCCTGCTGCATCGAGTTTGCTCATATTGCTTTGATGTACAGCATCAAAAATTTGTTCAAATTTATCCTGTAAGCCATGTGCTATGACCGTGCCCAAGGCTGTGTAGATAATATCGGCTAACTCTTTGGCCACAGCTTGCAGGCGTTCATCGTCAGATAGGCCTTCTCGCTCATATTCCTCTGAGTATTCGCTTACTTCCTCTTGCATGATATGCTTGCGTAGGAGGTAGGCATCGTGGGGTAGATTGACTGTGGGTTTAGTATTGCTGTAAACGTCAAACTTTTGGTGAAATTCTAAGACTTCTTGGAGTTGCTTCTGCATAATTGTTGAGTTGTTGTACCTTTAATGGCGATTCTTTTGAGAGAGTAGTGAGGAGATGTGAGCTTAAGGGAGGTTCGTGTATGCGTGTTGAGAAATAGGCGTAGGCAGGGCAAATAAAGAAAGACGACACGAGGAACAGCTTGTCGTCTCGTGTCGCCTATTTGATGTGTGCTTTTCATTGCGAATCGTCGCGGCTGATAAAAGCTGTAATGTTGAATCCTTCTAACTTCTCAGGCTTAAGGACGCAGTTGCCAGCCTGCGGCTTTCGCAATTAGGCGGGGAATTTCTGTATTGTCTATTTGTCCTTGGAAAGCTTCAGCCCCTACGCCGATAGCATAAGCGCCTACGAAACCATTAGAATGGCCGCCGCTTTGCCAACCAACCAGAGAAACCTCATCCATTGTCAGCCCGGCTGTATAGGTGATAGGATCCTTTTTGCTATACATGTCCTCTTTGCCTGCTGCTACGCCGGTCATAAGCTCCTCGTATGCCTTCTTAAGACGTGCTGTTTGCTGCTCTGTCAATTCTATTTTATCCCAAAAGCCGAAGTTAGTTTGCAAATCTGCTTTGACAACGTCCCAGGTGAAGTTTTCTTTCAATGATTCGTGTAGTGCTTTCAAGTGGCGTGTGTATTCGGCCAAACTTGTTTTCTGATAGGCTAAGCGATCGAGGTGCAATTCATATGGGCCACGTCCAAGAGATAGTCCGCCTGTTTCGTGATCTGCAGAAATAACGATTAGCGTGGAGTCGGGGTGTTGCTTATAAAATTCGTAAGCAATTTGCACGCATTTGTCCATATCAATTAACTCGTTGACGTATGACGCTGCGTCGTTGCCGTGGCAAGCCCAGTCGATCATACCGCCCTCAACCATAAAGAAGAAACCATCTTTTTTTTGCTTCGTGAGAAAGCTAATGCCGGCTTGGGTGATCTGCTCTAAAGAAAGATTGCCCGGCTTGCGATCGAGTTTGTAAGGAATAGAATAACGAAAGGCTTTACTATCGGTTTCCGGTTGGAATAAAATCATCTTCTTTGCCTTGGCTGCTTTCTGCGTAAAGTCAGCATAGCCCCGAGCGATCGTGTAGCCGTTATTCTTAGCTTGTTGATATAGATCCGGTTCTGAATTTTTCTTCTCTTTGTTTGCCGGCGAATGGAAGTCAGAGCCGCCAAAAAAGTCAAAGTTGGACGTTGTCAGTTGCTTGCCTATTTCATAATACATTTTTCGATGTTCAGCGTGGGCATAAAAAACGGCCGGTGTGGCGTGGTCTACTGTCACCGAGGTAGAGATGCCTACGGCGGCGCCACCGCGTTGAGCAGCTTCCGCAACGCTGTAAACCGGCGTCTGGAGGTCTTTTAACACACTAATAGCGCCGTTTTTCGTTTTATGACCGGTTGCTAAAGCTGTGCCGCCGGCTGCAGAGTCGGTTACACCGTTGGTGGCAGAGTAAGTCGTGACGAATGCGGCATAAGGAAATTGCGTAAAGCACAAAGACTTAACTCCTATACGGCCTTCTAGAGCTGCCAAGTAAGTTTCTGCACCATCGACTTGATTAACACCCATTCCATCGCCGATGAAATAAAAGACGTATTTTGCCCGAGGCTGTGCAAAAGCTGCACAAGTCAGTGTGAGGGAAAGAATTAGTAAGTAAAACTTTTTCATATTATTGAATCGTGATGTCCTCAATGCGATATGCTTTCTCAACATTGTTGAGTTTTTGGAGATTAGTAATAATGCGCTTGAGGTCTTGTGTGTCGTTGACTAAGAATTCTAGTTTACCTTCGAAAATGCCATCATTGGTGTCAAGCGTAATACGCTTTAAAATGTAGCTTTTCTCACTGCTTAGCGTGTCGGCTATCGTATGTAATACGCCCTGACTATCTACGCCACGAATGTAAACAGCTGCCGGAAATTGTTGGGCTTTGTGTGTATCCCATTTTGTCGCGATAATATTATTGCCAAAGCGCGTTTTGAGCTTAGTAGCAACGGGGCAGTTGCGTAAGTGTATTTCTAAGGTCTTTTGTGGTGTGATATATCCTAAGACGTCATCGCCGGGAATAGGGTGGCAACAAGTAGCCATCGTACTCTTAGAAAGAATTTCATCAGTGATGGTTAGGATCTTTTTGTGGTTTATACCTTCCAAGAAATTGCTATCTTTAAGGACGGGGGCTTGAGGCGCTTTCTTGCTCATAAAAGGTACATATCTGCGCCAACCAGATGCGCCGGTCTTACCATATAGAGTGTTGAGATCTCTATCGCTTAAGGTAAGTTTTTCATTTCCTATAGCATAGAGGAACTCATCCTTGTTCATGTAGCCGCGGCTACTGGTAAGTTTGTCTAGATTGCTAGCAGAAAGCTCTAAATTGGCCTTCTTTAAGAAAGCCTTTAGTTTTGCTTCTCCCTCTCTGATGACTTCTCTCTTTTCGTGTCGGAGAATTGCTTGGATTTTTCCTCGCGCCTTGGCCGTCGTAGCGAAGTTTAGCCATTCGGGTTGTACGTGTTGTGTGTTGGAGGTTAGAATTTCAACTTGATCGCCGCTTTTCAATCGATAGCTTAGCGGGACAAGCTTATGATTAACCTTTGCGCCAAAGCAGTGAGATCCTAAGAAAGTATGGATTGAAAAGGCGAAATCGAGAACAGTTGCGTTGTTGGGCATCGTTTTAATTTCACCTTTTGGTGTAAATACCAAAATTTCTTTTGAAAACAAGTTTAGTTTGATAGTGTCCAAGAGATCTAACGTGTCCGGTTGCGGATCGTCTAAGATCTCTTTGATAGAATCAAGCCATTTGTCCAGCTCGCTTTCGTCGTGTTCCGCTTCTTTGTCTTTATACTTCCAATGGGCAGCAAATCCTTGCTCTGCGATATCGTCCATACGATCAGAGCGGATTTGTACTTCTATCCACTTTCCGTCGTTACTCATAAATGTGTTGTGCAACGCTTGGTAACCATTGGCCTTGGGCGTGCTCAACCAATCACGAAAACGTGTGGGGTGGGGTTTGTAGATTTGGGTTAAGGCTCCATATATGCTGAAGCACTCATCAATTTCTTTTGAGCGATCTAAAGGAGTATAGATAATACGAATAGCTAAAATGTCGTATATTTCTTTGAATACTATGTGCTTATTTTGCATCTTGCACCAAATGGAATAGGGGGATTTGATGCGTTGTAGAATAGCGTACTTGAAGCCCATTTTGTCTAATGCGGAGCGAATAGGGCTAACGAAACTATCGAAAATTGTTCGCCGTTCTTCTTGCGTGTTAGCAAGGAGTTGGGTGATCTTTTCATATTCTTCTGGCAGCTCGTAGCGGAAACTCAGGTCTTCAAGTTCTGTTTTAATCTTATTCAACCCTAAACGATCAGCCAGAGGAGCGTATATATATAATGTCTCTCCTGCAATCTTATATTGCCGACTTTTAGCCATTGAAGCTAAAGTTCGCATGTTGTGGAGCCGGTCAGAAATCTTAATGAGTATGACGCGTATATCGTCGCTCATTGTTAGTAGTAGCTTTTTGAAGGTTTCGGCTTGTAGAGAGTCGCGATCACCAAATACGCCACGATTAATTTTCGTTAGCCCTTCAACAATATCTGCTACTTTCGGTCCAAACAGGTTTGCAATATCTTCGTTCGTGTAGTCTGTGTCTTCTTCTACGTCATGCAAAAGAGCCGCACAAATTGAGGTCGAACCTAAGCCGATCTCTTCACAAGCTATTTGAGCTACGGCAATGGGGTGGAGGATATATGGCTCCCCAGAAAGCCTGCGTACGCCTTTGTGAGCTTGCTTTGCAAAGTTGAACGCTTTAGTTATGATCTCCACTTTTTTTCTGTGGGTCGTAGCTAAATAGGTGCCCAACAAATGTTGGAAGGCGGCTTGTATAAGCTCCTCGTCTTTTTGTTCTTGAGGCGTTAGTGTAGGTTGTCGATCTTCCATAATTTATGCTCCTTTGAAATTAGAGTTGATTACATTGTTAACGACGTTTCTTCCCCTTCTTATTGCTCTTGCTGTTGTGCTTTGAAGGTTTTGACTCATTTTTTTTAGAAGATTTCTTCTTAGAGTTTTTAGCATGTTTCTGTGAAGAAGACTTCTTTTTATCTCGTTTTGAGCTGGAGTCCTTATGTCTTGCTTTTTCTCTTTGTCTTTCTTTTTTACTGAGGTGTCGGCTATTATTTTTGCTTTTGCTAGATCTCGTGTACGTACTACTATATCGCTGTCTTTCTACAGGTATTTCCGTTTCGTCGACTTCTACTTCATAGCGCTTCTTTTGATAAATTTCGGTCTTATAGTTGTAAATGGAATCGCCTAAATCTAAAAAACGATTTAATTCTTTTTGTGGCAGACATAACGAACTTGGCTTCGAGTAGCCAGGAATAATGTCTGTTTTATATTGAGGGTTTAATGTGCGGATAAGATCTGCGTCAATATTACATAACTCTACGATCTGCTGTATGTTTAAGTCCTTTGTGATCATTACCGTATCCGTTACTATGGGATACTTTGTCTTCATTGGGCAGATATTATGGTCGCAGTAATAATTCATAATGTAGTTAGCCGCAATAAAGGCTGGTACATAGCCACGAGTCTCTTTAGGAAGATAGGGATATATTTTCCAATAATCGCGTTCTCCTTTGCTGCGATGGATTGCTTTGTTGATCTGGCCAGGGCCACAGTTATAGGCTGCAATTACTAAATTCCAATCTTTGTATATCTTATACAGGTCTCTTAAATACCTTGCCGCCGCCCAAGTTGACTTGTATGGATCACAACGCTCGTCAATCAAGCTGTTTACTTCCAAGTCATAGCGTTTAGCTGTTGGAAGCATAAATTGCCATAAGCCTGTTGCCCCAACTCGACTTTTTGCGGTAGGGTTGAGAGCAGATTCTATGACCGGAAGATATTTTAGTTCTAAAGGAAGGTTATAATGATCTAATGCTTCTTCAAAGAGAGGCATATAAAAATTGCCGGCTCCCAACATAATAGAAACAGAACGCCGCAACCTATTACTATATTGGTCAATAAATTTTTGCACGATTTGATTGTAGGGCATTTCCATTACAGTCAAGAGGCGCCGTAACCGATCTCGATAAACGTCAACTGCATATGTTGGATTAAAATTTGGATTTTCGCACGTTGTATCTGGATAAAGGTAATTCTTATTTTGCCATTGGCGCAACAAGGAATCCTCTGCGAAAGTCATGCCTTCGGGAAGGTCAAACTCCTCATCTGAGTTAGTGATAGAATCGTGGACTGTTATTATATCTTGTGCGGATGTTTGTGTACAAAAAAGTAGATTTCCTACTATACAAGCTGTGATGGCTAGAGTCTTTATATTCATATTGATGATGGTGATTCTTAAAAAGACAAACTACAACCTACTCCAAATGTAGATTGTGTTCGAAAGTTTTGCGTGTTACTGATAACTGCGGGAACTATGCGTAAGCTCAAATCTTTTGAAATGTCAAAGACAGATAATTGAGCATCAACGTAAGCATCCACAACCGAAAGAAGATATACGCCAATAAAGCTGAATATGCTTAAGTCTCGATAGCGGCGATAAAAGTCTTTCTTATTTTTGAAAATCTTCTTAAATTGATCTTCCTTGCCAGTTATATCATAGTTGGGCGGAAGTAAATCTAAGTAGCTTTTCGTATTAGGATCGTTGTCCATTATATCAAGATAGGCCTGTGAATAGTCTTTATACATTTGCTGATTCCAAAGAAACGCATAAGTGCAACCCAATAAGCCTCCATATAAAATGGGCAATTTCCAATATTTCCTATTATAAATCTGGCCGGCACCAGGGCAAACCAAAGCAAGCCAAAGTGCCCGCTGAGGATTGGGGGTAAACTTTTTCTTCTTTAAGTTTTTGATGTACTTTTGGTCTTGTGCGCCGATCGAATCCCCTAGTTCTTTAAGTAGCGAATCTTTCTGGAATACACTTTTGCGTTCGTTAGATGGCTGAGAAGGTTCAATAACTTTTTCCGGCATCGTTCGTATAGAGTCTGATGTTTGCGCTTTAAGTGAAAAGCAATTCACAAAAAGCACAAAAGTTACGAAACCAAACAGCCAAGAACTATACTTCACGATTATCTCATTTTATCAAACAGCGCAATAATGTGTTCCAATTCGCGCTCGTTCGCAAACGGGATCGTTATCTTACCCTTTCCTTCCTGTGAGCAAGTCATTTGCACCTTCGTTTGGAAGAAATTTGAGAGACTTTCCTTCAACTCATTATATTCCGCTGATAAGCCAACCTTTCTGTTCCTTATTGTGTGTCGTCCACTATTTACAGTTTCGCCATTGTTTATCTTTTTGACAATTTCCTCCACTTGGCGTACGGAGTAGCCTTGCTCATTGATCTCTTTAAAAAGTTTGAGTTGTAGCGAAGGCTCAGACAGGCCTAAGATTGCTCTCGCATGTCCTTGACTTAAAGTCTTGTTTTGAAGAGACATCTGGACCGTTGCGGGCAATTTTAATAGGCGCAACGAGTTGGCTACTGTTGCTCTATTCTTTCCAACTTTTGCACTCAGTTCTTCCTGCGTCCAACTATATTGCTCTATAAACTTTTGGTATGCTAACGCTATTTCGATTGCATTCAAGTCTTCTCGCTGAATATTCTCAACGAGCGCCATTTGCATCATATTTTCATCGTTAGCCGTCCGAATATATGCAGGAATAGTTTTAAGGCCAGCCAGTTTTGAAGCCCTCCAGCGGCGTTCGCCTGCGATAATCTGATAGCTCCCATCCTCCATTTGGCGTAGCGTGATGGGTTGTACGATTCCAATTTGCTTAATGCTTTCAGCAAGCTCAGATAATGCCGCCGTATCAAACTCGTGTCGAGGTTGGTCAGGGTTGGGGTTGATAAGGTCAACGGCCACCTCATTAATCGATGAAGATCCACTAGTGTGAATCTCTTCATCTCTATCAATCAGTGCGTCTAAACCTCGCCCGAGTGCAGGATATTTTTTATGAACTGCCATAATTTCTATTGTTTGGGAGTCGTTTCTCGCTGAATGATTTCTTTGGCTAAAGCCATATGATTCTTTGAGCCCGTTGAGTCTGCGTCATAAAGAATTGCAGGCAACCCATGACTGGGAGCCTCTGACAATTTTACGTTACGCTGGATCACCGTCTTAAAGACGAGCTCTTGGAAGTGGCGCTTCACCTCATCATAGATCTGGTTGGCAAGCCTTAAGCGGCTGTCGTACATCGTCAGCAAAAAGCCCTCAATTTCCAATGCCGGATTCAATTTCTTTTTGATGATCTTAATCGTATTCAAAAGTTTGCTTATGCCTTCCAGTGCGAAGTATTCACATTGCACCGGTATGATTACAGAATCAGCAGCCGTGAGGCTGTTCACTGTTATCAAGCCTAATGAAGGTGAGCAGTCAATCAAAATATAATCATACTCATCCCGAATAGGAGAGAGTAGCTCCTTCAAAATAAATTCTCTTTTTTTCAAGTTGAGCATCTCAACCTCTGCACCGACCAAGTTAATATGAGAGGGCACGACGTCGAAGCCTTCGATGTCTGTCGTGTAGATGGCTTCCTTAATGTTTCCCTGATTGATGATGCATTCATAAAGCGTAGAATCTACTTCATTTAGGTCTACGCCTAAGCCTGAAGAGGCATTGGCCTGTGGGTCTGCATCTACCAGAAGCACTCTCTTTTCTAATGTGGCCAATGATGCAGCCAAGTTCATCGTAGTGGTCGTTTTTCCGACGCCACCTTTTTGGTTTGCTAATGCAATTATTTTACCCATTTACGGATTCGTCTTAGTTAAGAACGCCAAATGTTGTGTCGGCGCCTTTTTATAGATGGCAAAGGTAGCAAAAATATGGCTATTTAGAAAGCGGTCTCCCTTTTTTTCGTAATTTTGCCGACCTACGAAAGCAAGGGAATCGCACGATTTTCCATCTCTAACAACAAAGAAGATAAATAGATTATGATGAAGAGACAGAGACCCTATATATTGATCTCCAATGATGATGGTTTTTTTGCAAAAGGCATTAATTTCCTCATCGACACACTAAAAGATGAAGCTGATATAATTGTTGTGGCGCCTGATAGCGCGCGCTCCGGCTATGGTTTGGCTATTACTTCTATGCTGCCTATTCAAGCAGAATTGCTCAAAGATGAGG
>ENA-OWNK01001203-OWNK01001203.1-metagenome-genome-assembly--contig:-NODE-1203-length-11479-cov-15.870623_pt1 | contig 11479 bp, 8 predicted proteins | sample MGYA00245343_ERZ651121 | MGnify/ENA primary metagenome ERZ651121 (study PRJEB26857, sample SAMEA4031775) | metagenome | biome: human; feature: oral; material: saliva | place: Philippines | collected 2014... | reverse complement strand
TCATGTGGTTCTTTATCATGCGAGATCAGAACCCTGTGATGGAGGTAACCTATACAGTACCTGTTCAAGTTCAAAATCTTGATTCTCATTATATTATAGAAGATGCACCGGATGTAGCACGCATTGTCCTTTCGGGCCCTCGCGATACGATTATGTCTATAAAAGCAGATAATCTTCGCGCTTACATTGATGCATCGGGTGTGAAACCAGGTCAAAACAATGTGACAATCGGATTTACACCTCCAGCGGGGATGAGCCTTGTGGAGGTTAAGCCTGATACTATAACAATTAATGTAGACGAATATGCAGAACGAAAGATACCGGTTGAAATTGTTCCAATTGGTAAGTTCTCAGATGATGTTGCTCTTAAATCGGTAACTATTGTACCGAAAGAGGTAACTGTATCTGGCCGTAAACAGCTTGTTAACGCCGTTAATAAGGTTGTTATGAAGGTTAATATCGCTGGTCAAACCAAGAACTTTAGTGCTGTTAGTAATTTAGAAGCTTGGGATGTATCTGGTAATGTATTAGATGTACATATCAATCCAAATCAAGGTCAGGCGCAATATGAACTTAACTTATTGCGTAAAGATAAAGCAGTTCCTATTACGGTACCAACTGCGGGAGCGGTAGCTGATGGGTATGAGGTTAAGTCCATATCCGTTACACCAACACAATTAACCGTTACTGGCCGAGAAGAAATGATTGATTCTGTAACAGAAATTCAAACAGAACCAATTGATCTTAGTGGTGCAACTAAGGGAATTCAAGGTAATTACAACTTAGTATTGCCAAGCGGTGTTAATAGTAATGTTACAACAGTACATGTTAAGGTAGATATACAAAAGAAAACAACGTAGCTAAAAAAGACCCTAATAGAGTAGATTACATAACTCTATTAGGGTTTGTTTTATTATTCATATATTAGCTTTTATAGTAGTGTTGTATAATAAAGATGTATGACCATTTTCTAATAGGTCAGTGATAAAGAATTTAGGTCAAATAATATAGATGTAGTCTATTCTGAAAGGATAGCTTTAATAGGTAACATATGATTAGAATAATAAATCTCCGCGTGGCCGTGACGGTCAAGTCGGATATTAAAGAGATTGTAGAAAAGAAGTATCCCCAGCTACGTGGCGCCATTGAAACAATTCACGTTGTGCGACGTGCTGTAGATGCTCGTAAAAAACCTAATATTGTATTTGTATATACTTTGTTCGTTGAGGTTCAAAAAGAAGCTCAAATTATGAAAAAATTAGGTAAGCAAAAGGATGTATCTGTGTTCACGCCAGAAGATCCAGAACCTATTGTCTATGGTAATGTGCCTTTAGCACATCGTCCTGTAGTGATGGGATTTGGGCCGGCAGGTATGCTTGCAGCATTTTACCTAGCTCGTGAAGGATATCGTCCAATCGTTCTTGAACGAGGTCAAGACGTAGATACTCGTAGCCAAGATGTAGAAACATTTTGGAAAGAAGGCGTATTTAAGCCTGAATCGAATGTACAATTTGGCGAAGGCGGTGCAGGTACCTTCTCGGATGGTAAATTGACAACTCGCGTTACTCATCCTAGATTGCACGAAATCTCTAAATACTTTGTTGAATTTGGTGCACCTGAAGAAATCTTATATAAACATAAACCTCACGTAGGTACAGATAAGTTGCGTACCATGGTAAAAGCTATGCGTGAACGCATCATTGAGTGGGGCGGTGAAGTTCGCTTTGGCGCCAAAGTAACTGATTTGTTCATTGAAAATGATCGTATCGTTGGTGTTGAAGTTAATGGCAACGAGCGAATCGATACGACGGTTGTGCTTTCTGGTGTAGGCCATAGTGCACGTGATACGTATGAAATGCTACATAAACGCAATGTAGAAATGACAGCAAAACCATTTGCTATTGGTGTTCGTATAGAGCATGATCAAGCTGTTATCGACGAGTCCCAATATGGTGTAGAACCTTCCAGCTTGGGCCTTGGTGCCGCAGAATACTCCCTTGTGTATCACGATAAAGAAACAGGCCGTACTGCGTATAGCTTCTGTATGTGCCCAGGTGGTCAAGTTGTGGCCTCTGCATCCGAAAATGGGGGCGTTGTTGTGAATGGCATGAGCTTATATGCTCGCGATAGCGGTGTTGCGAACAGTGCTATCGTAGTTAACGTAGGCCCAGAAGATTTCGGTAATCATCCTCTGGATGGTGTAGCATTCCAACGTGAATGGGAGCGCAAAGCTTATGAATTAGGTGGCTCTAACTTCCATGCACCAGCACAAACAGTAGGTCAATTTTTAGGGCTTTCACAAGCACCAAGCGTACAAGATAGCACCTATAGCTATGAACCAGGTGTAGTAAATTGCGATTTACATGATTGCTTGCCACCATTCGTAACGTCTGTATTGGAACGGGCTTTGCCATATTGGGGACGACGTATTCATGGATTTGATAATCCTGCAGTATGCATGACGGGCGTTGAAACGCGTACCTCTGCACCACTGCGCATGGGACGTAATGAAGATAGCGTTTCTCCAACTGTAGGTGGATTCTACCCTATGGGTGAAGGCGCTGGCTATGCAGGTGGCATTATGAGTGCAGCCCTTGATGGAGCCGAAACTGCTATCTTATGCATGGCAAAATATGCGAAACCTAACTAATTAGTAGTAGAATATATTGTAAAGGAAACTACAGTATAGGTTCATATTGATAAGGAAACTACAGTATAGGTTCATATTGATACTGTAAAATAGTATATCTGTATAGTATCTATATGTGTGGTGTATATATTGTGATATAATACACAACAGTGAATATATGAGGACTTGTGATGTACACAAATCCCTAGAGGAGGATAATTATGGCTCGTTTATTTGGTACAGATGGTGTACGTGGTGTTGTTAATGAATTTTTAACACCTGAATTAGCCTATCATTTAGGCCGTGCTGCGGCTACATATTTTGGTAAGGAAAAAGATCATCCTACATTCTTGATTGGCCGCGATACACGTATTTCTGGCTCTATGCTTGAAAGTGCGTTAGCAGCAGGCATTTGTTCTGTTGGTGGCAATGTTGTTATCGCCGGTGTTATCCCAACTCCAGCAGTAGCTTACCTCGTACGTCAACAAGGTTTTGATGCGGGTGCTGTTATTTCTGCATCTCACAATCCATATCCAGATAATGGTATTAAATTCTTTGATGGCAATGGCTATAAATTGCCAGATGAAGTAGAAGATGAATTAGAAAAATATGTTCGTCAAAGTGCGGACAATGAATTGGCACGTCCTACAGGTGAAGGCATCGGTACAATTGAGTACAATAGCAACTTGGCTCATTTCTATGCTCACTTTGTTCGCCACACAATCGATACATCCCTCGAAGGTTTGACTATCGTATATGATGGTGCGAACGGTGCTGCATCTAGCGTAGGCCCTGAAATTTTATCTGGTCTTGGCGCTAAAGTAATCAACATCAACGTAAATCCAGATGGTTTGAATATCAACCATCACTGTGGCTCTACACATATTGAAGGCTTGCAAGTGGCTGTGCAACAACACAATGCAGATCTTGGTATTGCTAACGATGGTGATGCTGACCGTTGCTTATTAGTAGATGAAAAAGGTCAAGTTCTCGATGGGGACCAAATCATGTTATTGTGTGCCCTTAAATTAAAAGAAGAAGGCAAGCTAAAAGGCGATACAGTAGTTGGTACTGTTATGAGTAATATTGGGTTCCATAAAGCAGCAGAAGAACTTGGTATGAAAACGGTTTCTACTGCAGTTGGTGACCGCTATGTATTGGAATACATGCGTGAACATGACCTCTCCGTTGGTGGTGAACAATCTGGTCACGTAATCTTCTTAGATCACAATACAACTGGTGACGGTATGTTAACAGCTGTGCAAGTAGCGGCTCTTATGAAAGAAAAAAATCAGCCACTTTCTGAACTTGCTAGCATTATGACGAAATACCCACAAGTATTAGTAAACGTTCGCGTTGCTACTAAAACAGGTTGGGAAGACAATGATATTATTAAAGCTGCTATCGTAACAGCTGAAGGTGAACTTGGTGATGAAGGACGCGTTCTAGTACGTGCATCTGGTACAGAACCACTCATCCGCGTAATGGCTGAAGGTCCAGACCAAGAAGCATTACAATCCCTATGCCAAGAAATAGCTGATATTATTGGTAGAGAACAAGGACTTGCCGCTAATTAATATCTGCTCCGTTTGAATCCATTCTACAAATTTATATAGGCGTATGCCCACCAATATATGTCCCTTTGCTCCGTCCTACGTAAAGTCGCTGCAGGAACATATATTGGTGGGCATTTTCTTTGTATGTGTTTTAGATGTCTGCCGAATGGATTCATCACTAGTGCACCGATATTTCTATGTAGAAATTTACTTAATCATAGTTATTGTTCTAGTATAAATTAGATTATTGGAATAGCTTGTAGGGGTAACTAGTTTATGATTGCCTTTATATAGGTAAGATTCAGTTATAGTATTATTACTTGCTGTGTAAATAGAATAAGTTTTATGAAGAATTAATGAAAAGTTAAAAGTAAAGTAAAAAAATACTGTTAATATAATCACGTAGAAGCATTTTTGACCTATATAGTATAAGTTGAAAATAATCTATCTTAGATAAATTTTGAAAGGAGGAGAAGTTATGTTTAAAAATTTGAAAAAAATTAAGATTGAAAAAAAAGAAAATAAGACAGCAGTTGTTGTATGTCAAAGATCTCAATGTAGAACTTTACATAAAAGAAAGGATTGCTAAGCTTTAGAGGCCCTCAAGGGCCTCTGCTTATATATTTATGGTAGAAAAAGAATTTGACGTAAAAGAACGTTTGAATCTTCCAGTTAATTTAGTTTTTAAAGCGGTTGATAATTATTATGTTATTGTTGCTCCTGATAAACCTAATTGGCTGGTTGTTGATATAGAAGAAAAGAATTTATTTGAGTTGTTGTGTAAAAACACAATATTAGAAGCCTTGATCTTATACAAAAGTAGAATGAATATATCAGAAGAAGCTTGTATTTTAATATTACAGAACCTACTCTCTAAAATTGATGCTATAGATTTTTATGAGGATATGAGCTCGCAGAGTGAAGAATCTATAGAAAAGATTGTTAAGTCTATTCATATAACTACTACAAATGATTGTAATTTGCGCTGTAAACATTGTTATATGTCAGCAGGAATTAAATATCAAGATTATTTAGATTTAAACGTATTAGCACGTAAAATAGAAGAAATAGAAAAATTTTATGATTCTAAATTAGATATTGTTGTTTCAGGTGGTGAACCACTATTACATCCAGAAATAGAATCTTTTTTGAATTTGATAAAAAAACATCATGTGATTCTATTTACTAATGGTTTATTAATTAATGAAAATAATATAGGAGTCATTGCTGAAACTTGTGACTCTGTACAATTGAGTATGGAGGGGATTTCAAAAGATAGTTTTGAATCAATTAGAGGATTAGATAGTTATGAACAGTTTCGTAGAAGTATTCTATTACTGATTAAGTATAATGTAAGATTAGTATTGGCAATTACTCTTTTACCAAATACCGTAGAAGATATTCAGAGAAATTTAGTTCCTTTTATAAAGTCATTAGATTATAAGAATATTGAGATTCGTTTGAATCATGAAGTAGAAATGAGTGGTAATGCTATAAATAACTATTCTCATCTTAAACATAAAGAGAATATAGAAGATATTATGCTAAATCTTGTTAAGTCATTGACAAATATAGGGATTAATTATGAGTCTAAATCAGAAAGGAATATTAAATTTACTAACTGTGGAATAGGAGCATCTATCGTTTTTGAAGCCAATGGTAAGGTTTATCCATGTAGTAAGTATAGTAATTTTCATCGGGAACTTACAGATAATATTATTGACACAATTGAATATTTTGATTCACTAAATAACAAAACATCATGTGTTCATATGTTATGCTGTCATGATTGTGAATTGAAATATATATGTGCTGGTGGTTGTAAAATTGATAATTATAAAAAGAATTCTGATTTACTGATACCTAATTGTAATCAAGTATTTAAATACAATCAGTATAAACGGTTAGTTAAAGACTACTTGCGGGATAATTAAATAAATGTGTATAGAGAATAAAGCTTTTTATCAAGGTATTAGAACTAATATACTGGATAATATAAATGTAGAAATTGAGTCAAATAAAATTACTTATATAGGTGGTGCTAGTGGATCAGGAAAGTCTAGCTTAGCTTTTCAGACTATTGCAGACATAAGTAGTTGTGAGTTGGATATGTTACAAAGTAAGATGTCTAAATCATATATTTTTGATTTAGATTCTTATGAAAATATACAAATGATGATTCCATTAAGGCAACTGAATTTTAATGTGAATCCTAAATCTTCAATTATGACTTATTTTGGATTAAAAAAAAATATAGAGTTATTAATTAATAATCTATTACTATCCCTTGATAAGCCACCTATACAGTTTTCTATATTTAATTATTGCAGTAATTGTGGCGGGAATGGTTTTGTTAAAGGTCTAAATCTTAATAGTGTTTTAGATAAGTTCATACCATTAAACAAGTTACCATTTAAGCATTGGCAAAATACTTATAAAGATTTTTATCAACAGCTATTAAATGAATATTTAAATGAAGTACATATTGATGGGAATAAACGTTTTATAGATTTAACATTAGACGAGCAGAATTCTATTTTATATAAGGATGGAATTTGTAATTATAAAATTAATTATAAATATAGAACTGGAAAGAGACATAAAACAAGTAAATTTCTGGCTATAGCAAATGAGTTTAATCATAGTATATTTAATTTAGATTATGAGAATTACTCTAAAATTATTACTTGTGATGAATGCTCAGGGAGTCGATTTAATAAAGCTCTAATATCTACAAATTTATTTGATGATATTACTATTAAAAATATTTTGTTAATGCCTTTTGACACTCTATTAGGTACTATAGAAAAAATAAAAAACTTACCTATAGGTATAGGTTCTGCTGTAGCTTCATTAAAACGTTATATTGATATGTGTTGTAGATTGGGATTAGGTCATTTAAACTTATCTAGAGGAATAATTAATTTATCTGGTGGTGAGTTGCAGCGATTAAGATTAGCTAAGGTATTAAGTGGGAGTCTTAGTGGTATTACATTAGTTTTAGATGAGCCGACATCCTCTTTACATCCTGATGAAATAAATGAGCTTAGTAAGTTGTTAAGTACTTTTAAACGATTTAATACATTGATTATAGTAGAACATAATAGTTTATTAGCTGATATATCTGATAATCGATATTATTTGTCTAGAGTGGAAGGTGCTAATAAATCGATTTTGATTAGTAAAGAGTGTTATGAAAAACAACAGTTTTATTCGTTAACATCTAGGTTCTTTACTGTAAGCTCATTTAAACCAGTTGTCTTGTATAGTAACTATGTAGAATATATTGGGAAAATAAATATTCCAATACAATCTTTGACGGGGATATGTGGATCATCAGGTTGTGGTAAGTCTACAATACTTAAGACTATATTGCCAGATTATTTCGAAGATTATATTTATGTATCTCAAAAGCCTATAAGAGGTAATATAAATTCGTCTATAGGATCTTATACAGGTTTATTGGAAGATATAAAAAAGTTATATATTAAGTATACAGGCTTAGAAAAGAAAGACTTTCAATCATTAAAGTGTAAGAAATGCCAAGGAAAAGGCGTCGTTGATATTACAAATTATTATGAGACCCCTATACGTGTATGTTGTGATAGCTGCGATGGAACTGGTTATAATTCTAAATTTGATGAATACAAAATTAAATCGATTAATTTTAGGACTATGTTAATGATGAATTTTGAAAGTCTTTTTAAGATTTTTTATAAAGAACTATCAAATAAATCTAAGAAGGTTTTGAGTTTATTATGTGATATAGGTTTAGGATACTTATCTTTAGGACGTCGAATTAATACTTTGTCAGGCGGAGAAAACCAAAGATTAAAACTTGTGAGTGCATTGACTAAGAATATTAACATTATTGGTTTGGATGAGCCTTGTCAAGGGCTTGATAATTTGGCAATAAAAAGATTTATTGAGTTTATTTATAAAGATATCGATAAACATAAACGTACATACATTGTAGCAGAACATAATCCATTGTTCTTAAAGTATACCTCTTATATAGTTGAGTTAAGTAGAATATCTGATAAAACTATTATTTCGTATAATGGAGAAACTAAGGGAATCTACGATTGTGCAGATAGTAGGATGGCGAAATGGTTATGATTATTTGGGAATTGGTAAAGGAGTGCATAAATGGGGTTTATAGTTGATTTGTTGGAGATGGTTATAGGTAAAGCTGAAGAATATAGTTACGATATTAATCAAAGAAGAGATAAACTTAAATATTGTAATGATAAAGAATTGGTAGAAAAGGTAAAGCTTTCAAATGGAAAAGATAGGTTTGCTGCTATAACAGAATTAAAATCTAGAAGAAATAAATAATAATATTTTCTTAAATTGCAATATGAAATTGAACAGTATCCAAATCTACAATTTTATTAACTTCTTCAAGAAAGACATCCAAAGGGGTTCTATAATTTAGAAGCTTGCGTGGCAAATTATTGCACCATTGAAGTGTTCGTTGAATTGTTTCTTCTGAAACGGCTTTTATTGGCATTCCTTTCGGTATACATCTACGAAGTAAACCATTATGCCTTTCGTTCGATCCACGTTCCCAAGCAGAATAAGGTCGAGCAAAATAAATAGACAAAGTTTCATTTTCTAAATCAGATATCTCTGAAAACTCTAAACCGTTATCTGCAGTTATTGTTTTACATAAGTAGGATAGATTAACATCTTTAAACGTATTTAACCATGTATGCAGTGTTTCTTTTACATCAGCAGCTCGTGCTGATGGACATCGTAAAGCCACATACAGTCTGCTTTTACGCTCAAGTAAAGAGATTAAAACATGGTCTGTCTTATCTTTTGTTCCACGGACGGTATCTAATTCCCAATGCCCGAATTCCTCGCGCGTTTCAATCTTAGGATCACGAAGTTCTATGGATTTACCAAGTTCTCGCTTATGTTTTCTAGAAATAGATTTTCGTTGGGAACGCCGTACTACCAATGGTAAATCAATTGCTTTTATACCTAATACACCTTTGTGAAGATAGTTATATAAAGTTTTAGCACAAACCATTTCATTACGCACAAACAAACCCTTATGTTTAGCATATCCAACAGCAGCATCAAAAGACCAATGATCATTTAGAACTTTGCTTTCAATCCAATTTATAAAGGCTTCTATAGCACCAACTCTCATGGTATTAAAGGAGCCCACACGTTGTCTTTCATATGTTGCCTGTCCAGAATCAGCTAAATATACAAGTTGAGATTTACCTTGTCGAATTTGAATCACAGTACCGCGTTTTAATTCTGTATAAATAGTTGTTCTAGAACGACCCAGTGCACGTGAAATTGCAGTGATACTATCTCCTAGAACGATTCTCTTTTCTAAATAAAATCGTTCTTCGAAGTTTAAGTGTTTGTTTGTGCGTAATGTCGTGTTATGATTATTGTAGTCCATAGTGATTACCTCGGTTATATTTTGATTAGACACCTAAATCATAACACAAGGTTCACTATGGATTTTTTATTTGTTCAATTTCATTCTACAATTAAGCATAATAATATTTTTAATTAATGGGGTTAAGAATATGGGGTTATTTGATTCAATAAAAGACAGTATTAAGGATTCTTAAAATAATTTTCAAGAAGGTCGACGGTATTATAAAGAAAAATATGAATGGCGTGACGATGGATGGATAATTAGACGTTATGAAGAGTTGAACAATAGGGCAAGACGTAACATTATGAGTATTAAAGACGGTGAATTATCTGCGCTACATGATATCATGCGTGAACGGGATTTATTAGAAGACTAGTTTTACTAATATTTTAGATAGCATAAAGAGGATTGTGAAATTAATTTGCACAATCCTCTTTTTTTTAGAAGGAATCTAATTTTATTTAATATTTATTATTTATCAGCTACAACGAGTTTGTATCCATTTAAGTGAATGTTACTGCCTGTTGTGTCTTCGTTTGTTAAGGATTTTACATAGCTGTCACCTGTGAGTGTCCAGGTAGAGTCTTTGCTGAGTTTCATTGTAATTTCTTTAGCTGTGTTGTTTGTGTTTACAGCGCCAACGAGACTAGATCCATTTGTCATGTCTAGTGAGACAGTGCTGATGGAGTCAGCTACGATGTTACCGTTAAGTTCTTGGTTGGATGCGCGAAGTGTGAGGTGACCACCGTTTTCACCATCTTTACCCCAACGGGAGTCTGCTGCAGCTTTCACGAGTGTGGTAGTATTTGGCATTAAGATTGTGTTGCCTGTAAGGTCTGCTTCGGCAGTGGTGTTGTTTACATAGATGAACGCGCCTGTACCATGAGTTGTGAGTGTGTTATTTTCTGCTTTTAAACGAGCAATACCGCTTTCGGCATCACCGGAGAAACTTTGGTAAAGCATGAAACCATTGTCATGGTAGCCTGTAACATTAGAGTTCGTAAGGGTAATGGAGTTTTTACCTTCTACGACGCCTATTTCACTCTTGTTAGCTACGCCGTTGATACTGTTTGCTGTAATATTACCAGTGGAGTAGATGACAGGGCTACCCGCACCAGAGGTTGTAAGCTTAGCTGCCTCTGCAGTAATGGTACCTTCGCCGCGGTCTGTAGCGAGCGTAGCAGAGTGAGCCCCTTCAGTGGTGATGGTTAAATTTTTACCATTTACAGTGCCTTTGTAGGTTGCATCTAAGCCGCGAGAGGAATCGCCTTTAGTGTGAATGTTTGTATTTTCTACATTAATGACAGAGCCTTCACCGGTGGCAAATACCGCATTAGAGCCAATGCTATTAGATGTGATATTACTATTTTTTATACTCGTTTGACTGCCTTCGATGCCGAGCACTACTGCGTTTTGTCCGCGGAAATTACTGTTGTCATCATTTGTGGTGTTGCCCTGTTTATCAAATACGCTGCTATCGATGGTGATAGTGGCTTTGTTTTTTCCGATGAAAGCATTTTGGTCGCTTGTAGTATTGTCGAATCGTTGGTGTTCTAATGTTTTGTTTTCACTAATTACAGATGTGCCTGTGAAAGTACTAGGATCAGCTTCCTTATGAGGCGTTGGTTCGTTAAATTCGCCTGTCTTTACATCATCTGGTCTAGGTACATCATTTTTAGGTGTATCAGTATTAGGTGCATCGGCCTTAGGGGCAGATATGTTTTGTGGTGAAACATTAGAATGTACTGGTTCTGCACCAAATGTAGGGGCGAATGCTAGTGCTGCAAGGGCACCACCCGCTAAAGCTGGAACGATGAAACGTCTTAAAGTTTTATAATTACGTGAATGTGTCATATATAATAACCTCCAAATATTTATTGCGCGATA
>ENA-OWNK01001201-OWNK01001201.1-metagenome-genome-assembly--contig:-NODE-1201-length-11498-cov-4.118675_pt1 | contig 11498 bp, 12 predicted proteins | sample MGYA00245343_ERZ651121 | MGnify/ENA primary metagenome ERZ651121 (study PRJEB26857, sample SAMEA4031775) | metagenome | biome: human; feature: oral; material: saliva | place: Philippines | collected 2014... | reverse complement strand
AAAAGAAGGTTGAACCTAAAAAAGAAGAACCTGAGAAGGTTGAAGAAAAACCAGTTAAGGTTGAAGAGGACAGAGAACCTAAGCCCTATGAAGCACCTAAAACCCTTCAGTACAAAGAAAATCCTCCAGGTAATAAAATGTTTAACAGCCTAATTGAAAAGCCTCCAGGAGACATCCTGGCGTACACAAACCACGTTAGAGGTGAAGTAGTATTGATGGTTCCTGAAGAGGAAGTTTTAACAGTGATGGCTGAAGGTAAAAAATCAGCTATCATGCTAAAGATAGATATTTCTACACTAACTCAGATTTTAGGTGAGTTGGATGGATAAGGTAAAGGTGTCAAGACCACGTTTTGATTTAGATGTTGTAGGTGAAAATACAACATCTTTTCTCTACCTGGATACCTACAAGGACTTAATTGAAAGTGCTATATGGGACCAGGCAAACCAAAAGAGGTATGTCAGGTTAATCACAACACAAACTATACCTGAAGAGGTACTTTTTAGTCTTTCTTATAGTACTAGAAACATCTTACATGTCAGAGTGAACATGCTAAATTTGAAGGGTTCCTTAGAGTGGCTTTGTAAACTTTCCAGTCGTGCTAGAAACTGTGGGCTATTTTTGGTAGTAACCTTGGATATGATAATACCTGGTGTGGTCAAATTGCCCAAAATTCTATCAGTTTTAAGTGTGTTGAACTTTAATAGGAACGTTCACTTTTCCTTAAGGTTTTGTGAATTTATTCCAAGTAAGGTAGAAAACTCAAAGTACTTAAATATGAACGGGCTTTTAGTCCCAAGCAGATATTTTTTTAAGGAAGAAAATTATTACACACCTACAAGTTCAGTTAAAGAACAAATTTTGGAACTAGTAACTTGCTATATGAGTTACCCAAAAATAAGCGTAAGTGAATATACTCACTTAACGTGGAGTGGGGAAAAGGGAGGAGAACTATATGCAAAGGAAAATTGATTTTTCCTTCTTTCTGAAGTTGATCAAGTTAACTCCAGATAAGACTGTAACAACTAAAATAACTAAGGAACTACCAGAAGAATTTCAAGACTTAAAACATCATGAAGTTTTGTATAAAAACAGGGAAATCCAGTTTTATCCAACTCAAAAAACTGTAGTAGTAGATGCAAAGCTATATAGTAAAGAAGAGGTAGACCACTTGATAAAAACCCTGTGGGCTACTGAATTTACAATTTTAGTCTTGACCAATGAAGAAGTAAAGCAGACTAAAACCAAAGTATCCACAACAAAACAGAGAAGGGCCTTACTTTCTAAGAGAGAAGGACAACCATTGTTTTCTGTGGCCGAAAGTGTCAAAGGTCAAGAGTGGGAACAATGGTACGTCAAGCCTGATACTTCAAGGGTAAGGGTTGATAGAGAAACCTTAAACAGGTATTGGTGGTGGATAGTCGAAAGGTTAAGAATTTATCACAATAGAGTAATTCTAAAGAAGCCTGCACCATGGACAAAAGACGTGATACTAACTGATTGCAGATTTACAAATATTTCCAGAGATATGGACAGGGTTACTATTTACGAACGTAACGCTATCTTAGATAAGTTAAATGGCCCTAAAGGAAATACTGATTCTGTTAAGAAGTCAGTACTTTTTAACATATTTGTATTCAGGATATTCGTAAAGCCTGATACTTATGAAAAGGTTGGCTATATCAACTTAGAAGACCCTAATTGGAAGACTCAATGGGAAAAGGGTAAAAAAGCAGTAAAAGACGCACATGACGAAGGCGAACCAATGTTCACAGGTAGTTACTTTACCAACCCAATGTGCTATGCAAATCCTGATCCAAAAACCAGAGGGTCAAAGGTTATGAATGCCTTTGCAGTTTGTGAATACTTTTTAGAAAACTTAGACTATTACTATGAAAAATTGAGCAACTCACCTAACATGAAGGAAGGGTTAGAAATTTTGTTGCAGATTCCTGGAATAGGTAGTTTTAACTCATATGAGCTTGCTAGTTCAATCGCTATGATAAATAGGTATTACAAAAATACAATTGTAAGTTGGACACAAGACAATTACACAAACGTAGGCCCAGGTGCTAAGAAGGGTATAGATTGGATATTTACAGACAGAGGTAACCTAACACCTCTTCAATGTATAATTTACCTAAGAAGTGTATGGGAACAAGAACTAAAAAGATTAGGATACTATGATGAATTTGTGGAAAAGCTTCCAGAGGTGTTCAACAAGTCTATAGACTTAAGAGTAATTGAACATTGTCTGTGTGAGTTTTCCAAGTATCAGGCTATCCTAACAGGGGTAGGAAGAATCAAGAAGAAGTTTTCTACTCACCAATCAGTAAAAGGTTTAGAAATGTAGGAGGTAACTATGAAAACAGACGCATTAATTAATTTTACTTGTCAGCATTCAGACGGATGGGGTACAGGTCTTATATTACAAGACCCAACTACCAAGAAGTTTTTATTAGGAAGAAGAGTGGACACTAAAGAATGGGCCTCACCAGGAGGCAAGTGTGAAATGGGAGAAAATCCTATCCAAGCAGTAATAAGAGAGTGTAAGGAAGAAAGCAACGTAACAGTAAATTCCTTAAAGCATTACGACACTTTGTTACACCAAAGTCCTGCAACAAATAAGAGTTGGGTAAGTTTTCTGTTTTATTCAGATGATTATGATGATACAGACCTAGTAGGCCAGAAGGAAGAACTAGTAGACCTTCAGTATTATACTTTAAATGAGGTATTTAACTTAGACTTGTTCCCACCAACAGAAGCATCCTTTATCAAGCTTAGAGTTATTCTTGGTAACCAGACCATGCAGGAAGAAATACCATACGTGGATATGCCAAGTACACCATCAAGAGTTAGTTCAGATGTTAACAATGCATACTCATTCATTGGATTGACACCAACAATTTTCTAAGAGAGTTTATATCACTCTTTAGAAAATGAAATAAGAGGAGGTAACACATGGAAGTATTTTCAGGAAATAACCCAACAAAACTTTATTACCAGGCTTTGCAAGAAGTGTTAAATAACGGTGACACGTGTAGCCCAAGAGGTAAGAAAATAAAAGAATTAAGACCTGTGGCAGTGGAATTTACCAACCCACTTAACAGGGTAACCTTTTTGGAAGGTAGAAAAATCAATCCGTTTTTCCAAATAGCAGAAAGCTTATGGATTTTAAGTGGCAGAGCAGACGTAAAGTGGCTAACACAGTTTAATGCTAACATGAAGACGTTTAGTGATGATGGAGTTTTCTTCAATGCACCTTACGGAGAAAGATTAAGGTCATACGGTAAGAATGCTTTATCAAATACTATTTACAACCCAGTTGACCAGATGATGGATGCCTATACAAAGTTAGTAGAAGACCCTGATACAAGGCAGGCTATCATGACTATAACAAACCCTCATTTTGATAATGCAAGTTATACAATAGACAAGCATGGTAAGGACATAGGTTGTAACCTAGTAATCACCTTCAAAATTAGGGAAAACAAGTTACATATGACGGTCTTTAATAGAAGTAATGACGTGCATTGGGGTCTATGGGGTGCCAACCTTTGTCAGTTTACTACTATTCAAGAGGTAATGGCAAGCTGGATTAGGTCTAATGAACCAGGACTTAAAAACCTTGAAGTGGGAACTTACACCCAAGTAACAGATTCTCTTCATGTATACCTGGATGAATACGGGTATAAGATAACAGAGTCAGTACTAGCAGAGTACAACAACGAAGATAGAGTAAAGGAACTTGAACACACGTTTACTTTTAAGAACGAACCAAGAATGAATATGGATGCTTCAAACTTTGAAAGCTTCTTACTATGGTTTTGGACTGAGGTAGACCCAGTACTGTCAGATGATGAACTACTTTCCAGAGATGACGTACTAGACTTTTTGATAGGAGTCTTGGACAAAGTCCATGAAGAAGGAGCATTAGATGATTACTGGTATATGGCAATTCAGTCTATGGTAGCTTATAGATTGCTAAAATTAGGAAATCTTAATGCTTGCTTAAAAGTAGTTGGTATGATAGAAAACTGCCAGTTTAAGGTATCAATGCTTTACTTTTTGAAGTCTCATATTCTAAAGGTTAAGAACAACAAGGAAGAGTTTGAAGAGGTTAAGAGTCTTTGGGATACAATAATCTCTTGGATTTGTGACCCTAAGGAATTGTTAGATGAAAGCGAAGTTGACCACCTGAAGAGGTATTTAGAATTGGAGGTCTAGATGACAGGACTAAAAGTTACACCAGAAATCAAGGAAAAAATTTTAAAAAGATTTGAAAATTACCTTGATTCACAAGAAGAACTTAGTGAGGACAACTTGAACATGCTAGAGTTCTTACCATATCTACTTCAGCTACAAAACGAAAAAGCACTAGTTTATGGTAGGAGTTATTGTAAATATGGAGATTCCTCAATTTTTATGAACGTCCAAAGAAAGTGGGATAGAATAGAGAATATTATGATTAGAGCCTTAGATGAAGGACTGAACACCCTTTATTCTAGCAAGAGTTCCACACCGACAGAAACGTTCGTTGACACAGTCGTTGATTTAGCAAGTTATGGGTGCCTTTGGTCAAGTTACATTATGAAAACTAAACCAGAGGAATTCAAGAAATTTGTTGATTCAAATAAATTAAACTCATGTAAATAACAATTTGAAAGGAGAACACACATGAAAAAGGAAGAAATCACAATTTTGTCTGCACCAGATGTTGTAGACGCTATGCAGAAGAAGTTAGAGGACCAGGGAGTAAAGCTGTCTAAGACAGTTGTTAAGCAGACACTAGATGCATACAAGAGCACAGTTGTAGATGCAATAACAAATGGAGATGAAGTACATCTTCAGGGCTTTATGAACATCACACTAGCTTACAGAAAGGAAAGACAGGGCTTTAACATTGCAACTAAGGCACCTATCACAATTCCAGAAGGAGTGTCTGTTTCTATAAGACCTTCATCAGCTTTGAAGAACCTTACAAGGAATTATTCAAAGAATTTGATCAAGTTGGTCAAGGATTCAGAATAATCACCTAAATTATTGCAAACTCATACTAAAAAATTCCTATAAACATGAAGAGGGTAGCACAAGTGCTACCTTTTTCATTTTCTATAAAAGTCAAAACCCAGCTTTATTTAAAGTAAGTAAAGGAGAGTGATAAGATGAGCAGACCTAAATGTAACTTATGTGAAGGTTGTAGACTAAATGAAAATGCTTTTGTTCCTGGCAGAGGAAGTGATGAAGCAACTATCATGATAGTCCAAGATAACCCACGTAAGTTAGATATAAAGCACACCACCCAGTTTTACGGAAAGTCTTGTAGAGCCTTTTTACAGGCCTTAAGAAATAGAGGAATTCCAGAAGACGAAGTGTATTTTACTTCAATAGCTAAGTGTGGATGTGATGAAGATGATGAAATCAAACCTAAAGACGTGGTAAATTGCTTGCCAAGTTTTGAAGAGGAGCTAGCAGAAGTAGACCCTGATATCATAATACCAATGGGCAAGGCTTCTCTCAAGAAATTGATAGGTAAAAACACCTTAACAAAGTTAAGAGGTAAGGCCCAAACAGTAGAAGTCCTAGGGAGGGAACGCATCATTTTACCAATGATTCACCCAATAAACACCAAGACAAAACCTATTTACAAGGAATACACCTTAAAGGACCTGGACACCTTAGCAAGCTTGTATGAAAACGGGATGCCTGAACTTGTTAGTACAGATTACAGATTCCCAGATTCTCTAGAAGAGGCCCTAAAGGAAATTGAAGACTTCAAGGAAAACTCTGAAGTGTTAAGCTTTGACCTGGAAACGACATCATTAAATCCGTTTGAAAAGAACTCAAAGATTATCTGTATAAGCCTTTCCAACAAGCCAACTACAGGAGTAGCAATGCCTATTTTCCATGAGGAAAACCCTATGAGTGAAGAGGAAATTGAAACTTTAATTCAGGCACTTAAGGAACTTTTAGAAACACCTGATATAATAAAGGTGGCCCACAACGGTAAGTTTGATATCAAGTGGTTGGAAGTAACCCTGGGAATAAAGGTAAAGAACTTTTCATTTGATACACAGCTGGCCCACTACCTTGCTGTATCAGAAGAACAAGGTACTCAAGGGTTAAAGTCTTTAGCCTGGGAATTTACAGATATGGGTGGATATGATAATTCTTTAGATGAGTTTAAGAAGACCCTTCCAGAAAGTCAGAGACATAACTATGGGAACATTCCATGGGACGTACTTAAGGAATACGCAGTAGCAGACGCTGATTGTACCATTAGACTGTATGAAATCTTTAAAAAGTTGATAGACAAAAACGAACAATGGAAAGTGTTGCTATCAGAAATACTGATGCCTGCCTCATACGCACTTAAGGATGTAGAAATAAATGGAATGAAGTTTGACAAAGATTTAGGAAAATCTTACACAGAACAGTATTCTGAGGAAATAAAGAGAATTACCCTAAGGCTAGAGGAGTACCCAGAGGTCCTTGAATTGGTCAGAGAACGTCAGGTTAAATGGTTGGAGAGGGAAAGTATCAAGACCATTCCCAAGAAGCTGAGAACGGACGAGGAGACCCTCAAATTTAGTGAGTACGCAAAGTACAAGGACCCAACATTTAACTGGAACTCAGTAAACCAGTTAAGAGAGCTGTTCTTTGAAAAGTTAGGGTTGACCACCTCTATAAGAACAGACAAGGGGGAACTTAGTACCAATGTAGAAGCAATAGAGGAAATGTCAACACAGCATGAAATACCTAAACTGTTAGGTGAACTTAGAAAAATAACAACACTAAATGGTATGTTTATAGATAAATTCCCAGACCTGGTAGATGAAAATGGTTACGTGCATTCCAGCTTTAACTTAACTGGAACGGTAACAGGAAGACTTTCTTCAGATTCTCCAAACTTTCAACAGATACCTAGAAAAGTAGAAGACCCTAGACTTTTCCAGTATCATCACGAAGTTAAGTCTTTGTTCACATCTAGGTATGGCCAAGATGGGTGTATAATGAATGCAGATTATAGTGCACTTGAAATGAGAATTGCAGGAGTTATTTCAGGAGACCCTGTACTGTATGAGGCTTTTAAGTCAGGAAAGGACCTGCACAAGTCTACAGCGTCCTTGGTTTGGGGAGTACCATTTGATGAAGTTAGTAAGACTTTGAGGGGTCGAGCGAAAGCAGTTTATTATAGAGTTAGCGTCAATCCTTATTTTACATCTTAAATGGAGGTGTAACATGGGAAATATAAACATGATAAGAGCAACTAAACTTTATGACAAAACTTGTGCTGTTTGTGGAGAACACTTTATTGCAAAAGTCAGTTCAGCAAAGTACTGTCAATCTTGTAGAGAAGAGTTAAGAAGAAATAGGTTTAAAACTCACAGGACTAAACCACACAAACCTAAAGACAAAGCTTGTAAGAAATGTGGTGAAATTTTTTCACCAAGAGCAAATAACGTAAAGTATTGTGATTCATGCAAGCAGGTTTTGAAAGACAGTAAGTATCTTAGAAAGCCTTTTTTAAAGTGTGAAATCTGTGGGGAACTTTACATAAAAACAGGTAACAACCAGAAGAAGTGCCTTGATTGTCAAAGAAGACAACTTTACAAAGGGAGATATAGAGCTATTGCATTTAAGAACTTACCACACGTCTGTAATCGCTGTGGGAAGAAAGTGACAATAGGTACAAGCAATGTTCACCACAAAGACAGAAACAGGAAGAACAACGATTTACAAAATCTTGAAATCTTATGCAGGTCTTGTCATAGAGTAGAACACATTGTTCGAGGTAAGGATGGTAAGATAATAACAAACAAATAATTGGCTGGAATTGGGAGAATTGCAGGGACGAAGGAAACCTACTGGGGAGTACTTATCTGATTGATTTTGGATGCCTAAAGCTTTAATTACCAAGCAAGTAACAGTGATGTACTTGTGGCTGAATTAACTACTCAGGTATGGTAACAAGATTAAAGATACATGGTCAATCTGCATCCGAGCACCTTATAGCCTAAGAAGTAAGGTGAAGGTTCACAGACTAAGGGTTGAGTAGGCTAACAATAAAACCCACACGAGCACCCAATCACGAGGAAGGGAGTCGCTACCTGGAGTGAAGATATAGTCGGAACAATAGGGAAATCCTATTGAGGGTAATTAAAAAAGCCCAAGAACTACTTGTAACTTTGGTATAATTTACGGAAAATCAGGAAACACTTTTGCAAGAGACTTGTTCTATGATGAGTCAGGTGAAAATCCTGACAAAACAGACAACTGGGAAGAAGCTTTAAGAGAAGGTAACAAATTGGTAGAAGATTACCTAGATACATTTAGTGGACTTAAGAAGTGGTTAAACGACACTAAGAAGTTTGCTAAGAAACATGGTTATTCTGAAACCATGCTGGGCAGAAGGAGAAGACTACCAGACCTTAAGTCTTCTGTATATAGAATTAAGTCAGATGCAGAAAGACAAGCAATAAATGCACCTATTCAGGGAACAGGAACAGATTTAACATTACTTTCACTAATTCAGCTTAACAACTGGATGAAGGAAAATAAATTGAAGTCTATGATAATAGCAACTGTACATGACTCATTGGTATTTGATGTTTACTTACCAGAGTTGCCAATGGTTGCTAAGAAGGTTAAAGAAGTTATGGAAAGTGTTCATGAAGAATACATTGAAACAGACATACCTATACTTTCAGACCTGGAACTTGGTGTAAACTATGGTGCAACCTTTGAAGTTGACCTAGAGGATTGTTTAAAGATAAACTCTAAGGAAACCTTCAAAAAGTGGAAAAAAGCCCAAGACATAGAAAAGTATAAGGGTGAAATATCCATACTAAAAAAGGCTAACTGGCCTGAAGAGGATATAAGACAGTATATTAAAGCCTACAATAGACCAGTTGACCTACTAGAAGACGAGGAGGGGTAAGATGAAAAACGTAACCATGATAAACTTTAACAACAACGTAATTGTTAACGTGAAAAATGACGATAGGTTTGTCAACCAATGGAAACTTTTAGGGTTTGTTTTTAGTAACAAAATAGTAAAGTTTAGACCAAAAGCAGGTTAATTTTTCTTATCAAACCTTAAGGTTTCTACACTTGTAAGACTTTCTTAAAAAATTTATAAAAAAGTTTTACAAAAATGCTTGACTTTTCTAAGAAAATCTTACATAATTAGAGTATAGAAAAGGACAAACAAAATCAAACAAAGTAACTTACAGGAGGTAAACAAAATGAAAAAGTATGAATTTGTAGTAAACCAGGAAAACATGGCAGAAGAACTTAGCATTAATGTAGGGAATCTTAGTGAATCTTTCACAGACCAAACAGCAAAATATGCATACTGGTCTAGCTTAACTATCCAGGCTAAGAACAAAGTGGAAAGAAAAAAGCTAGAACTAGAAGTCAAGGAAGAATTTGTTAAGAAAACTTTAATAGGAATTCTTGACAACAGGATCAGGGCAAGGTTTAAGGATGAAGGTGTAAAAGCTACAGAAACTTTAGTAGTAAATACTATTTACACAGAACCAGACTACAGACAGGCTAAGGAAGAAATCTTCAAGTTAAAAGAAGAACTTTTAGACCTACAGGAAGAATACAGCGTTTTAGAAGGAATTAGAGAAGCTTTCAACCAGAGAAAAGACATGTTAATTTCTTTAGGTGCACATGTAAGGGCAGAAATGATAAATGAAGGTTTACACCAGAAGGAGGACTAAATGGCTTCAGAAAGAAACATCTTAAAAGAAAATGTAAATGATTCAAGAAATACGAGAATGGACTTAGACGATTCAGCAGGAAAGCTGGACTTTAGAGTTGATGAAATCATGTTCCTGGGCAGGTACCACAAGGGAGCACAGACCATCCAGGACCTTTCCAAGGCCCTGGGAAGGCCTATTAGGGTACTTGACATAGGGTGTGGACACATGGACACAGCCAGGACGGTTTACAAAGCGTATATCGTTAAGAAGTCAGAAATCTTAGAGGAGTATATCGGAGTGGACATTGACGACATAATGATAGAAAAGTCTAAGGAACTGTACAAGTCTTGCTATGAGGCTTGTAATTGTAAGTTTGTCAACCAGGACTTAACAGTAAACCCAAGGTTAGATTTTGAAGATGACTATTTTGACCTGATTATTTGCACAGAGTTTTTGGAACATATCAACCCAAAGTATTCACAGGCTATAATTGAAGAGGCTAGAAGGCTTTTAAACCCTGAAGGGATAGCCCTGTTTTCTACACCAAACTCAAACGGTAGCCCAAGCAAACTACCAAAAGACCACTTTTACGAGTATTCTTATGAAGAACTACTTGAAAAGTTCAACCAGGCTGGTTGGAAAATAACAAAAACCGTAGGTATGGCAGTTTCTTTTAACAAGGTACCAAAAGACTGGAAGGAAAAACTAGCACCTTTGATGGAGCTTTATTCTCAGGCCTGGGGAAGAAACTCACACTTTATGAGGGTTGCCATAGCACCTTTAGTACCACCAACATATTGTAAAAACGTAATTTACATTATGAAAAAGTAATCTTCCTATAAAAGTTTGACTCAAACTTTATTTAGGTTAAAGGCAAGCAAAACAAAACAATTTTTTAAATGAAAAGGAGAAAAACAATGGGAAAGTTAGACATGAGCAAAGTTAAAAAATTATCCGAGGACATATCAAAGTCACAAAATGGATTCGACAAATTAGTAAAGGGCAAGAACGTCAGAAGAATTTTATTCCCTAAAGGTGAAACAGATTATTTCGTAAAGCAGGGTTTTGTACACTTTAACGTAGGACCAGACAAGCAGATGGTAGCTTGCCCAAAAACAGAACGTGAGGGAGCCAAGTGCCCTATATGTGAATACGTAGAAGAACTTAAGAAGTCAAAGGATAAGAATGCTAAGAAGGAAGCAGACAGCCTAAGAAGGGTAAGAAGAAACTATGTAAACGTACTAAACAGGGATGCAGAGGAAGAAGAGCCAATGATTCTCCACTTACCTCAGTCAGTGCTTAAGGGTATTTTAGAGTTACTTTGTGATCCAGATTACAGTGATATAACAGACTATACATCAGGTAGAGACATAACTATAACACGTAAGGGTGAAGGTCTAAGTACAGAGTATTCTGTTCTTCCAAAGGTTAAAATCAGTATAGCGTCTGAAGACCTAACAGAAGACGAACTTGACGAAAAGATGACAGACCTTGAAAGTTTGTTTGATATCAAGTCATATGATGAACTAGAGGCAATCCTAAACGGTGAAGATGAAGAGGAAGACGAAGAAGAGTTCGAGGAAGACGAAGACGAACTTGACTTTGAAACAATGACAGTGTCTCAGCTTAAGGAATACCTAGAAGAAAATGACGTTGACATTCCAGCTAAGACTACTAGAAGTAAGCTGGTAGCATTGGCAATTTCTGTATCTGAAGGGGGCTATGAAGAAGAGGACGAGGAAGAAGACCCAAAGCCAAAGGCCAAAAAGTCTTCTAAGAAAAAGG
>ENA-OWNK01001200-OWNK01001200.1-metagenome-genome-assembly--contig:-NODE-1200-length-11500-cov-11.029620_pt1 | contig 11500 bp, 10 predicted proteins | sample MGYA00245343_ERZ651121 | MGnify/ENA primary metagenome ERZ651121 (study PRJEB26857, sample SAMEA4031775) | metagenome | biome: human; feature: oral; material: saliva | place: Philippines | collected 2014... | reverse complement strand
AAGTCCACCTGGGCTTCGACACTCGCCTGTCGCGCGTCGTCGCCATCAAGATGCTACGACGCGACCTGGCGTTGGACTCGATCTTCCAGGCGCGGTTCCGCCGCGAGGCTCAGTCGGCAGCGTCGCTGAATCACCCAAACATCGTCGCCGTTTACGACACCGGCGAAGAAATCGTCTCGGACGCGACCAACCGGTCCATCGCGATCCCCTACATCGTCATGGAGTACGTCGAGGGGCACACCGTCAAGGAGCTGATCGCCGACGGCACAGCCGTCCCGATCAACGAAGCCATCGAGATCGTGTCGGGCGTCCTGTCCGCCCTGCAGTACTCGCACGACAACCACCTGGTGCATCGCGACATCAAGCCGGGCAATATCATGTTGACGTCGGACGGCAAGGTCAAGGTCATGGACTTCGGCATCGCCCGTGCCCTGACCGACTCGCAGGCCACCATGACGCAGACAAATGCCGTCGTCGGCACCGCGCAGTACCTCTCCCCCGAGCAGGCGCGCGGCGAGACCGTGGACGAGCGCTCCGACCTGTACTCGACGGGCGTCGTGCTCTTCGAGCTGCTGACGGGCCGCCCGCCCTTCAAGGGCGACTCGGCCGTCGCCGTCGCCTACCAGCACGTCGAGCAGATCCCGCCCACCCCCTCGTCGATCCTGTCCGATATCCCGGATTCCCTGGACCGAGTAGTCCTCAAGGCGCTCGCGAAGAACCGCGACGACCGCTACTCGAGCGCCACCGCGATGCTCTCGGACCTGCAGCGCGTTGCACGCGGCATGGACGTGGGTGCCCCGCCTGCCGACTCGTGGGCGACCGAGGTGCTGCCCGCAGCCGGTCTCGTCGGTGCGCGCGCCGCAGCACCGACGACCACCTCCAGGGTGAGCACGTCCGCGGCAGGGACCCCCTCGACATCGACGTCAACGTCGCTGCCCGCCGTCTCCTCCGACGACGATAGGACGAGTAATGATGCCGCTGCCCGCAAGCGCCGCACCGCGATCATCGCGACCCTCGTCGCCATCGCGCTGCTCCTCATCGGCGGCAGCGTCTGGGCGCTGAGCCGCAGCGCCGCTGAGCCGGAGACCGTCGCCGTCCCCAACGTCGTTGGACTGTCTCAAGCAGACGCAAAGTCCCAGATCGAAGCCGCCGGCCTGACTTGGGAACTCAACCCCGACAAGGTCGCCTCCGATACCGTCGACAAGGACTCGGTCGCCTCAACCGACCCCGCAGGCGGCACCCAGGCCGAGAAGGGCGCCACCGTGCGCGTCACTATCTCATCCGGCCCCGACTCGGTCACCCTGCCCGACAACCTGGTCGGTATGAGTCCCGACGACGCCCGTAAGGCCGTCGAGGCGCTGGGCCTGAAGTGGGATGTCAACTCCAGTAAGGTCGCTTCCGACACCGTGCCCGAGGGCAAGGTCGCGCAGACCAACCCCTCCCCCGGCTCGAAGGTCAAGACCGGCCAGACGATCACCGCCTACCTGTCCTCCGGCTCCAACCAGGTTGAGGTCCCCGACCTGTCGGGTATGAGCCAGGACCAGGCGCGCAGCGCCCTCAAGGCAGTCGGCCTGGAACTCGGCAACGTGTCGACCGTCGACTCCGACAAGGAGAAGGACCGTATCGTCGCGCAGGATCCCGATAGCGACTCCACGGTCAAGAAGGGCACCAGCATCGCCGTGTCCGTGTCCAGTGGCAAGCCCGCACAGGTGGAGATCCCCTCCGTCGTCGGCATCGGCCGCGAGGACGCTGAGGCGCAGCTCAAGGCCCTGGGCCTGACCGTGACCGTCGAGGAAGTCACCGGTACCCAGCCCGCCGGCCAGGTTACCGCCGTTGAACCCGGCGTGGGTTCGAAGGTGGACAAGAACTCGACTGTGAAGCTCAAGGTCTCGAAGGGTTCCATATTCTCGACGCCCAGCCCGTCGCCCTCCACTAAGAAATAGTCCGACTCACCCAACGATCAGGGCCCGCACCGACAGGATTCCTCCTGGGGTGCGGGCCTTGTCGTATGCGGTGCTGGCCTTGCGTGCGGGGTGCGGTCCCGTCGTGTGCGATGCTGGCCTTGCGTGCGGGGTGCGGTCCCGTCGTGTGCGGGGTGGGTTCCGCTCCGCGTGCATGCGTCCCTGTCACGGCTTCCAGGGCGGGTACGAGGCCGTGGCGGGATTCGCGCAGCGTGCGCGGACTGTCTTGAGCTTCGGTGCGTCATTCGGGCGGCTTGCGAGGACTGTTCTGGCCTTCAGTGCGAATACGAGGCCGTGACAGCTGTGCGGGTTCCACGCGGTGCCTGCGCGTCCTCGCGATTCTCCCCGCACGCGGGACGCCTAACTGGGAGCCTTAGCCTGCTCACCGGCGGTTGAACCCCCTGATGCGCACATTAACCCGCTGGGTCGAGTGTGGGCGGGGTCGCCCACACTCGACCCAGAAGGCCCACACTCCAGCTAGATGTCCCAGTCTCCGACAAGCGGCCTCACGCTCCACTCAACAATCACGAGTTGCCGCGATCCCAACCTCGGCCTCGTCGGCGGATGCACAGGACGACGATGTTTCCGCGCCGGACCCGCCCCTACGTGGATAGGTTGCGCCTACGTGGATAGGTTATGCGTTCGCGGATAGGTTATTAACCTATCCGCGTGCTCGTAACCTATCCGTGACGTCATGTCCTATCCACATGCGGCCACCCACAGGTGCATCTGCGGCATCCGTAGATGCACCTGTCCTAGGCAAGCGTCGAGACGACGCGCCGAGCCGAAGTTCTGCCGCATAGACAGCAAACGGCCCAACAGGGGCAGCCGACCATCGTGCTAGCATATGGTTACTTCATCACCATATGACTGAGATCCATAGGCGGGACTCCCAGTCAGACCGGGAGCGCAGACATGAGTGACACAACGCAGGACGTTGAGCAATGGGACCCCAACGAGAATGACACCATCATCGTCCCCCTCGACAATGATTACGCCCTCGTGGTCGGGTCCAACACAAAGGGCCTCGAAAAGATCGACTCACTGGTAGCTGATCGTGCACTCAATGATCTCATCGCATCAATCGGCGAGGGAGCCTCACTAACCGGAGGTGCAGCCTCGGCGGCCAATGCGATCCAGCACATATCCGGCCTCTACAAGCTCGATGCCGTCACCAAGGCGCAACTAGCCGCAGGCAACGCACTCACGAAGACCACCGATGGCCGATTGATCGGCACCGTCAGAAATGCTGGTGGGCAAATCACTCGCCAAGCACGCCTCATTCCTGTGTCGGCTCCCCAGATCGCGGGAGCAATCGCAGCCATCGGTCCCGCGGTCGCGATGGTGGCCGTGCAGATGCAGCTCGACAACATCTCCAAACAGGTGCACACAGTCCAGCACACCGCCTTACAGACTCAGCGCATGCTTAAAGATTGGCACAATGCTAGCTTCCACAGCACCCAACAGGTAGTTCTTCGCATTTACCGCAAGGGCGTCAAGGAAGGAACCGTTTCCAATACGAACTGGGAACAGATCAACGGACTCAGCAATGACATTGAAAGGAACCGGAACTACTACAAACAGAGAATCAAAACGCACGCTCAAGAACTACAGAATTGTCAGAACGATGTGTCTAAAAGACGCAACTACATCACACAACACCAAGAGAGCATTCTTTTCGATACATTCGCTGCCCTCAACTGCATCCAGACATGGTGCTGTTACTTCGAACTCGCACATGAACGTGCCCGGATCAAAGGTGAGCAACCCACCCTCACTTACGACGAGATGCGTGCAGAAGTCGAGGATGATCTGAAGGAGCAGCGCACACTACTCCACGCCCTCATGCGAGAGCTGCGCATCATCTCTGAGCTTCCCGGCGCATCGTCGTTCTTTCCCTCGCAAAAACGGCAAGACAAGACAGTTTCCCGCGAGACGGCGACGAAACTCCTCAAGCAGCTCAACGAGCTTGCGCAGCAGCTGGGCATCAAAGAAAACCCTGTGCCTATCCCCGATACCACATGCGCGCCTGCCAACTATGATGTGTCTCCCTACACCAAGATTCTGCGTTGGTATCTAAATGAGGGAGAGGAACTCGAGGCGCTCACTTTCCCCATTGACAAACTATCGCATCGCCTTCTAGCCACGAGAGCCGATCAGTTTGCTAACACAGTCAATAACCTCGCCTGGCTAGTGCTCCCGCGGGCCAAAGACTCAACCGACTGGAGTCGAGACCGGCTTGTTCGCAGAGTCGGGCAAACGATGCTCGTTGCGCCCGAGATGGTGGCAGTCACCGACCACCGTATCATCACCGCTGACCCACAGGAGTTCATTCAGAAGGGCATTGTCAAAGAAGAGTTCTCCATCGACGACGTGACTCCAACATTCACGGACACAGATGATGTACTCCCGGAACTGCACATCGTGCAAGGCGAGAAAAAATGCCGCGAGTGGTGTTTCCCGAGCGCGGCACGCTCCGAGGCGCGCAGCATCGCAGAAATGCTCGTTGATGATCCCGCACAGCTCCTGCCGCCCACGAAGTCTGAGCTTGCCGACACTCAGAGGGACGACATAGAGGCCTCAGAAAAAAGCGATCCGAAGTCCATGCAAAACCCCCAGCCCGCACTGAACGGCGCATCAGCGCAGCCCGAAACGGAAGAAGCCCCCGCGCAACCTACAGCTTGAAGCGCTCCGCGACGACGGGCTTCAGGGAAACGGCACGCTCACGTGCAGACACGTCGCCGCAGGCGGCCAGCCAGTTGGCGAACATGAGGTGCCCTGACTGTGTCATGACGGACTCGGGGTGGAACTGGACGCCTTCGAGGGGCAGGGAGCGGTGGCGCACGCCCATGATGATGCCGGATTCGGTGCTCGCGGAGACCTCGAGTTCGTCGGGCATGGTCGCGGGGTCGATCGTGAGGGAGTGGTAGCGGGTGACGGTCAGCGGCGAGGGGACGTCTTCGAACACGCCGCGCCCGTCGTGGGTGATGACGGAGGTCTTGCCGTGCATGAGCTCGGGTGCGTGCCCCACGGTCGCGCCGAACAGCTCGCCCAGGGCCTGATGGCCCAGGCACACACCCAGCATCGGAATGCCGTGCTCGGCGCAGTCGGCAATAGTCTGCAGGGACGCGCCGGCGCTCTTGGGGTCGCCGGGTCCGGGGGAAATGAGGACGCCGTCGTAGCCGGCCTCGAACCACGCGGGATCCACGACGTCGTTACGCACGACGTCCACAACAGCACCCAGGTGACGCAGGTAGCCCACAATCGTGAAGACGAACGAGTCGTAGTTGTCAACGCAGAGGATTCGTGCCATCGCCGGTCCTTTCATGTACGAGGCCGTAGCCCCTTCTCCGGCCTCCATCGTAGGGCGCTCCCCCAGTGGGCGCGCGACCGCTGTCCGACAAACGGGCGGTGCGGTGCGGAAAGCGGCGGCGTGGAAAGCGGCGACGCATTCACGAATCAGAGATGGGAGACCGACCCCACACCCGTGGGCACAGCCGAGCAGAAAACCCACATCCAGGGTTCGCGACCCCGCCCAACGCCCGCGGATACGACACGAGGCCGGGATGGCCCCGGCCTCGTCCCATCCACAAGTGAGTGGCTCAGGCGCCGCCGACGGATGACTGTCCCAGTTCCAGGTAGGACTGGACCCAGGGGTAGACCCAGGTGAAGAGGGCGGCGATGGCCGCGGCGATGAGGGCCAGGGATTCGATGACTTTGAACCAGGTGGGGCCGGGCAGGTGGCGGAAGATCCATGCGTACATGTGGGGTCCTTTAGTTCGTGGGTTCGTCGACGAGTTCGGCGGGGACGCCCGTGTCCTTGGGGGTCCAGGATTCGAACTTGAGGTGAACGATGTAGCGCTGCCAGTTGCCGTATTCGGGGTGGCAAGTCGTCATGGTCATCCAACGCTCGGTGGGGGTTTTGGACCAGGAGAGGTCGTCGATGACGGGAGCGACGACGCGCATCTGCGTGGGGTCGGTGGCGTCGATGATCTCGGAGGAGACCATAGAGTAGACGAGGTAGCGGTCGTCGACTTCTACGACGACCTTGTCACCCTGGGTGAGGCGGTCGATCCAGCGGAAGTTGTTGCCGTAGGTGCGGCGGTGGCCGGCGACGGAGAAGTTGCCGACGCCGCCGGGTTGGGTGGTCATGTCGTAGTGGCCGGCCCAGCCCTGGTCGAGGACGTAGGAGGTGGTGCCTTCGGCCAGCGGGATCTTCATCCAGTCCCAGGTGGGTACGTGGACGAGGCCGTAGACCTCGCCGGATGCAACCTCGCGCGTGAACTCGGGGGGTGCGTCCGTTCGGGTCTCGCCTTGGGTGCGCTTGGAGGGCTGGTGTTCTTCTTCGTACGAGGCAATGGTCTGGGTGACCTGGCCGGCGACCTGGTAGGTTGTCCAGTAGAGCTGCCACACGGAAAACAGGCCGATGACGAACGCGAAGGTGATGAGCAGCTCGCCGATGACGCCGACGATGTTCCAGAAGATGTTGGAGCTCTTTTTCTTTGTCGGAGTGGCTCGAGCGATGTGTTCACCCATTCGTTTCCTCCACGGTTGCATAGTTGACGGTGAGCGAGGTTGTTGCAGGCGCGAAGCTTAGGGAGTCTTTGGTCTGCATGTCCCACCCGAGGCCGTACTTTGACACATAAGCCTGATAATTCACCATACGTGGGTTTGCAGTAACCGTCGCGCGCAGGGTGTCAGGATCACCGATTGCTTGAATCACAAAGGGCGGGGAAAAGCTGGTTCCGTCGACCAGGATGACGTTACCGATGCATCGGATGACGGTTCGGTTGGTGATGCGTACGCCTTGGACTGTCATGGCTTCAGCGCCGCCAGCCCACAGGGCGTTCATGGTGTCTTCGATGTCCTGCTGGTGGATGACGAGGTCGTTGGGGGTTGCGCCGGCGGGGATGCGTCCGGGGGGCGCGTCGTTGAGGGTGATTTGGACACCGGGTCCGGAGACGGGGCGCGTGGATTTGGCGGTGAAGGCGTCTTCGTCGGGGGTGGGCGCGCCGGGTTGGGAGGTGGAGAAGTTTTGTATCTGCGCGTCGAGGGCACCGACCTCGGCGTCGAGGGCAGCGACCTGGGCTTGTCGGGTGTGCACAAGGGTTGTGAGGTCCGAGGTCCCGGCGGGGTTTTTGCGTTCGTTGAGGGAGGAGATGGAGAAGAGCAGGCCGGAGGCGATGGTGACGGTGAGGATGGCGGCCGTGTGGCGGACTTTGCGTGGCTGCATCATTCTCCCTTTCTGTGGCGCTGCGTTTGGGTACTTCCTATGTCCGAGACTACGCTAGAGTATCGACTAATTCATCACCGCCGGGCGGTTTGTCTTCCCGCGCGGGCCAGTAGAAAGGACCCGACGTGGCCGAATCGAAAAAGCGCAAGAAGAATGGGCACGAGGTCGAGGACGATACCGAGATCAAGAATTGGACGGATGGTATTCCGCTCAGCCCGGTCTGGTGGGCTCCGACGTTCGTGACACTCATGATTGTGGGTCTGCTGTGGGTTGTCGTGTTCTACATTTCCCAGGGTGTGTACCCGATTCCGAAGATCGGTCAGTGGAATATTGCGGTGGGCTTGGGCACGATGATGGTGGGTTTCCTGATGACGTTGCGTTGGCGCTGAGCGCGTATCGTTTCGCGTGAAACGTGAGTGTGGGGCGTTCCGGTTGTGGCCGGGACGCCCCACGTCGTGTATGGACGAGGCCGTGGCTGGCCGGGTGATTATGCTCGGCTGAGCTGGACGCGCATGCCGGCGTCGTACATGCCCCGGAGGGAGCGTCCGGCGAGGCCGTCTTCGAGGCGCGCGGGGTGGGCGCTGGCGAAGGATATGACGGTCGTGGCACCGGCGTGAAGGAGCGCGGGGGACGCGGGCGTGGAGGGTCCTAGGACGACGGTGTGGGCGTTCGAGGCGAGGGTGAGGAGACGCGGCATGGTCTTGTTGACGAAGGCGGAGCCGGAGATGAAGACGTAGTCCATGTCGGGGAGTAGGTATTCGCAGGCGGAATCGGGGTAGTCGCCCTCGAAGAGGTTGCGTTCGAGGATGTTGAGTTCGGCGGCGTCGGGCATGGCTGCGGCCGCGAAGGGGAAGTGTCCGATGATGGCGACGCGCTTGCCAGCGACGAGGGGCGCGTAGGGGTGGAAGGTGCGCGCCCAGTTGTTTTCTTCGCAGGGGGTGAATCCTCGAGCGAGGGCGACCTCAGGGTGGGAGTGGTAGGCGTTGATAGCGGCCACGCCGATGCCTGCGTCCTCGAAGTTCCAGGATTTGGCCAGGGCGGCGACGTCGCGCAGGGGGCGACCGACCAGCTCGGAGGGGTCCTCGGTGGCGCGCGGGCGGGACTGGACGTTCATGCCGAAGGCCATGCCGACACCGTCGTCGCTGGAGGCGACGCGGCGCCACTTGCCGTCGGTATGGATTTGGGTGACGGTGATGTCGGAGGGGATCTCGTCGATGAGCTGGTCGTACAGGTCCCAGGGGCTGGTCATGGTGTCTCCTGTGGGGCGCATGAGGGAGGGTCCGGCACTGTGCCGGACCCTCCCTATGTTAGGTCATCCTCAGAAGACTTGCCGAGGCCCTGCAGAGGCGACGACACCCCGATTACGCGCCATAGACCTCGACAAGGATGCGGAACACCAGAGCGTTGAGCGCGACGATACCCGCGATCATGCCGAGAGCCACCAGAAGCTGTCGACGATTCTGCGCCGCCTCCGTGATGCCCGAGCGCGGGCGAGCCAGGCGTGCAAGCACCCACGTAGCGGCCACGCCGGCGACCGCGCCCCCGATGTGCGCCTGCCACGAGATGCCGCTGGCTAAGAAACCGTACACCAGGTTGATGCCCAGCAACGTCAGGATCGGTGTCGTATCGGCTCCCCCCAATCGCTGCAGGACAAACACGGCGCCGAAGAGGCCAAACACCGCGCCCGACGCCCCCACCGTGCCCACGAAGAGTTCCGACGGCTGAATCAGACACCAGGCGAGGATGAAGGCGGATCCACCCAGCGCACTCACCAGGTAGACGGTGAGGAAACGCCACCAGCCCAGGACGGGTTCGATCGCGCGACCCACCCAGTACAGGGAGAGCATGTTGAACAGGATGTGCAGCAGCCCACCGTGCAGGAACGCGCCCATCAGGATCGTCCACGGGCGCGTCATGAGGAAGAGCGGAACCAACGCGAGAGACGACTTGAGGGAGGGGAACACCCAGGTCACCAGGTACATGAGGATACAGATCGCCATCATCACGTAGGTGACGACCGGCGCACCCATCCGCGCCGCGCGCGACGCCTGGCGCACCCATCCGCGCTTCGAGGATGTGCAGTCCACGCAGATCGAGCGCACCTCGGTCGGAATTAAGCAGTCCACGCACATCGGCCGGTTGCAGCGCTTGCAGTAGTCGACACTGCGCACGCCCGGGTGGCGCGGACAGTCGGGGGCGGCCCGCGGGTCGGACCGCTGGCCGTAGCTCGGCAGGCTCATAGCGTCCCTTTCATTCGTGAGTAAGGGACGAGGCCGGGGTCTCTCATCCCGCCAACTGCACTGAGCAGCGGGAGCGGCCCCGGCCTCGTCACTGACAAGAGAAAAGGTCAGTCGACGATCTCGATCGAGTTGATGACCTGCTCCGTCACGGGGCGGTCGTTCGCGCCCGTGGGGGTGGTGGCGATGGCGTCGACGACGCGCTTGGAGGCCTCGTCGACGACTTTACCGAAGATCGTGTGGTTGCCGAGCAGCCACGGGGTGGGGGCCACGGTGACGAAGAACTGGGAGCCGTTGGTGCCGCGACCCATGCGCTTGCCGGCGTTGGCCATGGCGAGCAGGTAGGGCTCGTTGAAGTTCAGCTCGGGGTGAATCTCGTCGTTGAACTGGTAGCCGGGACCGCCGGTACCGGTGCCGAGGGGGTCGCCACCCTGGATCATGAAGCCGGGGATCACGCGGTGGAAGATGGTGCCGTCGTAGAGGGGACGGGACGTCTTCTGACCGGTCTTGGGGTCGACCCATTCGCGCTCGCCCTTGGCCAGCGTCACGAAGTTGGTGACGGTGTTGGGAGCGTGGTTCGGGAACAGCTCGACGGTGATGTCGCCGGCGGTGGTGTGCAGAATAGCTTTCATGTTGACAATGGTGTCATCTTTTCCTGTGTGTTTCCTGACGGTCGTTCAGCTCACGCCGACTAGTGGGCTGCACATCACAGACGGATGTAGCACAATAGGACGTGAGTGGCGCATGTGCGCCCCCGTTAATATGGACAGGATCGGAGACAACATGGCAACCTCGTCGACTTTCGATGCAGATAAGCTGCGCGCTACCTCTGAGCAGCTTCGCGACGCTGCCGCCGTTTACGCCGGGAGGGTTGCCGTTCGGGCTGCCGATCTGGCGAACCAGGGCGTCGATTGGGCCGCTCCCCGTGCCCAGGCTGCACTGACCAGCGCGATCGAGCACGCAGCCCCCGCGATTGAGAACGCTGCAGCTCGCGCGCAGGCCGCTGCCGCGCACGCCGGCCCCGCGATTGAGAACGCCCGCGAACACCTGGTGGAGGACTACCTGCCGCGCGCGTCCCTCGCCGTGAACCAGGCGGGTGCCGCCCTGTCGGCACGCGGTTCGCTGTCTGATCGTGCACGCCGCGCCTCCGAGGTGTCGGCCGCCGCCCTGGCGACGCCCACCCGCAAGCGCCGCAAGTGCCGTTTCCTGCGCGCTGTTGGCCTGACCGCCCTGGTCGGCACGGCCGCCGGTGCGGGCTACATCCTCTGGAAGCGTTCGCAGCCGATCGAGGATCCGTGGGCCGAGGAGTACTGGGCGGATCTGGACACGGATTCCTTCGTGCCGGAGACGGACGCCGAGAAGGCTACCTTCGAGCGCTGATGCTCTGAGGTTCTTACGCCTCTGGGGGCCGCGACGCGTTGCGTCGCGGCCCCCCATGTGTTTGGTGCGCGTTAGCCGTCGCTGACCCGGGCGTCGCTATGCGTGCCCTCCGATGCGATCATCGCGAAGAGAAGTATCTAATTATCGCGATAATGCCACCGATGATCACCATCAGAAGGCCCCAGGGGGCCACCCAGAAGAGGAACAGGACGGGCAGCCATCCCAGCGCATCGCCACTGTCGCCATGGCCACCGGGAATCATACCGACGAAGATCGCCGATAACACGGGAGACAACATGATGACAAACCCGATCACTACAAAGAACGTGGCGAATCCCGACGCGGCGCTACGAGGTTTCTTCGACTGACATGTCATCCCCTGATGAAAGCTCTGGTCGTTCTGGGGATATCCCTGATAGACCGGACCCGGCTGCTGGAGGTCCACCTCTTGCGTCGCATGTGCCGAGAAAGGATTCACGGGCTGATTCGGGATGCTCATGTTTCTTACTATCCTTTCCGTTGTCGCAGTATCGGCAGCGCTCAATACGACAAGATGCTTATCCGCACCCACACGTCGATCAGGACATAGACGACGCCGACGATGACCCACGGGGCCGCGTTCAGGATGATCCCTGGCAGTGTCATAGGGTGTAAGCAATTTTCGTGTAGCGGTGATGCTGTTCGGAGGC
>ENA-OWNK01001198-OWNK01001198.1-metagenome-genome-assembly--contig:-NODE-1198-length-11508-cov-4.426002_pt1 | contig 11508 bp, 10 predicted proteins | sample MGYA00245343_ERZ651121 | MGnify/ENA primary metagenome ERZ651121 (study PRJEB26857, sample SAMEA4031775) | metagenome | biome: human; feature: oral; material: saliva | place: Philippines | collected 2014... | reverse complement strand
TGAAATGGGAAATCGAAAAAGAAGAAGTCAATAAAATCCGTAATAAACGTGAAGAGTTAGACCGTGCAAAACACGAATTAGAACAAGCAGAAGCTGATTACAATCTTGAAAAAGCTGCTGAACTTCGTCACGGACGTATACCAGCTCTTGAACATGAGTTGAAAGAACTTGAAGAACAAAATAAAGCAAATTCTGAAAACACTCAACGTCTTGTTCAAGAATCCGTAACATCAGAAGAAATTGCTCGTGTAGTAGGTCGTTTGACTGGTATTCCTGTAACTAAATTAATGGAAGGCGAACGTGAAAAACTTCTTCACTTAGAAGATATTCTTCATGAACGTGTCATCGGTCAAGATGAAGCCGTACAAAAAGTGGCTTCAGCAGTCCTTCGTTCTCGTGCGGGCTTACAAAATCCAAGTCGCCCAATCGGAAGCTTCTTATTCCTTGGACCTACTGGGGTTGGTAAGACAGAACTTGCTAAAGCTCTTGCAGAAGATTTATTCGACTCAGAAGACCACATGGTTCGTATCGACATGAGTGAATATATGGAAAAACATTCAGTGTCTCGTTTAGTAGGTGCTCCTCCAGGATATGTAGGATATGAAGAAGGAGGCCAATTAACAGAAGCTGTTCGTCGTAATCCATATACAATCGTACTTTTAGATGAAATTGAAAAAGCACATCCAGATGTATTTAATATCTTATTACAAGTATTAGATGATGGACGCTTAACGGATTCTAAAGGACGTGTTGTTGACTTCAAGAATACAGTGATGATTATGACAAGTAATATCGGTTCACAATTCTTGCTTGAAACACAAGGCGACACTATCGACGAAGAAACTCGTACGGCAGTAGAGGGTGTTCTAAAAGCAACCTTCAAACCAGAGTTCTTAAACCGTATCGATGAAACAATCTTCTTCACACCACTTTCTAAAGATAACATTCGTGGTATCATTACGAAGATGTTGAACCAATTAGCAGTACGTGTGGAAGATCAAGAAATCGTCCTAAGCTTCACAGATGAATTAAAAGATTGGATTGCAGACAATGCGTATAATCCAGTGTATGGTGCTCGTCCAATTGCGCGTTACATCCAACGTGAAATTGAGACACCACTTGCTAAAGAAATCATCCGTGCAAGCATCCTTCCAGGAGACAAAGTGAAATGTGATTTAGGAATCGATCACGTGACATTTGAAGTTATTGGAAAGAATGAATAATCGATAAACAAAAACGCAATGGACTTTTGTCCATTGCGTTTTTTATGCTTTATTGGTCTTCTTGAACGCGACGTTTTCTGACTCCCCAGAATTGGAAGTAGTCGGTACGAATGGCACCGTTATAGAGTTTGCGTTTCTTTGTGGCTTTTTGACCATAGTGGTCTTCGAACGTTAAGTCGCTCGTTAAGATATACTTACTCCAAGTTTCCAGTGGAGCATAAGTTTCACCCATTTGCTTATAGATAGCTTGAGCCTGTTCTTGTGAAAGAAGACGATCTCCATAAGGTGGGTTTGAAACGATAATTCCATTTTCTTTCTTTGTACGGAAGTCTTTTAATTGCATTTGCTTGAATTCAATTTGATCAGCGACGCCGGCTTTAATGGCATTTTGTTTCGCAATTTCAATCATAGAACCATCAATATCGGCACCAAGAATATCTAGTTGGAGTTCAGTGCGAATTTCTTTTCTAGCTTCTTCTCTGACTTTATCGAAGACACCAGGAGTAAAGAAAGTCCATTTTTCAGCGGCAAACGAACGATTTAATCCAGGAGCGATATTCTTTCCGATAAGAGCCGCTTCGATTGGAATTGTACCAGAACCGCAAGTAGGGTCATAGAATGGTTTATCGGGATACCAGCTTGTCAGCATAACAAGTGCAGCAGCCATGTTTTCTTTAAGCGGTGCTCCACCTTTTTCTGTACGGTACCCACGCTTGAAAAGACTCGTTCCACTCGTGTCGATGGTTAAAGTCACAACATCTTTTAAAATCGCTACTTCGATAGGATAGAGGGCACCAGACTCAGGTAAATGAGTACGACGGTGATAAGCCTCGCTTAAACGATTCACAATTGCTTTTTTTACGATCGATTGGCAATTAGGAACACTGTGAAGAGTTGATTTCACAGATTTACCGGATACTGGGAATTCAGCATCGACTGGAAGAATTTTCTCCCAAGGAATCGCCTTAGTTTGTTCAAAGAGCGAGTCGAATGTTTTTGCAGTGAATTGTCCCATAATAATTTTGATACGGTCAGCTGTACGAAGCCAAATATTTGTACGAGCAATATCGTAATCGTCACCTTCAAAAAAGGCTTTTCCGTTTTCTACTTGAACGTCGTAACCCATGTTGCGTAATTCTTTTCCAACAAGAGCTTCGATGCCTGCAGCAGCAGTAGCTACTAATTTATATTTTGTCATAGATTTCTCCTTTATTCGTAAAAAGAGGAGTGGACACAAGGCCACACTCCTTACAATTCGCTAAAATCCTGAAGTAAACTTCTGTAAGCCATGTTCTGTTCCATTTAATAGCAGGATCTATTAAATTTCAGTAATCATCTGTCTACACAAAATGTGTCTCTTTTTTCGTTCATTTCCTAATAAGAGTGCCCCTACCATAAGTTTGGGTTGCTCGCTCGAGGGGTTTACCGCGTTCCACCAATTCCGTTTCCAGAATTGCTTCGTCACTGTGGCACTTTCAAGAATACTAGAGCATAGCATTGCCGTAGCTCGTTTTTCTGCCGTCAACCTAAAGTTGCCTTAGCTTATTGTTTCGCTAAGCACGATCACTACAAGCATCTCAGCCTGTGCGAGCATGGACTTTCCTCAGCAAATTAATGCCGCGATTACTCAAAGTTTACTAAATTTTAAAAAGTTCGTTATATCAGATTTGATATATTAATAGTTATTGTCGCGCACTGGTGTAATTACGCGTGTTTTGTAGAAATCATCATCGTCTTCTGCAACATCTTGAGAAGAAGTAGAGTAGTTGTCTTCTTCTAATTTAGAATCGAATACGTGTTTTTCTAAGTTTGATAAACGTTTCAAGATATCAAAGTTTGTAACTCCTGATGAAGATACATTGCTTGAACGGTTTGCTTTTGAAACAGTAGCTTGACGTGAGAGTTCGTCTACTTTTGTTAATAAGCGTTCGTTTTCAGCTTGTAAGAAGCTGATTTCTTTTTGGAATGTGTCATAATCACGAATAATTAAATCTAAAAATGCATCGACTTCTTCAATGTCGAATCCTCTGAATGAGCGTTTAAATTGTTTTTGTAAAATATCTTTTGTACTTAATGAAATACGTGCCATAATTACTTTCCCCTTTTTTAATCTGTCAAATAGTCATTAATTAATTTATCTTCTTAATGATACTAAAATCCATGCAAAAATACAAATAGGATAGGGTTATTTTTAGTTATTTTTAATGAAATTTGTTATAATTTTTAAAAAATACGAGTAAAGAAGAGGGTTAACATGAACTGGTTAGAAGTCACAGTAAATACGCATTCTGAGAGTGTCGAAGTCGTAAGTTCGATTTTAATTGAATTACGTTCAAAAGGAGTGTCGATAGATGATCCACAAGACTATTATCAATTAACAGATGAACAATTAGAATGGTTGAAAGTGCAACAAAAAGACTTATACGACACAGATACAGTCATTGTGAAGGGGTATTTCCAACCAAGCCAATGGACGAAAGAGGCCAAAGTGAAGTTAGACGAGCAATTAAGAGAGCTTGAAAGTTACGGCCTAGAAACAGGACCTTTAACCGTTCGTGTGAGTGAGGTTGGGGAGGAAGACTGGGCAACGGCGTGGAAACAATACTACTTCCCAGTACGTGTAACACGTTATTTAACCGTTGTTCCTAGTTGGGTAGATTACGATAAAGAACAAGAAGATGAACTCATCATTGAATTAGATCCAGGTCTTGCATTTGGAACAGGGACGCACCCAACAACGCAGTTATCCCTCACAGCGCTTGAACAGACGATTCGTGGTGGGGAAAGTGTATTAGACGTTGGTACTGGTTCAGGAGTATTAAGTATCGCCTCTAAACTGTTAGGGGCTGGACAAGTAACCGCCTTTGATATTGATGAAATGGCTACACGTGTAGCGAAAGAAAATATTGCTTTAAACCCTACAATTGATGCAATTGATGTCTATGAAAACAACTTACTTGTTGGCGTCGACCAAAAGAGTGATTTAATTGTGGCGAATATTTTAGCAGAAATTTTAGTTCAAATGCCCAAAGATGCGTATCGTAACTTGAATGAAAATGGAACATTAATTTTATCAGGAATAATCGAATCAAAAGCACGTGAAGTACAAGAAGCATATGAAAAAGCAGGATTTACTCTAGTAGAACGCATGACGATGAAAGAGTGGAACTGCTTTGTAATGAAAAAGGATGTAGAATAATGCAACGGTATTTTGTAAAAGGAATTGTAAGTGAAGCGACACATTCACTAGAGTTCTCAAAAGATCAAGTCCATCAGTTAAAGAAAGTGATGCGTGTTCGTGTGGGAGAACTATTCGAAGTGGTTGATGATAACAGTCAATTAGCCATTGTTGAAGTGACTTCATTAGAACCGTTTGAAGTGAAAGTTGTAGAACTTTTAGAGCAGAAAGTCGAATTACCAGTTGCGGTTACGATTGCAGTGGGACTCTCAAAAGGAGATAAACTTGACTGGATTGTCCAAAAGGCGACAGAACTAGGCGTGAGTGAAATCATCCCGCTTTCTATGACAAGAAACGTGGTTAAATGGACGGGAGACAAGTCATCTAAAAAAATCGAACGACTTCAAAAGATTGCCGAAGAAGCTAGCGAACAATCGCATCGACTCAAAGTTCCTCGCGTAACGAACGTAATGACATTAAAAGAGTTGTCTAGTTATACTTCGCTCTTTGAACAGAAGTTAATTGCCTATGAAGAGTCTGCTAAAGTTGGAGAAAGCCTTCAACTGGTTAAGAGTTTACAGTCATTACAGGAACAGGAGCGCATTATCTTTGTTTTCGGTCCAGAAGGTGGTATCGAAGAACAAGAGGTGGAGTTATTAGAGAAAAGTGGATATCTCCCATGTTCTCTTGGGCCACGTATTTTACGCGCTGAAACAGCACCATTAGTTGCGCTAGCTGCAGTTTCCTATCAATGTGAGTTATTATAAGAACCAATAGTTGACGATAGTCTATTGTCGCGGTACTATTAGGAATACATTAGAGCGCAATGCTTAAGGAGTTAACAAATGTCTAAAAATAAGACTTATACCGCAGATGATGTCCTTGCAATGTGTAAGGAGTACATGAACGAAACACATATTAAATTTATTGAAAAAGCGATCTATTTTGCGACATATGCTCATAAAGAACAAATTCGTAAATCTGGAGAAGCTTATATTGTGCATCCCATTCAAGTAGCTGGGATTCTTGCTGAATTAAAGCTAGATCCAGACACGATTGCGACCGGGTTTCTTCATGATGTCGTTGAGGATACTGGCTTTAGTATTGACGATATCGAGTATGAATTTGGTAAAGATGTGGCATTTCTTGTTGAAGGTGTTACAAAACTAGGGAAAATTAAATATAAATCTCATGCAGAACAACAAGCGGAAAATCACCGTAAGATGCTTCTTGCGATGGCAAATGACCTTCGTGTAATTATGGTAAAACTGGCAGACCGTTTGCATAATTTACGTACGTTGAAATTCCATAAGCCTGAAAAGCAACGCATGATTGCAGAAGAGACGCTTGAGATTTATGCGCCGCTCGCACATCGTCTAGGGATGAATAAAATTAAGTGGGAATTAGAAGATACGTCCCTTCGTTATTTAAACCCACAACAATATTATCGTATCGTCCATTTAATGAATTCAAAACGTGATGAACGAGAAGAATACATTAATACAACGATTGAAAATATTAAAGAAGCGACAAAAGATTTGGAAATTGACGCGGTTATTTACGGACGTCCAAAACATATTTATTCCATCTACCGTAAGATGAAGGACCAAAAGAAACAGTTTAGTGAGATTTATGACTTACTTGCCATCCGTGTATTAGTAGATAGCATTAAAGATTGCTACGCTGTTCTTGGAGCCATTCATACAAAATGGAAACCAATGCCAGGTCGTTTTAAAGACTATATCGCGATTCCAAAGGCGAATATGTATCAGTCCATCCACACAACCGTGATTGGACCAGGCGGACGACCAGTGGAGATTCAAATTCGCACGTTTGAAATGCACAAAGTTGCTGAATACGGGGTTGCGGCTCACTGGGCTTATAAAGAAGGAAATAAAGAAAAAGTGACGAACGATCCATTGCAAAAACAATTGGATTGGTTCAAAGACTTAATTGAACTACAAAACGAAACAAAAGATGCCAAAGACTTCATGAATAGCGTGAAGGAAGACATCTTTGGTGATAAGGTTTATGTATTTACACCAAAAGGGGATGTATCCGAACTTCCTTTAGGTTCTGGACCACTTGATTTTGCTTATAATATCCATACTGAAGTCGGAAACAAAACAGTGGGTGCCAAAGTCAATAATAAGATTGTTCCATTAAACTATCAGTTAAAGACTGGTGATATCGTGGAAGTCTTAACGTCAGCAAATTCGTTTGGACCTTCTCGTGACTGGATTAATTTAGTATTTACGAGTCGTGCAAAGAATAAAATCAAGCGTTTCTTTAAATTACAAGACCGTGATGAGAACATTCTAAAAGGGCGCGAATTATTAGAAAAACAAATTACAGAACTTGGATTTAATTTCAAGGACTTCATGACCAAACAAGGAATGAAGGATATTGCCACTCGTTTCAATTTCGGAACAGAAGAAGACTTGCTTGCTGCGATTGGATTTGGAGAGATTTCGTATCAAACGGTTGCCAATAAGATGACTGACAAGGCTCGTCGAGAAATCGAAGACCAAAAAGTAGTGGAGACAGCCTTTGAGAAAACAACTCCTCAAGGACAGAAGAAAGAAAGTCAAAAGATGAAGATTCGTCACGAAGGTGGCGTCGTCATCGAAGGAGTGGACAATCTACTGATTCGTTTAAGTCGTTGTTGTAACCCAGTTCCAGGGGACGATATTGTTGGTTATATTACAAAAGGACGTGGGATTTCTGTTCATAGAAAAGACTGTCCAAACGTTCAAGTGCCAGAGAACGAACAAAGTCGTTTAATTGAAGTGGATTGGGAAGATACAGCGAATACAAGTCAGCAATATGATACGGAGCTTGTCGTAGAAGGATACAATCGAAATGGATTATTAAACGAAGTCCTAAATGTCATAAATAGTACGACTAAATCATTGAACTCTGTTAATGGGAAAGTCGATGCGAATAAGATTGCGACAATCTCTGTGAATATCGGAATTATGAATACGCAACAATTAGATTTTATTGTGGATAAAATTAAACAGATTCCAGATGTATACAGTGTACGTCGTGTGATTTCATAGGAGGAATTCATGAGAATTGTATTACAGCGAGTGAAGTCTGCAAGTGTTTCAATCGATGACGTCGTTGTCGGTAAGATTAATCAAGGCTTCTTATTGTTAGTTGGGGTGGGTCCTGAAGATAGTAGTGATGATGCATCTTACTTAGCAAGAAAGATTGCGGGGATGCGTATCTTTAGTGATGAAAATGGAAAAATGAATTTATCGATTGACCAAATCGGTGGGAAGATTTTATCCGTTTCGCAATTCACATTATTTGCTGATACGAAGAAAGGGAATAGACCTTCCTTTACAGGGGCAGCCAGTCCTGAACACGCTACAAAACTCTACGAAGAATTTAATTCGATGCTGCGTACGGAGTATGGGTTAACCGTTGAAACAGGAGAGTTTGGTGCGGATATGCAAGTGAGTCTTGTGAATGACGGACCAGTGACCATTATTCTAGATACTAAAAATCAATAAAAATAAAGCACAGGAGAAATCCTGTGCTTATTTATTTAGTACGATTTATTAAGGACGTTTGTTTTCTAAGTCCGTTCTCACGACTAAAACATCGCAAGACGCATTTCGAATCACATATTCAGAAACAGAACCGATAAAGAGACGTTCTACCGCATTTAAACCAGTAGCGCCCATCATAATCAAATCGATTCCATAGTCTTTAGGAAGTTGTTTAGAAATGATGGCTTTTGGTGAACCGTATTCAAGAACAGTTTCAACATCCGTAAAGTTATGAGTCTTAGCATATTCCACATATTCTGCAAATAAGTTTTCGGCTTGTTTACGAATCTCATCAGAGAAGTTACCTTCAAAACCAGTTGGAGTTTGAAGTGAACGAGTATCGATTACATGTGTTAAAACAAGTTTCGCATGATTTCGTTTAGCAACTTCAATGGCTTTATCAAAGGCTAGTTTTGCCTCTTTAGACCCATCGATCGGAACGAGTATTTTTTCATATTCATGAAACATATCATCACATCCTTATTCTTGATACTCTTATTATACACCTAAATAAAAGGAATGAAAAGGGAACCAAAACGGATAGATATGGGATTTTGGCAAAAAGAAAAACCACTCATAAAGAGTGGCCTAAAGTTAATAACTTTATATAGATTTCCAGTGATGCCGTTTGATGTATTTGTTAGTTTGAACCCGCATCTAAAGCAGGTGGGCTTCTATGTATTACTTCCTAACTACCAAGTGAAAGGGCTTGTTATCTGTAATATCAATCTGAATCCCTAAAAAGTCGTAAATTGTTCGGTCAACACTTAGTAAATACCGCGCACATCGTAGATCTCTATGTCCTTATAGTAGCACATGAATTGGTGAAATGCAATAAAACTTTGGTACCGATTTCTTAAGAAATCACTAATTATTTTTGACGATATTTTTGGTATTGTTTCATCAATGCATCCTCATATGAAGAGGTTGGTTCTGCCTTGAAATACTCCTCATTTTTAAGCGCGTCAGGCAAGTATTGCTGTTTCACGAAGTGTCCTGGATAGTCATGTGGATACTTGTATCCAACACCACGTCCCAATTTTTGAGCACCTGAATAATGAGCATCTTTTAAGTGGTCTGGAATACTAATCGCACGACCTTTTCTTACATCTGACAAGGCACTATCGATTGAACGAATCGCTGTGTTAGATTTTGGCGAAAGGGCAAGTTCGATAATGGCATTTGCAAGCGGAATTCGAGCTTCTGGTAACCCTAGACGTTCAGCGGCTTGAACGGCAGAAACAGCACGGGATACTCCTTGTGGGTTTCCTAACCCAATGTCTTCGTAGGCAATGACTAAGAGACGTCTCATTAAACTAGTAAGGTCTCCAGCTTCCATTAAACGAGCTGCGTAATGCAAGGCTGCGTTTACGTCAGAACCGCGAATCGATTTTTGAAGAGCAGAGATGACATCATAATGCTGATCACCATCTTTATCATAGGAGAGTGCTTTTCGTTGAATACATTCTTCTGCGATTTGAATGGAAATGTGAATATAGCCATCCTTACTTGGTTCAGTAGATTTTGCGGCTAGTTCAAGAGCGTTTAAGGCACTTCTAACGTCTCCATTTGTACTAGTTGCAAAGTGATTTAAGGCTTCTTCTGTGACTTCTAAATCGAGTTTGCCTAGACCACGTTCTTCATCTTCGATTGCCTTTAAGAGTGCTTTTTTAATATCTTCAGAAGAGAGTGGTTTCAATTCAAAGATTTGTGTACGACTACGAATCGCAGGATTAATTGAGATGTATGGATTCTCAGTGGTTGCTCCGACTAAAATAATTCTTCCGTTTTCTAAATGGGGTAACAAGAAGTCTTGCTTTGTTTTATCAAGACGATGGATTTCATCGAGTAGTAGAATGACGCTGCCAGACATTTTGGCTTCTTCGGCTACAATTTGTAAGTCTTTTTTTGTATCGGTTGCGGCATTTAACTGTCTAAAAGCAACTTTCGTACTTCCGCTAATGGCGCTAGCGATACTTGTTTTCCCAGTTCCTGGAGGCCCATATAAGATCATCGATGATAATTGTTTGGCCACAACCATGCGATTGATGATTTTTCCAGGAGAGACAAGATGCTCTTGTCCAAACACTTCGTCAATGGTACGAGGTCGCATGCGGTAAGCGAGCGGTTGTTGGTTCATGACAAATCCTCCCTTAATTTCTTTACGTTTAGTGTATCATAAGTTTAAAGAATGATATAATAGGAAAGATTAAAACATCTTATTAGGACAAAGATTAGACATCCCGTATAATAGTATTGTTTGAAAGTGAGGAGAGTACAAGGTGAATTACCTAGATTATGCAGCAACGACACCCGTTAACCAAGAAGTATTAGAAGTGATTTCAAAAGAAATGACTTCTTTTGGGAATCCTTCAAGTGTGTATCGTATCGGTCGTGAACAAAAGCAAAAAATCGAACGTGCTAAAAAAGCGATTTTATCTGAATTACATGCAGCTCCACACGATGCGATTATATTTACAAGTTCAGGTTCTGAAGGGAATAATTTAGTATTCGAGAGTATTAGAGAGCACTTTGCACATGATAAAGGACATATCATTGTGTCCGGAGTGGAGCATCCATCCGTTCGAAAACCTGCTGAATTTTTAGCAGAAGAAGGGTTTGATGTGACGTTTTTAGCTCCGAATAAGGATGGAATTGTGACCGTATCTGATGTTGAGAAATCTCTTAGAGAGGATACACGTCTTGTTTCTATTATGACGGTCAACAATGAAACAGGAGCAAGATTCCCAATTGAAGAAATTGCAGCTTTGTTAAAAGAGACACCAGTATTCTTCCATACGGATGCTGTTCAAGCCTTTGCACAAGAGGAATTGAATGTGGATGGTATCGACTATTTAACAGCTTCTGGGCATAAAATATACGCTCCAAAAGGAATTGGCTTTTTATACAAATCAAAAGATGCGCCGCTTCATGCTTTAATTAAAGGTGGCGGTCAAGAGTTAGGATTTAGAGCCGGGACTGAGAATGTTCCTTATATTCTAGGTTTAGAAAAAGCAATTGAAATTGTAGTGGCTGCTAGAGAAGAGTTAGTTAAAACTTATCAAGAACTCCAAGAGTACTTAATGGATACATTAACTCAAAAAGGAATTGCATTTGAAATGAATGGAATCACTAATCCTAATAATCCACATATTTGTAATCTGTGGTTAAAAGGGAAAAAAGCAACACAAACCTTAATCTTTAATGATTTAAAAGATGTGTCTATTTCAGCTGGGTCAGCTTGTTCGGCAGGAAGTGTTCAAATCAGTCCAGTATTATCTGCAATGTATCCTGGTGAAAACAGCCGCCTTGAGGAATCAATTAGACTTTCGTTTGGAATGGGTTCAACAAAAGAAGATATTAATGCATTCGTAGATGCATTACGCTAATGGAGAGCTTTTGTTTAAAGGCAAAATATGGTAAACTAATCATGTATTAAAAGAAAAAGGAGAAGAGCATATGGCATTTACACCAACTGCATCATTAAAAGGATCAAACCAAGTCTTTTCGGTTAGTCCAACATGTAAAGGATACACATTACGTGATA
>ENA-OWNK01001191-OWNK01001191.1-metagenome-genome-assembly--contig:-NODE-1191-length-11544-cov-4.111411_pt1 | contig 11544 bp, 4 predicted proteins | sample MGYA00245343_ERZ651121 | MGnify/ENA primary metagenome ERZ651121 (study PRJEB26857, sample SAMEA4031775) | metagenome | biome: human; feature: oral; material: saliva | place: Philippines | collected 2014... | reverse complement strand
TTCAATAAAAATGAAGGTAAAAGGAGTTTCTTCCACTTTTTTGAATATTGTTGAAAAAGAGTCTGCAATCTTATCAGACAGCTCTGTGTTTAGTATTCAGATTGGTTATGAGTTTGACGATGGCTCTTTTGATGAATGGCAAAAAGGTACAGGGTACTTAGTTAGCAATCAAGAAATTTTAACGATTCAAAGTTTAGCTGACACAAGCACTTCAAACTCCCTTTACAAAACTATTTTAGACAAAAAAGCTGAGGCGTACAAAACTGCTGGAATTGACTTAAAAAACGAAGCTGAAGTTGAAAAGCATTTCAAGATTAAGGTTACAAACTCTGATGGTGAAATGTTGGCTGTAAAAGCAAACACTTCAAAAAATGGGTTAGGTTTAATTTCGTTAGAAAAGACAACCCAATCAACACCTGCTGTTTTTGAAGAAGAAGGCGATGTAAACAACACTGAAGGTACTAAGTATAAGCTAAAAGTTTCTGATTTAGTGAATAAAAAAGCTGAAATTACAGAAGTAGAAGGTCTTTTAGTTAAACCTGCAACAAATGCTGCTAGTGGGACATTAGCTTTAAAAGCAGATGTGAGCAAAGGAAACCCAGTAGGTTCTCCAGTTTATAATGAAAAAGGGAACATTATTGGTATGGTTACAGGCACAGGAGATGCTTTAACAGTTGTTCCTAGCGGTGGACTTCAAACGTTTTTGAATAATAATGGTGTAAAATTTGATACTCGTATCACTGCTGAAAAGAAACGTGAAGCGAAAGAGAAAGAAGAAGCTGAAAAAGCTTTGAAAGACGCTGAACGTGCATCTCTCACTACAAAAGCTCTTGAAGAAGCTATCCAAAAAGCTGAAGCTGTCAAAGGCTCAGATTATAAAAAAGCTGGTTACGAAGCTATGATGTCAGCAGTTGGTGAAGCGAAGAAAATCTTAGAAAACGAAGATAAAACTCAGGCAGAAGTTGATAGCGCAGAAAAGAAAATCAACGATGCGTATTCAAGTTTAGAGAAATATACTTTTCTTGATAAATTAAAACTTCCTTTAATTATCGGAACTGCTATTATTCTTTTAGGCGGTCTTATTACTTTCATTGTTCTTAAAATCAAAAAAGGTAGAAAAGTAGCAAAACCAAACAAGAAAATGCCAGTAGCTATGCCACAAGAAGATACAGATTTCTCCGAAGAGTTGCGTCGAATGGATGAAGCTGATTTAGGTAGCCAACGACAATCAGTTCAACGTCCAACTTACCAAGAACCTGTCATGCAACAACGAAATTCTAATGGTCAGTATGAAGAAATGGATTATGGTTTGGACGTAACAGCTCAAACTTCTCACGCTGGTTTAAGAACAAATAATACAAATATTCCTGGCATTAAATTTGCAGAAGAAAGCCCAGATAGACCAATTGATTTAACAAATCAACGTTATGGACAACCAGATTTGTTAGAAGATGGTGGAGATGAGACTACGATTTTAGGAAGAACCCCATATTTGGTTCGAGATGATGATGGTCATCAAATTCCATTACGTCACGGTTTTATTATCGGTAAAGAAGTTAATAAAGTTAATTATGCTATTAAAGGTAATCCGTCTGTAAGTAGAACGCACGCTGAGTTTGCTATTGTTAATGGAAAATATCATATTCAAGATTTACGTTCTAAGAACTATACTTATTTAAACGGAAATCAATTGCCTGAATACCGTTATGCCGAGCTGAACAATGGTGATAAGATTCGTTTGGCAAATGTGTCTTTCACTTACTATGAGTAATAATTTGAAACAAGAGGTTCTAAATAATGGTATTAACTGGATATAAAACCGATGTAGGTATCAAAAAAGAGGTAAATCAAGATTCGTTGATTATCAGGAAGGCTATGACTGAAGTTGGCGAAGTTACCTTTATTAGTGTATGTGATGGTATGGGTGGGCTTTCTTTTGGAGAGCTTGCCTCTGCCGAAGCTGTAAATGTTTTAAACAGTTGGTTTGATGAAGATTTACCAGAGTTGTTAATGGAAGGTATTTCTGACCAATCGTTTAAAGATAGTATTTTACCACGCATAGAAGAAGCTGACGAAAAAATTTCTCAATATGGTAGAGAACACAATGCAGATTGTGGAACTACAATGACTGCTATTTTACTCTACAATAATCAATATGCTACTGTAAACGTTGGAGATTCAAGGATTTACAAGCTTACTTCAAAAGGAATTGAACAATTAACCCATGACCAAAGTGTTGTCCAGCAATTGTTAGATAGCGGTCAAATTACTGCTGAAGAATCCGAAACTCATCCACAAAGAAGCGTTCTTCTTCAATGTGTGGGTATCGGTGAGAGGGCTGTTCCAGACTTCACATTTGGCTCTTATGAAGAAGGGGATATTTTCTTTGCTTGTAGTGATGGATTCCGTCATAAACTAACAGCAGAAGAAATGTATCAAGTCTTGTATGTTAATCAAAAAACAGATATTGAAGACGTTAATGAACGCAAAAAAGATTTGATTGAACGCCTTGACTATTTAATAAAAGTTGTTAAAGAACGTGGCGAATTAGATAATATTACAGTAGTAACTTGTAGTATGTAAAGGGGGTATTAGATGGTTGAGCAAAATGCTTCACAAGGACTGCGTTTAGGCTCGTTAATTGATGGAAAGTATAAGGTTATTGCAAAAGTTGGGAAGGGTGGAATGTCAACTGTTTGGTTGGCTATGAACATTAAGACCAATAAAAACTGGGCTATCAAAGAAGTTCGTCAGACTGAGAAAAATGATGTAGCTTTAGTCAAACAAAACTTAATGACTGAGATTGAAATTCTCAAAAAGCTTCATCATGAAAACTTGCCTCAAATCATTGATATTTTTGAAAAGAATGACACCTACCTCATTATCATGGATTATGTTGAGGGTCGAACATTAAAGGCTATCATTGATGAAAAAGGTGAACAGCCTCAAGAAGACGTTGTTAATTGGGCAATCCAGTTGTGTTCAGTTTTGGATTATCTCCACACGCGCAAACCAGCTATTATTTATCGAGACCTAAAACCAGGAAATATTATGTTGCGTCCAGATGGTCAAATTGTATTGATTGACTTTGGTACTGCACGAGAATACAAAACTGGACAAAATGAAGATACAACATCTTTGGGTACAAAAGGCTATGCTGCCCCTGAACAATATGGTGGAGATGGGCAAACTGATGCTAGGACAGATATTTATAATTTAGGGGCAACTATTTATCACTTGGTAACTGGTAAAAACCCTAATAAACCTCCTTATGAAATCCGCCCTATCCGAGAATGGAATCCTAGTCTTTCAACAGGGCTAGAATCTATTATTTTAAAATGTATTGCTAATAATCCAAATGACCGCTACCAAACAGCTAAAGAACTTAAATTTGCTTTAGAACATTACAAAGAACTAGAAACCAGCTATATCAAAGGCAAGAAAAAGGCAAGTGCTTTATTCTATACAACCGTTTGTTCTGCAATCCTTTCTTTTATTGTTAGTTTTGGTTTAAACACTTATGCTAATTCAATTCAGACTAAAAATTATGAAGAACAACTGCACCTAGCAGCAAGTCTTCCTAATGAAACTGAACAAATTAAAGCTTATCAAGAAGCTATTAAATTAAATCCAGAGAAAGTAGATGCTTATGAAGGATTGTTAAACAATGTTTTTCTAAAAGATGGAAGTTTTTCTCAAGAAGAAGTTAATAAGATGACTGAAATTTTAGGTTTTAAAGGAAAATCTAGTGATGAAACGATTGAGAATAAACTAAAAAACAACAAGGAAGCTTATGATAAGTTTGCTTATGACATGGGATTAGCTTATTTCTACTATTACGGAGAAGATGGCAATAAACAATTATCTCAACCTTGGTTTGATATTGCAAAACAAAGCAAGCATTTATCTCCTTCTCAAATTGAAAGGGCGAAACGTTTTAGTCAAATCGCTGATTATAATATGAGAATCAACTTAAAAAATAAGGCAGGGGACAAAGGCATCTCTTATAGCGACTATTGGGATGATATTGTTTTGTTAGCTTCTGGGGACATTGCTAATGACGACAATTTGAAGACCGCCCTAGTCGTTTACAAAGAGCTAGTAGCTCAAATTTTACTACATGCAAATGACTTTAAAAACGCTGGTATTAAACGAGATGTAATAGAGTCAGAACTTGAAATGGTTAAGCTAAGACTGGCAGATATTGTTAAGATGGATGACTTTGATTCGGATTTAGACCAAGAGCTGGTCAATCAAATTAAACAAAGCTTAGAAAAAGCACGTCAAGCAGTTGATTATGCTTTTGCTGATTAGAAAGGAGATGTTGAAATGGCTGAATATATTGGACTTTTAAAAACAGCATCTCTTTTTGTGGCGATGCTTGGATTTTTACTACTAGGTTTATCTGCTTTTATTGTTTGGAAATTTAATTTGTTAGATTATTATCGCTTCAAGTCAGGTAAGGGCAAAAAGAAAACTGTTAATGTTGAGAAACCTAAAACTGTTTCCCAATATTACTCAGAAACTCTTGATGAAAGTGCTAGTCACGAAATTATCAACCAAGAATATAGTCAGGATAGTGGCGACTTAATTGATAATATTACAATTGGTAGAAATGCTCAGGGAGAAGTTCAGCAAGTTATTGATAACGAAGTTGTTGATTTCACTCTTAAAAATAGACAATCAGCAATCCCTTTACCTGAAGGAACAGAAGAAACCACGCTATTAGGTCAAAATGAAGCTTCCACTCCAAAGCTCTATGTTGATGTTCCACAAGGAGTTGTAGAAGAAGCTTATGAAGATGACCAAGGAATTGACGAAACAGACATTATTCCTCTACCAAAACCTGAATCGAGTGAGATTTATGAAAATGATGCTGATTTTGACGAAACTGACATCATGCAAATTCCTCAAGCAAATGAAAATGAAGGAAGTGATGAAACTCAGCTCTTAAACGAAAACTTAGATGAAACCGATGCGATTAGCATAGAGCCTGTTGTTGAAGTTGCAAATAAAGAAAGTGATGATAATGATGATAAAGAGTTTGATTTGCACGTTAGAACTAAAGAAGCTTTCTTAGGTAGGAGATTGACAGCAGCAGAATTGACTCTTGAAAAATTAGAGTTTTCATCTTCAACAGCTCCAGTCACGCCTAAAAAGGAAATTGTTGTTCCTGCCCCTCATCAAGAGAATATTACGCCTTCAGATAGTGACGAGACAGAATTGTTGCAACGAGTAGAAAGCGACAAACAAACAGTGTCAGATGGTTCTGATGAAACAGAAGTGTTGACTCAGCCTTCTCAGGTTCAAGTTTTCCAAGAAGATGATGTGACAGAAGACTTGGCTAAAGAGCAAGAAAATTCTGCTCCAGATGGTGAGGCGACAACTTTATTTGTAGATGAGGAAGGAGAGAGTGAAACTACTGTTTTATCTCAACCTAATAAAGAACCTCAGTTATCTACAAAGCTTTGGGGGAAACAAACGACTACATTTGAAGTGCAAAAAATGGGAAATAAAGTCGTTACAGGAATAAAAAGAAAGAAATAAGACGGAAAAACCGTCTTTTTTTCTCATTTTGTGATATAATTAGATAGTATAATGTGTAAAATGTCAACGTTAGTTGCATAAGCACGAAAAAATATGAAAAAAGAGAGGATAAGTTTACCATGTCTTACAAAACTTACAAAAGAGTTCTTTCTGGCTCTTTAGGGGCTGTTTTAGCAACAACATCTGTCATTGCACCTGCGGAAGCTTTTGCAGAAGAAAATAATAGCTCTTCTAGCACTGAAGAGTCCACTGTAACACCGACTCCAACGCCAACTCCTGCACCAACACCAGCACCAGAAGCTAAACAAGAAGCTGAATTTAAGCTAGTAGATGAAACAGGTACTCCAATTACTGACCTGACAGGGCTTGAGTTTAAAATGACTGCTCCAGATGGTTCAGTTGTCGATGGCGATTTGGAAAAAAATGGCGATGTTATTAAATTCATTCCTAAAGCAAAAGTAGATGAAACCACTGTATTTAATTATACAATTAAATTACATGGGTATGCTGACTTTACTGGAGAGCCAATTACTTTTAACGAGTTGAAGACAACTTTACCAGTTTTAGTATTGGACAGTAGAAAACCTGCTGGTGCAGATATTACATTTAATTATGATAAAACTGTCCCTTTAGTAAAAACTGACTTTAAATTTACTAAAAAAGATGGACAGGAAATCAACTTATCTTTGGTAGATGACGAAGTTGGACACTTCAACTTGTCAACTCTTAAAGAAGGTGATGAAATCTCTTACGTTGTTAATCACGATGGTTATAAAAAGGTTACAGGTAATTTCACTGTTAAAGCAACAGCAATGGAAGAAGACTTTACCTTGACAAAATTAGAAGATGCTTCTAAGAATAAAGAAATTAACAAAGTTTATGGAGATGAATCTTTCAATCTAAAAGACTTGTTGGAAATGCCAAATGATTACGATGGCAATCTAACTTACACTATCGAAGAAGGTGATTCTGTTATTTCTTTAGATAGCAACCAATTAGCTACCATTTCTAATGCAGGAAAAGCTAAAATTCGTGTAAAAGCTCCTAAGACAGACAATTTCAAAGAAGTTGATTTTGTTATTACGGTGAATGTTGCTAAGAAAAATCTTGGTAAAATTAACAGTAGTATGATTGACTGGGAAAAAGCAGAAAAAACTTTTGACGGCAAAGACGAAATGAAGTTAAAAGGTGTTTTAAATAGCAAGGCAGGACTGAAATCAGGTGATGAAATTAAAGTTTCTGCTACGTTAAAAACAAACACTTCATCTGTTGGCACTCATGAAAGTCAAGTTAAGAAGCTAGATTTCTTAGGGAACATAAGCAACTATACTTATGAAGCTGATGTGGATAAAGGACCTGATGTTACCATTACAGCTAAAAACTATAAAGTTTCTTTGAAAGATATTTCTGTTCCTTACGGTTCGCAAGAATGGAAAGATTTACTTGCAGGAAAAATTCCTGAGAGCTATAAACTGAAAGATATTTTGGACTTCCAAACAAACTTTGATTCAGAAGAAGAAAAAGCTTATTTTGAAAACTTGGATATTAAAGATTTTCTTGAAGTATCTGTTAAAAAAGATAAGTATATGATTGGAGAAGTCAAGGATAGTTTAACTTTAACTATTAAAGATGTTCCAAATGGTAATTTTAAATTTGCTGCCGATAAATTAACAGCAAATATTACCATCAAGGAAGATGAACGTCCTTCTGAAGATTTGTGGTCTCATATTTCTATTGATAATGATTCTAGCAAGAATATTTATCAAAAAGATGGAGTTACATTTATCAAGCCTGGTGGACATATTGGATTAAACTTACAAGAAGATTCAGGTTATAACAAAGTAAATATTAGGACTACAAACTTAGGTACTAATGAATACTCTGATAAGATTTCTATCCCTGAAACAGTTGTATCCAAAGATGTAATTGGGAAATTCTATCTTTCACATACAGAAAGTGGAACAACAAGAACAAAAGAATATGACCTTCCAGACACATTTAAAGTCGATGCAGATGCTCCTGTAATTAACTTTGTTGATGGTTCTAAAATTTTTGCAGCTATCTTCAACGCTGGGACAACTACTTTCTCAGATGCAGACCAAGCAGTAAAATTCTCAAAAGCAAACAGTAAAGATGGCTATGTAATGACCTTATCTTCAAACGATGAGGGTAGTGGTCTTAAATCTTTGAAATATAGCCTTGTAAAAATCACCAGTGATGAAGACGCTAAAGCAAAAATCAAAGATGCTGTGTTTGCAGATGATACGACATGGGAAGATGTTAAAAACAATGCTATTGCAGTAAAAGGTGCTGATGAAGGCTACTATATCGTTATTGTAAAAGCAAAAGATAACGTAGGAAACGAATCAGTCTATGCCTCAAATGGTATGGTGTTTGATACAACAAACCCAGTTGTAACCATTAAAGATTTATCATCTATAAATAACTATTCAACAAAAGACATTACTTATAAAGTAAGCTTAGTTGACCCTGTTACAAACGGTGTAACAACAGGTATCGCTAAAGCTGATGTAATCGTAAAAGCAAATGGTCAAGTTCTTCAATCTGATAAACCAAACACAAACAGCTTTTCTCTAACAACAAAAGATTTGTATGGTGTTGATAGTATTGATACATTTACAAAATTTGACCTTGCTAAAGTTGAAAAAGAATTTACAGGAACAATTGATGCAGACAGCAACGATATTTCTTTAGAAGTTATTGCTTATGATAATGCAGGTAACAAAGTATCTTCGAATGAAATTACTGGTTTAAGAATTGATAAGTCTAAAGCTAGTGTATCTGCAAAATATGATGATTCAGTATTAAATAACGGAAAATATTTAGCTAAAAACCGACAATTGACAGCATCTATTACTGATAGGAACTTTGTTGAAAATAATGCTACTGTTCATTTAACAATTGATGGAACTACTAAAGACTACAATATCCAAGACATCCGAGATGGAAAAGTCAAAGGTATCAAGTTAGTTGCTGATAAAGTGGATTCTCAAGCAGATAGGCAAGAAAAAGACTATACTAATGACAGAACAAATACTTATGTGTTTGAAATTGGCGGAGATGAAGCTGAGAGTCATTCTTACAAAGCAGATGTATCTTATTTCAAGAATGGAGAATCTGCCAAAGCCGTCTTTGAAAACGGTGCAAACGAAGAGTTTGTTATTGACAAGGTAGTTCCAGAAACAAGAATTGCATTTACTGACGGAGTAAACTTTGATGTTCCTGTAAGTACAGATGCAAGTTCTCCTACTTATGTTCGTAAAGGATTATCGGCAGTCCTAGTTATTACAGAAGATAACTTTGACCCAGCAAGTGTTAATGTTTATGTAACTTCTAAGAACGCAAAAGGAGAAGACAACCCTGCACATTCTACTGAAGCGGTTAAAACTACTAAACTAGGAAAATGGACATCAGAAAACAATGTTCACACCTTCGTATTAGACGCTTTCGAAGAAGACTCAAATTATAGTTTAGCTTTAGAGTACACTGATTTTGCAGGAAATACTCAAAAAACAGCAACCTATCACTTTACGATTGATAAAACTGCTCCAACAGGAACACTTAATGTTTCAGATGGAGGAAATGCTACAAGTTACAATTCTTTATCTGATAAAGGAAGCTTTAGTCACGTTACTAAATCAGCAGTAGAAGTTGGACAAGTTTCTGATGATGAAACATCAGGGATTGCATCTGTTAAGTATTACCTATATCATCCATCTTTAGATGCTAAAGGTTCATTCGGTCTTCCTTCAGTAGATGAATTGCGTTCAGTGGAATGGAAAGATTGGAATGGAGCATTAAGTCTTACAGAAGACCAACAAACAGTTGTTTATCAACGTATTGAAGATAAAGCTGGAAATGTGACTTATGTAAACACTAGTGGAGCAATCTTAATTGATAATACTGCTCCAACTCAGCCTCAAATCACATTTAACTCACAAGCTTCTGCTAACAATGTTTTTGCAGGGAATGTCTCTACGACTATTCGTGTTGAAGACCAAGTTAGCGGAGGAACATATTCAGGTTTGAACACTGTAACTGTTGAAGTCTTTAACGGTAGCACTGTTAGTCAAAGTCAAACATTTAATGTTGGTTCAAAAGAAGACAGAGTTCAAGCTTTCAGCACAGATTTTACTATTGACGCTGGATTGAACAATTCAAACTCAATTACTATTCGAGTGACAAGTGTGGACTGGGCTGGCAATACGTCTAGTTCCGAACAAAAACTTTCTATTGACACTGTTGCTCCTCGTATTGAAATTGTATGGGACAGCAATGATGGTCGCCAAGGTCGATACTACAATAGAAATCGCACTGCAACTATTCATATTTACGAAAGAAACTTTAACCCTAATACAACCTCTATCAACGTTCAAGGAGGCAACGCTCAGATTAGTGGATGGAGTGTTAGTGGTGATGGTACTGACAATAGCGTAAACACTGCGACTGTAACATTTGCAGAAGACGGAGATTATACATTTACTGTTAATTCAACGGACTTAGCAGGAAACAGCGCTCAACAAAGTCATACCGAACTATTCACTATTGATAAAACAGTTCCTACCATTAACGTGACATGGGACAAACAACTAGTCAACGGAAAATATGTTGCTGGTACTCGTACAGCAACTATTACTGTTGTAGAGCATAACTTTAATGCTTCAGGATTCACTGCTGATATTAAGGCAGCTCTTGAATCTCAAGGTATTCCTGCTCCTTCAGTTAGTGGTTGGTCAAGCAATGGAGATACCCATACTGCAACTCTTACATTTAGTTCGGACGGTGATTACAGCTTCAACTTAAACTTTGAAGATTTAGCAGGAAATCGCTCTAACAGTTATAGTGAAAATGAGTTCACAATCGACTCTACAAACCCAGCTATTGAATTTGATGGCGTTGTAGATGGTTCAAGTAATAAGGGTGATGTTCGCCCATCTGTTAAATTCTCAGATAGGAATTATGACAAGTCAGGCATTACGTTAAGGCTAAAAGGTTATCGTCATAAAGAGGTTGTTGTTACAGGCTCTTATAGCGAAACTGCTCAAGGAGGCATTATCACTTTAGATAATTTCCCTCACGATGCTGATGTAGATGATGTTTACACTCTTACAGCAGAAGCAGTTGATAAAGCTGGGAACAAAACAACAAAATCAATTACGTTTTCTATTAACCGTTTTGGTTCAAATTACTACTTCAGCGTTGATTCTGAGAAATACTTGGATAAATATTATCACAACAAAGAGAAAGATATTGTCATTCACGAAGTGAATACAGACTCTCTCAAGAACAAGAGTGTTACTGTTATCAGAGACGGTTCAGCAATCACATTGAAAGATAGTGATTACTCTGTTAAAGATGTTTCTACAAATGGTTGGAAGGAATATATTTACACAATTAAAGATAGTGTCTTTGAAAAAGAAGGTCGCTATGAAATTACAGTAGATTCCGAAGACCAAGCAGGAAACAAACAAAGCAATAAAATTAAAGAAAAACCTGCAAGTTTTATTATTGATAAAACAAATCCTTCATCTGTCATTACAGGTGTTGAAAATGGTGAAATTTACAATGCTATTGATAGGGAAATTGGGATTTCGGTATCAGATAACGTTCTTGCTAGTGAAGTTGAACTTTTAGTGGATGGTAAAGTTGCTAAAGTTTATTCTGAAAAAGAAATCAAAGAATCAAATGGAAATTTGAAATATACACTTAAAAACTCAAAATCTTGGCAAGTTGTGCAGTTGAAGACGAAAGATGCTGCTGGTAACGAAGCAACATCTGAAGAAACAAAAGTTTTAATTACTCCTGATGTTGCAACAAGAACTTTGAATAGTATGTGGATGAAAGTAACTGGTCTTGGATTTATTGTAACTTTAATCTCGGCAGGGTTCTTGTGGTTCTTTATTAAGAAAAAAGATAAAGAAGAGCAAGAAGAACTAGAAAATAGCGACGAACGTAGATTATAAGAAAAAAAGAGGG
>ENA-OWNK01001187-OWNK01001187.1-metagenome-genome-assembly--contig:-NODE-1187-length-11567-cov-5.647411_pt1 | contig 11567 bp, 11 predicted proteins | sample MGYA00245343_ERZ651121 | MGnify/ENA primary metagenome ERZ651121 (study PRJEB26857, sample SAMEA4031775) | metagenome | biome: human; feature: oral; material: saliva | place: Philippines | collected 2014... | reverse complement strand
TTAAATGAAGATGATATTGAAGCCATTCAAAACATCATAGAAATATATCTAAATAGAAAATGAGTATTGAAGACATTTGCAAAAAATACGGTGTCAAGATAGAATACTTTGATAAGGATTTGTGGAACAGAAACGGCATCTATATTGATGAAATCAAAGTAGTTTTCGTAAGCAAGGACTTAGCGCCTGAGAAACAAAAACAAGTTATTCTGCATGAGTTAGGGCATATAGACCATACTGAGCAAGAATATAAGAATGCTAAGATTAAATGCGAAAACGAAGCTGATAGAAACATGATACATCATTTGTTAGTGGATGCTTTGGATCAATTAGAAAATCCATCTGATTTTAATTATCTTGACTTCATGAAATTTTATAATTTAAAAACCACGACTGATGAAGTAATGGTTATGGAAGAATATAAAGCGTTATTAAATTAAAAAATGTGCAACAACTGAACCACAATAAAAGCTGTTAGGAGGGTTCTTATGGAACAGGAACGTAAAGTTTTAGGTATTTTAGCTATTATTTTTGGAGCGCTTGCTCTACTTGGCTCTTGGATGCCTATCATCAACAACTTTTCTTTTATTTTGGCTATTTTAGCTCTTATCTTCGGTTTAATTGGTTTTGCAGTAAATCGAAAACGACCAAAAACATTAGCTATTATCGGAACTGTTTTATCTATTGTTTCGATTGCTATCGTGCTTGGAACTCAAGCTATGTATGCTAAATCACTTGATAAACTTAGCAAAGATATTGAGCAATCAGTGACTTCAACAAGTTCATCAAGCGACTCTTCACAAAAACAAGAGGATACTAAATTTAACTGGACAAAAGAACAGTTTGATGCACTTGTGACTGGTGATATTGTTAATAGAGGTGCAGGCGGTTCTAAATATGACGATATTATTAAAGAACACGGTGAACCAAGCGATACTAACACAACCACAGTTAATGATCACGAAAACAAAACAATCTCTTATACTTCATTTGATAAAGGATTGAAGAGTGTTGTTTTATCATTTGCGAAACAAGAGGATGGCTCATTCTTGTTGGTTACAAAAGTTGCAACAGGTCTGGAATAAATTTAACTCTTACGCTTTTTAAAATAAAAAATCCCACGCTCTGAAAGTTTGGCGACTGCGAGCGTGAGATTATCATGTATAAAAAACAACCATTAAAAAGGGTGTTTTCTTATACTCTATTTTATCAAAAATAGGGGGTAAAAACAATGGCATATTTCAGAAAGAGGGCGAACGGTTGGGAGTATCGCATATCTTACAAAGACACCGATGGCAAGTATAAGCAGAAATCTAAAAGCGGGTTTAAAACCAAAAAACTAGCACAAGTGGAAGCCTTAGAAGTCGAGCAAAGTCTTTCGCAAAATATCTTGACCGATAAAGACGTTACACTTTATGACTTCGTCAAAATGTGGTCTGACGTATACAAGCGCCCGCACGTCAAAGATAAAACTTGGGAAACGTACAAAAAGAACCTGAAGCATATTGAAACGTATTTTGGATCAATGAAAGTTAAGGACATAACGCCCCTTTATTATCAGAAAAAGCTAAATGAGTTTGGCGAGAAATACGCCCAGGAAACGCTCGAGAAATTCCATTATCAAATCAAAGGCGCTCTTAAAGTCGCAGTCCGTGAGCAAGTGATTTCTTACAACTTTGCAGATGATGCAAAAGTGAAGTCACAAATCGAAAACCGAGCAGAAGAAAACGACTTTTTAGAGGAAAGCGAGTATAAGGCTCTAATTTCGTCCACACGCTCGAATATACAGTATGTGTCCTACTTTACCCTCTATATACTTTCAGTGACTGGTATGCGCTTTTCTGAGGCTCTAGGGCTAACGTGGAATGATATCGACTTACAAAATGGAATAATAGATATAAACAAATCCTTTGACTATTCCAAAACACAAGATTTTGCTGATCTAAAAAATGAAACATCTAAAAGAAAAGTGCCAATCGACAAAACCACGATAGAAACGCTGAAAACCTATAAAAAGAAATATTGGCAAGCGAATATAAAGAACCGTGTCTGTTTTGGTGTGTCTAACTCGGCTTGTAACAAGCTGATAAAAAGGTTAGTTGGTCGTCCAGTAAGAAATCATAGCTTACGCCACACTTACGCTTCTTACCTGATACTCAAAGGTATTGACATTGTGACCATATCGAAGCTACTAGGACATGAAAGCCCAGATATAACCCTAAAGGTCTACTCGCACCAGATGGAAGCCTTGGCAGATAAAAACTTTGAGCAGATAAAAGAAATATTCTTAACGGCTTAAATTTGGGGCGGATTTGGGGCGAAGTACCCACAAAGCCCGATAAATAAAGGGTTATAAATCCGTCTACCGCCTTTTTTATACTATTTTATAGGAATTTATCCGAAAAGAAAGCCCGATTTTACGGGCTTTTTTATTATTTTATTCATATAAATAAAGATAACTTTAAAAAACTTTTGGGGCGAGTTTGGGGCAAGGTAAAAAAATAAAGCTATGGTATATATACCATAGCTTAAATTTCATTATCTGCTTTCATTTCAGCAAGCAGTTTTGTTGACGTCAACAAAATTGGCAACCAAGCGATTTAATACTGTTGATCTCAGCAAGTCAATTTTAAGAGCAAACAAAAAAACCGCTCAAAAACTGAGCGGTTCATAGGTATAATTAATTTAATTTCTTTCTATTATATTTTATTTTATTTTTCTTCTTTTTCTTTGGCCTTGGCCAGTGTGATCAAGCCCTCTGGCTCAACCTCAAACTCTGGCTTGTCAGCAAGTGAGCCATCTTCTTTGAGATAGTACCAACCAGTCTTATCTGCTGATTGGATGAAGGCATTAGATACCATATTACCTTCTTTACCGTCTAGGTAGTACCAAGTATCCTTGTATTTGACCCAACCAGTCTGCATAGCGCCTTCTTCGTTGAAATAGTACCACTTTTCAGCAATCTTCTTCCAACCAGTAGCCATTGCTCCTGATTTGTCGAACCAGTACCACTTGCCGTCTTTGTGCTTCTTCCACTGTTCAGAAAGCATGTATCCTGAATTGTCGAAGTAATACCACACATCGTTGATTTTCTCAAATTTCTCTTTAGGATAAGAACCGTCTTCTTTAACGTACCAGTATCCTGTGTCGTTCTTCTTCCAACCAGGTTCAACAGTCAAACCATTCTCGATGTCGTGCTTGAATTGACTGCGACTAATACCCCAGCTTGCTAAGTAAGGGTATGGATCAACGTGGTCTGAGTTGTTATTTGGTTGATGATAAGTACAATATTCATGCGTTTTAATTCCTGCAAGGTCGTCTGTATCCAGAGTGACAGGCAATCCAGCTTCTTCTGCAAGTTCACGTAGTAGTTGAATATAGAGCTTGTAATCAGTCATGAACTCTTCTTTAGTTGCATGACTTTCAATCAATTCGACTGCTGCATAACTCTCAGCATTCCAGCCACCACCTACGTCCCATGAACCGTTATTTACAGGCCCTACTTGCATAACTCGACCATTCCCAACAACGTGTGAGAAGAACCCAAGTTCAGGGTCTTTGCGCCAGTGGTAGTCTGCTTCATTTTGTGCGGTTGAGTTACGGTTACCCGTTGAGTGAGCATGTACTTGTCTATAAGGACGTACACCGACTTGTGGAAGTCCGCTTCTTAATCTACTTTTATCAATATCCATGATTTTTTTCCTTTCTTATGGTAAAACGCCTGGCCATGGTTCACTCGTGAGATACGAGATAGAGCTGACACGAATATCTCCGATATCACGGTCGGTTGGCACAGGGTCTGTAAACTGAAACCTCAGCATGTTACTATCTCCAGCACCCCCTAAGTACCAAGTGCCGTAGGAGACACCTTTATCGTTGTAAATGTTTCCTATTAAAGACCCTTCAGAGCGAAAACCAACAGGAACACCACCAAGTCCTAAAATGTAGCAGTTTCTTTCTCTGTCGCTACCTTGAGCCTCATATCCTACGCCACCTCTACGAATGACACCGAACCAACCCCAACTCAATCCGCCGAATTGGTATGTTACGGTGTCATTTTTGCGTCGAACTTTTAGATATGAGTTTCCGAGTTTAGACTTAATATTCAACGTTCTCCAGCCAGTATCACCTGTTAAAACCTCCCAACCTTGATTGTTAGTGCCAGAGCGTTTTATCCATTTTAACGCTCCATTAGTAACCGCTGTATCGACGTAAGTAGTCCCGACTGGTGCGCTGACCTTCCCGTTAGGAAAGCCAGTTCCGTGAATTTCATACTCGTTAACTTGTCCAGCGGGTGTATTTGTAGTTGGTTGCGTTGGTAAGTTAACACTTCCGCCCCCGTCTGAAAGAATGAGCGTGTTTCCTGACAAAGTCAGTCTTTGAGGAATACCAACGCCATCACGGCCATTTTCACCTTTTGGACCAGTTAAACCTTGAGGTCCAGCGGGGCCAGCCGGTCCAGTCTGTCCGATTGGTCCTTGTTCTCCACGTTCACCTTTTTGTCCGTCTTGCCCTCGTTCGCCTTGCAAACCTTGAGGGCCAATAGGTCCTTGAAGTCCGTCCGCTCCTTTAGGTCCAGTATCGCCTTGTGGTCCACGCTCCCCAGCATCACCTTTAGGTCCGGTTTGCCCTTGAATACCTTGTAAACCTTGTGGGCCAGTCAATCCTTGCGGGCCTTGTGGTCCGATTGGTCCACGTTCACCAGTTTCTCCCTTATCGCCTTTTGGTCCGGGAGTTAGTGAGATATTGCGTAGTTCTTCTTTCGTAGCAAAACCGCTTGTGTCGATTTCCGGTTCCGGCTTAGCTTCTAATAGCGATAACCGTCGCAAGATTTCCGAGTCGTCAAACGTTGCACCCTCAACGTGAATATTCTTGATAGCTTCTTCTAGTTCAGCTTTTGTTACAATATCAGTTACAGCGACAATTCTTTTCGTTTCTTTCTCGATAACGGGCAATTCGCTGTGCTTGTCAATTTCAGATACACGAACCCCAAAAGAGAATTTAAGAATATCTGCCGATTGTACGACTTTTTCAGCGTAAACGAACCCGTCCACGATTTCATCTGTCGTGATTAAAGCTGTATCGAATGGAATAGATACAAGGTTGTTTTCAATCGTTCCCGCAACTTCCAAAAGCCGATTAGTTGTTTTAAATTTGAATAAAACAATGACTTTTTCAGCGTTTAGACCGTTTAACCTTAATTCGATATAAGCGTTGTTCTTGTCATGACTATAAAATTCTTCTTTGACTCTATTCAGACTATCCCGAACGTCAACGCAAACGCCAGCTTGTCGTTTAATAACTTTTTTCAAAGGTTGCCCCCTTTCAATTTAAATAAAAAGGAAGCCATAAGGCTTCCCTTTTCTAGTCTTTCTTAGGTTCTGTATAAGTTAACGCTCTTTCACTATCTGAAAGTCCGGCGGTTGTCGGATCATTGACAATACCAACCAATACAAGAAACGCAAATAAAACATTGATAAACACTAGAATTTTATCAACTGTGTCGCCGAACTCTAGTGAAAAATTAAAGATATTCGCAAATGCTTGTGCAAGTAGTGCCAAAGCTGGTACTAAGGCAAGCCAAAAGTTTTTATTTTTAAGTCGTACTGACCAGTTAATTTTATTCATCATCATTTTCCTCTTTGATTTCTAGTTTGAGAAATTTCTCAAACAATATTTTGATAGCACCGTTTCCGCCTAATTCAACGTAGCTTTCATAAAGTCGCGAAAGTTCTTCGATTTCATGTTGACTTGTATTTCCACGTCGTATTGCTTTTTTAAAGTTTTCTTGCAATCGAAAGCGTTGTAGCCGTTGCAAGCCTTTTCCGATTAGCGAAAGATTTTTATTGTTATCTTTCCCAATTTCCTCGACTGCGTGAACTGATTTTTCAAGATCCCCGATTTTATCCGTAAGAACGTTGATTTGTTTTTCAGTTTCTTTTGTATTTTGCGTACTTTTGAACGAGAAATAACTCGGAATAATCACAATTAAAACGGGCGTGAGTTTATCTAGTAAAGTTATAAATTCCAATTAAACCACCCCTTTTCTAAAATAGTGGTCTATTAAACGGGTTGTGTACCTAGTTCACTTGACGGCTTAACAGTAGGCGCTACCCACTTCCAAAGTCCAATTTTTCCGTTTTGGTACAATTCTTCCAACTGTTCTACCGTCTGTCCTTGATAAGTGAAAGGCTCGGTTACTTGAACCATAACACGCTTGCCCTCTTGGAATTGTTCGATATGGTTAGGATTTTCAAGCGTGAAAATTTCTTGCGGTTGGTAAGTCTTGCCAGTCTGACCTAAATCAACCAATTCAAGTCCTTTTTTGTAAAGAGTAGGATCTAGCGGGTTGTCCGTATCAGTAACACGAGCCAATACAGACCAGTTAGCAATAGCTTTCACTTCTGCAATCTGCGCTTCTTTTTCTGTCAGTTTTTTGTTATATGTCTGCTCTTGCGTGATTAAATCTTCTTGTAATTGCTTCACGCCGTCCGCTGGATTGAACTCTGTCGTCACTTGAGCCAATACTGCTTTAATTAAATCGTCGTTTGACTCGTTGGTTCTATCGCCAATCAAAACACGGTCAAAAGCTGTATATGGTTCTTCTTGACGAATTGCTACGAAAGTACGGTTATTGCCTTGTAAAAATTTATTTACTACTGTGAATGTCATATATTATTGTTCCTCTTTTTCTGTTTGTTGCTGTGCTTCTGCTTGTAATTGTTGCACTTGCGCTTGTGCTTCTTCATATAAAGCCTTGTAATTTGCGCATTCGATTGTTTTATTAGCAAGTTGAATTGCTAAGTCGTTAATAACTTTGTCTTGTGTGTTCATGTTGCACCTTTCTAATTTATCTCCATTTATCATATATCCCTTGCTTGTAATTGCCGCTATGGTTTAGGCTTCTGAAATTATGGAAGATAATATCTAATATCTGGTCTAATCTTCTGTTTTTAAAAACAAAACTATCCACTCCCAATATCTCTTTTGTAACTGTGTTTATTACAACTCCATTAGAACCACCACCGTGAGCCGTAAAATCAATCGTTTGTCCGTAAAGGTTTACTGCTGATTGAATGCTATTTCCTGACCTACCGTTCCAAATTTGAATACCAGCAGAGGTATGATCCATTGCTTGCAAACCGTTTCGGTTACTCATAAGCGCTGTATACGAAGCGTCAACGCCATTAATGTTACCAGCACCGAAAACTAAATACTGTAACGGTCTATTTTGAAAATGGTTTTTAATTCCAACACCGAAGCCATTCATCTCAATCCAACCCGTCTGTAAGTCAAAATCAGTTACGTTATTCAAAGATGATAATTTACCACCTTTGATAATGTTAGCTGTCAATCCGTCTGCGACAATATTCTTAGCTGAAATATTGATAATTCTAGCTTCACTTGCGTCAATCTCTCCAATATGAGCCGTGCCAATTTGAGCGTTACCAATCATGGACTTCTTAATAACGCCGTCTTTGATGTAAGTTTTTTCTCCAACTGATATTAGTCCCTCGTTGATTTTAACCGAGCCGTCAGGGTTTAGGTTGATAGCACCTAACACATCACCAGCACTATTCAGATTTTTAACCGACCACGAACCCGCAAGCTGTGTAACTTGTGTTCTTGTAGCTTCAAGATTGCGATAAGCTTCGTCAAATTGGCTTGGCTTAAAGCTACCAGTTTTTGGACCTCTCACTAACATAGGCTCTTTGACTTCAACCCAGCCATTTTTTGCTAGATAGAAGAAGATAGGAAAGTTCCCTACTTGGTCAAAATCAAGGTCTTCTGTCATTTTGAACGTACCTTGAAAATCAATCCAAACGTTTCTAACTGGTGTTTCAGGGTTGGCAACAATTTTTGTTAAGACAGCTTTATTTCTTGTGTGATTTTTAATAACTACCACAAATTCATGGTCTAGTTGTCGTCTGATTTTATACTTAAAACCAAGTGTATAAACCTCACCTTTTAAAATCTTAGGAACGTAAATAGGTAACGTGAACCCGCCCCAGTTATAGCCAGTCAAGCCTTGAGCGTCAATGTTGAATACGCCATAGTCCGTGTTATAGATACTAACTCCGTTTCGTTTGTTCACGATAGTATGCTTGTCTAGTTTTTCAGAATTGACAATCAAGTTATTATCGGATACGACTAAATCGTTGACTTCTGTTTGGAAAATCTCGTTAGACATAACCAAACGTGAAATTTTATCAGGCAAGCCTTGTTCTGTATTCCCTAAAACACGTTCATATAGTTGGCTCGTTTCCTTAACTCGTTGAAAATCTGCGTCGTTGACCTTGCCAGCAATTTGACTTGTGATTGTCGCAATTCGTCCGTCTATGCCTTGCTTGTATTCTGCCAATTTAGCTTCATTGGCTCTGGTGATTGCTTCAAAACGTTGGTTCGTACCCTCGACATTTTCAAGGTAAGTATTTTTAGCGACAAAATCTTGTGATAAAGTTTCACGAATAACGCTTGTTTGCTTGGCCGTTTCTTCTCTAGCGTATCTTTTTAATTCTTCTTGACGTTGGCTGTCCTTATCAATGAATGATGTTATTTCTCCAATTTTCGTTTTTATGCCGTCTGTCGTTTGTGTGACTTCAAGCATTTTAGAGCCATATTCATTTTTAAAGTCAGCAATTTCGTCTTCTTGAGTATTGACCTTGTTAGCGATAGTAGAGAGTGCTATTTGAGATTTCTCAGCAATATCCTTCGCTTCATCTGCTAGTTCAACACCCGCTCTAGCTTTCTTCAAGGCTTCTTCTGCTTTTGCTTTAGCTTCGTCAACGCCCGAAAGATTGAGATTTTCAAAACGCTTGCTGATTTCATCAATAATTGCTTGATCGCTGTTGCTTCGTATAATTTCTTCCCAAACTTCGCCAGTCCACCGAAGCATGATAGTTTGTCCTTCGTGTTCAGGGTCAGGTTTGAACCATATATCATTGACTAAAACTTTCCCGACATATTTCTTCGTTGGGTCGTCCTTGCCGTACCAGTTATTGTTAAAACCTTCGGGGCTTGGAAGAAATTCAGGAAGTTTAGAGATGATATTATTAAAGCCAGTTGAAACAAGTTCATCTACTTTTTGACTAGCGATATTTTGGATTTTAGCTTCATTGCTTTCTGAAATCCTATCGCCTAATTTAATATCGCTTGATTCGTTGTTCAAACGGTTAAACGTGATTTCAAAAATACGGGTATCATAATCTAGCTTTTTATCATGTCGTACAACACGGATTGTATCGCCGATTTTAACGCCTTTTAGATAAACGGTTGAAGTCTTCAAGGTCAACTGTGGTCTTGATGCTCTCACAAGTTCATCATAAGTACGCTTAATCAATGCGTTTTTATCTTCTTCATCTTCAAAGACTGCGAAGCCTACCTTTGCACGCATTGAACCGTCTGCGTTCTTGATACCGTAACGCTTCGTCATTTCAGGAAGTTCAACATATTTCTGACCTTTTGGTTTATCTACTGGATTGCCCTTTTTAGTTTCCCAAACGACATCCTCGAATGTAATTCTGCGCCCGTAAGTGCCGTGACTGTTCTCTTCACTTGGTGCGCTGAGTTCTTCGCCTTTTCCTCGTCCAATTAAAGCAGTAAATAGATTGGTACGCTCTACTTCTTGCAAGATTTGAAGCGCATTGTGTCCATAAACTACACGCTTGCCTGTTGCTTCGCCGATTTTTTCTTTAAAATCAATATAGCGTGCGCCTATTTTATTGCCGTTCACTTCAACGAAAAACTGCATTTCTAAATTCCAAACTTGACAAACCTTTTTCAAGGCTTCAAATGTTGAAATGTAATAGAAATTTGTTGATCGTTGACTTGTTTCACTAACAAAACGTGCTTGCCAGTTAGTACCAGCAAGCAGTTCATCAATAATAGGTCTAGCAAATGTATTATGTGGACGTTTATCTAAAACAACGGATTTTCTTAATTCTTCAATACCTGACTGAACGCCAATTAAGGTTGTAAGATTTTCAGAAAACTTTTGAGCGATATAGAAATAATGGAAAGTATGTGCATCTTCGATTGATTGAATAGCCATATACTCTACTGCATCAAATTCTTTCTTGCTCAACTCTTTCATCTCAACCGTGAGCCTATCAGATACATATTTTTCAGTAGTTAAAGCGAACTTTTGGAGAGCAGTCTTGATAGCTTCTTTTTTGACGATTTTAATTAGTTTCTCGTCTTTATCAAATAAATATATCATAGTCGTTCTTCTCTCCAAACTACTTCTTTAACCGTTGCATTTGTAGCCGTGATTGTATCAAACGGTCTAACTTTGAAATTCTCTAAATCGCTAAATAAATCAAGTTCACTTAAAATGCTACGGCCTTTATAAGTTGCTTTCACTTCATCTTGCTTGAACTCAACCACAATATCTTTGTTAGCTTCATAAGTGCCAGTAAATGATATTGTCTGTCTGCCATTTGTGATTTTAACCGTGTCAGTCGCTTTTGATGTTGTGACTGTGATAGATACGGGCGTTACTTCAAATCCACTAGTTATTGAGATTTTACCTGTTGATGTCTGTTCTCTCGTTTTTTTAAAACCGTCAGGAACTAACAAAGAAAAACGACTAACAACTGTTAGTGCGTTTTCTTCGATAGCATCTGCGCCGTTAAAAATAGCGTAGTAATAATAATCAGGTTCATCTTTAAATGATACTTTAAGCATACCTGAACTTGCTTGATTTATGCGCAAAAATTTATTTAAAGAAAAAAATTTCTCTCTTAATTCAGCGCTTGAGTCAGCCGTTAACTGATACTTGATTTCTAAAATACGTTCAGGATCTGAAATATCTTCAACCCAAACGCCACGCCTTCCAGAGATAGAAGTTGTTTTGACGGATTGGGCTACTAGACCTCTGCCTGTCACCGTTAATTGTCTATAACCTTCAACTACTTTATCTAGTGTAACGCTGTTTATTATCATATTATCGCTTGGCTCGAAAGCCACGTTTTCGTTATGTTTTTCTAATTTTGAATATCCATACATAGCTTTCTCCTTTCTAATAATTAGCCAAGTTCAATTCCATTTCTTGAGCGCTTGTGATGTCTTCAGTAAATGCTCTATAAGTTGTGTTCCCCATTTTAAGAACAATATCTGCGGATTGTTGTCCTACCGTTATCGTGCCACCGTTAAAGTCAACAGATGTATTATATCCTGACAAGCGCCCTAGTTCGCCGTCAACTGCGCCTAGTTCACTTTGCAAGTTACCAGCTAAGTCTTTGCCAGTAAATGCATCTATCGCCCCTTGTGCCATGTCGCCGACTGATTTCATGACTGCGCCAGCTTGACCGTTGACACCAATGATGAAACCTTCGTCGGTGTATTCACCAAACTGTCTAAATACTATTGATGGCGAATGAATACCAAGTAGTCGTTTAGCGCCATTGATAGCGCCTTGAACTGCGCTAGTAACTGAGTTAATAAGAGCACCCGCCGCACTTCTAACACCGTTTACAAATCCCATAATGAGATTGTAACCAACATTTACAGCGCTACTTGCAAAACTGCTTGCGCTTGAAATTGCATTACTAAAACTGCTTGAAACA
>ENA-OWNK01001181-OWNK01001181.1-metagenome-genome-assembly--contig:-NODE-1181-length-11615-cov-24.087024_pt1 | contig 11615 bp, 10 predicted proteins | sample MGYA00245343_ERZ651121 | MGnify/ENA primary metagenome ERZ651121 (study PRJEB26857, sample SAMEA4031775) | metagenome | biome: human; feature: oral; material: saliva | place: Philippines | collected 2014... | reverse complement strand
TTTTATTGATATTCTTAATGCCCCGCAAGAATAATTCATGGTGAGCTTCACATTCTAAGTAATTTTGAATTGCTAAATAACTTGTTTTGCCTAAAATGAGTTGCATTAATTTTCGTCCAAATAATCCATTTATTGCGCGGATAATAAAGGATCTACCTAAAAATTCACGCAAATATCGCTTTACATGTGTATCAGCAAAATCCTTATATGCTTGTACTACGAAATGAGGATCGTTAATAGCTTCACTGCGCTGATTGTATGAATCCATAGTTTCAGACGCTTCTGATTCAGTAGCCAAACGGGTACCCCTTTCTGTACTACGAATTGGCACTTCAGAGACAATAAAACTATCCTTTGTTGCCTCTACACGGATTAATAGGGAATCTTTTACGAATTCCCTATGGTTTATATAAGATTCAGAATTAAAAATAAAGTTACCTTGACCATAAATAATGGTACCCTCACCATAATTTTCACGAGATCCTATACAATGACTATGTTGGCAAATTACAAGGTTTGCCCCTTTATCAACAAATTTTCGGCAATATCTTTGTAACATTGGCGATGGGTAACGATAAAACTCCTTCCCACCATGATATAGGACAATAACATAATCACATGTTTTCTTTAAAGCTTCTACATCATCAAAGCTGTCCAATACATCAAATGGGTTAGCACCCATAGAATGACAAGTAGCAACGGTAAACTCATTCTCTGTGCATAGATAGAAGCCTATACGTATGCCATCTTTTTCAAAGATAAATGGCTCCTTTGCTTCCTTCATATTAGCACCAACCCCAGCATGAGCAATTTCATGTTGTTTCAACAAGTTTAATGTTGTTGTTAAGCCTTCTACACCTTGATCTAAAGAGTGATTATTAGCTAATGTTAAGAAAATAGGTTCTAAAGCTTTATAGCCATAAACGGTATTAGTTGGGGCAATCAAATTATTACCAAATTTTGAAATTGGTGTTTCTGCATCAGTAAGAGGCACTTCTAAATTAAAAATATTTAAGTCAGATCGCTTAAGAATTTTATATAGTTCTTTACCTACTAGTGCTTCCCCTTTACCCTCTTCAAATAAACTTTTATTGATATCCGTAGGGACAAAATCAGCCCCGATGTACAGTTTCAAGATGTAACCACTCCCCTAATTCATAATCTTTTGACATAGGACGAAACGTTTCTAATCCAGCACCAGGGAAAAATGTTAACTCTCCAATAAATAGGCGCCCTTTTATTTCATAAAAATCAACACGTAAGAACGGACAATCCTTACTTAGCTCAGCTGTGAGACGTTTCATCTCTTCATAAGTAGCTGGCTTCGGAAACTCATTAGGTAATGGAGGATAATGACCAAAATGAATCCCCATAGGCTCCCAATTGATATCATAGAAGTTCATACGCGTTCCAGTCTTTGAAAAGCGATCTGAACATACCACAGTTAGCTTTGGTTCTCCATGGAAGGAAAACATCTTATAGTCCAATAAATCATCATTGCCCAATTCTGAAATATATTCTTCTGCTATAATGCGACGCGGTACATTCTGATAAGGCCATTCTCTAGCAATTTTAGAATAATCGCGTTTTAGAGATGCACTTAACTTTGCTTTAGCTGCTTCGAAGTCAAAAGATGATTTGTCTTTACAAATTACGATGCCTCCACTATCATGAGTTGACTTCAACACAAATTGATTTGGCAATGCATCGATATCGATATCCTCTACGGAATCCCATACAGCAAGTGTAGGAATAATATATTGATTTCCCACACGTTCCGCAATAAACTGTTTTGCTTCATGCTTATCAACCATAACAGTTTGAATAGGATTCCGGTAATTGACTTTTAGCCATTGTAATTTTTCACTGAAAGTTTTAGGATTCTCTAAATCTAAGGGATACCCCATATATTTAGGAAATATCTTCTTTAGAAAATCTTCATCAGATAAGTTATCATAATAGCCTGATTTAATCAGAACTCGAGTACGATAGTAAGGTTTTGTTAAAAAGGACATGCCAACTTTACACAATTTGCTGAGCTTCATTTTTACGTCCCTTCCGGAGCATTTGCACCTCTAAATAAAACAACATCATATAAAAATAAGTACTCTTACTTTCATAAGACACCATGCCCATATCCATTACAATTTGTGAAAGGAATAGAATGAGCACCATTACATATTCATTACTGTGGAAATCACGATAGCGAATTAAGTTATATGCTACATACAAATACATGGAATAATACGCTAGTAAACCGATAATACCAGTACCGGCTAATAGCTCAATGTAGTTATTATGAAGGTAATAGTTCTCCTTACCATATAAGAAGAACGTATATACAGACGGATTATTGACACCAACCCCAGTAATAGGAGATTGATAGAATAAATCCCAACCAATATCTACCAATGCCATACGAATGATAGTAGATGAGTCACCACCAGTACCGGCAAAGGCTTCCACCATGCTAGACATACGGTCTAACACTTCAGCGAACATCGGCAATTGCAATACAGCAACACCTACGATAGTAAGGCCGAGCAAAGAGCCAATAATTTTAGCAATAGAATTAACTACATTGGCGCTGCGTAAGCTTTTAAAAACAAAGAGTAGTACTGTACCTGCTACAACGAACACAAGAGCCTTACGACTGCCTGTAGCAGCTAAGATACCTAATGTTGGTAATGCAATGATATGCCACCAACGAGGGCGATCATACAACATGTAATACAAGGTCATTACAATAGCATTAGCACCCAAAAGACCTACTGTATTCGCATTCAACGCATCATTGGCAATACGTGCCGACGATGATAAGACAGTAATGAAATAATCTAAACCGTAGAAATACACAGTGTAAAAACAAACTATATAGCCTGTCCACATACCAATCTTTAATAATGTATCCACCGATTTTTTATCTTGATAGCACATGTACAAGATGATGAGCATAAAGAATATCTTGACGATGTCAAAACTTCGACTCATAGCTACAGACGTATCTATGGCATTAATCGTACTAAGGTAACAAGCCCCTATAAAGAGCAGCATATAACCATGCATCCAATTGAGCCGTAGCTTAATAACGCCCTGCTCTCTTATAAGATAAAAAATAATGAGCCCAAATAAGCATACAAATAATACATAGGCACCATAGTTCGCCTCGCCAAGGGCAAAGGAAATGGTCAACGACAACACTAAAAAGATTAGAGTTATGAACCATATCATGCGGTCAGCAAGAGCCGTTATATTTAACTTCAATGGTTCCCCTCCTTACAACTCATAAAACTTCTAACCAACGTTTTGCGATTTTCCACAATGGGAACTCATCGCGTACTTTGATGGCTTCTTGTGAAAGCTTAGCGGCTAATTCAGGATCTTTCAAGACACTGCGCATAGCTTCATACATAGCCTGTGTATCACCTACAGGTACAAGAATACCATTCTCTCCACTTTTAATTACCATACGAGCACCGCCTACAGGACAGTCTGTAACGACTGCAGGCAATCCCATGCCAAGGGCCTCTAGCATAGAGTTTGAAATACCTTCAAAGTCAGAAGAAGACACAAACATGGAACAAGGTGCTACTTTTTCTAAAATATTACTAGCAAAGCCTGGTAATAAAATTCTATCCTCTAAATTAAGAGATTTAATTTGAGCTCGTAATTCATCTTCTAAAACACCTTGACCATAGATGACAAGTTTATACTCTGGAAACTCGTCCGCTAACATGCTAAAAGCATTGATCATCATAGGCAGGTTTTTTTGAGGATGTAATCGACAGGCTGTAACGATTGTCTTCTCACGCGCTCCCTCAATTGGTGGTGGCAATTTACCATTAATAGGATTTGGAATAATAACACCACGCTTTTGGACAGATTCAGGGAAATAAGAGCGAGCGTCTTCTGTTTGGAATACTAGCGCATCGGCGAATCGGAAGGCAAAATTACGCAACGCTTGTTGATGCCAACCGATAGGCACCTTACGCGGATTATTGCGTTCAGAAAAGACGATGCGATTATTTACAAACCAAGAACTAATAGCCAAGATAAAACTCGATGCAGACAAGAACGATAAGCATGTAGCATTTGGTCTAGTCTTCAAGATCTTGATTAATTCTTTTATTTCTTGCATAAAACGAATGACTTTATTAGAGCTAGTAGTATGAATTTGGATTTGCTCAATACCTTCCTCTAAAGCATATTCGTTACCATATCGATTAGGGCTTGTTTGGATAACCGTAATATGGTGACCATCATGTACCCATTGACGAGCTAACTCTGTTAAAATTCGTTCAGCCCCATCATTACCAAGGGAGATGGTGACAATAATTATTTCCTTTTTCATAAGCCTTCCTCTTGGATATATTCTGCTAGTCTTACATAGGCTTGTGCCATTGATACCTTAGGCTGCCAGCCTAAAGATTTTAACTTTTTAGAGCTTAAGAACATGTGAACTGTCGGAGCATAACCGAGCCCTTGCACATCTTCTGGAATATCAAAGATAACTTTACTCTTATCTTCACTTACATGTGTTGCCACTAAATGAGCAATGCTAGCAATAGAGCGAGTCTCTTCATCATGACATATATTATATGCTTCTCCTATTTCACCCGATTTCATAAGGGTTAAGATGCCTGTCAAAGCATCTGTAATATAGCAGTAATTAGACATAGAGTCGCCCTTTGTGTGAAGAACAATATCTTCATGCTTGAGAGCACTCTTAGTGAACTGCATGAATACACGATTATCAGATACAGGAACACCTGGTCCAAAGGTTTGAGCTAGTCGAGCGATAACAGCGGGAACGCCATACTCGACCGCATAAGACTTGCAATAACATTCGCAGAGTCGTTTGCTTTCAGAATAGGAACTACGTACATTTAGGTGATCAAGATAACCCAAGCGTTCCTCAGTCATCACTTGACCTGATTCATAGGGAACGCCATATTGCTCCATGCTGGATAGGTAAACAAGTTTTTTTACCTTTTTATGACGACTTAGCTCAAGCATAGCCTCTGTACCATGGATAGAGGTACGAATTGTCTCTACAGGATGTTCTACAAAAAATTTAGATTGTGTTGGTGCCGCACCATGCAGGATATAGTCACATGGCGTATCGATAGATTCTAATGAGCCATCAATAATAGTAAATGATTCATTATCTAAATACTCACCAAAAATAGTTTGTGCTTTATCATGGCTTCGCACATGACCAAGCACTTTTAAATCCAAGCCATAAGCTTCATTAGCAAGTATGAGTAGTTTAATAAACATAGAGCCAATAAGCCCTGTTGCACCCGTTACAAGAACGCGTTGATGACGGAGGAAATCAAAGTACTTTTCTTCATGTACTAAAGCCGTTAACTCACGTTGGATAACGGAATTACTCATCTTCTAATCCTCCTAGTTCACGGTTTTTAATAATCCCCGTAAACATATAATAATCGGATGGTGTTGTAATTTTTATATTTTCAGTTTCCCCTAGTACAGGGTATAAAGTGTAACCATAATGCATCATCATCGATGCAGAATCAATGAAATCATGTATTCCATCGTCTTTTGCTCGATCATGAACAGATAAAATATCATCTAATCTAAAGCTCTGTGGAGCCTTAGCCATAAGACATTCATTACGATTTAAAATTCGATTGATGGAACCATCTTGAGTAACCATAATCGTTTCGATAGCTGGAGTAACAGTAATAGCAGAACCCTTAGATTCAACAGATTCAATGTTTCGTTCAATAGTAGCACTATCAACAAGTGGACGAACACCATCATGAATCAACACAGTCACATCTTCATCCGGGATTAAACGCTTAGTCTCAACTAGCCCATTATATTGGGAGCCGAGAGCACTTTCACCGCCGGGTACAATGGACAAAACCTTTTGTAATTTCGCCTTTTCAATTAGTTGCTTTGTATGATCAATCCATTCTGCTTTGCAGGCTAGAACAATACCATCAATAGCCTCTGTTTGTTCAAAAACATCCAAGGTTTGAATTAAAATAGGTCTACCGTTCCATTCTAAAAATTGTTTCGGCGTCTTGCTGTTCTTCATACGAGCGCCTACGCCACCCGCAAAGATTACTGCTATTCGTTTCATAGGCCCTCCTTATGGTTGAGCTTTATTTTGGGCATAATAAATACCTCTATATTCTTTGTAAGGCGTATACAAATCAGCAAATGCGGCGTCGTGTTTTGCTACACGTTGCTCTACAGGCGGTAATTGCATATAATCGCCCCAAATGAGACGTAAATATCGCTCATACCCTTTCATAACAGGTATTTGATGTCCTTCAAAGCCTTTATAAACGACAGAAGCAAAATCCTCTTGCGGATGTCTTAACTTCATGCCTTTTAAACTACCGATTAACTCAGTACACTCCTTGCTTGTATTGAAATCATATTTAGTCATCTGCTTTTCTGCGAAACGCCAAATATGATAGCGCACGGACTGACTAGAAAAGACTTTATAGATACAGCCTGCTAAGGCACGATACATAGGCCCCTTATTATCCGGTAATCGTTGAGCGTTAAAGAGTGCAAAGGTCATAGCCCACATCAACTGCAAAGCACGGCTGATTTTGCCAGGTGCACAGCCGTCAATTGGCATAATCTCTAAAGCTAAACCATGACAAATATCTTCGTGCATACTGTGACGATTAATAAAAGTCGTGTTGTTATCTCGAATAGAAGCGCCTGCATCGTGATAAATATGGTGACGATCCGTACGACAATACGTATAACGTTCTGTATCAGCATATTTAGGCCACAACTCCGCTAATTTTTCATAGTCAGGACGAGGCATAAAGAGATCTAAGTCATCATCCCAAGGGATAAAACCATTATGACGTATAGCCCCAATGAGACCACCGCCGCAAAGATAAAAGCGCAAATTATGTTTGTCGCAGAACTCTTTAAAGTACAGCAACATAGTCAGCTCTTTCTCTTGTATTTCCTTTGTCATAGATGTACTCATAGGGACCTCTCTTAACGTAATACAGCTAACACTGTATCTATCATCGTTTTTATATCTTGTAAAAAAGAAAATTCCTTAATACTCTTCAAATTCCAGGCCATCTTGCCTGGTAACACCTCATTGATGTAAACTTCATCTACATTTTGAGCATTTTGTAAAAGCTGATCTTCATCTTTATAGGCAATGCTGGCTACACTCGTTACACCAGCAGGTAATAACAGCGTAGCTTTCATCTCATCTGTATAGGCTGCCACATATCGTGGTACCTCAGGTCTTGTGCCCACAAAGCTCATATCTCCTAAGAGAATGTTGATAAGCTGAGGCAGTTCATCAAGACGACAACTGCGCAGCATATTGCCCACCTTAGTAACCCTCATATCATTTTGTGACGTTACTTGAGCACCAAGAGATTCCGCATTTTTTACCATAGTACGGAATTTATAGATTCCAAAGGTGCGACCATATTGTGTCACCCGAGTTTGGCGGAAGAAAACCTCACCTTCACTATCTCGTTTAATCATAATGGCTAATACAAGAAATACAGGACTTAATGTAATGAGCATGCCGGCCGCCATGACACGGTCAAAAATGCTTTTACATAAAAGACTTGTTCGTCTTTGATTTAATATTTCAAAGTACGGACGCACCTCTTCACACTGTAACTCTTGGGGTAGATCGTGAAAGTTTTTTACTAGCATTCGGTAATAATCCTTTTAAATGTTTCAATGATATATTGCACTTCTTCATCTGTTAACAACGTGTGAAGTGGCAATGTAATCTCATTCTTAAACTGATCATAAGCATTTGGATAATCATCAATAGTAAAGCCTAAATTCTTGTAAGCCGTATGCATAGGAATTGGTTTATAATGTACATTTGTTGCAATTCCAGCTTCAGCCATAGCTTCAATTACCTTGTTACGGTATTCTGCATCACGTCCATCTAAGCGAACTAAGTACAAGTGACCACTACTTTGATGATCATCAGTATAGTGACTTAATACTGTAACAGGTAAATCTTTTAAACCTGCATCATAAGCTTCGATAATTTCCTTACGACGTGCTAACAGTTTTGGATATCTTTCAAATTGCGCCAAACCAATAGCAGCCATAATATCCGTCATATTACATTTGTAATATGTGCCTTTAATATCGTATTCCCATGCGCCAGCCTTAGTTTTAGCAAGAGCATCCTTATCTTGACCATGCAAAGACAACAATTGGAATTGTTTATAAATAGTTTCATCATCGTAGCCCTCAATATGGCGCCATGTAGCGCAGCCACCTTCGGCAGTAGTAAAGTTTTTTACTGCATGGAAGGAGAAACTACTAAAGTCCGCTACATTGCCTGTATGCACACCTTTATAGGTTGCACCAAAGGAATGAGCGCAGTCCGCTACGATAGGAATATGACCTAATGCTTTTTGAATATCATTGGCTGGAGTAAAGAGAGATTTCTTGTCCTCTACAATGGAGCGCAAGCGCTCATAATCACAAGGTACACCAGCAATATCTACTGGAATAATAGCCTTTGTCTTTGGAGTGATGGCACGAGCTACTGCATCATAATCCATTTCATAAGAGTCCTTTTGTGTATCTACAAGCACTAAGGTAGCACCTACATGGACTACAGGGCTCGCACTAGCTGTATAGGAATAAGCACTTGTAATTACTTCATCACCAGGGCCAATACCTAATACACGAAGAGACATTTCAAGCGCTGCAGTAGCAGAATTCAAGCAAACAGATTTAGGTGTGCCTAACTGTTCGGCAATCTTTTTCTCTAGCTCTTTAGTACGAGGACCAGTTGTAATCCACCCACTTTTTAAGGCTTCAATGACTTCGTTGATTTCTAAGTCGGTAATATCTGGAGGAGAAAAATTAATTTTCATATACATCACCTCAATGCTTTCTGTACCATATTGATACGCTTGATGAATCGATTAGATTACGAATTAAGTAAGATTATTAAACATCAATTACGATAGAGCCTAATAGAGGAATGCCTACTTGAGTAAGGCGTTTTTTTGCTTCTATCAAATCTTTTGGGCTTGCTACTTCGTTTCTAACAACGAGCATAACACCATCGGATTTTTCAGCTAATACAATAGCATCAGTAACGGATAATACTGGTGGCGTATCGATGATAACCACATCATATTCATCGCGTACATAATCTAAAATTGTTGGCAATTTACTAGAGTCTACTACTTCAGAAGGATGCTGAACCACTTCTCCTGCTGTCAATACATCTAAATGAGGTTGTACATTACGATGAATCGTCAAGTCTTCATCCATCATTACTGCATTAGTAAGACCTTTATTTTGCACATTAAAGGCTAAGTGTTGTACTGGATTGCGTAAATTACCGTCAATCAGTAATACTTTATTATTGTTTTTAGATAAAGCTAATGCAGTATTAGCGGCTACTTCAGAGGTGCCTTCACCGCTAGTAGCGGCTGTAATACAGATAAGCTTACATTTTTGTTGATTACACACATATTGTAAATTGCTACGCAATGTACGATATGCTTCTACGAGTGCTGTATCACCACGTTCATTAGAAATTAGTCTGATCATATTAACCTCTCACTTTGCGCAACAATGCTACGATACGATTACTAGGTTCTTCGTATTCTTTCTCTTCATGATTTGGAATCACACCTAAGTTTTCAATGCCAAGAACATCATTGATTTCTTGTACAGATTGAACTTTGCGATTGCAGAAGAATTGACCCAATGTGTAGAGGCAACCAAGGATGAGACCTAAAATTGCAGAGCCTAATAGAATGAGAACCTTACGCGGAGCAATTGCCTTTTCTGGCAATGTAGGAGCATCTACGATTTGAACTTCATTTGGCACCATCACCTCTGCTACCTTTGCTTCTTCTAAGCGAGTGGATAACATTTGGTAGATATCTTGTGCCACATCTACATCACGTTTTGCTTGGATATAGCCACGTTCTTTTTCAGGCAAGCCTTTCATAGCTTCTTCGTTTGCTTTATCAAGTTCAGCTAATGTAGATTGTTTACCTTGAGCTACTGCAAGAGCGGCTTCATTTCTAAATTTATCAGCTAACAAACCTTGTTGTGCAGAGTTGCTAGAAGGTGCTTGTTGAGACGCAATAGCGTTAATTTCAGCATTCAGACCACTCTTAGCTTCTTCAATTTGTTGGTTAATCTCTTTCATCGCAGGATGTTCATCAGTATATTTACCAACATAAGAAGCCTTACGAGATTCAAGATCCGCTAATTGACCTTTGTAAGCTTGAACTGTAGCACTATCAGCGATACTTTTACCAGCAGAACCCAATTGTTCATTGATACTGCCTAATGCAGCTTGTGCCGTTTCTAAATCAAGTTGATTTTGCGCTTTTTCACGATCGATAAGTGTAATCTTATCTGTTAAGCCTTTCATTTGATCGGCTGTGGAGTAAACTTTGTTGTCAACTTGGAATTGTTGTAATTTCTTTTCTGCTTGTTCCAATTCAGTTTTAGCAGTTACAACACGTTTTTGTAAAAATTCACGAGTAGCACGTTGTTCAACATGAGAAATTTCAGCAAGGCGCTTCAAGAAGTTATCAATTAGCAATTTGTTAGCTTCTTGAGCTTGTTCAGGACTTTTGCCTGTTACGCTCACTTGTAACAACTCAGTTTCCTTGTATGGTTTTGTTTCAATACGCGTTTTAACAAACTCTTCGTATGTCGGAGCTTTTCCTGTACCTTCAGGATCTTCAATAGCAACAATAACTGGTTCTACTACATTGCGGCTTTTTAAGATTTCTGCATCTGTGTTCATCAATTGACGAGACATAGCGTCAGAATAGCCATTGGAGCTTGATAATACAGAATTACTCAAACCTTGAGCCTGCTTAATGCGCAACATAGATGTAGATTGATATGTAGATGGCGCTAGAAAACCATAGGCACCACCTAGTACGATGCAGGCTACCGTAATATTGATAATTTTACGGCGCTTCTTAACGAGGACTTTACCTACCTCTTTTAAATCAATAATTTGTTCCACCCATATACCCCTTTCTGTGAAAGTATACAAACAACAGGGTCTCTCCCTCTAAGGATTGTGAACTGTGTCTATCTCTCTCAAGCAAAGCACAGTGTAAGTAAATATAAAATAGCTATATAACGATGTAGTAATATACGTGAATTAATAACTAATATAGTGACAATTTAGATATTATGATTTGGATGGTATGTAGGAACTATATCCTGTAATACATTAATGACATCCATATCAGTTTTACATGTTTCAAAACGCTCGATTTGTTGGCCTAACCATTCTTGGTCAACATCTTCTAACGCAGCTTCAAAGATTTTCTTATGCGTAGTTGTATTCGTGCCTTCTTCAGCAGTTAATAACTCTTCGTATAATTTTTCCCCTGGGCGCAAACCTGTAAATTCAATACGAATATCCTTATTTGGTTCAAAACCAGAAAGACGAATCATATTTTTAGCTAAATCTACAATCTTAACTGGTTCACCCATATCTAAGAGGAATACTTCGCCCCCATTACCCATAGCACCAGCTTGAAGTACTAATTGACTTGCTTCTGGAATAGTCATGAAATAACGAGTCATTTCTGGATCTGTAACAGTTACAGGACCGC
>ENA-OWNK01001171-OWNK01001171.1-metagenome-genome-assembly--contig:-NODE-1171-length-11667-cov-14.866173_pt1 | contig 11667 bp, 8 predicted proteins | sample MGYA00245343_ERZ651121 | MGnify/ENA primary metagenome ERZ651121 (study PRJEB26857, sample SAMEA4031775) | metagenome | biome: human; feature: oral; material: saliva | place: Philippines | collected 2014... | reverse complement strand
AGCCAAGAAGTGCATGATACTCGCCATTCCTCCTATACTTATAGGCTGAAATAGACTATCTTTGTGATAGAATTCCAAAACTATTCAACTGCAGGTATCTTACCTCTCCACTATTCAAGTACCCCTATTTTAGATGAAAAAGAATAAGATCATCGTCGCTGGCATCGGCCCTGGTAGCCCCGAGGATATCACCCCCGCCGTACTCCAAGCCGTGCAGGCCTCTGATGTGATCGTCGGATACAAGTATTACTTCCGCTTTATCAAGGACTATGTCCGCCCCGACGCCCTGTGTATCGACAGCGGGATGAAGGCGGAGCGTCAGCGCGCCGAAGAGGCCTTCCGCTACGCCCTCGAGGGCAAGACCGTCTGTGTCATCTCCTCGGGCGACGCTGGCATCTACGGCATGTCGCCCCTGATCTATGAGATGATGCGCGAGAAGGGCATCACGGATCAAGTCGAGGTAGAGGTACTCCCTGGCATCAGCGCCTTCCAGAAGGCCGCCGCTCTGCTCGGCTGCCCCATCGGCCATGACCTGTGTATCATCTCGCTCTCCGACCTGATGACGCCTTGGCTTCGTATCGAGAAGCGCATCGAGGCTGCCGCAGCGGGCGACTTCATCACCGCCATCTACAACCCCAAGAGCCAAGGCCGCTACTGGCAAATCTACCGCCTGCTGGAGATCTTCGCCCAGCACCGCAGCCCCGACACGCCCATCGGCTACGTCCGTCAGGCGGGCCGTGAGGAGCAGGTCGTCAAGCTCACCACGCTCGCAGAGTTCGATCCCGAGGAGCTTGATATGTTCACCGTCGTGATCATCGGCAACACGCAGAGCTACAACTTCGACGGGCACTTCATCACCCCTCGTGGCTACTATGACGAAGGTACGCTCGACAAGGATGCGAAGATCGGTCAGGCGATCATGATCGAGAGCTTCCGCACGATCAATAGCGAGCTGGCGAACCCCAATATCCCCCTCGACCACAAGTGGGCACTCATCCACTCGATCCACACCACGGCGGACTTCGAGATGGAGAAGATCCTCTACTCCGATCCCGGTGCGGTATCCAGCATCTATCAGGCGATGCTCGATGGGAAGTTCGACACCATCATCACCGACGTCACTATGGTAGCTTCGGGTATCCGCAAGGGCATGCTGGAGCGTCTTGGCCTGCAGGTCAAGTGCTACCTCAACGATCCTCGCACGAAGGAGCTTGCCGACCTGAAGGGTATCACGCGCTCGCAGGCAGGTATCCGTCTCGCCGTCGAGGAGCATCCCAATGCGCTCTTCGCCGTGGGTAATGCCCCCACCGCTATCATCGAGCTCTGCGACCTCATCCGTCGTGGCAAGGCCCAGCCTACGGGTATGGTCGTCGCACCCGTCGGCTTCGTGCAGGTACGCGAGTCGAAGTACATGGCGAAGGTCTTCAAGGACATCCCCAAGATCATCGTCGAAGGCCGTAAGGGCGGTAGCAACCTCGCTGCCACGCTGGTCAACTCCATCCTCACGCTGGACGATGCCGAGGCCCTACGTCCTGGCCGTGACGTCTAAGTCGTCCCGCACACTCCCCATACACGTATGCGGCTGCACCGAGCGCTCGGTGCAGCCGCATTCTTTGTATCTATACTACTTTGCCTCCCATCCAATACGAAGACAAGCGCTCACCTTCACGGGAAATAGTTCGCGCCTCGTAGAGCCTTTCCTCCGTCCACGTACGTAGATTTATCATCCATGCACGTCACTCCTAATATCTATGCACGTAGATTTTAAGACCACGCACATAGACGAAGGTTTCCCCATACTCCTCCGCACCTTTCCCTGTACAGCCTCACACCTTTTCCTGCGCTGCCTCACAGCTTCTCCCCTATCGAAGTGTAGCACGCACGAGTACCTCAAGTGCTTGCACTTATGCTTTGGGATCACTTCCCTCCCAGTGATCCGACCAAGGGGAAATGCCACCGCAAGCAGCCTCAAGACATACGAATATATAGCCGTTAGCCCGTAAGTTTATTTTAATAAATCATCCTGAAAACACCACAAATCTCAGGACCACAGATCAAATTTTAAAATATTTTTAGTTACATTTGCGGTAGCTACAAGTCAAACTACTGCTTTTTATTTGCGTGACTTGACAACACGAAAGCCTAAATATCCCCCTCATATGAAAGAAAACAAGTTCATCGTACCGATGGTATTTCTTGCCTTCATGTTCTTTACATGTGGGTTTGCCTTAGGGATCAACTCCCTACTCGTACCCGTATTGAAGGTATCGCTAAGCGTCTCGTCAATGGAAGCCTATATGCTCATCGGGGCGACGTTCTTACCCTTCCTGATCTTTGGTTATCCAGCAGGACTGCTGATTAGTAAGATCGGCTATAAGCGCACGATGGCATCAGCTTTCGCTATGTTTGCGATAGCCTTCGGCGTATTCATCTTGTCGGCAGAAGCCAAGAGCTTCGTAATATTCCTATTAGCCTCCTTTATTTGCGGGGCGGCTAACACGTTCTTACAGGCTGCGATAAATCCTTATGTCACCATCCTGGGGCCTACAGAGAGTGCGGCAAAGCGAATCTCAATCATGGGGATGATCAACAAGTTAGCTTGGCCTGTCTCACCATTATTTATCGCTCTCTTTGCCAGCAATGGCGGCAGTGTCGGTCTGGAAGACCTCAGCAAACCCTTCCTTGTGATCATCGGCCTCTTCGTGATCTTAGGTATCGTCGCACTCATATCGCCACTGCCCGAAGTGAAGGCTGCTGGAGAAGACAATGACGCTGCTGACTCAGAAGTATCGAGCTATGCCAATAGTAAGAGCTCGGTCTTCCAATTCCCTCATCTTGTACTCGGAGCGATCGCCATATTCTTCTACGTAGGCTCGGAGACCATCGTCTTGGGGACACTCATAGACTATGCACAGGAATTAAGTCTTACCCATCCAGAGTCTTACTCATGGATTACTCCTATTAGCATTAGCATCGGGTACATACTGGGTATTATCCTGATCCCGAAGTACCTCTCGCAAACCAAAGCCCTACAGATATGCTCTTTCGTGGCACTCGTAGGGACTGCACTCGTAGTAGTGCTTCCTGGAGTTTATAGCATCTACTCTGTGGGCATCATGGCATTAGGCTGCTCGCTGATGTGGCCCGCGTTTTGGCCTTTGGCGCTTATGGATCTGGGTAAGTACACCAAGCAGGGCTCATCACTATTGACGATGGGGCTTATCGGTGGGGCTGTCATCACCGTCCTATTTGGCCTTATCAAGGATATCTCAGATATCCGATATGCGTATAGCATCTGCTTCATCAGCTTCATCTATATTCTCTTCTACGCCTTTAAGGGGCATAAGCTGAGATAGCGACCAGCCTTCCCTCATCCGCGAAATCTCTATAAGACACCCTCTACATACTCAAGCAGCTGCACCGAGCACTCGGTGCAGCTGCATACGTATATCAGTATAGCTATGCCTTCCACTCCCCTCGAAGCGGATACAATAGTCCCTCGCTTGCCACCCTTGCTTTTTGTATCTTTGTCGAAAAGCAAACTAATACATACGAGTTATGCGGACACTACTATCACTCACACTGTTGCTCCTTGGCTTAGGCGCAAGCACCGAGGCTCTGGCCCAGCACCCCACCAAGGACCTCCAAGTCGAGGACGTCACCTCGGGTAAGTTCTACGCCTACACCGCAGGGCGCGGTATGCGCTCCACCAGCGACGGGAAGTACTACACGATGATGGACGACGGACACACCGCCGTCCTGCGCTACAGCTTCCACACGGGCGAACTCGTCGACACACTCTTCAGCGTCAACAAGGCACGCGAATGCGAATTCAAGAAATTCGACGACTACATCCTTGAGCCCAAGGGGCATCACATCCTCCTCATCACCGACCAAGAGTCGATCTACCGCCGCTCGAGCAAGGGTAATGTCTTCCACTACGACGTCCGTCGCAACCGCGTCGAGCCTCTGAGCACGACCGCAGGCAAGGTCATGATCCCCACCTTCAGCCCCGATGGCCGTATGGTAGCCTTCGTGCGTGAGGGGAATATCTTCATCAAGAAGTTTGAGTTCGACACCGAGGTCCAGGTGACGAGCGATGCCGTGCACAACAAGGTCATGAACGGTATCACCGACTGGGTCTACGAAGAAGAGCTGGAGACGACCCAGCTGATGACCTGGAGCGAAGACAATAACTACCTGGCCTTCGTCCGCACCGATGAGAGTGAGGTCGACGAGTACAGCATGCCTATCTACGGCACGGGGCAGTACCCTGGTGCCTATACCTATAAGTACCCTAAGGCTGGTACGCCTAACTCGAAGGTCTCCGTACACATCTACAATGTCACAGACCGCGCGAAGAAGCCCATTGACTTCAAGAGCGCACCCTACTACATCCCCCGCATCGAGTTCATCGGCCGTGATGGCAACCTCGCCGTCTTCTCGCTGAACCGCCAGCAGAACCACCTCACGCTCTACTACGTAAACGACAAGACGCTCCTGCCGAAGGTCATCTTCGAGGAGCGCAACAAGGCCTACGTAGATAGTCGCAACCTCCCGAAGTGTAAGTTCGTCCCCTCAGGCTTCGCCTACCTCGGCGAGCAGGACGGCTACCGCCATATCTACCTCTACTCCGACAAGGGGGCTTTGATCCGCAAGATCACCACGGGCAGCTATGACGACACCGACTTCTACGGCATGGACGCTCAGGGCAATGCCTACTATCAGGCTGCCGATGAGTCGCCCCTGCGCCGCTCGATCTACAAGGTAGACCCCAAGGGTCGCAAGACCGCTCTTCACCCTGGAGCAGGTGCCAATAGTGCTATCTTCAGCGATGACTTCTCTCACTACATCAGCATCTTCAGCAACTCTACCACGCCGACGACTACAGCCGTCTACGCCACGGGGAGCCTGCGCCCCCTGCGTGTACTGAAGGACAACAAGGAGATCGCTGAGCGCCTCAAGGACTACCGCCTGCGCCGTGAGGAATTCATCAAGGTCCCCAACGGCCGTGGCCAAGAGCTGAACGCTTGGATCCTCAAGCCCTACGACTTCGACCCCAACAAGAAGTACCCCGTGCTGATGACTCAGTACAGCGGCCCCGACTCACAGCAGGTACTCGATGCCTTCGGTCTTGGCTGGGAGCAGGTACTCCCCGGTAAGGGCTACATCGTCGTCTGCGTCGACCCACGCGGTACGGGCGCTCGCGGTGAGGAGTGGCGTAAGTGCACCTACCTCAACCTCGGCGTGAAGGAGATCGAAGACCAGATCGCTGCAGCGAAGTGGCTCGGCAAGCAGTCCTACGTCGACGCCGACCGCATCGGCCTCTACGGCTGGAGCTTCGGTGGCTACATGACGCTGATGGGTCTGTGCCACGGTGAGGGTGTCTTCAAGACTGGTGTCGCCGTCGCCCCCGTCGCCGACTGGAGCTACTACGACACGATCTACACGGAGCGCTTCATGCGTACCCCACAGGAGAACCCCACGGGCTACAAGTCTTCCTCCGCCCTCGAGGTAGCGAAGAAGCTCAAGGGTAAGCTCCTCCTCATCCATGGTAGCGCCGATGACAACGTGCATGTGCAGAACGCCATGAACTTCACCGACCTCCTGGTCGCCGAAGGGATCCCCTTCGATATGGCGATCTACAAGGACCGCAACCACGGCATCTACGGAGGTAATGCCCGCAACCACCTCTATAAGCGTATCATTACCTTCCTCGAGCAGAACCTTTAGCCTCGGCTATTTTACTCCCCACTACCCTTAGGCTGAAGGCACCGCCCCTCAGCCTAAGGGCTATCACTTATATGATGCAAGAAGAACCTATCACCCAGAAGAAGACCGGCAACGTCGTGCGCGTCCGCAAGCCCGAGTGGCTGAAGATCCGCCTCGGCGACAACTCGACCTTCACCGATACGAAGCATACGATCGAGCACCACGGGCTCAATACCATCTGCCATAGCGGCCGATGCCCCAACCAAGGGGAGTGCTGGAGCGCTGGCACAGCGACCTTCATGATCGGAGGCGCTGTCTGTACGCGCGCCTGCCGCTTCTGTAACACCCTCTCGGGGAAAGCCCCCGCACCACTCGATCCCCTCGAGCCGATGAAGGTGGCACAGAGCATCAAGAAGATGGGCCTGAAGCACGCCGTCATCACCAGCGTCGACCGCGACGACCTCGAGGACTACGGCGCAGGGCACTGGGTACGTACCATCGAAGCCATCCGCCGCACGACACCTGAGGTCACTATCGAGGTCCTCATCCCCGACTTCAACGGCCGTCTGGACTACGTCGACCAGATCATCGCTTGTCAGCCCAAGATCATCTCGCACAACCTCGAGACCGTCCGCCGTCTCACGCCCTCGGTGCGCCACGTAGCGACCTACGACCAGAGCCTCTCGGTGCTGGAGCGCATCGCCCAGAGCGGCATCCCCGCTAAGACGGGTATCATGCTCGGCCTCGGTGAGACGGAGGAGGAAGTCCTCGAGCTCATTGACGATGCCCACGCTGTCGGCGTATCCATCATGACCATCGGGCAGTACCTGCAGCCTACGCGCCGCCACCTGCCCGTCGTGGAGTACATCCACCCGAAGCAGTTCGCTCGTCTGCGTACCCTCGGGCTGGAGAAGGGCCTGCGCCACATCGAGAGCGGCCCCCTCGTACGCTCCTCCTACCACGCCGAGCGCCACGTCCTCGACTAAGACGCCCTACTTATACAAATCACTTCGCCCCCACAGCTCGATGGAGCTGTGGGGGCGAAGTGATTTAAGCCCACAGGGAAGATGAGAGGAAGCTGCTTAGATCCCCTCCGTCTTGCGGCGCTTGAGGAAGCGCTTGTAGAGCTTCTTGACCTGCGGTGCGAGGATGACGATGGCGATGACGTTCGGGATGACCATCAGCCCATTGAAGGTATCAGCCAGCTCCCAGATGAGGTCCGCATGGAAGATCGTCGCCGAGAAGACGCAGGCGATGACGATCGCGCGGAAGACGTAGACCGCCTTGGACTTGAAGAGGTAGCGTATATTCATCTCCCCGAAGACGTACCAGCCGATGATCGTGGTGAAGGCAAAGACGAGGAGGCTGATCGCAAGGAAGATGACACCAGACTGACCGAAGGTCTCTTCGAAGGCACGCTGTGTGATCTGCACGGAGATCAGGCCAGGCTCAGCATAAGCCCCCGTAAGTAAGATGATGAATGCCGTAGCCGAGCAGATCAGGAGGTCAACGAAGACACCTGACATCGCCACGAAGCCCTGAATGGAAGGATCCTTGACATGAGCCAGCGCATGGGCGTGGGGGGTCGAGCCCATACCTGCTTCGTTGGAGAAGAGCCCACGGGAGACCCCGTAGCGGATGGCGTACTTCATCACGCTACCCGCTGCACCACCAGCGGCCGCCTTCGTAGAGAAAGCATCACCGAAGATAGAGTTAAAGACGGGGAGGATCTGGTCGGAGTACATGAAGAGGATGATGATCGCCCCGAGGATATAGGCCAGTGCCATGAAGGGCACCACCAGCTCGGCAATGGTCGTGACGCGCTTCTGCCCGCCGACGATGACGACAGCGACGAGCACTGCGATGAAGATACCGCTGACCCAGCCCTTCATCCCGAAGGCGTTAGCCATGCCGATAGAGATGGAGTTCGCCTGCACCATACAGCCGATGAAGCCGAGGGCGACGATGACCATGACGGAGAAGATGATGGCGAGCACTGGGCTCTTCAGACCGCGACTGATGTAGTAGGCAGGTCCCCCGACGACTTGGCCGTCGCGTATCTCGCGATACTTCTGGGAGAGGACGGCTTCGGAGAAGATCGTGCTCATCCCGAGCACGGCGGAGATCCACATCCAGAAGACGGCACCCGTACCTCCCATGGCGATGGCAGTGGCTACGCCTGCGATATTACCCGTACCGACCTGGGCGGCGACGGCCGTGGCGAGCGCTTGGAAGGAGTTCGTCTGGTCACAGGCATCTTCCGTCTTCTCTTTCTTCTTGAAGATCGAGCCGAAGCTATACTTCATCGCCAGGCCGAAGTGCCGTATCTGAGGCACGCCGAGGTAGATGGTGTAGAAGATGCCGACGCCGAGGAGGACGTACATGAGGAAGTTGTTCCATAGGATTTCATTGAATCCCTTTACGATCTGAAGTAGGTCCATCGTAATAGTTCGTTTAGTGTGAGTAGTAGTAGGGGACACCGCTCATCAAGTGGCGGACGGGCCTTTCAGACGCATAGGTAGAGGTGGGGACCCGCTGGGCGTGTCCTGTAGAGCGTGAGGGGAAGGGTGGGCGGATAAGAGGTGCTTGTCCATCCTATGCGTCTGAGTGGGTGTGTGGTGCTCCTCGCTAAGAGCCCCCTCGAGAGGGCTACTTGCGGAGAGCATATCTTGTTGTCTCTGCGACAAAAATAGCGAGACTTCCTTAAAACACAAGCAGGATGATTTAATAATTTTATTAAAGAAATGCCATTACCCACCATATTCCTAAGAACAAACACCAAAAGCGAGCAGGGCGAGGGAGTAGTCCCTCGCCCTGCTCGCTCTCCTAAGTGCGGTCACGATACTCGGCAGACAGCGCTCACCAAGCCGCCCGACACCCCGCTCTTAGAGGTCTAAGAGCGCCCTTTCGGCAAGCACATATTCGCCCGCATCACGCAGCCTCGCCTCACCGCGGATCATCTGACGAGCGAGCGTCTCGACGGCTATCGGCGCTTGACGCTTCAGGAGGCCGATGCGATTCAGCGCACGAAGGATGGCCATCCCGATGCGCTCTTTGCCTCGTGCCTTCACCCCACGATCGATCATCCCAGGGCGGAAGAAGAGCGTCCGCTCAAAGCCAAGGGCACGCACGCCCTCCTCAGCTTCACCCTTGAGACGCATATAGAAGAGGCTGGACTTAGCATTTGCCCCAGCTGCCGAAAGCAGGACGAAGGTCCCCACCCCACTACGGCGAGCCATCTCGGCGAACTGCAGCTGGTAGTCCACGTCCACACGATGCTGGGCAGCCTTACTCCCAGCCGCCCGAAGTGTCGTACCCAGACAAGAGAAGGCGACATCTGCTGTGGGGCCCGTCTGCCAGTCCTCGGCCCGCTCCATATCTACCACGTGGACGTGGAGCTTCGCGTGCTGCAGCTGGAGAGGCCGACGCACGAAGACGTGCACCTCGCTATATTCGTCACTCCCCAGGAGCTGCTCCACCAGAGCCGTCCCCGTAGCGCCTGTAGCGCCTAATACCCATGCTTTCTTCATCGGTCTACATATATATAAAGGATGATACTGTACTCCCTAAGCTCTCCGCCCCCGCCGAAGGGCGAAGATACCTCGCAGAGTACTACAACGTTATAAGTGCAGAAGGGCCGCTTTTGTTTACCCAGGTGCGCTCTAAATCACTCTTTAATACTACAGTAGATATGAAGCTAAAGCAAATCTTCGCACTCCTCGGAGTCGCACTTCTTGGGCTCAGTGCTTGCTCCAAGGACACCCCCAAGACCAACCCTGCTTCAAGCGGTTCCTTAGCCGGCTCTCAGTGGGAGTACATCGAGCAGGAGCTGGAGGATGATGGCAAGACAGAGACCACCACGATAGTCCTTCGCTTCATTGACGGCACGAAGTTCGTCACGGAGTCCACCTCGGTAACCACACAGGGAGGTACCATCCTCAAGAGCGAGACAGACACTCCTAAGCAGGGTACCTACACCTACCAAGGCAAGGAGGTCACGCTCACCACAACCCGCCAGGATGATGGCAAGATCGTCACGAGCATCGTCCGTCTCGTCATGGACGACACCAATCAGACGCTCGCGGGCACGGTGACGGAGGACGGCGTACGCAAGGGCATCATCTACACCCGCAAGAAGTAAGGTCGCACCCGCACATACCCCATAAGCCTCGCCCCGCTCTTCTCTCCATAGAAGAGCGGGGCGAGGCTATTTATAGCCCTCCACGCGAAGAGGAAAAGGGAGGTTGACAACTCTGTATAAATCTCCTACCTTTGCAAAGATTCAATAAATCACTACCCCCATAACAAAAGAACGTATGAAGCTAAAGTACATCTTCATGTTCCTCGGAGCAGTCCTCCTGGGGCTCACCGCTTGTGGCAAGAAGGATACCTCCGAGTCCAGCAACCAGAACCCATTTGCAGGCACGAAGTGGGAACGCATCCTCAAGGCTACAGGTGAGGACGGCAGTAGTGAAATCATCTCGGCCGAGCTCCAGTTCATTGACGACAGCCGACTCGTAATTCTTACAGACTACAAGGACACAGCGAAGGATGGTAGTATCATAGTGCAACTTCCTACGGTTAAGGAGGAAGGGACTTACACGTACGAAGGTCTTGTCGCTACTGTGATTTCCTATGAAATAAAAAATGACAAGCAGGTGACACACAAAGTCACTCTCACAATGGATGCTGCGAAGCAAAAGATCACAGCGACGTCAACAAAGATGGAAGAGGGCGACAAGCCTGAAATCTACACCCGCAAGAAGTAAGGCACTCGCCTACCTGACACTCTATACAGCCCGCCCAGCCCCATCCCCAGTGATGAGGCTGGGCGGACGGCTTTTAGGAGAGGTAAAGGAGTAGGCACACACGACTAAGCTTAGGCATTATAGCCAAGCGACTTACTCGCGACACGACACGCTTATAGTGCGAGAGTGTGGGGACACCTCCCGCAGGGGAGTGATGCGAACCTATATAGGTCCGTGGGCTGACCTATATTGGTCGCGATGTCGACCTATATTGGTCCGTGACGCGACCTATATAGGTTCACCCAGCGACCAATATAGGTCGAAGTAGCGAGCACTAAAGCTTCATACCCTCCTCCTATGGGGAGCACCTTCACCAGCTGCAGGTAGAGGCCTATCCCTCAAGCCTATGACTCGCGCGATGAGATACAGCACAGAGAAACATTCCGCCCGTGGAAATGGAGGAAGCTACAGAAGGCAAGGAGGCACTATAGTCCTTTGACCGATAAACCAATAGTCGTTTGCATCCAAACCAATAGTCATCTATGGGCAAACCAATAGTGGTTTCGTGTGCAAACTTATAGTGGTTTGACCCCCAAACCAATAGTGATCCGTACCGAGACCAATAGTTGTTTGCAAATCGTCTTCTACGGAGCACTATAAATAAGTGTAGCGACAAGGGAGGAGATACGACCTCCATATACACCTCGTACTTGGATGCTGAGAGATGAGGCTGAGCAAACGGCTTTCTCCAGACTATAGGCTTAGCATGCAGCATTTACCTATCTTTGCAAGTAGTATTCATTCCCTCTTTAATCCCATAGAAATTATGAAGCTAAAGCAAATCTTCATGCTCCTCGGAGCAGTCCTCCTTGGGCTCACCGCCTGCTCCAAGGACACACCTAACACCCCCGACCTAAGTAAAACCCTCGCTGGCACTGAGTGGGAGGCCACCGTTCGGGAGTCCGATGCAGGTAACAAAACGGTAGTCACTACGATAGTCCTCAAGTTCGTCGACGGCACCAAGTTCACGTCTCAATCCACCCAACAGACGATAAAGAATGGTGCGGTAGTCGAAACTGAGGTAGACGATCCTGAGCAGGGCACTTACACCTATCAAGGTGGCGTCGCTACACTCCTCTTCAACACTCGAGATGATGAAGATAATGCTATCAAGCTGGCACTCCCTCTGACAATGGACTCCTCCAAG
>ENA-OWNK01001161-OWNK01001161.1-metagenome-genome-assembly--contig:-NODE-1161-length-11735-cov-5.333305_pt1 | contig 11735 bp, 10 predicted proteins | sample MGYA00245343_ERZ651121 | MGnify/ENA primary metagenome ERZ651121 (study PRJEB26857, sample SAMEA4031775) | metagenome | biome: human; feature: oral; material: saliva | place: Philippines | collected 2014... | reverse complement strand
CGAAGGTATTCTTACGGCTCGCGGTGGTATGACCTCGCACGCTGCCGTTGTGGCGCGTGGTATGGGTAAATGCTGCGTTTCGGGTGCTGGTGCCATCAACATCAACTATAAACAACGCACACTTGAAATAGACGGCGTGCTCCTACGCGAGGGCGATTACATCTCGCTTAACGGTAGCACTGGCGAAGTTTACCTGGGCGAAGTTACCACACAGCCCGCTAAAGTTACTGGCGACCTTGCCGAACTGATGGAACTTTGCAACAAATACACCAAGCTTGTGGTGCGCACCAATGCTGATACACCACACGATGCACAAGTTGCACACAACTTCGGTGCTGTGGGTATAGGTCTTTGCCGCACCGAACACATGTTCTTCGAGAGCGAGAAAATTAAAGCAATGCGCGAAATGATTTTGGCCGACACCAAAGAAGGACGCGAAAAGGCGCTTACCAAACTGTTGCCTTTCCAACGTCAAGACTTCTACGGTATTCTTAAATCGATGGACGGACACCCCGTTAACGTGCGCTTGCTCGACCCACCTTTGCACGAGTTTGTACCTCATGATTTGGAAGGACAACAAGCAATGGCTGCCGAAATGGGTATCTCGGTGCAAGAAATTCAACACCGTGTTAACTCGCTTAGCGAACACAACCCCATGCTGGGTCACCGCGGTTGTCGCCTTGGTAACACTTATCCCGAAATCACTGCAATGCAAACACGCGCCATCCTTGGTGCTGCCATTCAGCTAAAGAAGGAAGGTTTCGACCCACATCCCGAAATCATGGTTCCACTTATCGGTGTTGTTCACGAGTTCGACCAACAAGAAAAGGTTATCCGCGACACCGCTAAACAACTCTTCGAGGAAGAAGGTGTGGAAATTAACTTCCATGTTGGTACAATGATCGAGGTGCCTCGTGCTGCGCTCGTGGCTGAAAACATCGCGAAGAAAGCCGAATACTTCAGCTTTGGTACGAACGACCTCACACAGATGACTTTTGGTTATAGCCGCGACGACATCGCTAGCTTCTTGCCCGTTTACTTGGAAAAGAAGATTTTGAATGTCGATCCATTCCAAGTTCTCGACCAAAAGGGTGTTGGACAACTCATTGACATGGGTGTTAAGAAGGGCCGTTCTACTCGCCCCAACCTCGTTTGTGGTATCTGCGGTGAGCATGGTGGCGAACCCGAATCGGTTAAGTTCTGCCATCGTGTAGGCCTCAACTACGTTAGCTGCTCGCCTTTCCGAGTGCCTATCGCTCGCTTGGCTGCTGCTCAAGCTGCGGTTGAAGAATACTCACTTGTGCGCTAAGGGGGTGACGACCACTGCTTTTGCAGTTGTTTTACTTAAGGCTTTTAAGTCTTTGTCTTCCCTACCCCGCTGCACCAGCTCATAACAACGCAACAGGCATCCCTCTTTCTGGGGGATGCCTGTTTGTTTTTTAGTCTGGTACTTGGCACTATGGGCTTGGCTCTCCTCGGCTTCTCTTGGTTTAGATGCAGGGATGCATACTGTTTAAGCCCAATTGGTGATCTGCCTGCTTATCATTTGCTTTAGATTGTTATCTTTGTTTCTTCTCCCTCTTTGGTTAGTTTGTCGGCTTCTTGCCTGTCTTATTCTTTTGGCCTAAACCACTACGCCCTCGCAGATAACACGCGCAATGTGCTCAACAATGCACAATAGCTAATCGTCTCTCACCACAGATTGGGATGTTATGTGCATGAAGTAAACCAACACTAAGTTCTATTACACGTTAACCGCTACTCTACTAGGGAGATTGCGCAAATCATACTAGGTATTCAACCATCAATCCAGCTCCCTACTGCCCAAATACCCTGACAAATGTTGCACCATAGGGCTATGTTTAATGCTTACATTTTACCCTAGCTTTTCGCTTACAAGTATGTCTTCTATCCTTTTTTGTTAATTTTGGTATTATTATTTTACAAAACTTGCTTTCAAAATCAATCCATTCTAGCGTAAATACATGCCATACAACATGCTTTTAGCACCCATTTTAGTCCTCTTGCTTTTTATTTTACACCATTTTTCAGCCTTATTGCTGCAATATGCACCTTTTTGCACTTCTATTTCGTGCCGTGCGAGCAATTTTTCACCGTCCGGAAAATGGTTTTTAGTAGATAAAATACCACATTAATTAGCCGTTTTCACACCAAACTGATGTAATTCTCATCTTGTTTGTAAGATTTTTGGCAGCTCAAAAATCAGCGTTTTGCATCATTTCACCTTGCGTTTAGCACTATTTCACCTTGCGTTTAGCAGCAAAACGCACTGCATTTAGCAGCAAAACGCACTGCATTTAGCAGCAAAACGCACTGCGTTTTGCTGCATATTACAAGGCGTTTTGGTGCTAAACGCAGTGCTTTTTCCTATAAAAAGCTTATTTTCTCGCACAAATTTCGGTTTTCGCAACAAAATATGTTGACATCTACATTCACTTGTCCTTGTCTGTTGTGCATCCAAACAAACCTCCGCGAGAATCGAAAATTTGCACCCGAGTGAACTTTCGTGCACAAAGAAGGCACTCATAATGTTAAATTTTATACTCTTTATTTTACAATCAAAATTAGAAATACAACTTAACTAACTCCCAAAAGCAAGGATAAGCTACAGAAGCGTTTGCAATCATACTGCACAAGAAACAGGTTTTACAATTGCGTTTAAACCTCAATTCCTAGAATGCTCCTTGTCTATAACGTTTTATTTCTTCTAAACGCAAGAAACAAATCTGCCTACGTAGACACGCTTAAGGCTTTTTGCCCAACATATAGGCTCAAAAATCGTGTTCAAGACATAGCACGTGCCCCACAATGTGCACATCGCCACTCACCCAAACCGCGTCGTACTGCCTTAGGGGCGTATCATTAATCATGGTTTCGCCACCTATGCCAAACACCAGCATGCGCTCAACGCTTGTTAAATGCTGCTCGCCATGTGCTACACGTGCGCGCGCACGCGTACCTTTTTTACAGATAACGTTTAAATCTATCGCCCCCGAAGAGTTCACCGACGTAACTTTTGAAGCTCCATCAAACTGAAATAGATGCTCGTTGTCTAAAGTCACCGTGTGTCCATCCACATTTAGCGTGATGTTACCTTCCAAACAAAGAATGTAACGCGTAAAGCCTGTAAAGTCTGAAAAGGTGCTTTCTGTTACATTAATAACAGCCGACGACACTCGAACATCAAAATTGCGGTCGGCCAGACAGCATCCTTCGGCAGGCAAAATGCACACTTCGCGCGTTAGTCCTCCTGTCCAAACGCTGCTCTTATAGTTTTCTTGGCGTAAAATTTCCATCGTTAGATTGTTTAAGAATTTGCATCCAAAGGTAGTAATTATTTCATGAAATAACACTTAATGCCCATTCATCATTGAAGCAAACATCAAAGTTACTAACCAAAAACAATAGTTAACATCAAAAAAATAGCTAAAATCTAAGTACCACATGCACCTTTCTACGTATTACTATCAATACAGCGTTGCGCAAAAATGCGCAAAACCATCATTGGGCATACGCTTTTTGGCCACCTGCAGCACTGTTTTGCACCGCCCGAGCAGCAAAAAAGGGCGATCCCTAACTCGTAAAACCAAATCATTGAAGATGAAACGACTGATATTCTTAGCCATGCTTTTGCCATTGCTCAGCGCAAAAGCCATCAAAGTAACTCACGGCCCCTACATTTGCGACATGGACAGTACGGGCTTAACCATTATGTGGGTGACCGATAAACCCGGAAGAGCCTGGGTTGAAATTGCCGACGACACTATGGGTCATTTCTATGGCAAGGAGCGACCTCGCTATTATGCCACCCTACACGGCCGACGTCTACTTACAGACAGCGTGCACTGCGTGCGCATCGACGGACTAAAACCCGACACGCATTACCGTTATCGCATTTTTACCGAACCTGTTGAAAAGTGGAAATACGATGATTGGATTACCTATGGCAAAATCACAGCCACCGATGTGTGGCGCGGTAAACCCCACGAGTTTCGCACTTTCCCTGTTCAACCACGCGACTTCACTTTCTTGGTGCTCAACGATATTCACGAGCGGGCCGACTTTATGAAGGAACTTTGCAAAAATGTTGACTTTAACAAGGTTGATTTTGTGCTGCTCAATGGCGACATGTCTAGTCGCATCAACTCGCAAGACCACCTATTTCAGTCTTATATCGACTCTTGCGTAAGCATGTTTGCCACACGTGTGCCCATTCTTTTCAACCGTGGAAACCACGAATTGCGCGGTCCATTTGCCGACAATCTTTACCGCTATTTCCCCACACGCACAGGCAAATACTATCGTTTGCAACATGTTTGTGGCGTGGATTTCCTCTTCATCGACTCGGGCGAAGACAAGCCCGATAGCGATATCGAATACAGCGGAATAACAGAATACGACGCCTATCGCGAAGAACAAGCCAAATGGTTGCGCGAAATGCAAGCCAACAAAACACTGGGACGCTATCCCGTGGTGGCTTTCTCGCATATGCCCCCTACACTCGAAGACTGGCACGGACCCTATCACATGCAGAAAACCATCGTCCCCGAACTCAATAAAATGAATGTAAAGGTGATGCTATCGGGACACTTGCACCGCTATGGATACGAAAAACCAGGAGAAATTATCAACTTCCCCAACCTGGTAAACAGCAACAATACCTATTTGCTTTGCCAAGTAAAAGGTGGAAAAATGGAAGTAGACTATGTGGGACTTAACAGTAAAGAGAAAAAACACTTTACCTTCCCACTGAAATAAATCTCACTTCAGATGGATGTGTTTTAGGCCTAATCGCAATTGGCTTTGTCTGCATCGTTAAGAATCGCGGAGCAACAGATCACAACAGACCGACAAAACAAACTGCGACAGACCTAAAACACACCACAAAATCATGCAATAAGGTCAATGCAAGCCTCAAACAAAGGCTTTAGGCTAGGCAGCACACAACCTAAAAACCATCAAGAAGGCCCTCTCGATAAATGAGGAAGGCGTCTTCTCAAAGTACATAAATTTGGTCTTTTCGACATGTTTTTGTATATTTGCAACCTAATCCAATTGCCACTAATGTACCATCTCCTATGAAGGAGGATCACAACCAATATGTAACGGCATTGAAAGAAGGTTCGCGCGAAGCCTTTACCATGCTCTACAACCTGTACGCAGACAGGTTGTATAGCTTTGCTTTGGTGCAAACCAGAAACAAACAAATGGCCGAAGACGTGGTGCAAGACACATTTCTAAAACTATGGAACAACCGTTCTAACCTCAATTGTTATGGCAATGTGCAAGCCTTGGTGTTCACCATGGCACGCAATCTCATCATCGATGCCTTTCGCCGACAAACAGCTAACGTAGATATCGAAAGCTATTTGCAACAACACGAAGCTATATCCAACGCAACATCGCCCGAAGATAGCCTCTATTATAACGAGACTAAAGTACACGTACAGCAAGCTAAAGCCCTGCTAAGCAGCAAGGAATGCAAAATTTACGAAATGAGTCGTGAACAAAATATGCCCATCAAAGAAATTGCTGAGACACTTAACCTATCGCCTCAAACCGTGAAAAACTATCTCACCTCTACGCTTAAAGTGTTTAGAAGTCAGCTACGCCGCAAACAACTGCTGTGGCTGCTCTCCTTGTTTCCCATATTTTAAGGGTGAAGGCAAGCGAACTAATGAATAAAAAAAGCAATATAAAAACAAAAATAGCATTTTAATTGTATATATAAAATGTTTTTCTTAAGTTTGCAAAATCGTACTAGTAAACAACAAATTATGAGTGAACGCCATACAAAATATGCCGAATTTACTTTGACATTACAATGCAAGAGCAAATAATTGTTAACCCCCAAAGGTCCGACTAGCACTGCAAATAAGGCCAAGCTCTCACCATATTGACTAGCATCGTTTCCTATTGAACGTTATAAAACTGTCATCGGATAATGAAACTATTACCAAAATCAACCAATAATTAAAATACAACGATGAAAACAAGATTTACTACAATTGTTGGTCTACTTATTCTAGTCGGCTCAGCATGCCAACAAGACAGTTTCCTTGATGGCAATCAAGAGCAGGAGAATGATAAAACTGCTTTTAACCATTATGTACCTAATCTAAATATCAATTTAGAAACTGCAAAATACACGGCAGACCTCTTATCACATTCACCTGTTAAAAACGTAACACCGATAGTTTCTCAACCTCATGACACTGTCATGTACGTTGTAAATTGTGAAAATGGGTGGATGCTGCTATCTGCAGACAAACGTGTTAGCCCCATATTAGCTAGTTCACCAATAGGTGAATTTAATGAAAACTCAACTAACCCCGGTGTTGTGGCGTTATTGAATAGTTTTGCAGATAAACTACTAACTATGAAACGACAAAAAGAGAAGACTGATTTTTCTAAGCTTAAGAAAAATGAAAATTTCATGTTTTGGTCAAGAATGACCTGGGGAGCTGCAAACAAAGAAAATAAAAAAACATTATCAAAACAACCCGCCACAAGACATATTCAATATAGCGACGAAGAAAATATTGACACTTTTCTCTGTAAAAGATTAATAGACAATACTATCCTTGAAGAAAAAGTAAGCTATATTGGACAAAGGACCAAAACCAAATGGGGACAAGATTATCCATATAACACAAACCTTCCACTTGTTTATGATGGTAAAGAATATGTTGCTCCGCCTACAGGTTGTGCAGCTGTTGCAATGGCACAGCTTTTATATTTTACACATTTTAAATTCAACATACCTAATGGTTTAAACCACGGAATTTCTTTCACAGGTAAAATAATAGATGAGAATAATCAGGTTACAAATTATGTAACAGGGCATTATGTACCAAACTCTCCTCGCTGGAATGACATGCCTTTGACAGTATATGACAATTGTCCACAAGCAAGTTATGTTGCTGATCTCATGGCAGAACTAGGTTATCATTTAGGAATGAAATATTCACCAACTGAAAGTAGAGCACACGTCTCTACAGAGGTTATAAAAAACTACGGAATAATTTGGGATGAGGGGGACTACGATAAAGACATTGTTATGCAGAGCATCGAAAAGGGATGCCCCGTCCTAATTACTGCCTTTGAAGAAAGTTACAGAAAAGGCTGGCTGTTTTGGAGGCATACACAATATCGAGGTGGCCATGCGTGGCTAATTGATGGCATTGTGAACAGAAATAGAAGCATTAGAAGCGAGTATCAATGGGAACCTGTTATCGTAGACTATTCTAAGGGAGAAACAGAACCTTCACTTGGTAACTATGAAGAAGTACTTCACATTAACGCTGCAAGATCTATGGGTATTCGAGAATACGATAGGACATATAATGTTTACGATAATAACTCTCGCTATCTCCAAATGAATTGGGGATGGGACGGGGGAGGTAACAGCATGGAATTTTCCCCCAATGCGGAGATTTGGTCGGCAGGTGGACACAATTACCGTTACAATAAAAGAATATACTTTAATTTAAGACCGCTAAACAAATAAATATTAAGCAATGATTAAAACAAAATACGTTATCTTCACGCTGTTTGCGCTTTGTCTTCTCGCCTGCACTCCTAAGGATGAGAAAGAGTTAATCGGGGGAGGGACCCATTATCTCCTCACCGCTAGGGAATGTAACTACGCATGGGCGTTCAATGCTTACATTAAACAAATACCGCATCAAGGGTTTGTCCAAACAAAAATAAGTTCGCTAAAAAAAGACACGACATTAAAAGCAAGCGACTTTATACTAGGATTTACCACTTGCAATGTAGACATTAAAGACATAAAGAAGCAGCCAGATTTGGAAGGTTACCAAGAAGCGTACAAAAAGTACGGTGAAAGTCTATTGATAGACTTTCCACCTTTCATAGTGCTTTCCACTAAGCCAGACAAAATGGCCGATAAAGAAGACCCTGCTATAGAAACGCGATTAAAGCAACAGCTTGAGAAGCGTTATACAAGAGCCGTTTATGATATGCCTGCAGCACACCTAGTGTATGTGGATTACAGACTTACGTGGCTCAAAGACATTAAGATCACGTCTTCGGCAGAGATAGCAGGACGAGCTCCTGGACAATCATTAACCGACCTCTTCGTTGTTAAAGATTACTTCCGAAACCACGCTTTCATCGTGACTTCCAACAAAAACGTGATTACAGACGATAAAAAGATTGTTGGAATAAGCCTTTCTCAATACCTGTCTTATAAGCCCATGGCACCCGCAGAGATATACCTGCGATTTAAAGATAACGTTAGTGTGCCTGCACCCGTAACCGCACAATTCACCATTGAGTTGGTAACGGGCGAAGACAAATCGATTAAAACCACAGCTGCCACTGTGAAACTGGCACCCTAATATCCAATGATATGAAAAAGAACTGCCTCGAAACATGGCTAATAGTGCTAACGTTGGTTGGTTTGCTCACCGCTTGCGTAGAAGAGATTAACACGCCAATCCAGGGTCAGCGCCAAATTGTGGTAAACTGCTTGCTCACGCTCTACAAAGTGCAAAAACTGACGCTAACCTACACCAACGAACTGAACAATACGGCATACGAGGAAGTTCCCGAAGCCATCGTTACCTTGTATGAATTCAACCAATTAGTGGGCGAATTTCACAAGGTGGCGTATGGCGAATGGCAATTGGCCTTTAAGCCCGTGAGAGGCGGAAGATACACGCTAAAAATACAAATACCAAACCACCCAGACCTAACCGCTACCACCACCTTTCCCGAACATCTGCCCATCCATAGGTTAAGAAAAGAGGATAAGGAGAGAAAGCGTGCATTCCGAATAAAGAAAAACACTGAAACGTTTTGGGCATGCGCGTTCTTCAAAGACCAAGACACTATTATGCGCCCCGTGGTGATACGCCCCAATTATAAAATGATAGAAGACATCGGGACCGACTATCCACGAACCGACCAATTTAACATGCAGGCAACTGAGGCCAACAAAGTGAAGCTTCATCACCATTATATCCGAATGCTGCCAACAGCCACACCCACCACCTTCACCCTCTATCCGCTTTACAGCAGCGTTGTCTCCTTTATCGCCGTTTCTGAGGAGTACGACCGTTACCTTAAAAGCAGTCTGCTGAAGATGCAAGCTTACGAGTCGTTTCAAGACCCTACGCAATGGCTTGAAGAAAACGCCATCTACTCGAACATCGAAAACGGGGTGGGCATTTTCGGCGCTTACGAAGAGACTTTGTTGAACTGCAACAATTCCTTACCCGAATAACAGATGAGAAACATTGCCCTCTTCATCGTCGTTTTTTGTGTGCACGCTTGCCTTTTTGCACAAAACAAGGCTGCTACATACATGGTTAGGGACAGCCTAACCCAAGTCGCCGTGCGCAGTTGCCGTGTAATGTTCGACAACAAAACCACCGAACACACAACCGTTACCGATGACACTGGTTGCTTTAACTCACCTGTGGGGGCAACAACTGTCACCATCTCGCACGTGGCTTACGAGTCAAAACAGGTAGACCTTCGTAAGCTGAACGGCAACACCATATATATAGTACCCAAAAACGTTGCTTTAAAAGAAGCCACCATCACTTCAACTACCTCCAACAACCATGGTAGCGAGTTTAGTTACAATGCTCGCCAGGCCACTTCAACCATCTCAATCATTGGCGAACCCGATGTAATAAGGCATACTTTGAGTCTACCCGGCACTTCGTTTGGCATGGAAGGCACGCTGGGCATCTTTGTGAGGGGCGGCGACACCAGTGGCAACGGACTTCATTTCGATGGTGTTCCGCTATACGTCACCTCGCATCTAATGGGACTTTTCTCGGTTATTCCACCCGAAATGGCCGACAAAGCCGACTTCTACAAAGGGGGATTACCAGCCACGAGTGGCAGCTATTCGTCGGCTTTAATAAGCGTTTCGCCCCAAAACAACTATGGCACGCCGAGCACCGGTAAGGCTTATATATCGCCTTACCTTTGCGGATTGCACACCAGCTTACCATTAATAAAGGATAAGATGTCAATAAGGTTCTCTGCACGAACCACCATCCTGCCCTATATCCTGAACTGGATGAATAAGACCAACGACAAACTGCGCGTCGACCTTTACGACCTTTGCGTAAAACTAGACTATAAGCCCAATCTCCGAAACACCTTTTCGGCATTTTATTTCCACACAAACGACCTTTACGAATACACCCAATACCAAGAGACACGAAACAATCAAGCCTGGAAAGCCACTGCCACCAAGCTGCAATGGGACACTAAGTTGAGCGAACGAACCAGCTTTAATTTCTTGGCTTACCACACTTCTGCGTTTTCCATTCAAGAGACTGATTACTTCGCCCCTAACAGTAGCGACACCCGCTCGCATGTTGCTATCGCCTCTAAACTAAAAGAATGGGCATTAAGAGCTATGCTAACCCACACTTGGGGGCAAAATGTGGCCATGCGTGCAGGCCTTTCTTTTCAAAACCAAAGGTTTACCAATGGCACGCAACGAAGCATAACGAGCGAGCGAAGCATAAACAACGTGCAGACTAATCCTAGCACACGTGGGGCTGTTTTTGCAGAAACCGACCTAAAATTTGCCAAACGAGCCGACCTGAAATTAGGACTAAGAGGGAACGTTAGCTTTCACGAGGAGCAACTGCCAGTGAATATCGACCTCCATGCGCTTAGCCATTGGTACTTCAAGCCTTGGCTGGGTGTAGAACTGGCATACGATAGGCTGAACCAATTTCACCATATATTAGAAGGATTACCCACTGGTTGGCCACTCAACATTAGAGTGCCAAGCAACAAATACTTCCCAAACGAGCAAACAAACCAATTTTACGCAGGCATCTTTATCAAAAGAACATGGACTGAAGACAGAAAAATAAATGCCACAATTGGAGCATATTATAGAAAGATGGATAACCTGCTCTCCTATACTAACCCTATCAATGCCTTTGGGTTGAACACTTCTACGTGGGAAGAAGAGGCTACGAGTGGCACAGGTCGCTCATTTGGACTTGAAGCTAGTTCGGCAATCATCCTGCCAACCTTTACAGCATCGTTGGCCTATACGCTCTCTAAAACCACCCGCACCTATCCTTCTATCAACTATGGCAGGACCTTTCCTTATAAGTTTGATAGGCGACACATTCTTAACTGTCAACTACAATACGCCTTTGTGAGGCGAGCAACGCGCAAAGGAACAGCCGAACACAACGTGGCTTGCAACATAGCGTTTGCTTCGGGCAATCGACTCACCCTCCCCATTGGCACTTATCAAGGTATCGCACCGCCCCACTGGAAAAATCTTTCAACTGGTTACATCCATCCCGACGAATATTATCGCCACATCTACGATAGACAACAGATGTCGGATATTAACGCCATCTCTATCAAAAACTATTTCCGAACAGACCTCGCCTATAACTATATCTCCAAGCGGAGAAAGCACACACGAGAACTATCCCTATCTGTGTTCAACGTGTTTAACAGACACAACCCCTACGCTCTCTTCCACGAAGACAACCAATGGAAACAAGTTAGCATCGTACCCATTATGCCTATGGTAAGGTGGAGCATAAGTTGGTGAAAGCATGTGCGCATTTACAAGTCTCACTCACCCAATATCTGCTGTGCGTGTTCCTTCACTTTAATTTCTTTGGGCAGTATAATGCGCGTTATAACACCCTCTTCGTTGATGATAAACGTGGTGCGGAAGGTGC
>ENA-OWNK01001158-OWNK01001158.1-metagenome-genome-assembly--contig:-NODE-1158-length-11750-cov-37.864301_pt1 | contig 11750 bp, 9 predicted proteins | sample MGYA00245343_ERZ651121 | MGnify/ENA primary metagenome ERZ651121 (study PRJEB26857, sample SAMEA4031775) | metagenome | biome: human; feature: oral; material: saliva | place: Philippines | collected 2014... | reverse complement strand
TCTGTACATATTCATAGTTCATTTGCTGAAGAGTAGCAATAAGTCCGTTCTCAAGGGCCGCTTCACTTTGTACTGGCATATTTATTATTCTTTAGTTATTATTTGTTTAGCATATAAGGTTATTCTTCGGTTGAGCTAAGTAAATCTCTCACATCAACCTTTAGCGCCTTGGCGATTTCAAGAAGATTCTCAAGGAACGGCTGCACTTTATTGGAACACCACCGTGAAACGGTATTCTCTGTACGACCTATTTCATTCGCCAGCCATTTGTCAGACAATTGTTTTTCTGCCAAAACAGCTTTAATCCTATATATCGCCTTTTTCTGTTGATTTATCATTGTATATTGCAGAATGCGTAAGTACAAAGATACACTCTTAAGGTTGTTTCTCCAAACATATTTAAAAGTAATTGTTTTTTCCGTGTAAAATTCTTGTTTTAGAATTGTATTTCATCGGAAAATGATAGTCTTTGAATTATAAGATTAAGTGTTCTTTGAGACAATGCAGAATAAAGAACGGGAAAGAAACTTGCTCGTTTCCATTTTGTGCCCCATTTACTCTTTATCCATTTTTATTTTGTTGATTATCTGAGAGATACAATATTCTTGAATCTTTTGCGGGCAAAGACTGCGTCTTTACGCATAAATAACTACGATAACTCAAACAGATTAAAGACCGTTTTTTGAAAGTTGTCATTGTAGGAGGTATGTAGCCCACTTTCTGCAATGATGATGGAATACTCATTCTGAATATTTTTGATTTCCTGTTGAATAGAAGTGGACAGAATCTATGACCCTCAAAAGATGTTGTTTTTCTATGCTTATATTTATATACTCGATTATCAAATAAAGTAACTTTTACGTAATAAAGTGTGGATATATTGTCTATAAAACAGTTTAATTATATAAAAATAGTTATTTTAATGAAGATAATTAATTATCTATTTTGATAATTAAAACAAAGTTCTTATCTTTGCATCATCTACATATACCTGAAGCTTATGAATATAACCTCAGATGACGAAGCTCTCATCGAATTATATACAAATGGCAAGACGTCAGATAAAAGATATAGGAGTTTGCCGCCCCAAGTGATAAAGGGGTTTAAGAAAGCCGTAGACTACATGAAGGCTGCTCGGCGAATAGAAGATCTCTTCCCCTTGAAAGGACTTAACTACGAAGCCCTGAAAGGTAAAAGAAGAGGGCAAGAGTCAGTACGTTGCAATGGAGCTTGGCGGTTGATATTCAGACGTTCTCTCATTGATGAAAGCGTCATTATTACAAATATTGAACTATTAGAAATTTCACATCATTATGACTAAGTTTAGCTTTAATCAGGCTGTTCCCTTTGAGGCAACTCATGTGGGAGAAGTGATTAAGGACGAGCTCTCTGCTCGCGACATGAAGCAGAGTGAATTGTCTGGACTCACTGGCATACAGAGACCAATTCTGAATGATGTCATAAAAGGCAAGCGTTCTCTAACACCTGAAATGGCATTATTATTGGAAAAAGCTCTTAATATTTCTGCAACATTTCTCATGCAGGTTCAGACACAATACGACTTAGACAGTGCAAAACTGAGCGAAAGAGTTGTGTTGCAGACAAAAATGTTAGACATATGGAATGTTCTCAAAGAACAAATAAACACACTATTTTTTAAGAAAGTTGGTATTATAAATGGTAATGTCATTGACGATGTCAAAAGAATCTTTGATGTTTTTTCTGTCGACTGTTTAGATAGTTTCTTGGAACTTAAAGCAAAGGAAAAAGAATTTTCTTACTATTATCGTAAGTCTGACAAAGTTACCACGAGTCCGATAGATATCTTTTCATGGAAATACTACTGTTACTATCTTTCTCAACATGATAATTCTTCTTTGGGTAATTTCGACAAGAATGGTGTAAGTGAATTGATAAAAGGTCTTAACGAAGTATTTAAAGAGAATAAGGAGACTGTTAAAAAGACCGCAGCACTTCTGAATAAATTTGGTATTCGCTTTTTACATGTCACAAAAATTGGTCAGGTTCCAGTGGACGGTATGTCATTTTGGACGGGCGATAATCCTACCATCGTTGTTACTGAGCGCATCCCTTTTATTGACAATTTTGCTTTTACAATTTTGCATGAGGTTGGTCATGTTTACAATCATCTTGTAAGGGATGGTCAAGCAATGATAAATATTCCTGATGATAAGAAATCTTTGGAGGAAGAAGAGGCTGACGAATTTGCTTTGAATGCAGTTATTCCAACTCCAGAATGGAAGAAATTTTTAGTTAGGATGCGTGATGTCGTTCCTTATAAGATTGCTCCTTATATAAAGGCTGAAGCTGAAAAGTATGGTGTAAATCCTCAAATACTTTTTGGTAGATATAAGCATGACATTGGCATGTACAAAATAAAGAATTGTTTTGAAAATAAGATTTTATAGATTATTAATTTGATTCGTATGGGCTTATACAAGTTGTTTATTAATATATTGTCGAAACAGATAGTTAGTTACCGACGTGTTAAATGGTTGGGACTTTACGCTTTCTTCTTGTTATCACTTCTGTCATGTGATATGGGATTTATTCTTCCGTTAGATAACAATAAGTTTAGCTATGATATTCCTTTATCTGAGAATCGTATGGTTAAGGTCAGCAGTATGTACTTTCATGGTTGGTATTACCTTCTCTTTGATTTAAAGGGAGAATATGTAATGAATCCTGACTCTTTACGGTTGCACTTTTATGATAAGAATATAACGGTATGGAAATCTTTTCCGTTCTCTGAAACCGATACATATAAAGCCAATAATACGCGCGTAAAGAATAGAATCATCTCAGTTCAATTACGTTATGAACGCCAAGACAAAGGCAACGAAGATTCATTAGCCTTATTTGTTTTGCCCTCAGATTTCATTATGTGTAATGACAAAAGGGTGCTCACTGATTCGTTGAGAATAGTGTTGAGGAAGGTAAAGAGAAAATAGCTGTTTTGTATCTCTGTGTGCCTTATTATATAAGAGTTTTGAGGTACCACTTCATATTACAGAAGAATTGTTTGTCCTTTCCGTAATTTGGAGCGATTAGCGTATCGCTAAAGTTTAGGACTTGACGAATTGGCACACAGAGAAACGGAGGACACGGAGGATTGTTTATAACGAGGCTGTCGTGGACACGGAGGCACCGTGGTGCTTAGAGCGACGGAGATAGTTTAGTCCCTTTCGGTTCATTGTATTTTCTTCTAAAGTTATCAAGAAGCTGTATGCTACATTTCTGTCACTCCTTGTGGCATTGACACCTCTGTGATATTGCGTTTTAACTTCGTTCACTCTGTGTAGATTATTATGTTTGAGCTTAGCTTTTCATTTCTTGTTTTGGAATACCCTTTTATTTTTAATTTGTCCGTAAATGTTTCATAAATTAGCTTAATAGCATTTGTATAGATAATTTACTGATATACACTGCAATAATGTCAAAAATTAATAGGCTTGGTTATTCTATGTTCACACTTTATATACTTAGAAGTTTCTGAATGATTAACTGTATTCCTATATACCACATACCACAGAAATTAGAACTTGGCGCATTTTCTTATTTTCATATATAATCTTTCTTTTTTATTTTAAAGTTTTTGGTTTATTTCGTGAAGGTTTATTGATATATTGGCAAACGTTGCTATGAAATAATCAATAAGCATACCTATAAGAAAACAGATGATGCCAATAATAATACCGCCAATAAGAAATATTAATGATCCATATGCCATAGTATCACGGAATTGTACCCACAAGTCCACGGTTAAAAATATTATTAGTGATGCAAGTGTATATATCGAATAGGCTAAGCAAACTCCAATTTTTTTAACGAAGCATTCGTTAAATGTCCCTGTATTAGAAGTTTCTATATTATTTTTATATTTAATCTTAGATGAAATATTGATTACATTATTTTTAATTTCAGCTATATCGTATATTATACTTTTAAGTTCTTCGTTGTTTATTAATTCATTTGAATTCACTATGTTTTCATTTGTAATATCATTACCACATTTAGTACAAATTTTTATACCATCTTTTAATGTTTCGCCACAATTTGAACAGATATTAGCCATAATTTTGGACTTAAATAAATAATAATTAATAATATTGATTTGCAAGTTGCAAAATAACTAAATTTATTAGATATATCCAAATCTTTTCAAGTATTTTGAATTTGATTTATGCTTTCAATATTTTTATTTTCCTATATCTGTAACGTTTAATGGGCTTTATTGTCTCATATTTGATTAATTATAAAAGTTTGTGTGAAATTGTAGAGGTAACTGAGAAAATTTTTTTAGATATTCTAATTATGGAGAGTAATCATTTATATTTGGACGATTGTTTATAATTCTTTTTACTATGGTATTGTTTCCTAACATCTTTTATTTTCTTATCGGCATCTTGTGTGTCTTTGTAACTTGACGTAGCCCGCTACGCCTGCGTTGCAAAGACAAACAATCTGCTCGATAATAAAACAAAATATGTTTAGGCTCTAATGACCTATTTGGGATAAAGAGTCATTTCGTACATAGCGTGTTGATGCTCCGCACGTGTTGTGTTGTTGGTAAGCACCAATGGTGTTGCCTGCTAAACATCTCGCAAAATGTCACCAAAGTAGATTCAACTTATTGTTATAAACAAGTTGTACTACAAAGAACTTACTTAACCTGTTGGGTCAGTAGCTTATTTTGTAAAGTTGATAAGATATCACTTCAAGGAGATACTATTCTCTCTTTAATCCTATAAGAGTAGAATGATGCAGTTGAAATAAAATCAATGAATAACTTATGTCTACTTAGACTAACCACTCTTATTTTCTTTTTTCACCCTCTACGATTGGTTTCTGTGCATTCATTTTGTGTAATTTAGATGTGAGATGTCTGTAAAGGCGAGCAACGAGTTGAGGGTGAGAAGAAGCAAGATTATTCTTCTCAGACAGGTCGCTGGATAGATTGTATAGTTCTTTTTGACCAGTGAGATACGAATAAATCAATTTCCATTGCCCTTCACGAATGGCACAATTAAGACTGATTCCCAATCCCTCTCCATCCCAAATGTTAGGATAGTTCCATATCAGTTGTCGCTTCTTATCACCTTGTTGTTTACCACGAAGAATAGGTGTAATGTCTTGTCCGTCTATTTTTTGTGGTACATGATAGTTCTTAATACCCGCCATGGAGAGTAAGGTGGGGTAGAGGTCCTCTATGATGATAGGTGTATGTGAGCGAGTATTTGGTTTTATAATATTGTTCCATTTTACTATAAAGGGAACTCTTATACCTCCTTCATACAGAGAACCTTTACCACTCTTGAGTGGTGCATTCTGCGTGTAAAGTTCTCCATCTCGCCAATAGGATGATGAGGCGAGTCCTCCATTATCGCTCATAAAGATGATGATGGTCTCTCGCTTAAGTCCTGCCTTTGCGACCCAATCCATGAGATCTCCCAAACTTTTATCCATTCCTGCAATCAATGAAGCGTAAGCAGCTTCCTTTTCCGAAAGACCACGTGCACGATATGTAGGGTAAAAACGCATATCTCGATCGATTGGTACGTGCACAGCGTAATGAGACATATAGAGATAGAAAGGTTGGTCGTATTTCTTAGCCTTCTCTAATGATGCTATTGCCTCTTGTGTAAGGGCTTCTGTGGCAAAGATACCAGTACCCCAATAACGTTCCAAGCCTGGGATAGCGAATGGAGATGTGGGTTTGCCATCTTTTGTAAAACCATAGTTACGTTCGCTTAAATAGGTAGCTAATCCACCAGCTGCCGTACCTGTAATGTTTACGTCAAAGCCAAAATGGCACGGATTCTCACCCGGAGTGTCAATAGCTCCCCAGTGTGCTTTTCCGCAATGTATGGTATGATAGCCTGCATTTTTTAGGAGTTGTACAAAGGATATAGCCTTTGTAGTATGTGCGACATTACCGCTTTGCGCAATACCATTATAATTCCAATCAGGTAATGTTACGCCATCTCGTTTCCCATCTGTCATCTTATCGCGATGTAAAGTCCAATTCGTTACCCGATGGCGAGCCATATTCATACCTGTCATCAGACTACATCTGGAGGGCGAACTGATAGGAGTTGCATAAGCATCTGTAAACATCATCCCCTCGGAAGCAAGTCTTTCCATGTTAGGTGTATCGTATTTCCGATTATTGGCAGTAATCGAATCGGCAAAGGGAAGGGATGTGTCTTGCCATCCCATGTCGTCTACCATGAACAAGATAATATTGGGTTGTGTATTTACTTGTTGTGCTTTGGCAGGGAAGGAAATGCCGAGAGCAGCTATTGAAGTTGTAACCAATAGGGTAGAAGAGTGCTTTGAATTATATAAGGTATAGTTGTTCATTGTTGTATCAATCATTGATAGGGGTTTTTAGATAGAGTACAAAGTTAAAAAGAAAGTTGTTAATCACCACATAAATATGATGAAGTTCTTAAATTCTTTTGCTATAAAGTTATTGAGAGTGTCCTATAGTAGATGCATGATATGGTTAAACTACCAAATATATAGGGATACATCAAGGGGCATAAAGGGAGAAAATCTATTTGTGTAATATAGTAAATAGGATTCTGTCTGGAATGGTCTTAATAAAAAAAAGTCAGACTGCGGATAGTCTGACTTAATTGTATCATTTTTCTAAACAAAGAACGATGGTTATAAACACCTTTATTTCTTTACTGCCCATTGGAATGTACTACATGGTAATCCTACCTCATTCACAAGGTTGGCACGTGTAAAAGGTTGCCATCCATAACGAACATAGAGTGGACGTGTTACAGATGACGATCTAACAAGAATTGTGTTAGATGATGTTATTTGTGCTTCTGCTGGATAATAGATGCCATCTGCACCTGCTACCTCAAAGCCAATAAGGCGGCTGCCCTTAGCTGATAGTGACTTTGCGTGAATAAACTGCAATTCAATTCCATTGTCTTTTGCTGATACAGAATGACAGATAGGACCATCAGATTCTATGTTGTAGTCATAACTATGGTGTAAAGCCTGTAAGCCAAGTCGCTCACCGACAGGCTTTTTGTTCGTGTAATGTACATCTAAGGAATCACCCACATCTGTTGTAACAGCCATCCAGGTATTACGTAGTCTTGATGCCATACGACGCTGAGAATCACGGAAACGTGGCCATGAAGGACGATTCAGGCTGGAGAGCTGTACGAAATAAACTGGTAGTTCTGGGTCATGGAAGAAGTTACGCCAACTCTTCTGTAACATCGGGAAGAGACGTTCGTGTAGTTCCATGTTATGTGCATTGGACTCACCTTGGTACCAAACAATTCCCTTGATACTATATCCTTTTAGTGGAAGCATACCAGTTTCGAACATATAGGCTGGTGCATAAGGATGACGTTGCAGTGGGTTCTTACTTACGCTGATGTTTTGCAATGCTCGCTCACGTGCCCATTTCATACCGAAATCTCCATGATACCAATCACGAAGAATAGCTGGCATACGTTGTTCTAACGTATGGCGGTCAATCCATGACTCTGTAGTGGTACCACCAACAGCATTACAGATGATACCTACTGGGACCTGCAAACTGTCTGCTAACTTCTTTCCAAAGTGATAAGCTACAGCTGAGAAGCCACCCAAGGATTCTCGAGAGCAGTTACGCCATGGTCCAATATGGAGGTACTGATGACGATTTACAGAGTCGCAAGCATTAGCTGACCATGCTACGGCAGTTGTTGGGTAGATAGCTGACATATTAAAAAGATGTAAGTGTGTCTGACTGTCAGCCTCATTCAAGTCTTGTGTCCTGCTCTGTACAGCATTTACAGGTAACTCCATGTTTGATTGTCCTGAGCAAAGCCACACTTCACCAACGTATATGTCTTTAATAGTAAGCTTTTCTTTCTTCGTACTTATTTGGGCTTTATAAGGTCCGCCAGCTTTCTCAGCAGGGAAGGTAGTCTTCCATTTTCCGGCATCATTTGTTATAGCTGAAAGCATATGCCCATTGAAGTTGACCTTAACAGTTTCACCTGCATTTGCTTTTCCACGGAAAACAATAGGTTTGTTGCGCTGAATAACCATACCATCGGTATACAATGGAGACAGGGCAAGCCCACCATAGTTGCCTGTCAAGGCTCCATAGACCGTCTCTGCAATAATCTTTGCGCCCTCAGCATTCGGGTGAATAGCATCGGCAAGAAGGTCGGGACGACTATATAGAGGTGTATTTAAGTCAATGAGTGGAACTCGTGTCGCTGTCGCCACTTGTCGTATATGTTTCTGAATCTGCGCATGCCAGTCGCGTGTACCACTCTCAAAACGTGGATGACGCTCAAAGATAGGGGTCATAAGACAAATCCAAATCTTTGCTTTAGGATTCGCCTGACGGAAACTATCAATTAGACGGATGTAATCAGCATTAAATTCTTCACTGTACTCAGGCCAGTTTCGTGGGTCGGTATCATTGAGTCCAAGGTGGATAATGACAAGGTCTGCCTTGAAGTTCAAAGCGTCTTGGTACTCTTGTTGGTCGACATAGGGACGATGTCCATGTTGTAGTAGTGTAGTTCCCGAGTGTCCGAAGTTTCTGACTTCATATTTATCTCCTAACATCTTCTGTAGTTGTGCTGGATAACAATTCTTTTCTCTATCGATAATTGTCATTCCCCATGTCACACTATTTCCTACACATGCTACCTTGATTTTGCCGCCAGCAACAGCAGTCAAAACCATAAGGAGCATTCCAAACAACACGATTGTTCTTTTCTTCATAATCATTTATAAATGTAGTAATGGAAGGTTTTGCTTTTACTTAATATTTAACTTATACATAACTTCTTTGCAAAGTTAATTATAATCTATGAATAAAGGAGGCACTATGGATAACAAAAGCATTTTAAAGGATAAATTATTATACAAAAGGATCGGTAGTGTGATGAAAAAGTATAGACGTACAACTATTCATATAGCATTACAAAAGGCTATTAATATACAAGTTGAATAACTTAAATTTCTGAACTTTTAAATAACAAAAACCCTTATGAAACAAGAGGTTTGAGACTTATTTCGTTAAAAATAGATTTTGCATAAACATGTGTCCGCACACATCATTATAATGAAAAAATAATCTACTAAAAGTTTGCATGTAACGCGAAAATAATATATCTTTGTGACTGTTATCCTGAAAACAATCTTTTACCTTTAAAAGACTAATACCTATTGAGTAAAGAAAGCGATCACCTGTGAAGGTCATCGCTTTTTCTTTTTAACCCAAATAGTTCATTAGAGCCTAAACATATTGTGTTTTATTATCGAGCATCTTGTTTGTTTTTGGCGCAGACGTAGCGGGCTACGTCAAGTTGTAAAGACAATTTCTACTGAGCCGTTTTGGTGATTCTTCATGATGCAAAGGTAATAAACACTTATGAAATTATGCGCTTAAGAGTATAGGCTTGCAACTGGGTTTTAGGACTGACCCCTTTTTCTACTGAGCCGATTTTAGGGCTGACCCGTTATAATGAGTAATAAAAAAAGAGCGGCCTCTTGCGAGAACCGCCCTGATGAAAGGAGGAGTGGTACCACCAGGAATCGAACCGGGGACACAAGGATTTTCAGTCCTTTGCTCTACCAACTGAGCTATGGCACCATCATTATTTGCAATCTATTTTTGTAGCGTTTGTGTTGCTTTTCTCAATTGCGATGCAAAGGTAGTACTTTTATTTTATTCCTCCAAGTTTTTCAAAAAAAAAATGTTTCTGTTTACATCCTTTAACAAGTTGGCTATTTCTCATTTTTAGGCCAACCTTGTGCCTTCAACTCAAACTCGTTACCATCACGAGCAATAAGGAATGCACCCAAGCTTTCCTTTGTTATATAACCTATCTGTCTGATATTCTCCATCTTATCAATCTTCTCATGATCGCCGATAGGTACTGTAAAAAGAAGTTCATAGTCTTCTCCACCATTCAAAGCAGCTGTTGTAAGGTTCATGTTGAACTCTTCGCAGGTTGCTGCAGTTTGATAATCGATAGGAATATTCTTTTCATAAATTCTACAACCGCAGTGACTTTTCTCACAAATATGTTTTAATTCGCTTGCCAATCCATCTGATATATCGATCATAGAAGTTGGGTGTATACCTGCTGTACGCAGTTGATTGAGTACATCACCACGTGCTTCAGGTTTCAACTGGCGGTCAATAAGATATTCTTTACCCGCAAAATCAGGCTGAAAATTCTCAATGGCTGCACGTTCTTTACGTAATGCTTCAAGTCGTTTCTCGTCTTTATTGCTTTGCGCTTCCTTTACCTTATTATTATACTCTTGCACTTGTTGGTAATAAACAGTCTTTTCACGTTCGAGAATCTGCAAGCCCATATAGGCAGAACCAAGGTCACCAGTAACGCAGATAAGATCAGTCTCATTTGCTCCACTACGATAGACGATATCATCTTTTGCAGCTTCACCAATACAAGTGAGGTTAATAGCAAGTCCCGTATATGAAGAAGTCGTGTCACCTCCAACAATGTCTACATTCCATTTAGCACAAGCTTTGTTCAATCCAGCATAGAACTGATCAAGGTCTTCTACTTTAAAACGTTTTCCAAGCCCTAATGAAACGATGAGTTGCCGTGGCTGTCCATTCATAGCGAATATGTTACTCATAGCTATCATAGCCACCTTGTAGGCAAGATGTTCCATGTCTATGTAAGTTAAATCGAACTGTACACCCTCCATGAACATCTGTGAAGAGACAAGTGTTTCTTTATCTGAATAGTGTAAAACAGCAGCATCATCACCCACGCCCATAATGGTAGAGTTGTTGATTGGTTGTATATCTTTTGTGAGACGGTTGATTAGTCCGAATTCACCAAGGTCTTTTATTTCCATTTACTTTATTAATAGCTTATTGATATAATGTCTAAGACGTCCTTTATCTATGAATTATAGAATAAAGAACGCCTTAGTTTCTTTTTATATTTATATGCCTTATGAGCGTTTAATCATCTCACGCATAATCTCTGTCATACGTGGCTGTGCAGCGTTTGCAGCTTCCTGAACCTCTTCGTGGCTAACCTTTACAGGAACATCAAAGCCACCAAGGTCAGTGATTACACTGATGCCGAACACCTTAATACCACTATGGCGAGCAACGATAACCTCTGGTACGGTACTCATGCCAACAGCATCACCTCCCATCTTGTGGTACATACGGTATTCTGCAGGTGTTTCAAAGGTTGGTCCTTGTACGCCCATGTAAACTCCATGCTGAACTTCGATGTTCTTCTCCTTAGCAATAGAGTCTGCTAAATCAACCAATTTATGGTCGTATGCCTCATGCATATCTGGAAAACGAGGACCTGTAGGGAAGTTACGACCACGTAGCGGATGTTCTGGGAACATATTAATATGATCTGTAATAATCATGAGGTCACCAATCTTGAATGATGGATTCATACCGCCAGAAGCGTTTGAAACAAACAATGTTTCAATGCCTAACTCGTGCATTACACGAATTGGGAAGGTAACATCCTTCATGTTATATCCTTCATAGAAGTGGAAGCGACCTTTCATAGCCATGATATCCTTACCACCAAGTCGTCCAAAGATAAGGCTACCAGCGTGACCTTCTACTGTTGAAACTGGAAAATTTGGTATATCTTGATAAGAAAATGAGTAGCTATCGGTTATCTCTGAAGCTAATTGTCCGAGGCCTGTGCCCAGAATGATGGCTGTCTTTG
>ENA-OWNK01001132-OWNK01001132.1-metagenome-genome-assembly--contig:-NODE-1132-length-11890-cov-7.026109_pt1 | contig 11890 bp, 10 predicted proteins | sample MGYA00245343_ERZ651121 | MGnify/ENA primary metagenome ERZ651121 (study PRJEB26857, sample SAMEA4031775) | metagenome | biome: human; feature: oral; material: saliva | place: Philippines | collected 2014... | reverse complement strand
AGATAAATATCTCGCCAACAACATTAGCGAATTAAATCGTCTTGGCGTGCCTTACGGGATTTACCTTTACACTTACGCTTCAACAGAGGCAGATGGCGTTAAAGATGCCGAACAAACTCTTAAGTTAATCAAGAAATACAATATTAAACCAACTTACCCTATTTACTTCGATTTAGAAGATTGGCGTTATTCCAACGGTGCCAAATCTGCACCAACGGATACTACTACTTGGGTGAAAATCTGGAAAGCGTACCGTGACACCATGGCCAAAGCTGGCTATACAAACGTGCGTATTTACAGTTATCAATATCTCCTACAAAATCGTTTAAACGATCCTGAAATCTTAAAATACGTGGACTGGGTTGCGGCCTATACTCCACAACTCACTTACCAACTTCCATACAGTCAACCAAGCTGGGGCTGGCAATATACTGATAAGGAATTTGTCACAGGTCTTGGAAATGTAGATATGAGCGTGTGGTTCGGACGTTAATTGTACTTCTTATAGTATCCTTAAAAAGTCTCATTCATCGAATGAGGCTTTTTGCACATAAAAGACCTTGAAAAGCTCAAACGGTAAGAGAGTCATCTGAATAATATTTTTACGTTTTACATTTTGAAACATCAGTGAAATTAAAAGGTACCCTCAAAATTTTCAAAGAGCTGTTTCATTATGCCCACCATTCAAATGAGACTTCGCTCAAAATTTCACTTTATAATGATTCCATTTAATGTTAGAATAAAGGTAACCAACTTTAGGAGGCACGTTTATGTTTAATAAAATTAAGAAGATGATGTTAGGATTGTTGGCCTTTTCTTGCCTACTGCTTATCGCAGGCTGTCAGTCATCTACACAACAAGGACCTAAAGCTCCACAAGATTTAACTAAAGACCAACAAGGAACGTGGTTATGGACCGAACAACAATCGGCATTGCAAAAGGTATTTCTTGCAACGAATCTCGAGCCCCGCGCTGCAGCATATATGTTGGATGACTTAGATATTGTAAAAATGACGATGACAATTAAAGACAAAACGGTTGAATTGAAGTATCGTTTTGATTATCTGCGCATTTACGAAGATCAATATAAAGGCCTAGGTCTGAAGACTCCTGATTTCAAAACATACGTACAACAGAAAACAGAAGACTTTAAAGCCTATGTAGCGACGCTTCAACATACAAAGATTACATTGGATGAAGCAAACTACGCTTACGACTATACGCTGACTGGAACCATTAACCCAGAAAATCACACCATCACTTTCCCAGAAACTCCAACATTCCTAAGCAAAATTATCTTAGGACCTAATACAAACCCACTAGAGGCCATCACATATCAGTATTCTGTGGACGGAAAACAAATGACGCTTTCTGCTGAAGGCAAAAACGATAAAGGGTTGAAGCTTGTAATGCGTCTTCGCTTTAACTACACGGAAGAGTCTAAATAGAAGGAGTGAGGAATGATGAAAACGATGAAAAAAATTTCGCTATGGACAATGTCGCTTCTGACTCTTCTATTTGTTGCAGGATGCGCTGAACAACAGCAACAACAAACAACTGCTGAAACCACAACTGAGGCTCCTGCACCAGTCGCTCTTGAAGGTGAATGGCAAGCGATCGACTTTAGAGATACATTAGAACGTACATTTTTATATACTTACAAGGACGCGTATACCCGATTGAAAACAACAGAGGCTTTCGAAGATGTCTCTCCTACTTTAACCATCGAGGGAACAAAGGTGACTCTTACGTACACGGCCGATATGAATAAATACTTCGAGTTCTTTGCTGAAACGCATAAAGATATCGCTAAGGACAAGGCAGAAGCTGCTAGAGTTCTTGCTGCAAATGCCCAAAAAAATATTAAAAAATCGGAAGACTTATCTGGTACTTATAACGACGAAACCTATATCTATAAAGGAAAACAAGAAGGTGGCGTTTTAGACACAAACGCAAAAACGATTGTCTTCCCGGATGTTCCAAATCTATTTGGTATTCTTCCACTTTATATTTCTTCAACAGAAGTCCCAATTACGTATCACTATGAGGTCAATGGCGATATTCTTACGATGTACGCTGAAAAGGTCTATAAAGAAAATGGAATTCATTTGGTTTACCCAATGAGATTTAAGAAAGTGCAAAAATAATTCACTGCCCCTTTGAGATTTTCTCAAGGGGTTTTTGTGTGAAAAAAATATAGAGCTTGTGCACTATTAAAATACTCTAGAACCTTCGGTTCGGTATAGTCATGATAACTGCTACACCGGGTTGAGCCTATTGTCTCAACCCTAGCAAGCATGCAATTTTCATATTGTTAACTTAGACAATGTAGACGCAGTAGACAAATGGATTGACCTTCACTATCAAGTAGTTTGGTCAATCCTATTTGTCCTTGCGGGGGTAAGACTACGAAGAAACAGAAAACCATTGTTTCTTCTGTCTTACTCCCATTTCACATTGCTTGTTTGTCGCGGTTATCACGACTATACCCCGAAGCTCCTTCGTATTTTAATAGAAACATAAATGCTATTTTGTACTTAAAAAGCCTTAAGAATCTCAAACGGTAAGTGAACCGGCCAAATAAATCTTTTCCTCCTTTCGTTATGCCCCCCGTTCAAATGACACTCGCTCAAAGTTTAACTTTATAATCATTCCAGTTAATGATAAAATGGAAGTAACAACTTTTAGGAGGTAACTCTATGTTTTGCAAGACAAAGAAGATGCTTTTCGGATTCTTGGCATGCGCTACTCTACTCTTCGTTGCAGGTTGCCAAAACCAACCGTCAGAGTCTAAAGCACAAAATACACCCCAACAGGAATCATGGGAATGGACTGAACAACCATTAACGATTCAGAAGATTCTCTTGGCAATGAATTTGAATACTCTTGTTTCCGCATATGCGGTAGAAGATTTCAACGACGTAAAAATGACGCTCGATATTCATGAAAATACGGTCGAATTGAAATATCATCTGAGCGCAAAAAAAATTTATGAGGATCAATACAAGGGCCTCCAACTGAAATCTCCTGATATGGATACGTATGTAAAAAATAATTTTGATGCGTTCAAAGAGGCTGCAAAGAAATATCAGCACGCAAAAGTGACCACAGATGACGCGAACTTATCCTACGACTACTCTTTAACAGGTGAAATTGACAAGGAAAAACATACGATTACCTTCCCTGAAACACCGACGTTCTTAAAGGCACTAGTCATGGGAATTGGCATTGATCCATTAAAACCAATTACTTATAACTACACAGTGGACGGCAATCAAATGACGCTCTTTATTGAAGGCAATCTTCAAGAAGGCTATCCTCGAGAAATGCGTATTCGTTTCAATCGATTAGGCGGACAATAAGAAAGGAGTGGCAAACATGAAAAAATTTACTTTATGTATGGTTTCCCTCTTCTCTCTAGTGTTCATTGCAGGATGCGGAAACGAACAACAACAAGTACAACAAACACAAAGTCAAACTCTAACGACAGAAGCTCCAAAACCTGCTTCTGTTGATTTGGAAGGAACATGGCAAGCCGTCGAATTTAGAGATACTCTTGAAAAGGTATTTCTACTCAAATACGACGATGCGGCCAGTCGCTTGAAGGCAACAGAGGCCCTTAAAGATGTGGTTCCAGTGCTCAAGATTCAAGGAAATAAAGTTACATTCGAATACACCGCAAACATGTCAAAATTCTTGGATGCGTATGGTGATGTTATTGGCAAAAAACTATTTAGCTACAAAGAAAATGCGATTAACTATATTGTTGTTCAAGCAAAAACGACTTATCGGAATCTCAAATACCATACGGTTGATTGGAATGAACAAACATCGACGATTACATCTGTTTTAAAAGATGGTGTTATAGATACGAAAACTCAAACAATCACCTTCCCGGAAGTCCCAAATATTTTTCTAGTCTTTCCACTGTATCTCACCGACCAACAAGAAAAACCATTGAAGTATCAATATGAGATTGTTGGTGACACGATGACGATAAAAGCAGAGCGTACACTGAAGGAGCAAAACTTACACGTGGTGTACCAAATGAAATTCAAGAAAGTTCAAAACTAATGCACTACCCCTTTGAGATTTTCTCAAGGGGGTTTTGTGTGCAAAAAAATAGAAAGCTTACACTCTATTAAAATACTTCGGAACCTTTGGGTCTGTATAGTTATGATAACTGCTACACCGGCTTGAGCCTTAAGTCTCAACCCTAGCAAGCTTGCAATTATCATATGATTAACTTAGACAATGTAGACGCAGTAGACAAATGGATTGACCTTCACTATCAAGTAGTTTGGTCAATCCTATTTGTCCTTGCGGGGGTAAGACTACGAAGAAACAGAATAGCACTGTTTCTTCTGTCTTACTCCCAATTCACATTGCTTGTTTGTCGCGGTTATCATGACTATACCCCGAAGCTCCTTCGTATTTTAATAGAAGCTAAAAGTTATTTTACACAGAAAAGTCCTTGAGCATCTCAAAACTTTAGTGAACCTGCCAAATAAAACTTTTCCTCTTCTCATTTTGAATAATCAGTGAAATTACGGGGCAACATTGTAAAATTCGTGAAAACCGTTGCAAACAAAAATTGTAATCGTTATAATTTAAATATATTAGAATCACTCTATTAAGGAGGTCTAACAATGATTAGACATTATAAGAAATTATTTTTAGCATTTGTTGCTCTATGCTCAGTCTTCGTACTGGCTTCTTGTTCAACAGAACAAAGCAACTCTCAAGGTGCCGCTCAAACAGAAGCGCCAAAAGTAGAAACGATTGATGGTGAATGGGAATTAGTTGATGTAGTCGATGCTTTATCATATTCCATCGGAGCATATACTCTCTATGGATTAAACTTTGGACGATTGCTTGAATCTGTTAAAGACTTCAAAATGGACATGAAGATTGAAAACAATACGGCAACTATTAAATACGACTATAATATTGATAACTTTATTAAAGCTTTCTCCACTTTCTCAACAGACGCCAAAGGAAAGACTGAAGAAGACTTCAAAAAACTCCAATATGACTCTCATGAAAACATTGCAGCTGACTTTAAGAAATACAAAGTCAGCATGAATAAAGAAACAGGTGTGTTTAGCTACGAAGCAACGGGTTCTATTGATCAAGATGCCAAAACTATGACCTTTGATGAAGGAATTTCAATAGGAAACTCATTCTTCTTCTCATTTGGTGAAAACCGCATTTCGCCAAACACATATCATTACGAACTAAAAGATGACATGCTTTACGTAACCATTGACGGAAAAGCGAAGAAAAATAATCTTCCAGTTCACTATGAACTACACTTCAAACGTAAAGGTAGCACTACTCAAAAAGAACCAGTTCCAATTGAAGGAAAATGGCAAGCTATCGACTTCAGACCAGCTCTCCAACGTAGCTTAGCCTATAAAGATTTCAAAAATGATGATTCGGCTATCAAACTGATCTATCCTGAAGCATGGAAAGATTTAAAACCAACGTTGAACATTACTGGTACATCTGTTGAATTCGACTATACTGTATCTCTAGCGGATGGTTTTGGAATGTTCTACGATTACTTAAAACAAAAAGACGGATCTAAAGTAACTCAAACAAAAGAAGAATATATTAAAAATCAATTTATTAAATTATCAACCACTCTACAATCTGGTGCTAAAGACTTCCCAAATACAACTTATGAATTTGATAAAGATAATGCCACAATTCATTCTGTATTGAAGAATGGTAAATTAGATACAGCAAACCAAACAATTGTCTTCCCAGAAGCGATCAATATTGTGCAGCTTGCAATCATGTCTATTGGACCTGTCGAAAAAGAAACGACGTATAAATACTCGATTGATGGAGATATTTTAACGTTGACAATTGAGCAACGCGATGGAAAGAATAATTTAAATACGATTATGTCTGCAAAATTCAAAAAAGTAGCGGAATAACTTATCAAGACAGCTCTAAAAAAAAGAATGTACTATAAGTACATTCTTTTTTTATGTTCCATTATTTATCTTCTAAATTGGAGGCAGATTATTAAAGTGTGTTTATCCAAAGTATCTTAAAAGCTAGTCTAGTAAACAAAGCGCTGATTGGTTTCCTCTTCTCCTGTTGAATAATGGTGAAATGACAGAAGAAAATGGTAATTTTTATGAAATCCCTTGTAAAAAGAAAATATCAGAAGTATAATATAAGCATAATACAATAATCTGTTTGAAGGAGGTCTAACAATGATTAGACAAACTAAGAAACTGTTTCTTGTTCTGCTCTCTCTTGGCGCAGTTTTCGTGATTGCTGGATGTGGACAGAACCAAGCTTCAGACCAAAATGCCAATAACGCGCAACAAGCGCAAGCACAACAAGAACAAAAAGATCCAAATAATATTGCTGGTGAATGGGAATCCGTATTTGAGCTCGAATCGATTCAAACAGCTTTTTCCCCATTTGATATGAACTCTTATACTTTTAAAAAATTCATTGAAGCCTTTAAAGACTTCAAGATGAAATTCTCCGTTGATGGTACAAACGCAAAGCTAAGCTATCAATTTGACTCGAAGAAATTTGCCAAAGCTTACTACGAGATTTCTAAGGATAAGAAAAAAATGACAGAAGACGCATTTGTTAGCCGTTATATTAACGGACAAACAGAGTTCGTGCAAAACTTCAAGAAATATAAAGCATCAATGGATACATCGACTGGAACTTATAGCTACGAGGCTACAGGAACTATTGATGAAAAAGCGAAGACTGTCACATTTGACGAAGGGCTCATCATTCTTGACTCCTTCCCTCTAACGACAGCAGGTAAAGATCATAGATTCGATCCAGCAACGTACAACTATGAAGTAAAAGACGGCATCTTGACCATCTACGCCGATATGAAGACGAAGGACAATCTTCCTGTTCATTTTGAACTGACTTTCAAACGCGTACCAAGTACAGAAAAGAAATAAAAAGGAGATGCGACCATGTTTAAACAATACTTAAAACCATTATTCATTGCTGGCTGCTCTCTTTTAATGCTTGCCGGCTGCGGAAATCAAACTGCTACAACGACAACTACAACAACTGCTCCTTCCAATCCACTGGAAGGAAAATGGGAACAAATCGACTTCAGAAGTACTCTCGAACGTAGCTTAGGATATGAGGAGTTTTCGAATCGACTTCCACGCCGACTCATCTACTCTGATGCCTTCAAGGACGTGACACCGACACTAACAATTACAGGGGATTCTGCCGTATACGATCTGACAGCAACGACCAATGTGGCTGTCGGCAACTTCTATGACTACGCGAAGGCTCAAAAGTTAACAAGTGTCCAAGGAACCAAAGAACAATATATTAAAAATCAGTATGACGATTTGAAAAAAAACCTGGAAATTTATAACAAAAATAAACTCCCCCTCAGCTTTGAGTACAATGATGAAAAATATGAAATCCATCAAACCTTAAAAGAAATCACCATTAACGAAAGTGCCGGTACGTTTGAATTCAAGAACGCACCAATGTTCATTGATTTAGTAACATTCTCGAGTAAGAAATTCGTATATCCAGTGACCTATAAATATACCCTTGAAGATGGAATATTAACACTGTCACTCGAACAAAAACAAGACCTTGACAATGGAGATGCGGTTACTCTCTACTACACAATGCATTTCAAAAAAGTAGCGGAATAATCTATTCCATAGAACTGTCAAATCTTATATGAAAAACAACACCTCCACGTCTCTACTAGAGAGAGTTCGTGGAGGTGTTTTTCTTAGCGAGTATGATTTCAATTTTATTCTATTCATTTATTTGTTATAATTTCTTTATAAAAAGTTCAAAGTTTGTGTGTGGAGGAATCTTATGGGAAACAAAAAATTACTGTCTACTCTTCTTTTATCGAGTTTTTTCATGGTGGCTTGTCAATCACAAAAAGCCCCTGAAGAAACGACGACTGTAGAGACGACAACAGAAACAACGACAACAACCGTTTCGACGACAGTAGAAGCGAAACCTGATTATTCACTGTATGACGGGATCATTTCTAAATATGCGACTGTTACGAAAAACAGTAAAGGTGATGCGGATCAATCGATTAATACGATTGCCTATCTTTTACGAAATAACGAAATTTATACAGGTATCGACTATGCCCTTTACGACTTAGACAAAAACGGCACCGATGAACTCATTATTTCGTTTATACTTCAAAACGGGAATCATATTCCACTGGATATCTATACTCTTAAAGATGGTAATGTCATTCGCTTAACTTCTCCAGAGGTTAACCTGGCATCCATTGGGGAACGCGTTCTATTAGACACACTCGTAGACGGCTCTCTTTTAATGTCTACTTCTTCGAGTGCTGGACAGAATATTCATATGATTCAATATAAATTTGATTCTACTGGAACGAAATTAGAACAAACCCATGAATGGAAAATTGACCGTTCTAAAGGTGAAAAAGTACCGGAAGGATTACCTGAATCGATTAAGAAAGATGAATTTACTTACAAATCAGTTTATACAAAACCTGTAACGAAGAAAGAAGCCAGTGCGCAAAAAGGAATTAACATTGTCGAAATCCAAAACGGCGACTACTCTAGCCTAGCTGGTACTTGGAGAAACTCAAAAGGTACTACGTTGGTATTTGATAAAAATGGACTAGTGGATGAGTATTCAGAAATCTTTACAGTGAAACCTGAAAAAGACGGCACAGTCTTAAGACTTGGTGTTCGCACCAAATCAGGTATGGGTGGGTTCTTCATTCTTGTAATACCTGCTGGAGCTGAAGCACCTGAGGTCAATAACGGTAATGGAACAAAATCACCGGCCCAATCCGATAATTCTCGCGACCGCTTATATGCTGGTCAAGATTACTCAGGTAAGCCTGAACATTTTCTTTATAAAGTCGATTAAGCAAAAAGGAATGTAGATTAAACTACATCCCTCAGACTGAAGACAAACCCCGTTTGAGATTTGACTCAAGCGGAGTTTGTCTTTATTTTTGTTTAAAATTAGCTGTTAAATAAAAATTATAGAACCTAAAATCCTCTTAAAATTAAACTATTTCATTTAATTTTAAGAGGATTCACAAAGTTTTTGTTTAAAGGTTATTCTCTTGTTGGTTTATATTTAAGGCTTTCTCCATGTTGGTTGACAAAATCACTCATCTCTGAGTCAGGAATTTGTCGAAGGTAGAGATTGGCACGAATCGTGTCATCCTCTTCACGACAAGTAGAAAGAACAAGATATTTATCCTTAGCTGATACCTTAACATTTGGTTTTTTAACCTCTGCAGTATCATAAATAATATTTAGCTGTTTCTCAAAATCCGCATCATCATCAAAAGAAGTACGGTAAAAAGCTGTTTCTTCTGGAACAATAATCATGGCAACAGCTTCATAATAATACTTTCTCTCTGGAGTTTCAATGACAACATAAGGGTGTGCATCAAAATATTCTTGGCGACTGAAATAGTTCACATCTTTAAACATACGATGATCAGGCACTTTACTACCACGGGCATGACCAAATAACCAAGTCAAGCGGTCGCTAAAGTCCTTCTTGTTATCAGCGTCCATAAAGACTGTCCCCATTAAAGGCTCGTTAACTCCATCAAAGCGCTTATCTAAATAAGTCGCATTATCCGTTGTTTGAACGACTGGTTCATCTAACTGTGTACCCGGAATATATACATACCCCACAGTTTCAGAGTTTGTTGCAAGTAAACCTTTAAATTTATTAGAGAGATATTCCTTTTCTTCCTTACTAGCAGTATAAGTTTGCTTTGGCGCTTCCTGGGTAACGGTAGTCTCAGTCGGCTTATTCTCACTTGATGCTGAGAAGCTGTTATTATATATAAACAAGCCTCCCAAAGCAACGATAACTACTGCAGCGATAGAAGCAATTATTTTAGTAATTGGTGTTTTCTTTGTTCTAGAGTGTCCACTCATTTTTCTACCTCGTTATTTACTAAAAAAATCACTGAAACAAAGTTTCAGTGATAGTATACTTCACCAAATAAATAAATTATTTAGCAGCGTGTGTTTTAGGAAGGGCTTTTTGACCTGCTTTTGCAGAAGCTCCAGCTTTTTTAGCTGCTTCATCAGCTTTTTTAGCTTGGTCTACAGCACCTGGTTTACCATCTTCTGGTTTAGTTGCTGCTTGATCAGCTGCTTGATCAGCTGCTGCTTGAGTAGCTGCTGGCTTGTTATCCTTGTTATCGCTACCTGGAGTATAGTTAGGGTTCAAGTAACTATCAGTTTTTTCAATCACAAGGTAAGCATTAGTGAACATGTCGCCACCTACAACGATTGCACCTTCTTGATTAGCGTTTTGGAAGTATCCAGCAGGTGCTGCTGCTACACGGTAACGAACAGTTGTTCCTACAGGTGCTGCGATAGAAGCATCACCATTTGCATCTGTAACTGCTTGAGAAGCAACTCCATTTACAAGGAAGTCTACTGTGACACCAGCTACTGGTGCACCCAAACGGTCTGATACGTTAACACGAGCATGTGTTCCGTTTGGTACAACACGTTTTGGAGTTCCATCAGGATTAAGATTGTGTCCTGGTTCATATGGGTTTTGCACTGGTTTAGCTGGGTTGTATTGTTTATCTTTTGGTACTACACCGTTTTCTACACCGTTGTCAGCTGAAACCACTTGGAAAGCACTAAATACTGTAAGTGCTACTACTGATGATAATAAAACTTTTTTCATGTTTTATCTCCTCTTTAAGTTTAATTTTAATTATAAGGACAACCCTTATTACATCAAATTATATCATATAAATCTAAGTTGTCAAGCTTTTTTTAAAATAAATTTATTTTTTCTGGTAAAAAATAAGTAAAATTCATTCTATTTTAAAAAATCAAATAATATTCTTGAAACAATTGATACAAAAATATTTAAACTCCGAACAATACAGACTTCTGTGTTCGATAGGGTTCTGAATTTATAAGCGTTTTTTTATTTCCTCAACTGTAAATTTAAATAGTCTTCTCAATACTAAACAATGGAGAAAGAGGACGTTTTTCGTGGATACGGATGATTGCATCGCCTAAAAGATGAGCGATAGAGATTTGCTCAATCTTATCAATCAAACGTTCCTCTGGTAGGTAGATAGTATCCAAAACAACCAATTTTTTAATAGCTGATTTCTGGATGTTGTCCATAGCTGGCCCTGAAAGAACTGGGTGCGTACAGCTTGCGTAAACTTCAACAGCTCCTGCCTCAGCAAGGGCATCTGCTGCGTGACAAATAGTTCCAGCTGTATCAATCATATCGTCAATCAAGATACAAGTTTTACCTTCAACCTTACCAATGATATTCATCACTTCGCTAGTGTTCATTTTGTCTACGCTACGGCGTTTATCGATAATGGCAATTGGAGTTTTCAAGAATTCTGCTAATTTACGAGCACGAGTGACACCACCATGGTCTGGACTGACAACAACATAGTCAGAACCAACCATACCACGACGCTCAAAGTAATCCGCAATCAAAGGAGCACCCATCAAGTGATCAACAGGAATATCAAAGAATCCTTGAATCTGCGCAGCGTGCAAATCAATCGTCAACAAACGATCAACTCCAGCTACTTCAAGCATATTTGCAACGAGTTTTGCAGTGATTGGTTCACGCGCTCTAGCCTTTCTATCCTGACGCGCATAGCCATAGTAAGGCATAACAACGTTGACAGATTCTGCACTGGCACGTTTCAAAGCATCAACCATAATCAAAATCTCTAGTAGATTGTCATTTACAGGTGAGCTAGTTGATTGTAAGATAAAGACATGTTTCCCACGGATAGATTCTTCGATGTTAACTTGAATTTCTCCATCTGAAAATTGACGAACAGTCGATTTTCCCAACTCTATCCCAATCTCTTGCGCCA
>ENA-OWNK01001130-OWNK01001130.1-metagenome-genome-assembly--contig:-NODE-1130-length-11897-cov-6.750296_pt1 | contig 11897 bp, 7 predicted proteins | sample MGYA00245343_ERZ651121 | MGnify/ENA primary metagenome ERZ651121 (study PRJEB26857, sample SAMEA4031775) | metagenome | biome: human; feature: oral; material: saliva | place: Philippines | collected 2014... | reverse complement strand
ACCGCCAAGTACCAATCCGCAAAAGAATAGTAGATAGATTACATCATCATAAATTTTTCGCTTCATCTTCTCATCGTCCTTTCTCTAAACTTGTTAGCGAACCAATCATTGCAAACGGTTTTTCTTTTTATCAAGAACCTATCATACATTCACTTATATTATATTCCATTCCTCAACAAAAATCTCAGATTTATGATATCATTTCTTATCTTTTTGATAAATAATATCATACCATAATTGATGGAGCATTCCAATCTCATTATCCGAATTGTCCATTCCTTCCAATTGATGAAATTTCAATATTATTTGGTCAATCTTTTATTATTTGCCAAATAAATAAGCCCTTTGTTGCAAGTTATCAGGATGTCTGTTCAGAAAATACCCTTTGATTCTTCGTTCAAAGGTAAAACACAAAAATATTTTTTACAATATTGTAACATACTGCTTATTTTAATTGACTGAATTGTCTTTCAATGGTATACTGTTGAAATTATATTCATTTTGAAAATATAATAGTTTGTATTGTTTTATTTCTAACAGAATGTCCTATTCCTTATGATGGCGAAAACGGAAATCAAACAATAACATCTCAAATTTTTAGAAAGGAGCGTTTATTATGATCTGTTTTAACGCAAAAAATTCACGTATGTTCATGGTATTGTTTTCACTGTTTATTTTATTCCCTTCGATGGTTTTTGCGGAAGATAAACTTTTCGAGAGGATCATGGATTTTGTCTACCAACACTAAATACTCGTTATGGCTGAAGTAGAAATGAAGTGGTACGTACTGCGTGCCGTAAGTGGAAAAGAAGCCAAGGTTAAGGAGTATATTGACGCCGAAATCAAAAACGGTCGTCTTGGAGGTTTTGTTTCTCAAGTTTTCATCCCGACAGAGAAGGTAATCACAACTCAGGGCAACAAGCGTGTCGTGAAGGAGAGGCTTTCTATGCCGGGTTATATCCTTGTAGAGGCGAAACTGGTGGGCGAAATAGCTCATGAATTGCGCAGTACTCCCAACTGCCTTGGTTTTCTCGGAGGAATGGAAAATCCCGTTCCCCTTCGCGATAGCGAAGTGAATCGTATCTTGGCCCAATCCGAAGACCCCGAAGAGGGTGTTGAGGTAGTGGTTCCATTCGTCTTAGGCGATGGAGTGAAGGTCATGAACGGCCCGTTCAAGGGTTTCTCCGGTCAAGTCGATCATATCGACGAGGAGAAGCAGCAGGTGTCCGTCAGTGTGAAGGTCTTCGGACGCTCGCAGCCCATCACACTTGGTTTTATGGACGTAGAGAAGGAATAAAAAGGAATGCAGGTTACGCTACATTCTGATTTATGACGACTCACAACTCTCAACAAAACAAGAATAACTACAATGGCAAAAGAAATTGCTGGACAACTTAAGCTCCAAATCAAAGGTGGTGCTGCAAATCCTAGCCCTCCCGTAGGTCCCGCCCTCGGTTCTAAGGGTATCAACATCATGGATTTCTGCAAGCAGTTCAACGCCCGCACGCAGGAGAAGGCCGGTAAGGTGCTGCCCGTTGTGATCACGTATTACAACGACAAGTCTTTCACCTTCATCGTTAAGACTCCTCCCGTTGCAGTTCAGCTGCTGGAAGCTGCCAAGATCAAGAGCGGTTCGGCCCAGCCTAACCGTAACAAGGTGGCAGAACTCACTTGGGATCAAGTGAAGACCATCGCAGAAGATAAAATGCCCGACCTCAACTGCTTCACGGTAGAGAGCGCAATGCGCCTCGTTGCCGGAACGGCTCGCAGTATGGGTATCACCATTAAGGGAGACTTCCCTGCTTAATAGTAACACTTTCAATTTTTGAACAATGAGTAAACTTACGAAGAATCAAAAGTTGGTAGCCGGAAAGATTGAAGCAGGTAAGGCTTATTCTCTTGCAGAAGCTTGCGCGCTGGTGAAAGAAGTCACCACGACCAAGTTCGACGCTTCTTTCGACATCGACGTACGTCTCGGTGTTGACCCCCGTAAGGCCAACCAGATGGTACGCGGCGTTGTAGCCCTTCCCCACGGAACCGGTAAGGTGGTGCGTGTGCTCTGCCTCTGCACCCCCGATCAGGAAGCTGCCGCTAAGGAAGCCGGAGCCGACTATGTAGGTCTCGACGAATATATCGACAAAATCAAGGGCGGTTGGACCGACATCGATGTGATCATCACGATGCCTGCCATCATGGGTAAGATCGGTGCGCTCGGACGCGTACTCGGCCCCCGTGGTCTCATGCCTAACCCCAAGAGCGGTACGGTGACGATGGACGTTGCCAAGGCCATTCGCGAAGTGAAATCGGGTAAGATCGACTTCAAGGTCGACAAAGCCGGTATCGTACACGCCTCCATCGGTAAGGTGTCTTTCGACGCTGAAAAGATGGCCGGCAATGCCCGCGAGTTCCTCAGCGCAATCATCAAGCTGAAGCCTGCTGCTGCCAAGGGTACCTATATCAAGAGTATTTATCTTTCTTCCACAATGAGCAAGGGTGTCAAAGTTGATCCCAAAGCCATCGAAGAAGCTGCAAAATAACAGATTATCATCATGAGAAAGGAAGATAAAGCCCTCATCATCGAACGACTCGGTGAACAACTGAAAGAATACGCACACTTCTACCTCGTAGATGTGACCGGTCTGAATGCAGGCAAGACGAGCGACCTTCGTCGTCAGTGCTTCAAGAGCGGTATCAAGATGGTAGTGGTGAAGAACACGCTCCTCGAGAAGGCTTTCGAAGCTGCTGAGAACGATTTCAGCGCTTTCGGTGATGTGCTGAAAGGCACGACGGCCGTTCTCTTCTGCGATGTGGCTAACGCTCCCGCGAAGCTGATCAAGGAAGCCGGTAAGGAAACGGGTATCCCCGCTCTGAAGGCTGCCTATGCAGAAGAAGGCGTGTATGTGGGTGCTGAGCACCTCGAGACACTTTGCGCAATCAAGAGCAAGGCAGAAGTTCTCGCAGACGTTGTGGCATTGCTGCAAAGCCCCGCGAAGAATGTTATCTCTGCACTCTCCGGCGCAGGTCAAACCATTCACGGCGTACTCAAAACGCTCGGCGAACGTCCCGAGTAATCCTTGCTTGTCGCTCAGCGCGACAGACAACCTACCAAGCCCTTCGGGGCAACCCCTCCAAGCATTCAATAAACAAATAAATAACTACTACAATGGCAGACATCAAAGCAATTGCAGAAGAACTGGTAAATCTTACTGTAAAAGAAGTAAACGAACTCGCAACCATCCTCAAGGAAGAATACGGCATCGAACCCGCAGCTGCAGCTGTGGCAGTAGCCGGTCCCGCAGCCGGCGGTGCAGCCGCTGCTGAAGAGAAGACTTCCTTCGACGTTGTCCTCAAGAGCGCAGGCGCAGCAAAGCTTCAGGTCGTTAAGGCTGTGAAGGAAGCTTGCGGTCTCGGCCTCAAGGAAGCCAAGGAAATCGTTGACGGCGCTCCCGCAAAGGTGAAGGAAGGCGTAGGCAAGGAAGAAGCTGAAGCCCTCAAGAAGGCCCTCGAAGAAGCCGGTGCTGAAGTAGAGCTCGCTTAATTCGACTCCCATTCTCCCCACTTCGGTGGGGTACGGTTAAGAATCCTCTGGTAGAGGGTTCTTAACCTTTTTGCGTCTATGTGCGAAGAAACGCCGCTCGGCGCTTCTTCGCGCGGCCGCGCAGAAGAACGGTTCGGCGCGATTGGGTTCGCTCCGAGTCACTCTCTATAAAATCAATTCGTATAAACGATTTTCGAATGTCCCAAGTAATTAACAATCGAGTCAATTTCGCTTCGGTACACAACCCGATGCCTTATCCTGACTTCCTTGACGTGCAGTTGAAATCCTTCCGGGAATTTCTCCAACTGGACACTCCCTATGAGTTGCGTAAGAACGATGGTCTTTTCAAAGTCTTTGCGGAGAACTTCCCCATCGCCGACACGCGCAACAACTTCGTGCTCGAATTCCTCGACTACTACATCGAAGCTCCCCGTTACAGCATCGATGAGTGTCTGGAGCGCGGACTGACTTACAGTGTCCCCTTGCGTGCCAAGTTGAAACTCTTCTGCACCGACCCCGATCACGAAGAATTTGAAACGTCGGAGCAGAGCGTATTCTTGGGCATGATTCCTTATATGACCGACAACGGCACGTTTGTGATCAACGGTGCCGAACGTGTGGTCGTTTCTCAGTTGCACCGTTCGCCCGGTGTGTTCTTCGGATCGAGTGTTCACGCCAACGGTTCGCAGCTCTACAGCGCGCGCATCATTCCGTTCAAAGGTAGCTGGATCGAATTCGCCACGGACATCAATAGTGTCATGTACGCTTACATCGATCGTAAGAAGAAGTTGCCCGTCACCACCTTGCTCCGTGCCATCGGTTATGAAAGCGATAAGGATATTCTCCAGCTTTTCGGTCTGGCCGAAGAAGTGAAGGTCAACAAGACCAACCTCAAAAAGGCCATCGGTCGCAAATTGGCCGGTCGCGTCACCAAATCGCGTACGGAAGACTTCGTCGACGAGGCAACAGGTGAAGTGACCTCGATCGAACGCAGCGAGATTCTCTTCGAACGCGAAACTGTTCTCGACGAAGACAACATCCTCGAGATCATCGAGAGCGGCGCTCCCACCATTCTCCTCCACCACGAGGAAAGTGGCAACACCGACTATTCGATCATCTTCAACACGTTCAACAAAGACCGCACGAACTCCGAGCGTGAAGCGGTGATCGAGATCTATCGTCAGTTGCGTAACGCAGAACCCGCCGATGATGCGAGTGCACGCGAAGTCATCAACAACCTCTTCTTCTCCGACAAGCGTTACGACCTCGGTGAAGTGGGTCGTTATCGCATCAACAAGAAACTCGGGCTCGATACCTCGTTCGATGTGCGCGTACTCACGCGCGAAGACATCATCGCGATCATCAAATACCTCATCGAACTGATCAACTCGAAAGCGTCGGTCGATGATATCGACCACCTTTCGAATCGCCGTGTGCGCACGGTCGGTGAACAACTCTCCAACCAGTTCTCGATCGGTTTGGCACGTATGAGCCGCACCATTCGCGAACGCATGAATGTGCGCGACAACGAAGTGTTCACGCCGACCGACCTGATCAACGCGAAGACCATTTCGAGTGTGATCAACTCGTTCTTCGGTACGAATGCACTTTCGCAGTTCATGGACCAGACCAACCCGCTGGCTGAAGTCACGCACAAGCGTCGTCTTTCCGCCCTCGGTCCCGGAGGTCTTTCGCGCGAACGCGCCGGTTTCGAAGTGCGCGACGTGCACTACACCCACTACGGTCGCCTCTGCCCGATCGAAAGCCCTGAAGGACCGAACATTGGTCTGATCTCCTCGCTTTGTGTCTATGCCAAGATCAACGATCTCGGATTCATCGAGACGCCTTATCGTTTGGTACAAAACAGCGGAGAGAAAGACGAAGAAGGTCACGACATCTACAAAGCCAACCTCAACAATGACGAGGTCGTCTACCTCAGCGCCGAAGAAGAAGAAGGCAAAATCATTGGTCAAGGTAATGCTCCGCTTCGTCCCGACGGAACGTTCATTCGCAAGAACGTAAAGAGCCGTCAGGACGCAGATTACCCCGTGGTGGCTCCCTCCGAAGTCGAACTCATGGACGTGGCACCGCAGCAGATCGCCTCGATCGCCGCAGCGCTCATTCCCTTCCTCGAACACGACGATGCCCACCGTGCACTCATGGGATCTAACATGATGCGCCAGGCCGTGCCCCTCATTCATTCCGAGTCTCCGATCGTCGGAACCGGTATTGAGAAGCAGGTCTGCGAAAACAGCCGCACGATGATCACGGCTGAACGCGACGGCGTCATCGACTTTGTCGACGCCACGAAGATCGTGATCACCTACGATCGCACCGCCGATGAAGAATTCTGCGCCTTCGATTCTTCGACCGTCACATACGACATCCCCAAGTTCCGTCGTACGAACCAAAACATGACGATCGACCTGCGTCCCATCTGCGAAAAAGGACAGCGCGTCAAAGCAGGCGACATCCTCACCGAAGGCTATGCCACCGAAGACGGCGAACTCGCACTTGGTCGCAACCTCCTCGTTGCCTACATGCCGTGGAAGGGCTACAACTACGAGGACGCCATCGTGCTCAACGAACGCATGGTGCGCGAAGACATCCTCACCTCGGTACACGTCGACGAATATTCGCTCGAAGTGCGCGAGACCAAGCGCGGCATGGAAGTCCTGACCAACGACATCCCGAACGTGTCGGAAGAAGCCACGAAAGACCTCGACGAAAACGGTATCGTGCGTGTCGGTGCCCGCATCGTGCCCGGCGACATCCTCATTGGTAAGATCACCCCGAAGGGCGAAAGCGATCCCACGCCGGAAGAAAAGCTCTTGCGCGCCATCTTCGGCGACAAAGCCGGTGACGTGAAAGATGCCTCTCTCAAAGCCAACCCCTCGCTCGCCGGTGTGGTCATCAACAAGCGCCTCTTCAGCCGCGTCCACAAAGCATCGCGTGCTGAGAAAGCAGCCGACAAGGTCAAACTCCAAAAGATCGAAGACGATTTCGAGAAGGAAGCCAACAACCTCCTCAACATCGCCGTCGAAAAGCTCGTTGCCCTCACCAAAGGCCACACCTGCCAAGGCGTCAAGGACAACATGGGCGCGGAAGTCATCGCAAAGGGCGCCATCATTTCCGAGTCGCTCCTCAAAACCCTCGACTTCACCTCCGTCGAGCTCGACAACTGGACCGGTGATGCGCGCATCGACCACATGATCCGCGATTTGGTCATCAACTATCTCCACAAATACAACGAGATGGACGCCGTGCGCAGCCGCAAAAAGTACGCCATCAACATCGGCGACGAACTTCCCAGCGGCATCATCCAGATGGCGAAAGTCTACATCGCCAAAAAACGCAAGATCGGTGTCGGCGATAAAATGGCAGGTCGTCACGGTAACAAGGGTATCGTGTCCAAGATCGTACGTCAGGAAGACATGCCCTTCTTGGCCGACGGTACGCCTGTCGACATCGTCCTCAACCCCCTCGGTGTGCCTTCGCGTATGAACATCGGTCAGGTGTTCGAAGCCGTCCTCGGTTACGCCGGTAAGAAGCTCGGCGTCAAGTTCGCCACCCCCATCTTCGACGGTGCCCACCTCGAAGATCTCTGCGAGTGGACCGACAAAGCCGGACTTCCCCGCTACTGCGCCACCCAGCTCTACGACGGTGCCACGGGCGAACGCTTCGACCAAAAAGCCACTGTCGGTGTGACCTACATGCTCAAACTCGGTCACATGGTCGAAGACAAAATGCACGCCCGTTCCATCGGACCCTACTCGCTCATCACGCAACAGCCCCTCGGCGGTAAAGCCCAGTTCGGTGGTCAGCGTTTCGGAGAGATGGAGGTCTGGGCCATCGAAGCCTTCGGTGCAAGCCACGTCCTCCAAGAAATCCTCACCATCAAGTCCGACGATGTCACCGGTCGTTCCAAAGCTTACGAAGCCATTGTCAAAGGCGATCCCATGCCCACCCCCGGCATCCCCGAATCGCTCAATGTCCTCCTTCACGAGCTCCGCGGTCTCGGTCTCAGCATCACCCTCGACTAATCGCGAATCTTTCTCATACACAATATACATAGGTTATGGCTTTCAAATCAGACAGAAAGATAAAAACCAACTTCACGAAGATCACCATCGGACTGGCCTCTCCCGAAGAAATTCAGGCCAACTCCCACGGCGAAGTGTTGAAGCCCGAAACCATCAACTACCGAACCTACAAGCCCGAGCGCGACGGCCTGTTCTGCGAACGCATCTTCGGTCCCACCAAGGACTACGAGTGCCATTGCGGCAAGTACAAGCGCATTCGCTATAAAGGCATCGTCTGCGACCGTTGCGGTGTGGAAGTGACCGAAAAGAAAGTGCGTCGCGAACGCGCCGGACACATCCAGCTCGTCGTACCCGTCGCACACATCTGGTATTTCCGTTCCCTGCCCAACAAGATGGGCTACCTTCTTGGCATCCCCACCAAGAAGCTCGACATGATCATCTACTACGAGCGCTACGTCGTCGTACAACCCGGTGCCCTCTCCGACGAGTTCGCCGTCAACGACCTGCTCACCGAAGACGAATACCTCGACGCCCTCCACAAGCTCCCCACCGAGAACCAGTATCTCGAAGACTCCGATCCCAACAAGTTCATCGCCAAGATGGGCGCCGAGGCCATCCTCGAACTCCTGCGCCGCATCGACCTCGACAGCCTCTCCTACGAACTGCGCGACCGCGCCAACAGCGACGGTTCCGTAGCCCGCAAGAGCGAAGCCCTCAAGCGCCTCCAAGTCGTCGAATCGTTCCGCGCCTCCAAAGATCGCAACAAACCCGAGTGGATGATCATGAAGGTCATCCCCGTCACCCCGCCCGAACTCCGCCCCCTCGTTCCCCTCGACGGCGGACGTTTCGCCACCTCCGACCTCAACGACCTCTATCGTCGCGTCCTCATCCGCAACAACCGTCTCAAGCGTCTCATCGAGATCAAAGCCCCCGACGTCATTCTGCGCAATGAGAAGCGCATGCTCCAGGAAGCCGTCGACAGCCTTTTCGACAACAGCCGCAAGAGCAGCGCCGTCAAGAGCGAAAGCAACCGTCCCCTCAAGTCCCTCTCCGACTCCCTCAAGGGTAAGCAAGGCCGTTTCCGCCAGAACCTCCTCGGTAAGCGCGTCGACTATTCCGGTCGTTCCGTCATCGTCGTCGGTCCCGAACTCAAGATGGGCGAATGCGGTCTCCCCAAACTCATGGCCGCCGAGCTCTACAAGCCCTTCATCATCCGCAAGCTCATCGAGCGCGGCATCGTCAAGACCGTCAAGAGCGCCAAGAAAATTGTCGACCGTCGTGAGCCCATCATCTTCGACATCCTCGAACTCGTGATGAAAGGCCACCCCGTGTTCCTCAACCGTGCCCCGTCGCTCCACCGTCTTTCCATCCAGGCCTTCCAGCCCAAGCTCATCGAGGGCAAAGCCATCCAGCTCCACCCCCTCGCCTGCACCGCCTTCAACGCCGACTTCGACGGCGACCAAATGGCCGTCCACCTTCCCCTCTCCAACGAGGCCATTCTCGAGTCGCAGATGTTGATGCTCCAGAGCCACAACATCCTCAACCCCGCCAACGGCGCCCCCATCACCGTCCCCTCCCAGGATATGGTGCTCGGTCTCTACTACATCACCAAGCTCCGCCCCGGCGCCAAGGGAACCGGCCTCACCTTCTACGGACCCGAGGAAGCCATCATCGCCTACAATGAGAAGCGGGTCGACATGCACGCCCCCGTCAAGGTACTCGTCGACGACCTCAACGAAAACGGACTCCCCATTCGTCACCTCGTCGAAACCTCCGTCGGTCGCGTCATCGTCAACGAAGTCATCCCCGGCGAAGTTGGGTTCATCAACACCATCATCTCCAAGAAGTCCCTCCGCGACATCATCACCCGCGTCATCAAAGCCGTCGGTATGTCGCGCGCCTGCGAATTCCTCGATGGCATCAAGAACCTCGGTTACCTCAAGGCCTACGAAGGCGGACTCTCGTTCAACCTCGACGACATCATCATCCCCGCCGAGAAAGCCGACATCGTCAAGGCCGGTAACGAGCGCGTCGAACAGATCATGGGCGACTACGGTATGGGTTTCATCACCGACAACGAGCGCTACAACCAAGTCATCGACACCTGGACCAAAGTCAACAGCGACATCAAGTCCACCCTCATGAAGCAAATGACCGAAGCCGACCAAGGTTTCAACGCCGTCTTCATGATGCTCGACTCCGGAGCCCGTGGTAGCGCCGACCAGATCGCACAGCTCGCCGGCATGCGTGGTCTGATGGCCAAACCCCAGAAGGCCGGTGCCGACACCCGCTCCACCATCGAGAACCCCATCCTCTCCAACTTTAAGGAAGGCATGTCCGTGCTCGAGTACTTCATCTCCACCCACGGTGCCCGTAAGGGTCTGGCCGACACCGCCTTGAAGACCGCCGACGCCGGATACCTCACCCGCCGTCTCGTCGACGTCTCCCACGACGTCATCATCAACGAAGAAGACTGCGGCACCCTCCGCGGACTCGTCTGCACCGCCCTCAAAAACGGCGACGAGATCGTCAGCTCCCTCTCCGAGCGCATCCTCGGTCGCGTCTCCGTCCACGACATCGCCCACCCCGAAGACGGCCACATCCTCGTCCACTCCGGCGAAGAGATCACCGAGCCCATCGCCGCCGCCATCGAGAACGCCGGCATCGAGGAAGTCGAAATTCGCTCCGTCCTCACCTGCGAATCCAAGCACGGCGTCTGCATGAAGTGCTACGGCCGCAACCTCGCCACCTCCAAGATGGTGCAAAAGGGTGAAGCCGTCGGCGTCATCGCCGCCCAGTCCATCGGTGAACCCGGTACGCAGCTCACCCTCCGTACCTTCCACGCCGGTGGTATCGCCGGTGGTGCAGCCGCCAACGCCACCATCGTCGCCAAAAACGACTGCCGCGTCGAGTTCGACGAACTCCGCACCGTCGACGTCGTCGGCGAAGACGGCACCCCCGGCAAGGTCGTCGTTTCCCGTCTCGCCGAAGTGCGCTTCATCAACGAAAACACCGGCATCGTCCTCTCCACGCAAAACGTCCCCTACGGCTCGCAACTCTTCGTCAGCGAAGGCGAAAGCCTCACCAAGGGCACCCTCGTGGCCAAGTGGGACCCCTTCAATGCCGTCATCGTCACCGAAGTCGGTGGCCGCATTGTCTTCGAAGACGTCAAGGAAGGTAGCACCTACCGCGTCGAAGAAGACGAAGCTACCGGTCTCCGCGAGCGCATCATCATCGAGTCCAAGGAACGTGGCGTGGTGCCCAGTGCACACATCGTCAACGAAAACGGCGACACCCTCCGCACCTACAACTTCCCCATCAACGGCCACCTCGTCGTCGAAGACAAGCAGGTGCTCAAGGCGGGTGACATCATCGTCAAGATCCCTCGCGTGGTCGGCTCCGCCGGCGACATCACCGGTGGTCTGCCCCGTGTCACCGAGCTCTTCGAAGCCCGCAACCCCTCCAACCCCGCAGTCGTTTCCGAAATCGACGGCGAAGTCTCCATGGGCGCCATCAAGCGTGGCAACCGCGAAGTCATCGTCACCTCCAAGCTCGGCGAAATCAAAAAGTATCTGGTGCCCCTCTCCAAGCAGATCCTCGTGCAGGAAAACGACTTCGTGCGCGCCGGTACTCCGCTCTCCGACGGTAGCATCACCCCCGGCGACATCCTCGCCATCCAGGGTCCCACCGCCGTACAGGAATACATCGTCAACGAGGTCCAAGACGTCTACCGCCTCCAGGGTGTGAAGATCAACGACAAGCACTTCGAAGTCATCGTCCGCCAGATGATGCGCAAAGTGCAGATCAACGAGCCCGGCGACACCCGTTTCCTCGAACAGCAAATCGTCGACAAAAACGATTTCGCCGAAGAAAACGATCGCATCTGGGGCAAGAAGGTCGTGGTCGACGCCGGCGACAGCGAAACCATGAAGAAGGGCATGATCGTCACCGCCCGCAAGCTCCGCGATGAAATCTCGCAGCTCAAGCGCCGTGACCTCCGTCCCGTTGTGGTGCGCGACGCCGTCCCCGCCACCTCCACCCAGATCCTCCAGGGCATCACCCGCGCCGCCCTGCAAACCAAGTCGTTCATGTCTGCCGCCTCCTTCCAGGAAACCACCAAGGTGCTCAACGAAGCCGCCATCTCCGGCAAGACCGACTACCTCGAAGGCATGAAGGAGAACGTCATCTGCGGTCACCTCATCCCCGCAGGTACCGGTTTGCGTGAGTTCAACCGCATCGTGGTCGGCGACAAAGACGACTACAGCGGCGAACCCGAGGAATCCGAAAACGCATAACCCCCTCCGGTAGGCGCACCC
>ENA-OWNK01001128-OWNK01001128.1-metagenome-genome-assembly--contig:-NODE-1128-length-11906-cov-16.904481_pt1 | contig 11906 bp, 9 predicted proteins | sample MGYA00245343_ERZ651121 | MGnify/ENA primary metagenome ERZ651121 (study PRJEB26857, sample SAMEA4031775) | metagenome | biome: human; feature: oral; material: saliva | place: Philippines | collected 2014... | reverse complement strand
ATAAAAACGACGATTTTATAATATAAAAAATATATTTTATAATTATAAAATATATCCTCGCATAATGTATTGTTTACTAACAAGTTATAGACAATAGTTTTTATTATTTTTCTATATAAATAGAAATCACGAATAGTGAAACAACTAAAAGAATAAACAAGGCTGGATAAACTGGATAAAAATGTATAAAGACTATATATGTTTTAACCAAGTTGATGATTAAAATATAATAATGTATTATAATAGGATTACTGATTTAGGGGGTAGAAATGAAATCGGACTAAAATCAAGATACATATATTTAACATCTATTAAAGAAAAAGATTTTGTCTTTTTTGAATTTGTTTGTACTTTCGCACATAATCTTTGAAAGAAGCATATTATTACTGTTACAGAATAACAGTATCTGATATACAATAAATATTTTACAGGTAATTTGTCGTAGTAAAAGAGACGACTATCTTATCATATATTATGTAGAGAAATTAGCTGTAGCAAAAAACAATTGATTAAATCATTACGATGCGTAAACAGTCAAGAGAAGATAAAAGCATATTAGAATACTTTCTTAATGAGTTGAAGGTTTCTCATACAAGGAGGTATGCATATAAACTTTACAATAGACATATACATAAATATAATATGTATGGATTAAAGTTGATGTGCGGTATTTATAAGATAAAAACAATAGGGCTTTTCATTCCATCGAAAGATTTCACAAAATTATCTTTTCCATGCATATTACATACCTATGATGCCTTTACAATAGGACTATCTCATAACTATGAGACTATAACATATTTAAAAGATGGAGAAAAAATAGTAACATCGGGCAATATGTTTAAAGAAGAATGGACTGGAAAAGCTTTAATAGTCAGCGATACTAAAGAAGCAATTGAACCTCATTATTTTAAGCATAAAGTTAAAGATATTTCTTTAGCCTTAAAATTTTATTTGCTCCCCATCATCTTTATTTCCACTTTTTTTATTGGATTTTTTTTAAATGTACAGTCCAAACTATTTTTAATAGAAGCATCTGCGTTCATCAATCTAATTGGTTCTTTTGTTTGTACTATGCTTTTACAGAAACAACTTTATGGTATAAGTCAATATGGTGATAAGATTTGTACTTTGCTACATCAAACAAATTGCAATACGATATTATCTGGGGATAAAGCATATCTTGGAGAATTTAGTTGGAGTGAAATAGGATTAGGATTCTTTATAGCAAACACTATCTTACTATCCTTATTTCCTCTTTCTATTTCTGTAACAGCTTTAGTCAATTGGGCTGCAATGTTCTTTGCAATTTGGAGCATTTATTATCAGTGGCGAGTTATTCAATCTTGGTGCATGCTTTGCATAATGGCTCAAATTCTTATATGGACATCTGGAATTTTGGTAATCTATTTTTATCAGCTATCGCCCCTCACCTTTAATTGGTCTGGTTTTATTATTACTATTGTTGCTCACATATTATGTATTATTTTTGTTCATAATTATGCTGTCAAAGTCAAAGCATTAAATGATAGTTATCAAATAACTCAAAAATATAGAGCTTTAAAGTCAAATAGACTTGTTGCTAAAACTTTAATTGAGAATGAGACTTTTTTTCCTACAAATATCAATGATTCTAAAATTTTATTTGGAAATCGGCATGCAGATCTTCTAATTACATTACTTAGTAATCCGCACTGCTATCCTTGTGCTGAAATGCACAAAAAAATAGAAAACATACTCGAAGTATATAGAGAAAATGTGTGCATTCAATATATATTTTTATCTTTCCGTAGAGATTTAGATGATAGCTGTAGATATCTTATATCAAAATATGATCCAATGCACCTTTCTTCAACATTTCAATTTTATTCGAATTGGTATAAATTTGAGAGAAATAATAGCCAAAAAATTATCCAACAAAATTTAGAGTATATACGCCAAGACTATGTGGAAAAAGAATGGAAAAAACATTGTAATTGGTGTCGAAAGACTCAATTATCATCGACACCAACAATATTAATAAATGGACATGTTCTTCCCAAAGTATATGACTTAGAAGATATACCTATACTTTTGAAATATTTATAGGTCTAAACAAGAAAATGGCAGAGTATTCTATTTTAATAGCAAACTCTTCTCTAAATAGAATTCTATTTTTAAAATCATTATTAAGAGCGGAAGCCGAAAAGCTAAAAGAGTAGGCAAATAAAAAATACTATATATGAAAAAGTTAGACAAAACCACATTCAACGAAAGCATTGTTCTTAGTAACGAACAAATGAAATCAATTTTTGGTAGCTGTGCAGATGCACAGTATTTTCTCCGCTGCAATCAATATTCAACCAAAGGACAAATAGTTGAAAATTGTGAACGAGAAACAGTAATAAGAATTTGTGGAAGTGTTACTAATGCAGTCTGTATTGGCACGGGAGTTAAAGATTCTTTGCAAATAGGAAAGGATTCTCCATCGTCACAGGCAGGTTATTAACTATTTAAGAAACTATAATAAATAGATGGATACATAATTTTTTTATAAGTATTATGTACCCATCTATCTATTCTAAGATAAAATGACATGATAATACACAGAATTATTCTTTTTATAGTATCTTTTCTGATTTCTATTGTATCATATTCGCAAAATAAATCAGAGTTAGACGTTTTCAAACATACTATAATTGATACAACGCAACTTACAGTTTCTTATAACCTTACCTTTAACTATGATATTACAGGGAAAGAGGATCCTCGTCAGGAAAAAGTTTACACTTACATTGGACGCCGAATATGCCATAGTTTTGTAGAAAGCGAACGTAGTGCCGACTTAAATATGGCTGCTCAATATCAGGAAACTGGAAGTCGTGGTTCAAGAGCGGCAATGTTATTGGTATCTAATATTGGTGAAATTTACACTAATTATCCTAAAGGAAAATCTACTGTAATTTATAATATGGACGGTGCTGGTTCATATCTTTATGAAGAGACTACTCCTAAAATGGCGTGGAAAATTTCAACAGAACATAAAATGATATTGGGATATAACTGTACAGCTGCTATATGTAAGTATCGTGGAAGAGAATATAAAGCTTGGTTTACTATGGATATCCCATTATCTTATGGTCCGTGGAAATTTACAGGATTACCAGGACTAATTATGGAAGTAAAAACACAGGACGAAGACTACCACTGGATAGCTACAGGAGTAGAAAAACCAAAAGAAATAAAACCCATCTACTTCTTAGATAGAGCCTATGTAAAAACTACTCGAGAGAAAACAAGAAAGCAAGAACATCTCCTTTTAAAAGACCCTATTGCATATTTAGAAAATTACGGTATTGAATTTACTGTAAAAAGTTTTAATGGAGATCCTGTAAAACTTAAACTTTTCACGTTCGAGAATCCTATAGAAAAAGAATGAGACTAAGAACACTTATCTTTTTTATACTGTTTTTTTTACCATCTTTATATGGTATGGCGCAGATTGAGTCAGGAGACTCTACTCTCTTTATTATATCTGGATGTGTCATTGATAATAATCAAGAACCTGTAGAAGGGTGCATACTTTCTCTTTTACAAGTAGAAGACTCTACTTTCGTAAAACACGGGCTAACAGGAGAAGATGGAAAATACTCTATATCCTTCTGCTCGAATAAACCCAACTTATTGCTCCGCCTATCTGGATTCAACATTAAACAGCAGATAAGAAAAATAAATGTTCAAAATCAGTGCATCAATTTCAAAGTAGACTATGAAAGCATTACATTAAAAGAGGTTGTCGTGAAAGCGCAAAAGATATGGGGTAATAGGGATACTCTCAACTACCTTGTATCTTCCTATATGAAGGAACACGACCGTAATATAGGAGATATACTCAAGCAATTACCTGGTATCACTATAAACGATGGAGTTATCAAGTATCAAGGTATACCCATCAATCATTTCTATATTGAGAATATGGACGTGTTACAGGGTAGATATAACATTGCAATGAATGGTATCAGAGCTGAAGATGTAAGCACAGTACAAGTATTAGAGAATCACAAATCTATCAAAGCTATGCAAGACCAATTATCACCAGAGGCAGCTGCAGTTAATCTGAAGCTGAAGAAAAAAGCCAAGAACACGTGGAATAAGTCTCTTAATCTTGGAACAGGATATGATGACGAAGATATGAAATGGAGTGTAGACGCCAGTCTTATGTTCTTTGGACTTAAGCGTCAGCATGTCATTTATTACGAAACTGATAATGTTGGCGGATCGGCAAACTGGCTTACAAAATATTATGGAGGTAACGGTCTTGGTGTTCCCAATATGACTTCCATTATCTTTCCTGGTTTATCTCCATTAGGAAAAAGCTTGAGAAACAATCAACACAATCTCACTTTCAGTAACCTTCATAAGTTAGGTAAAACTACACAGTTTCATTATAACTTAACTTATGGACACGATATACAACGACAAAACAGTTTCTCACAAACTACATATTTACTACCTGAAGCTAATTTCCGAACCATAACAGAGGACATTTCTTCTCGCCATACTATTAATTCAGCAACACTTCAACTTGAGTTCGAAAACAATGCTGACCATACCTATTTACGTAATACATTCGACTTATCTGGTCAATGGAGTATTGACAATGGAATGGTATTATCCAACAGTTCATATATTCAGCAGCACGCCTTCAGTAGAAATATTGGTGTAAGCAACAAGACTCAATGGATTCATCGTACAACCAATGGTGGAGGCTTCGAAATTAGCAGTACAAACTTTGTACAGACTAATCCACAAGCACTAACCATAACTGAAGATATGCAAGCTAGACAAGAAGTTAAAGTTACCAATATTGGAAGCTACAACGAATTTTCCCTCGTTAGAAATATACGTAGTCACCATTGGGCAATAACACCCATAGCATCGTTAAATGTTGAATTTGTAGGGTTAACTTCATTACTTTCCAACGTTAATGTGACTTCGTCAAACAAAGGAGATATGGGATATTTAAATTTAAAAAACAATATTGGGGCAAGTTTACAATATGTAAAAAACAATTTCAGAATGTTGTTTAAACTGCCATTGTCCATCTTTTATACAAAAGTAGAAAACGAACCGATTGTCAATGAGCTTACAACTATACATCGAACGAAATTGCTTTTCTCTCCTTCCTTCGCACTATTATGGAAGGCATTCGACAATTGGACATTATCAGCCAATGGTAAATACGATATGTATTCAACAAGATGGCCAAACCTCTTAACCGCCTATTTAATGAAAAACTACCGAACATTGAGTCGTAACAGAGTAAATCTTACTGAAAGTAGATTAGCTACCATAAATGCCAAGCTACAATATAAGAATATTCTTAATGAGTTCTTTGCTTACCTTTCTGGCACGTTCGGTCGCCAATGGAGCGATATTATGTATGGGACAACAATAAATAAAAACGTGCACACTGTGATACAGGCTGAATATCTACCAAATCATATAGACAATTATACATTAACCGCAAATTTGAGAAAGGAGTTTGGAAGGTATAACACTAGCGTTGAACTCACAGGTTCTTATACAATTAATCAGAGTAAGATATTACGTCAATCGGTTATATCAGATTATAGATTTGATAGCTATTCCATTATAAGCCACTTTGCAATTGATATTATTAAAGGCATAAGGTTCACAGAAGACTTCAGCTGGGAGATATTCTGTTCGAAATCAGAGAACTATCATTATAAAATACATAACTTTAATAATGATGCCACACTCAACATCAGTATTATTCCCAACCGCTTGATGTTCAACGCCAATATGCAATACATTCGTAATAGTAAATTTACCAACAAACGGAACTACACATTCTTTAATGCTGGTATGAATTATAAGGTAACTCGGAAGTTTGAACTGCGTTTAAATTTTGATAATATTTCCAATACTCGGACTTTCGTTTCTTATACCAATAACGATTTTACAGAAAGTTATACTTCTTATCAGTTACGTCCACGAAGCATTATGTTCGACATACGCTTTATACTATGAATACTATAAATTATTATATTATTTATAAGACCACAAAAGAATAATTAATAACTAAAGAGTCTTTATTAATTCGTATGCATCAAAAATTTCCACATTTCAGACAGAATAATGCTGCAGACTGTGGTCCAACATGTCTTAGAATTATAGCAAAGTTCTATAATTTAGATTTTACTTCTGAGATGTTACGTCAGAATTGTAGTATATCGCATGAAGGAGTAAACTTGTTTGCAATAAAAAATACTGCAGAAATTATAGGTTTTAATGCTATTGGAGTTAAATTAACATTCCAGCAGTTAGTAGAAAGAAATGTCTTTCCTTGTATTTTACATTGGAATCAAAATCATTTTGTTGTATGCTATAACATAAAGAGAGACTTATTTGGACAGTTTAAAATACAAATATCTGATCCAGCATCGCAATGTTTATCATATAATAAAGAGGATTTTATGCACTATTGGATTGGAGAAAATCTATATGAAGAAGCTTGTGGAATTGCACTACTATTGGAACCAAAAGAAAATTATACACAGATTGTCGATAAACATAATAACAAGAGTCATAATCTTTTATCTTTTTTTAAATATCTTACTCCATATCGATTAATGATAGGACAGCTATTCCTAGCAATAATAGTAGGAAGTATTTTTCAGATAGCACCGCCCTTTCTTTCTCAAGCTATGATTGATCAAGGAATTTGTTCTAAGAATCTTAGTGTTGTCACTATGATATTACTTGCTCAATTGTTCTTTTTTATAACCACTTTAAGTATTGATTATATTCGTTCTTGTATTTTACTTCACATAAATTCAAGAATAGATATATCACTAGTTGCAGATTTCCTTATAAAACTTACAGCAATGCCGTTGTATTTTTTTGATTCTCGAATCACAGGAGATGTACTTCAACGATTAGGAGATCATGGAAGAATTAAAAACTTTTTATTGAACAATAGCATTTCTATCATTTTTTCAATTGTTAATTTTGTGATTTTCATAGGAATTCTCGCCTACTATAATAAAATTATCTTTTGTATTTTTATCGTAGGTAACTTTTTCAACTTTATATGGGTTTCTTTTTTTATGAAATTCCGTAGAGATCTTGACTTTAAACGATTCTATGAATCATCTCGCGAACAAAACAAAATGATACAGCTTGTACAAGGAATTCAAGATATAAAACTCAATAATTGTGAACAAGAAAAACGATGGGAATGGGAACGTATACAAGTCAAGCTTTTTTTTATAGGTTTAAAAGGACTGAAAATAGCGCAACTACAGCAATCTGGTTCACTTTTGTTTACCCAAACCACCCATTTTCTCATATACTTTATTGCTGCCAAATCTGTTATAAGTAATGAAATGACATTAGGTATGATGATGTCATTAGTATATATTATCGGGCAGATTTCTACACCTCTAAATGAGTTTGTTAGTTTTGCACAGTCTTTTCAAGATGCAAAGATAAGTTTAGAGAGATTAAACGAAGTATATTCTCAAGATGATGAAGAAACTGGAATAGAGAAGAAACAAACGTTCATTCCCCAAAATATGGGTATTATGATTGATAATGTTTCTTTCAGTTATACACAGTTTAACAGCGAACAAGTTCTAAGAAATATATCTATAAATATTCCAGCAAATAAAGTAACTGCTATTGTTGGCGAAAGTGGATGTGGAAAAACGACACTCATTAAACTACTTCAAGGTTTCTATAAACCAACAAGTGGAAGTATTAAAGTAGGTAACACATTACTAGACAATATAAATCCACACTCATGGAGAGCTGCAACTGGATCTGTTATGCAAGATAGTTTCATTTTCTCAGATACTATTGCTGGAAACATTGCTGTAAATAAAGATAAGTTAGATCGTAATCTTATGAAAATAGCCGCAAATTTAGCATGTATAGAATCATTTATAGATTCTTTACCATTAGGATACGAAACTGTTATTGGAATGGAAGGAAAAGGAATAAGCCAAGGACAACGACAACGTATACTTATTGCTAGGGCAATTTATAAAAACCCCAAGTATATTTTTCTAGATGAAGCTACTAATTCTCTTGATGCTAACAATGAAATTCAAATAATGAAAAATCTTTGTAATTTTTATAAAGGTAGAACAGTTGTTATAAGTGCTCATAGATTAAGTACTATTAAAGATGCAGACAATATTATAGTTCTGTCAAATGGTCAAGTAGTAGAACAAGGAAATCACAATGACTTGCTAAACGAAAAAGGATACTATTATAAACTAATAAAGAATCAAGTTGATTTAATTAATACTTAAAGGTTTGAATTAATGAAACAAAAAGATATACATTGTAGAGAAGTCCAAGAACTCATAAACGGAAAGACTCCTTTTATGACTAGATTTGGGATTATTCTAATAATTATTATATCTATAATAATTGCATTGCTTGTTTGCAATTCAAATGATATGGCAAAAACTATCATTAATAATATTCTAAGTAGTACTGTTGAACATCTAAAAATAAAGATTTAATAAATATCAGCACCATAGATATTTGGTAGGCTAACTTTTGGGGATCTTAGTAATAAAATGTGTATTTTAAATGTAAAAACTATATGCGTTTTCAAATAATGCAAACGTAATAATTAAAAGATAGATATGTTTTTTACTTATCTTAGTAATAAAATTTTTGTTTAAACTACAACGAAAATAAGAAGAGATAACTTCACAAAGCAATCAGCTCGCTCTTTTTAGATATTTTTATAGATACACAATGACTTTCTTTAAAAGAAATTCTCTGTTTCCGCCCGTAATGTGGATCGCTCGGAGAATTTTATGTAAAGGTTCAAATAAAGGTATCACCATAGAAAACAACTATTTATTAATTTAAGAATATCTCAAAGTATAAGAATATATATCGTTTATTTTATTGTATACATTTTTCTACACGAAAGAATGTTTTGTTATTTTTATAATAAGAGGAGCATTCAATGTTGGTTGTATAGTTCCAAAAAACTTTAATTATAAATTCCCAGAAAACTAATTATATTTTTAAATTTTATAATTAAATTTCTGGGAATTTATAATAAGATTTTTCTCTGTTTTCTCTATGGCGTTTATCTTTGCTGTTTATTTTATTCTTGTGAATATTCTATTCCAAAAACTTCAAAGAGAAACCTGTCCATAAAATCTTTCTCCTTTAGAAGAAGATATCATTTTGTGCGGTTTTATCGGATAAATAAAAGTTCTCTATACTTAGGTAAAGTCCACATTTCATCGCTAACAATCAGTTCAAGTTTATCTATCTGATAACGTATTTTTTCCATCTGTGGAACAATATTATCGTGATAAGCAATTGCTTTTTCGCGTTGCGACTCTATTTTATTTGCTACTTTCCTTGCCTCAACAAGTTCATCTACTCCAGTTTCTATGAGTTGAATGCGTTCGGCTACTTCTTTTAAAATATTAATATTACGTTTGGTTAGCCTTTCTCCTTCTTCTTTTCCAAAGATATTTATCATAGAACTTACATTCTTTGCTAACCTACTTTGGTAGTGTGTAACCACTGGAATGATGTGATTCATAGCCAAATCGCCCATAACACGTGCTTCAATCTGTATTTTCTTTGTATAGGTTTCCCATTTTACTTCGTTACGTGCTTCTAATTCGTTACGATTCATTACGTTCATTTGTTCGAACATTTGTATGGAATCATCGCGCAAATAAGCATCGAAACATACAGGACAACTTGCTTCACAGTCTAATCCTCTTTTTTCTGCTTCTTCTTTCCATTCGTCGCTGTAACCATTTCCGTCAAAGTGTATAGGTTTACACGTTTTTATATCTTCGCGAACAATTTCTATAATTGCACTTGTAGGGTCTTCGCCTTTAGAAATTAGTGCATCTACACGTGTTTTGAAGTTGGTTAAAGCCTCTGCAACAGCTGTGTTTAATACAATAAGTGCCGAAGCGCAATTTGCTTCAGAACCAACAGCACGCAATTCGAATCGGTTTCCTGTAAAAGCAAATGGCGAAGTACGGTTACGATCGGTATTATCTATCAGCAATTCTGGAATTTCAGGAATATCGAGTTGCATTCCTTGCTTTCCTTTCACACTAAACAGATTTTTTTTATCGGCTTTTTCTATATGTTCCAACAAATCGGACACTTGTTTACCTAAAAACGATGATATAATTGCAGGTGGTGCTTCGTTTGCTCCTAAACGATGGTCGTTTGTAGCGCTCATAACCGAAGCTTTTAGTAAACCATTATGTTTATAAACTCCCATTAAAGTTTCTACAACGAAAACGACGAAACGTAAATTATCGTTTACATTTTTCCCGCTTTTGTGCAATAATATTCCTGTATCGGTAGACAAACTCCAGTTATTATGCTTTCCCGATCCATTAATACCATCGAAAGGTTTCTCGTGTAATAGTACGCGAAATCCGTGTCGATGTGCAATTTTCTTCATTACAGCCATTAAAAGCATATTATGGTCTACGGCTAAATTACATTCTTCAAAGATAGGAGCAAGTTCAAATTGTCCGGGTGCAACTTCATTATGCCGAGTTTTAACAGGAATTCCGAGTTCTAAGGCATTAACTTCAAGATCTTTCATAAAAGCTTGCACACGTTCTGGTATAGTTCCAAAATAATGGTCTTCCATTTGCTGGTTTTTTGCCGAATCGTGTCCCATTAATGTTCTACCAGTTAGCATTAAATCAGGTCGAGTAAAATAAAGGTCTTCATCAACTAAAAAATATTCTTGTTCCCAACCTAAATTTGTATGCACCTTTTTCACGTCTGAATAGAAGTATTGGCAAACTTCTTTTGCTGCATTATCTACTGCTCGCAAAGAACGTAGCAATGGTGCCTTATAATCGAGTGATTCTCCTGTGTAAGAAATAAAAATTGTAGGGATACAAAGAGTGTCGTCTATAATAAAAACAGGACTTGTTGGGTCCCAAGCCGAATAACCTCTCGCTTCAAATGTGTTGCGAATACCACCAGATGGGAAAGAACTAGCGTCAGGTTCTTGCTGTACAAGTAATTTTCCTGAAAATTCTTCTATCATTCCTCCTTTTCCATCAGGTTCAATAAACGAATCATGCTTTTCGGCAGTGCCTTCTGTTAATGGTTGAAACCAGTGAGTGTAATGTGTAACTCCATTATCTTTTGCCCATTTTTTCATTCCATTAGCAACACAATCAGCAATAGAACGGTCAAGACGTTCGCCATTATCCATAACGTCCACCATTTTATTATAAACGTCTATAGGAAGATACTTAAACATTTTTTCGCGGTTAAATACATTCTTCCCAAACAATTCCGATGGACGTTCTTTTGGCATCTTTAATTCTACAGGGCGTTTTCTAAAAGCCTCTTTTAAAACTTCAAATCTTAAGTTATCCATACCTTTTTTACTTTTAGTAGGTCATTATAATGCAAAAATAACCATTTAGTGGGAGTTTACAAAATTATTATACTATTTTGACTAATAATTATAAGAAGAAATAAGCTAAATCATTAATTACAATTATTTCTCTCCGAAAAGGGTTGCATATTATTTCTTTACGAGTTTAATTATGGCATCTTCTCCCCTATTACAACTATATGTTTAACTATTGCAACTATATGTTTAACGTTGTTATATATATGTTTAGCAGATATAATATATATAATGTTTACTGTTTACATTATGTTGGCGTTTTTTTCTATAAGCACAAAAAAATAGCCTATATTTACTCACGTAAACATAGGCCTTGCCACTTAACTAAATAACTCAAAAAATTACTTGACTCAATTCTCATCAGTGCATCTTCTCACGAAGACATACTAACTAACATTTGTTTGACTATTAACTTACTAATAACTATTTTGTCTATTTGTAATCAAGA
>ENA-OWNK01001127-OWNK01001127.1-metagenome-genome-assembly--contig:-NODE-1127-length-11910-cov-8.014424_pt1 | contig 11910 bp, 11 predicted proteins | sample MGYA00245343_ERZ651121 | MGnify/ENA primary metagenome ERZ651121 (study PRJEB26857, sample SAMEA4031775) | metagenome | biome: human; feature: oral; material: saliva | place: Philippines | collected 2014... | reverse complement strand
TGGAATTAAAGTATCCATACGTCCCTAAATCATCCGAAGAAAAGACCCGTGTTACGTAGGGAGTCGTAATAATCGGGAGTAAAATCACCAACAGTTGGTAAGATAGATTGTAGGCGTAGTTTTTTAGTACTTTCATCTCAACCTGCCCTATTATAATCAATCAGTGACATTGAAAATCGTGAACGAACAGACTTATAATGGGCAATTCTTCTAAACGCTTCTTTCATATTTCCTCTTTCCTACAATTTTTTGACACTTGTTGCAAATTAAATTGGATCTATGTATCATACTATCGTAGCAACAAATACAATTTAGGGCTAAACATAAAAATAAGGTATTTTAGTTTTAGTTTCCATGATAAGTTACTATTTTTTAGTAACTCACTCATTTCGACTCTCAACAACTCTTTATCTTTTGAAAAATCTTTTAAGCCTGAGTCAGCTTTTGCACCAATCACTACAAAACCACCTAATAATTTTTTAGCTTGCAAAGCTTGCTTTAATTCTGGACTTTGAATGTACTCTCTTTTAATAACTTCCTCATTTTTTGCAACAGCTTCAAAGAAATCATATCTTTTTTCAGTAAATGTCGAACGAACTATACTCCCTTCCCTCCGATAGTAATTGTAGGTTTCAAGTGGAGTAATCACGATTCTTTCAGCTAAGGCAAGGTGTTCTCCTACAACATAAAAATCCTCATAGATTTTTCCAACTGGGAATGGGACGCGTTCCAATATGCTTTTTTTATAAAGCTTAGCACAGGCAGAGACGGTTGCAACTTTGTCTTCCAACATCAGTTCTAAGGCCTTCTCCTTTGTAATCACACTCAAACTTTCATAGTCTGACTGTTTAAGATGATGGGAACTATAATCATTATATTTTGAAGTAGCTTTCACTTTTGTTGAAATCAAATCTGCTTGATGCGTTTCCTGTATTTTTACCATTAATTCCAGCGTATAGTCTTCAAGGTAATCATCTGGATCTAAAAAGAAAATCCAATCCGAGTTGGCTTTTGTCACTCCAAAGTTACGCGCATCAGATAAGCCTCCATTTTCCTTGTGAAAAAGATGGATATTTTCATATTTTCGAGCGTAATCTTCACACAATCGAGGAGAATCATCTATGGAACCGTCATTGACGAGGATTATCTCAAAATTTTGATAGGTTTGTTTCAGCAAGCTATCTATCGCATAATGCAGATAGTCTGCAACATTATAAACCGGAATAACGATGCTGATAAACATCCTAAACGCCTCTCTCTTTTTCTTTCTTTTTAGAGTATTTTTTCAAAATTGGATTAAGTATTAAGGCCATTGCAAATTTTGTCTTATAGTTCAAAAAAGACAATCTGTCAAACTTTTTCGTAGGAATATAGTCATATGAACTTTTCTCAATTTTGCTATATAGTTCCTTCAAGAGTGTTTCGGAATCATTAACCATCCAAGACAAATCAACCTGCAAACTGATGAGATAAACTAAGGTTTCAGAAACTACTCGGTTTAAAACGGGTTCACTTTCAATTTTTGTAAAATAATCTAGAACTGAATTTGTAACAGTCAAATGATGACGGACATTACGCTTCATACTCTCGATATTCATACTTTGCTCTGGTCTACCTATGTAGTATTGATAAATATCATAGTTCCAATAACTGAAACTATGAACATACTCCAAAGGAAAGAGTGTGTATTGAATATCAACATAAAATGTTTTTTCACTTAAACGAATCTTGTTTTCCGACAAAATAGATGTTTTATATGTAACTGAATGCATGGGAATCCTTACATCAGGAATCCCCTTATAGATTCTACCAATTTCATATTTACCAATAAAATCATTCCTTACAGTAGTATCGTTATATACGTGTTGTTCTGTGAAATCTGTAATCACCATGTCCACATCAACAGTTTCAAGAGTATTTAAAAACTTTTCAAATTCTGATGGAATAACCCAGTCATCCCCATCAATCACTTTAAAAAATTTTCCCTTTGCTTCTTGAATACCGCGATTGATTGTCGAACCATGACCGCCATTTTCTTTTGTAATGACACGGCCATCCAGCAACGAATCTTTGGCTAATATTTTTTCTGCTACTAAAGCCGTATCGTCTGTACTTCCATCATTGACAACCAGTACTTCAAATTTATCTTTATAATCCGGGTGTACTTGTTGAAAAGACTCCAGCCCTTTTGAAATGTAGTTCTGAATATTATAACTGGGCATTACAATTGTTAACAAACAATCCTTCATCCTATCTCCTAAATCGTCTCAATTAGTTCAAGCCACTGCTTGAGAATTTTATCTTTATTAAATTTATTCATATTGTCTTTTGCATGTTCTGAGAAAGACTGTCTCATAACTTCATCTCCCATCAGTTCAAGTAATTTTTCGCTCAACTTGTCCGTATTATAACACTCAACCAGAAATCCATTAACTCCATCTTTGACAATTTCATTAGGTCCTGTTGGACAACTGAAGCTAACTATAGGAAGATTGTATTGTTGGGCTTCCAGTAGGACTAGAGGTAGACCTTCATAGCGAGAAGTCATGACATAAATTCCTTTATCTCCATAAATCAAATCCTGATTTTTTTCGAGTCCTTTTATGACTAACTTATCCTGTAAATTATTTTCGTTGATTAAATCTCTGATTTTATCTACTTCATCTTGTTCACCTGAACCGTAGATTTCCCAAGTCCAGTTAGATTTCTCATTTAATACCTTCTTGGCAACTTGAACAAGATAATCATAGCCCTTTTGATAATCGAAGCGACCTACTGTTACAATTTTCGCCGACTCATCGTTATAAGCTACATTGGAAATACCATCTTCTTTCCAATTATAGATATAATCAATTTTTTTCTCAGAAATACCATATCTTTTTATATAATTTCTACGATCTTCTTGTGTGAGAGTAATAATCTTGTCTGCAAATTTAGCACCAACATATCTCTGGATTTTTTTAACTTTAGTATCAATGTCAACTATTGAGTTTGTGTGGTCACAAGAAATAAATTTTGTTTTTAAACCAAAAGTACTTGCTACACCTACTGAATTCATGCTCATTCCGATACCAAACACAATATCAATACCTTGCTCCGTCAAATAACTCCTTAGTAACTTAACAGCGGAAAGAAAATTCTTACTCATAGAAATTTTTTTAGGTGATAAATTTCTATATTTAACTGAGTCTTTTACTGGAAAAAAATTTGTTTCTGTAGAAATCATGGATAGTAAATGTACTTCATACATTTCTGATAATTCATTCGCAAGGCTCGTAGCTACTTTCAAGCCTCCATCCGTTCTATCAATACTCCATTTCACTAAAGCGATTTTTTTCATGTTTCAACTACTCCCATTCTTCGTTATCACCAAGAGATATTATCTTATAGTGATGTTGGTTTCGCTTATCTTCTGGAGGTAACTGCATATAATTCTCTCCATAAATCGCTACCAAATATTCTTTATACTTACGAGGACAACTCAGATCAATCCCTTCAAACTCTATTGATACTGGCTCTCCAAAATAATCTGAAGGTACGATTTCTCTAAGTTTATATGCTCCCGTAAAATTTCCTGCATAAGCTTCATCAAACGAATATTTTTTTATCGTTTGTAAATATTTTTTTTGTGCCCATGTAAAGGAAATAATCTTCTCAATATTAACAGCATTCGCAAAAGTAATAATTGTCTTTTCAATTAATGGGCGATTTTCTTTTTTCTGATTCACCAAACTATTGAATTGCGAGAGTTGAACCATCATCCTAGCGTACAAGTACCTAAAAGAATGAATTTTTTTCTTTAAAACATTAGATGGCATACCATCCAACGGGAAAATGTCTATCCACAAACTTTCTACCAATTCTTCTTTACTATAATTCATGATGATTTTTGTAGAATCATCTCGAATTACAGAGAAAGCTTTTTTGTAGTTTAATGTATCTTCGCTTAAAAACTTGTAGTTTTCTGGCAAGACATTTGAAGCTATTTTTTTAAACTTTTCGTAATCCTCTCTCGGCATACCGATATCAATATCATCATCCCAAGGTATAAATCCTTTATGACGTACCGCTCCTAACAAGGTCCCACCTAGAGCATAGTAGGTCAGGTTATTTTCTTCACATATACTAATGAACTCTTTTAAGATAGATAAAATCTTATCTTGGATGATTTTTATATCCGACACACTTCCCCCCCTATATAAAAATAGCAAAACTCGATATACAACAGTCTTCTCCGGTTATACTCTTGTAAGTTCTTGCTAAATATTTCTTAGCATACCACTATATAATTTCTTCAAAAGAATTCCCCCCTAACTCTTCATCACTTTCATCAGAAAATTGGTAATCTGAGTAAATTAAACTACCTATCAAAATCCAAAAGATATTGTAATGGAGGTACAAATTTAGATCGTCTATCATAGACTGAAAACTCATCACAATTAAAATAAAAGCAATAATCCACTGATTTTTCTTGATAGCTTTAGAAAGTGTTAACGTTAATAGCGTTACCATTAAAACTAGAACGAGTAAACCAAATTTTTGTAGAACTTGAATATACAAATTATCAACATACAGATATGTCTGATAATTTCTAACTCCTTCAACGGTAAGACCATTGCCATTCCATTCAACTGGTTTCCCAAATAAACCAAAACCAAATAATTCCAGAGATTTATTAGCCAAGTATAATCTACCACCTAACGCCTGATTTAACTTGAAAAAGAAACCATTTACAAAATAATTGTTTGATCCGAGATAATTTATTGTAATCCAAAAGCTAATTATTGCATTAAAAATAAAGGTGAATTTGAAAATTTTAAACACATTCCCTAACTTAGACAATATATTAGGGAACCACTTTATTAGTATATTGAAGGCTAACAATATACAAGAATTGTAAAATGTTAAGCGAGAATCAGTTTGTCCATATACCCAATAAACAGACAAGGATAGTAATAACCACTGCCAATATCTTATGTTGTTTTTATTTATATAGAGTGTAGTAGCAACTACATTCATAAGTAAGATCGATGGAAGTAGGGCATATCTGAACCCTAGATAACTACGGACTCGAGTCCCAGAAATTTCTAAATAGTTTGTAATAACTCCCATATTTGCGCTAAATATAACAAACAGTAACATCAGAACACTTACTACTAAGGAAGTTTTTGCTACACTTTTAAAAGGTATATCACGTAAAGCGTATATAAAAAATAGACTTATCGCAATATTTGAACTTAAAGTACTTATTTTCCCTATAATCAAATAAACTAAAACTGTAATAATTAAACCTATAATAGTTCTATAATCATAATCCTTTTTATATAACTCTTTTATAACTAACAAAGCGAGTGAAATGGCTATCAGCACCTTATAAGCAATTCTTGGTAGATGTTGAACATAAAAAGTAGCATCTAAAATTGAAACAAATAAAAATATCCCTAGAGCAGTAAGAGCTAAAATTTCTGGCAAAGACCTTTTTTGTACTACTATTTTCATCACTATTTTTATTCCTAACTAAAAACTCTGTCCATATTTTTTCCCAAAGAATTTTGCTTGTAGGAAAGATTTTCCTTTTTGAATCAAGTCAATTTTCTCCATATAGATAAACGGTATCTCTTTTACCCGCAAACCTTGTTTTGCCAACCAAACGTTGAACAAACGTTCACTGATACGACCAAATAATCTAGCATCAAAAGCAGAATAGTCTGTAATGTCTAATCTTCTATAGAGTTCATCGACAATCGGGAATAACCATTCACAATAGGCTGCTACATTTTCTTTAGACATGATAAACATATTGAACATATAGCCACTGCGTTGTTTCATGACCTGATCAAAAGCGACGATATAATCCGGTCTCAATTCACTCACAATCTGGCGTGTCACGTCTAAATGGTTGGCATCGTGAGTATGTGCATAGTGTGAGTATAGCGTTTCAATATAATATTTCCTTTTTTTAGGAACAACAACATCATATTTTGACAGCAAGTTTTTAACTTCTGATTTTGAAAGAATAATATCATCCATACTAATTGCTTCTCTATATGAGTGTCGTTTTGATGTGAAATATCTACGGTAATGTACCAATCCAAGATAATCACATTCTAAATTTTTCCAAGCCCAATATAATCCTGTTAATTCACAATAATAAGGATTAAGGTGAGAAATATGAACTCCTTGATTATCTGGTTGATAACCTAAATCTTCCTTACCCTCACTACCAACTTGGATAGGGATATACAAGTCCTTATCCTCTGGCATTTGAAATTGTTTATGTGTTGCAACTATGATTCTATACGTTTTAGACATTTCTATATCCTAATTCAATTCCCTTCATCCATATCTAGCTCAACTACCTTTTAACCAAAATTGTAATCATTCTCTGTTGAAAAAAATCCATCCAAAATAGATTTTCACTAAAACTATCTTGACCCAAAAAGATAAAATTGAATACCAAAGATATCCTTTTTGTATTCAATTTTATCTTTATATATTCCACTTCATATTGACTCAGCTTGAATTCTCAATGAGCTCCGTCACCGGATAACACTCTTATAATAGTCAAAAAGAAAATTTTGATGTCTAACCACAAAGACTGATTTCTAGGATAATATAATTCCATTTCACAACGTTCAGGATAATATACTCGACTCCTACCTGAAATTTGCCATATCCCCGTAATCCCAGGACGAACAGACAATAAAACTTCCTGCTCTTCCTCAGAATATTCATCTAGTTCATTTTCAAGAATTGGCCTTGGCCCAATAAGACTCATATCACCTAGTAACAAATTTATAAACTGAGGAACTTCATCAATACTTGTTCGTCTTATAAAATCTCCAATATTTGTAAGCCGTGGATCCTCGTTTGGTGGCAATTTATAGCTATTGTTTTTATATTTTTCATAAAGTTCCTTATTCGAGATCAGAATTTCTTCTGCATTTTCGACCATCGATCTAAACTTAATGATTTTAAATTTTTTCCCTCTGAGACCTACTCTATATTGTGTAAAAAATATACTTCCTTTATAACCTTTAATCTTGTAGATTGAAAAGATAGTTAGAGAACAGGGTAAAACGATAAATATTGTTCCACACAAACCGATAAATACATCCATAAATCTTTTAAAACAAAAATAGATTATATTATTTTGTTTCACCTAAACTCCCCTCCTTGTAATAACATCCTCAGAAAATTTTATAACTACAAGAGCCCCTATTTTCTCCCATAATTTCCGTAAGAACCATACTCACCGTAAGAACCATATTTCTCAGCTGAAGTATTGAATTTATTTAATACAACTCCCAAGAATGGTTTATTCGTTTGTTCCAATTGATCTTTAGCCTTCTGAACATCTTTTCTGTTCGCCTCTCCTGCCGCAGTAACTAAAACAGATGCATCACATTTTTGTGTGATAATAGCTGCGTCGATAACGATACCAATAGGCGCTGTATCAACAATAATATAATCAAAATACTTGCGAAGTGTGTCAATCATAGTACTGAAGTTTTCACTTTGCAATAAAGCAGTTGGGTTGGGCGAGATAGACCCAGCTTGAACCACAAATAGATTTTCAACATTGGTATCACATAGACCATGAGATAGATCTGTTGTTCCAGATAAAAACTCTGTCAATCCAGTAATTTTTTCACGTGATTTGAAGACACCTGACATGACGGAATTCCGAATATCAGCGTCTACTAACAAGGTCTTATAACCTGCACGCGCGAATGCCCAAGCAATGTTTGTAGAAGTCGTTGACTTTCCTTCACCCGGTTTTACAGAAGTGATAGAAATCACTTGTAAATTATTTCCACTCAATTGTATATTCGTACGCAAGGCATTATAGTATTCTTCCGCTTTTTTGGCCAGATCTAATTTTTTCTGTGCTATTTCTAATGTCGGCATATCTCTCTCCTATTTCAATTTATTCAAATTTGGAACAACTCCCAACAATGCGATTTGCATAACATCTTCAATATCCTCTGGACGTTTCACTCGTGTGTCAAGCAGTTCAACGATCAGAACAACGATAACCGTAAAGACTGTTCCTCCAAGTAGACCTATAATTGTATTTCTACGAATATTTGGAGAAGATGGTGCTGTAGCCGGACGAGCTTCTTCAAGTGTTGTGACATCAGAAACGCGTGTGATACTGATAATCTTTTCAGCAGCTACTTCTCTCAAGGAGTTAGCAATACGACTAGCTTCCTCAGGTACTTTATCATTAACGGAAATAGATACGATACGGGTATCGACTGGTACGGTTACCTTGACTTTACTAGCCAAATCTTTTGGTGATAAATCTAATTTCAAATTAGATGTAACTTTCTCCAAAACATCTTGAGACAAAATAATTTCACGATAGTCTTTAACCAAGTATGATCCAGCTTGCAAGTCTTGGTTTGTCAAACCAGGTTTATCCCCCTGATTACGGTTGACTACATAAATCCGTGTAGTACTAGTGAACTCCGGTTTAACGATAAAAGCACTATAGGCAAAAGCTAAAGCTCCAGCTACAATTGCTACTAATGCAATTAGAATTTTTCGTTTCCAAAGAATTTTAAATAGGTGAAATACATCGATTTCCATAGTATTTTGTTCTTTCATATTTTCTCCTAAATTATTTGATCCATTATAATTTTCCTAGGGTTCTCTACAAATAGCTCTTCCGCCTTGCCCCTACCATACTTTTTAGAAATAATCTGATAAGCCTCCTCCATATAAGGGGGTCTACTATCTAGGTTATGCATATCACTTGCAATGACATGAACCAGGTCTCTCTCCAAAAAATATTGGGCTCTCTTTTTCATGAATTTATAGGTTTCACCAAAGAGCTTAGGTTTTAGAACATGAGAACTATTTACTTGCGTATAGCATCCCATATCAATCAGTTCCTGAACACGTTTTTCATTGTTTTCCAGAGCATCATAACGTTCAATATGAGCAATCACCGGGGTAATCCCCAACATCAAAATATTGCTTAATCCTTTATGAATATCGCGATAGGGTGTATTCATACTAAATTCAATCAAAGCATAACGACTGTTATTGAGAGTAGGAATGCGCTTGTTTTCTAATTTTTCTAGAACATCTGGAGTATAGTATATCTCTGCTCCGTAAGCAATGACCAAATCATCTGCCACTTCTTTAGCAATCTCACGAACCTTTAAAAAATTCGTCGCTATTTTTTCTTCTGGAGTCTCAAACATCCCTTTTCGACGATGGGAAGTCGAAACAATCATCCGAACCCCTTGATTATACGCTTCTCTTAAAAGGGCTTTGCTATCTTCTATAGACTTTGGCCCGTCATCTACATCAAAGACAATGTGAGAATGGATATCAATCATATCATCTTCCCTCCATCACATCTTGTATCGCACTTTTAGCAGCTGCTAAACTACTGTCATCGATTTCCATCATATAGAGGTTACTATCTGGCATAGCATAAGAAGGAAGTCCCATTCGACCTGTACCTTTGAGGTCTTGAGAGTTGACTTTATAACTGCCACCACTCTCCAATTGAGTATTAACCAAATCCATCATCGTTTCGATAGGCATATTTGTTTGAAGGGAATCTTGCAAACCTTGAAGAATATCACTATAATTTTTCAATGCTTCGGTAGAAGTTAATTTCTGTATGATTGCGACGATCACCTTTTGTTGATTACGACCACGGTCACGATCCCCATCAGCTAAAGAATAGCGCTCACGCACAAAACCAAGAGCTTGCTCCGAGTCAAGATGAACGTTCCCTACAGGATAGAACTTCCCATTTGTATGAGCGGTAAACTCTTGATCATTATAGACATCAACTCCACCAAGGAGGTCAATCAATTTCAAGAAAGATGTGAAGTTCAAGCGAACATAGTAGTTAATATCAACTCCATAAAGATTTTCCAAAGTATGAATAGAGGAGTCTACTCCATAAATACCTGCATGAGTCAATTTATCTTTTTGATTATTCCCTCCGTCTGCAATCGGAACATAAGAATCTCGAGGGGTTGTTGTCAATAGAATTTTTTTTGAATCTTGATTAACAGTCATCAAAATGTTGACATCTGAACGAGAAACTGAACTAATTGGTCCGTAAGTGTCAATACCACTCACATAGACATTGAAGGATTTGTTCTTAGAAACTTTAGGAGCAGCTACTTCTTTGGTGATATTTTTAGTGTAGATTTTCCTAATTTTTGATGCGTAATCAGGGTATTCAGATTCTATAATATTTTCAAAGACGCTATTTAAGACAATCGCTTTTGCTTCACCTGATACCAAGCTCTTATAAGCTGCAAGGTATGAGGTGCTTTGTTCAACCGTCAATTCTTTGCTCTGACTAGTTTTGATATCAGCTATCAATTTTTGAATATTATCATTATCAGTATCCGTAGGTCCTGTAACACTATCTAATTGCGTGACATTATGAACGTCACTATCTTTCAGAACAACAACACTCATTGAGTATTCTGAGTAATTTGACGTAGAATTGATATGACTAGTAAAGCCGACAAATTGTTGCAGTGCAAAAAAAGAAACTGAACTCATTAAAATAGCTAGTGTTAAAAAGAAAATTGTAAACTTTTCTGCTTTTCTATAAATGATCAAAAGCAGACTCGCTAAAGCGACCAAAATCACTACAGTTGCCGTTATGACATTCAGGTATCTAAACGCCAATATATTATGTCTAAAAATCAAGAACAGCAAAAAACCACCCAATAATACATAAATGGTTAATAAAGCTATATTAATGCTCCGCTTAACTTTACCCGAACGGGCTCTTTTTGAACGTTTATTCATAGTTTTCCCCTATATGTTGATTATCAGAATTATTATATCACAATCATGAAATAATTTCCATTTATTCCTTTTTTTATCAGCGTTTTCAATACATCTTCTAAATGCACTCCGAAGGAATAATTGTTCTTTTATAACCTGTATAGTATCTATCGCTTCCTATTTTGACATTCTCGTTTCATAGACAGAGGAATACGAATCAAAAATATAACAAACAAGGTCCCTTACGGAACCTCGCTCATCATTATTTAACATGATTTTCTGCTTCTTTTTGAGCTTTTTCGATTGCTTTTTTGCTTTCTTGCTCCCATTTGGTCTTAGCTTCTTCATACTGTTTGGTTGTTACAGTATCTTTTTGCAGTTTCATGTACTTGTAGTTATTGCCATCACCCTTGATGCCGACCAGTGAATACCCTCTTGTAAATGGCGTTACTTTGGTTACAGATGCTGTTCCACCACTTGACATAGCTGACATAATCAGAGAATTGTCAATCATCCAAGCCTGTGCTTCAGCATATTTTTCATAGCGTTTGGCTACATCTTTATTTTCACTATCTGCATCTTTGAGCATCTTAGTGTAGGTATCAAGCCCCAAGCTAGCAATCTTAGCTTTATCTTCTTGAGCATCTAGACCAAAAATCTTGAGGTAGAACCCATCCTCTGCATTGAAAGGATTGAGATAAGTTGATGGATCTTGGTAGTCACCTACCCAACCATCAAAGTTCAAATCATAGTCACGATCAGCTGGTGTTGGTGCCAAGAAGGCTACGTTATTAAAATCATCTGTTGAAAGTTGCTGAACATCAATGACAATGTTATCAGCACCTAAAACTGACTCAAGGGTCTGCTTAACTGAGTTCATGCCTGTCACAGCATTTTTACTTGTCTGATCAACTGCAACATCCAAGTGAATTGGGAAAGTCACACCTTGACTTGCCAATTCTTTTTTAGCTTCCGCAAATTTTGCTTGGGCTTTTTCTTTGTTGAAATAGGCATCCTGAGCATCTGCCAAGTTAATACCTGACCATTCTGTGCCATAGTTGACCAATTTAGAAGCAACTACTTCTCCAAAGGTCTTGTCTCCAACTTGGACAAATGTAGGAGGCACTAGGG
>ENA-OWNK01001122-OWNK01001122.1-metagenome-genome-assembly--contig:-NODE-1122-length-11944-cov-5.197073_pt1 | contig 11944 bp, 12 predicted proteins | sample MGYA00245343_ERZ651121 | MGnify/ENA primary metagenome ERZ651121 (study PRJEB26857, sample SAMEA4031775) | metagenome | biome: human; feature: oral; material: saliva | place: Philippines | collected 2014... | reverse complement strand
TAGTTACCCTTCTTCAAGCAAAAATGATCCTGAAAAGGAAGAGAATTATTGTCCGAACCATTTTTCAAAGGTCTCATAAAGATGAAAATAGGAAGTAAGGATTTCTACCCTACATTTTATGGCCCTCAATCTTTGTCGTTGAAGAGGCCGTAAGCATTGGCAGCTAAACCGGATTTGCAGAAAGCGATATCAGGGCTTTTATTGTCCGCAAGATTTACATACCTACTACCCTGCTACAGACTTTCCGTTTATCTATTACCTACTAAAGCAGACGTAGTAAAGACGGCGCAGCGGCAAAAGGCTTTGCAGAACTTTGTGCTTAGCATCTATTCTATTAACTTTGCGCTATCTATATGTAAAAATTCGATGGAAGATTTCATAAAAGTGGCCGCTGCTACCCCGAAAGTAAAAGTAGCCGACTGCACCTATAATCAAGAGCAACTCATAGCCGTAGTTCGCCGCGCCGAGGCAGAAGGCTGCGATGCTGTGTGCTGTCCGGAACTTTGCTTAACGGCTTATACTTGCCAAGATCTTTTTCAGCAAGATTTACTACTCAAACAATCATTGCAAGCATTAGCTAACTTGCGGGATGCAACCAAAGGCCTACGCGTCATTGTTTTAGTCGGACTTCCTCTGCAACTACGCGGCCGATTGTTTAATTGCGCCGTCGTTATCTGCGATGGCCATATTTATGGTATCGTACCCAAATCTTATATCCCCAACTATCGGGAATTTTATGAAGCACGCTGGTTCTCCTCAGCTTTTAGTTTGGAGAAGGACGCCACAATAACGCTTGAAGGAGAGACGATTCCGGTCAGTGCCGGCCTCATTTTCCAAACGCCGCGCTTCTCATTCGGCGTGGAGATCTGCGAAGATCTGTGGGCGCCTCAACCACCTTCGACTTACTTGGCACAACAAGGCGCAGAGATCATCTTTAACTTAAGTGCCAGCAACGAATTAACAGGCAAACACGCCTACCGCCGCGCTTTAGTAGCCGGACAAAGTGCCCGCTGCCATTGTGGATACATCTATGCCGGCGCAGGATTTGGCGAGAGTACGCAAGACCTTGTCTTTAGCGGTGCTGACTTGATTGCCGAAAACGGAAAGATTATTGCTGAAAGTCAACGCTACACGTTAGATGCACAGTTCATTTGCAGCGATATTGATGTCGTGCAACTAAGGCATGAAAGAATGGTCAACACATCATTCCACACAAGCCCCCAACCACACTCCTTAGCTCCAACCATCATCGCTCTGCCACAAAGAAATTCGGATACAAAAACTGCGCTACTGCGCTCCGTAAATCCGCTTCCGTTTGTGCCTGAAGGCGACAAATTGGCCGATAGGTGTGAAGAAATTCTGCAGATTCAAAGCCTCAGCTTGGCACAACGCTTGCAGCATACCAATGCCAAAACTGCCGTAGTAGGCATCAGTGGCGGATTAGACTCTACATTGGCGCTGCTTGTCTGCGCACGCACCTTTGATTTGTTGGGGCGGGATCGTGCGGACATAGTCGGGATTACCATGCCGGGCTTTGGAACAACTGATCGCACGTATAATAATGCGCTTAAACTGATGAAAGGCTTGGGCATTACCATACGCGAGATCTGCATTCGCGCTGCTTGCGAACAGCATTTCAAAGATTTGGGCGCAGATATGGCTTCGCACGATGTCGTATATGAAAATGGGCAGGCACGCGAACGAACGCAGATTTTGATGGATGCGGCCAACCAAATGGGAGGCTTAGTTATCGGAACTGGCGACTTGAGCGAATTAGCTTTAGGCTGGGCAACCTACAATGGCGATCATATGTCGATGTATGGTGTCAATGCTTCTATTCCCAAAACTTTAGTACGCCATCTTGTAGCTTACGTGGCTCAACATACAGCTGACGATGAAATAAGCGCTACATTGATGGACGTGCTTGACACACCGATAAGTCCGGAACTAATTCCTGCTGATAAAGACGGGCAGATCGTACAAAAGACTGAAGATCTCGTAGGGCCTTATGAATTACACGACTTCTTCCTCTACCATTTCTTACACAACGGTTCTCGCCCTTCAAAGATTTTCCGCTTGGCTTGCGTTGCCTTTAATGGCAATAACCCACGCGTAGCACAATTTCAGCCTGAAGTCATTCTGAAATGGCTCCGCACATTCCTGCGCCGCTTCTTTACACAGCAATTTAAGCGTAGCTGTCTGCCAGATGGGCCGATGGTCGGCAGTTGTTCTTTGAGTCCGCGCGGACTTTGGCGAATGCCCTCTGATGCAACAGCGACAGACTGGCTGAAAGAGTGCGACTCACTTACTCCAAACACAGCAACACGATGACACATATAAATATAAAGTACATACTTCCTTTGTTCTGCTGGTTTCTGTTTACGACAATGACCGCAGAAAAAGCACCGGAAACATTCATTCGTACACAGTCAGAACCAAAAGAACTTGTCGCCGGACAAAAAATTTTAGTATCAATCTATCTCTATACTACCCAAGACGTAGAGCGCATCAGACAAGCCGGACCGGAATTAACTCTGAAAGGATACAATATTGAGAGACTTACCGGCGGAAAGGTATATTACATCAACCGTACACAAGAGAACGGGAAATTATATAATGTTTTCCTTTTGGATCAATACGCCTTTCTTCCGGAAAGACCAAACAAGGTGCTCATTCCTCCAATGAAATATACCATCAGTGTGCGAAAGTATGAAAGAGAAGCTGACCCTTTTGAAGAATTCTTCGGCTATGAGCGCCCTTATAAAGAACAAACGATTACGTTAAGTAGTGAAAAGCTTACTTTAACCATAAAAGAGAAGCCACAACGAACGACTATGGAATTGCAAAAGAGCGGAGGCGTAATCTAAAAGAGGAGTATATCAGATGTCATTTAAGTTCTCTTTTTATCAACTAATGCCCTAAGAAGTTTTAAATTAGGTAGAATATGCGCATTTCCGGCTTTTTTCAAAATACGATCGGCTGATAGCTACGTTAATTTTGTAATTGAACAACAAATGAGAGATTGTAGATACTATTTTCTGCAATTTCTCGTTTAGTAGAAAAGATTAGACAGACGAAAGTAAAAAGATCACAGTATGAAAAAAGCATTTATGATTGCAGCTACTGTGTTTGCATTGAACTTTGCACCTATGCAAATGACAGTAGTCTCGGCACAAACACCTGTAGATTTGACCTATGCGGCAGAAAAGTCCGTCAATTCGGTCGTATTCATCAAAGTCACTATTGACAGTAAGACACAAACGATAGAGGGTTCTGATCCTTTTGAAGACTTTTTCAACTTCGGGCCGTTCAGTTTTGGAGACCCAAGCAGCAGAGGCCAACGCAGACAATACCAAACTCCGAAACGACAAGGCGCAGGATCAGGCGTTATCCTCAGCAAAGACGGTTATATCGTCACAAACAACCACGTGATAGACGGGGCTGATGAGTTGATGGTAAAACTAAACGATAATCGCGAATATAAAGCTCGCATTATCGGGGCGGATAAAAAGACTGACTTGGCGCTCATCAAGATTGAAGCAAAGGATCTTCAACCCATAACAGTCGGCAATTCGGACAACTTGAAGTTAGGTGAATGGGTATTGGCCATTGGTAATCCTTTCAGTTTAACATCTACGGTTACAGCCGGCATTGTTAGTGCTAAAGCGCGCACAGTAGGCGGTGAAGGCATCGAATCATTTATCCAAACTGACGCAGCTATTAACCCCGGAAACTCCGGTGGCGCCTTAGTCAACACGCGTGGGGAATTGGTTGGAATAAATGCCCAGATTTATTCTCAAACAGGCTCTTATACGGGCTATGGATTTGCTATTCCGACGAGTATTATGAATAAAGTCGTCGCAGACTTGAAGAAATACGGAACTGTGCAACGCGCGCTGCTCGGCTTTACCGGACAAGACGTTTCGGCCTATATAGATTTGCAGAAAGAAAAAGGGAAAGATGCTGACTTAGGTACAACCAAAGGCGTCTATCTCGCAGAGGTAAGTTCTGATGGTGCAGCTCAAGAAGGCGGATTAAAGGCCGGTGACGTCATTACTGCGATGGATGGAAGAAGCGTAACGAAATTTGGCGAACTGCAAGAGATTATGGCGAACCACAAACCCGGAGATAAAGTTACAATCACTTATATTCGTGACAAACGCACGCACACCGCAACGCTTACATTGCGTAATGCACAAGGCACAACAAGCCTTTTGGAAAGCGTAGACGTGGATCAGTTGGGCGTAGCTCTTAGACCGCTCACCACAAATGAGAAAGAGGAGCTAGCACTAAGCAATGGTTTAGTCGTAACGGCTGTGCGTGACGGCAAAATGAAGGAAGCCGGCGTCACCAAAGGCCTTATTCTTTTGCAGATAAACGATAAAGTGCTCAACACGCCTGAAGATTTCAACGAGGCAGTCAAAACTACAAATATGAGTAACGACCGTGTGCTTTGGATACGTGCAAAAACACAGAGCGGAATCAATAAGAGTTTCACCATAGAATTAGATAACAATAAAGCGAAGCGCACGGAAAGACGGCGCTAAAGCTATTTCGCGCAAAAGAGAGGCAAAAGAAGAATTCATTCTTTTGCCTTTCTTTGTTTTTATTGTACCTTCGCACACATAATATCAAAGATAACGCATACCCAATGAAAGAATTTGAACTAAAATACGGTTGTAATCCTAACCAGAAACCGGCTAAATTACTAATAGAAGGCGAAGAGCTCCCCATAACTGTGTTGAACGGGCGACCGGGATACATTAATTTCTTAGATGCGCTGAATGGTTGGCAACTTGTAAAGGAATTGAAGGAGGCAACGGGGCTTCCGGCGGCTACTTCTTTCAAGCATGTTTCGCCGGCAGGCGCTGCTATCGGTCTTCCGCTTTCAGACATACTCAAGAAAATCTACTTCGTTGATGATTTAAAAGTAGAAATGTCACCTGTTGCTTGCGCTTATGCTCGAGCACGTGGCGCAGATCGAATGTCTTCTTATGGTGATTTTATTGCGCTCTCCGATACTTGCGACCTCGCGACCGCATTACTGATCAAGCGAGAAGTATCTGACGGCGTCATTGCGCCAAGCTACACGGAAGAAGCTTTGGAAATACTCCGAGAAAAGCGTAAAGGCACTTATAATGTCTTGCAAATTGATACCACATATACACCGGCTCCGATGGAGCGCAAACAGGTTTATGGTATCACGTTCGAACAATTGCGCAACGAAGTCAATCTTAACGGCGACAACCTATTTGCTAATATCCCGACAAAGAACCAAACCTTTCCGGCAGAAGCTATCAGAGATTTAAAGATCGCCCTCATTACGCTGAAATATACACAGAGCAACTCTGTATGCTACGTAAAAGACGGGCAGGCCATCGGAATTGGTGCCGGACAACAAAGCCGCATCCACTGCACACGTCTGGCCGGCAATAAAGCAGATATATGGTGGTTACGCCAGCATCCGAAAGTGCTCAACCTACCTTGGGTTAATGGCATCAGAAGAGCTGATAGAGACAACACCATCGACTTATATATTTCCGACGACTACGAAGATGTATTAAAAGAAGGAGAATGGCAACGCTTCTTTACCACGCGTCCCGAGCCTTTAAGTAGAGAAGAAAAGCAGACTTGGATCAGTCAAAATACCGGCGTCAGTCTGGGTTCAGATGCCTTCTTCCCATTTGGTGATAATATAGAGCGCGCTCACCGCAGCGGCGTTGCTTATGTAGCGCAAGCAGGAGGCAGTGTGCGCGATGATAATGTTATCGAGACCTGCGACAAATACAATATTGCCATGGCCTTTACCGGTGTGCGCTTATTCCATCACTAAATTATATTTTGAAATTATGAGAGAAGCCGACAAGACCGAAATAGAGCAAGCCCTCTTGAATGGTTTCGTCTTCCGAGGAAGCGGAAGCGGCCGGCAAAACAAAGGTAATGTTAAGACTAAGGCTAAGCGAAAAGGATATATCACCGGCGCTCACGGCAGCGGGTCTGCAAAAAAGAAGGCCGATATCCGACAACGCCGCGCCAACAGGCACAAGAAGTAATCAGATAGTTGCAAGCATTGATAAGCATAGCAAGTTAAGCGCTCCCCAAATGCACAAGAGATTTGACGTCACACTATTCATAAAGGATGCCAACTGCTTATCTCGGCGAAAGATCTGCGCACAGCGGCAACTTTTCCTCTAAGAAGAATGATTTCATCGTGAATGCTTATACTTACAAATATCCTCGGCCGGCCGTAACGACAGATTGCGTCATCTTCAGCCAGTTATCGCTTGAAGCGAGCGTGTTGTTAATCCGGCGCAAGCACCCACCCTTTCAAGGGCATTGGGCTTTTCCTGGTGGATTTCTCAATATGGATGAAGACGCCCCAACGGGCGCTTTACGAGAATTGAGTGAAGAGACGACAATTTCCGGTATTAAGCTCCATCAGATCGGTGCTTTTACCAAGGTGGACAGAGATCCGCGCGGCCGCACTATATCTATTGCCTTTTGGGGCGTAGCAGATCCTCAGCAGCACCGGCCGCAAGCTGCAGATGATGCAGCTGAAGCCGCTTGGTTCCCATTAAAGGATCTCCCACCTTTAGCTTTTGATCATCAAGACATACTCAACGAAGCCATTAAGCAAGCTGTCCTTTTATAGGCAGCTTGCTTTTTATGCTTGCCTCCTAGCTTCGTATTAGAAGGTCCGGAAAAAAGATCAGCTACTTCAAGTTTTATGTTGCTACGATAAGACATTGCTGCCTGTTATCGTGAGCGTACGAACGTCCTCTCACGAGCGTAGAATTGTACCATCGTGAGCGCACGAACGTTCTTTCACGACAGTACAAGCAAAACCGTTGCACTCCTACAATTATCTTAAGGTTTTCAGCACCTCTTTTGGCATAAAAAAATCGGATTTTTAACTGTTCGTTTTTACGCGAAAACTCTTTTCGTTTTATATAGAAGCATAGTTGAGAGTTAACAACATATACTTTTAATCTACTGCACGATAGGAGAAAAATTCCTCCACGTATAGAGTTAGGCATTTAAGATCCGAATTTTTAGGCTATACGTACGCTCTCACCGCAGCCCACCGATAAAGAGTTTTTAAATCCAACGAGACCAAAATTAAGCGTGCAAAATGAAACAATCTAACGCCAAAAACAGGCGTCCCACCCTACTTGAAAAAACATTTGTTTAATAAAGGAGAACTTCGCTTGGAAGATTCAATGTTTTATCCTATTTTTGCTCGTGAATCAAAAGGATGTCTATGGATAACGCACAAAAAATATTTCCCGCTTGCTTCGTCGAGTTTCCGCCTGAGGCGGAAAGGCAACGTTGTGCGTTCTATCTTGCCGCCGAAGAATACATTGCTCAAAATTTTCCGGAAGATTACTACGTCTTTTCTTGGCAAATAGGCCCGACAGCCTTGTTAGGGCGCAATCAGACCTTGCACAAAGAGATCAATTTTGACTTCTGCAAGCAGCAGGGCATTGACGTACTTCGCAGAAAAAGCGGAGGCGGAACAGTTTATGCAGACTGGGGCAACCTAATGACCAGCCTCATAACACCTGCGGGGAGTGTAGAGCCTATTTTTACGGCTTATGTCCACCAAATCTCTGATGGTCTGAATCGAATAGGTGCTCCTACGGAAGTTTCGGGGCGTAATGATATCACCTTAAAAGGAGGTGGAAAAATATGTGGCAATGCTTTTTACCATTTAGCCCGGCACAACATTGTGCACGGCACGATGCTACACGATACGCAAATGGACCTTATGATTGGCGCATTAAATCCTGATCCAGACAAGTTGGAGTCGCAAGGCGTCAAGAGCGTTCGTAGCAGAATAGCCTTGCTCAAAGATTACCTGCCGTTTGGCGTTGATGTCTTGAGACAAAAGATGCGCTTGATTCTTACGGACCGCAGCGTTAAATTAACTGTCGACGACTTAGCGGAAATCAGAAAGATTGAGGCTACTTATTATACAAAGGAGATGATTTTCGGACAAACATCGAAAGCTACAACCGTTTGCTCCGATCGCATTGAGGGCTGCGGACGCGTAGAATTTAGCATTACGCTGCGCGGTTCAATCATAGATGATCTCCGCTTAGGTGGCGACTTCTTCGAGGTGGGAGATAAATCGGCCGAAGCAAGTTTCCAAGAAGCTCTTATCGGACTCCCCTTTTCACGAGAAGAGATTACGGAGAAGCTAAATGAGCTAAAACCGCAAGCCAACATACGCAGACTGGAAGCAAAAGATGTCTTGCACATCTTATTTCACAATATAAACGAAAAAAATACGTAATCAATAAACTAATTATACTATGGATAAAATCACTTGTTTACACGATCGCCACGTCGCATTAGGCGCTAATATGGTGCCTTTTGGAGGTTTTGACATGCCGCTCTACTATTCGGACATCACTACAGAGCACAACGCTGTCCGCCAAAAGGTGGGCGTATTTGATGTTTCGCACATGGGCGAAGTAAGCGTGACAGGCGAAGAAGCAGAACGCTACGTTCAGCACATATTTACGAATGACATTAAAGGCGCTACGATTGGCAGCGTATTTTATGGAATGATGCTCTACCCGAACGGGGGCACTGTTGACGATTTGCTGGTCTATAAGAAAGGCGAGCAAGATTTCCTCTTGGTCATCAACGCCGCAAACATTGACAAGGACTATGCTTGGATCGAAGAACAAGCAAAGGGCTTCAATGTAACAACAAAGAACTTGAGCGAAAGCTATGGCCAATTAGCAATACAAGGCCCTGAAGCAGAGGAAATCGTAGAAAGTGTACTTGGTCTTGAGTGTAAAGACCTTGCTTTCTATACTTTCAAAACTTTAGATAACAACGAGGTGCCCGCAATCCTTTCTCGCACCGGCTACACGGGCGAGGACGGCTTCGAGCTCTACGGCAATCATGATTTTATCATAGAGTGCTGGGACAAACTGATTACAGCCGGTGTTCAACCTTGCGGCTTAGGCTGTCGCGATACGCTTCGTTTTGAAGTTGGATTGCCACTTTATGGTGATGAGTTGTCACCCGAAATCTCTCCGGTTATGTCCGGCTTAAGCATGTTTGTGAAGCTGGATAAAGAAGAGTTTATCGGTAAGGAGGCTTGCGCAAAGCAAAAAGCAGAAGGCGTAGAGAAAAAAATCGTAGGTATTGAGCTAGCTTCTCGCGCAATCCCTCGTCACGGCTACGAAGTGGAGAAAGACGGAAAGGTTGTCGGAGAAATAACGACAGGCTACCGTTCTATTTCAACAGGAAAAAGCATCTGTATGGCTTTAGGTTGCACCCCTAACGATATATTGGAATTTATACCGGAGGAGAAGATTAAAAATGGGAAATAAGCTGGAACTTACTTGGTTTAGGAAAGAAAAAGAAATAAAGCGCCCATGTCCCAAACCATAAGCCAAAGCATCTCGATCTTCTAGCTTTCTCTTTTTCTCCAACCATTTAAAAAAGACAAGACGAGCTGTTTCCTCAAAGAGGGCAGCCATAGCGATTCCATAAAGGACGTATAAGAAAGGCTGCTCCTGCATGAGCGGAATGGTTCCGTCTTTTTGCGGATGGAGTACCAGAAGATGAACCATCTTCTCTAACACTTGAGAAGAAACGAAAAATGCGATTGCCCCCAAGCCCATCACTGCAAGAGAGATTTTAAACCGTTTTTTGGCATACCAAGTTCCACCTACTAGAATGAGAACTAAAGCGATCATGGTGAGGATAATATGTACTGTCATCTTTTTCTCCTATTCTGACTTATCAATATCTTTCTTCATCTCGTCAACGTTAAATTTGGCAAATAAATACTGGCGATCTTGGACTGGAAAACGTTGGTCCAACTGGTCGACTGCTCCAACCTCGATCATTCCTTCTTTGATAACAAAGTCCATCACATGCCCACCAAAGGTCAAATCATCTGAGATAAAATGCAAATGATAGCCTGCAACACTCACTCCATGGAACATCTCCGGTGTCCAAAATCCAACAATGGTTCCCGATACATTTTCACGGCTATATTCAGGTTGGTGAGTCGCAACATCAGCAAACTTGGTATCAGGTGTGGATTTAGGAATCATCCGCACATGCATTTGTGAAAATTCACCATGAATCTTGATGGAACGAAAGAGATTTTCCCCATCATAGTAGGACTCAATTCGCTTTTCCAATTCTTTATCTGTCATCTCAAAGCGCTGGCGGAAAATCACTTCTGCCTGATGGGGAACAACTGCCGCATAAGGGATAAGGGCATCAGGTGAAACTTCTACAATTTCAGGTTGTTCCCCTGAACCCTTGGCTTGATAAGCCTTGCCATCAAGGACAATCAACTCCCCATCAATCGAATCAAGGGTTCCCAAACCAAGGTCACCATGTTCCAACAATTCTCCCACTGTCATGGTTCCACCATAGAGACCAGCCATTAGGGCACCTAGAGTATTGTATTGAAATAATTTTACCGGTTCCTGCACTTTTCTATCCATTCTCTTTCTTATCTTCTTTTCAATGAATCATCATACTTTCTAAGTATACCACATTTGCTCCTAGATGTGAAAGGGAGAAATGCTTTTCCCATTGCCAAGCAGGCAAAAAAAAGGTACAATGTAACAAAATCAACGGAGGTCTGGAATGAAGAAAGAAAGTAAATACCAAGCAGTCGTTTCCTTTCTCAAAAAGGGTATCGAATCAGGAAAATTTCCAACAGGTAGCCGGCTTCCCTCCATCCGTCAACTGAGCCAAGACTTCCACTGTAGCAAGGACACTATCCAACGAGCCCTACTGGAATTACGCCATGAACAATACCTCTATGCCAAACCCCAAAGTGGCTACTATGTTCTAGAACAAGGACAGCACCAAGACTTGGAAATCGAAGTCACTGACGAACATGCCAGTGCCTATGATGACTTCCGACTCTGTGTCAATGAAACTCTAATAGGCCGAGAAAACTACCTCTTCAACTACTATGACAACCAAGAGGGCCTTGAGGAACTCAGACAATCTGTCCATCAACTCCTCTTTGACCAAGCCCTCTACTGCAAACCCGACCAACTGGTTCTAACATCTGGCACCCAGCAAGCTCTCTTTATCCTTTCTCAGATTAACTTTCCTAGCGAGGGAGAGGAGATTTTGGTCGAACAGCCGACCTACCACCGAATGAACCGCCTCTTGGTCGCTCAGGGATTGGCCTACCAGACCATTGAACGCCGTATTGATGGCATTGACCTTGAAGAACTGGAAGAACAGTTCAAATCTGGGAAAATCAAGTTTTTCTATACCATTCCTCGCTTCCACTATCCCCTAGGTCATTCCTATTCTGATCAGGAAAAAAGGGCTATTCTGGATCTAGCAAACCAGTATGGTGTTTACATCGTAGAGGATGACTATTTAGGGGACCTAGATCCTAGAAAGGGCCAAACCTTCCACTATCTGGATACTGAAGATCGGGTCATTTATATCAAGTCCTTCTCAACCAGTCTCTTTCCAGCCCTTCGTATCACCGCTCTCATTCTCCCAAATGCCCTAAAAGAGACCTTTGTTTCCTACAAAAATATCCTAGACTATGACAGCAACCTGATCATGCAAAAGGCTCTCTCTCTTTACATCGATAGTCAGTTATTTGAAAAAAATCGACTGGCTCGACTAACCCTTCAAGAGAACTATCAGACTCGGATAAAGGAAGTACTTGAAAAAAACACCTGTCCCTTGCCCTGCTATCCTCTACATGATGGCCTTCTCCTTGATTTAAGGACCTATCCTAAAATTGCCAGTTTAAAGCATAGCTCACTCAAACTAGACTTCTTTGAGAAGGCTTATTTGGATGCCTGCCCTTATCAGTTCGCCAAAGTCACTCTTGAAAATCTAGAAGAGCTATTAGAATACATAAAAGCAGAATTGGATTAAAGTCCAACTCTGCTTTTTCTTATTGTTCAACTTCTGTTAGTTT
>ENA-OWNK01001115-OWNK01001115.1-metagenome-genome-assembly--contig:-NODE-1115-length-11999-cov-6.356581_pt1 | contig 11999 bp, 12 predicted proteins | sample MGYA00245343_ERZ651121 | MGnify/ENA primary metagenome ERZ651121 (study PRJEB26857, sample SAMEA4031775) | metagenome | biome: human; feature: oral; material: saliva | place: Philippines | collected 2014... | reverse complement strand
ATTAAGTGTCAAATAATAACTATTAAACTTTGTTGAAATTTAGAGATTTCAACAAAGTTTTTTTGTACATTTTACAAATTGACGAATCGACAAATTGGCTAATTGACAAATTATTCTTACTTTTGCACTCTGATTGAGAATTTAAGCCAATGGCACATCTGAGACATATACGTAAATATTTTTATAAATATAAAGACTAAGAGATGAATAAAGAAAATACCTCTAGTTTTCTCACAATTCATCTCTTATCTTTATTAAAATACACTACTGAAAGCTATATCTAGGCACTCTCTGATATCCTTTACAGGAACTATCTCAATTCCATCAGGGAAATCTGAATTTTTCATATTTCCTATTGGAACTATTACTCGTTTAAAACCGTGTTTTTTAGCTTCATTAATTCTTTGCTCAATTCTGCTAACTCTTCTAACTTCTCCCGTTAAGCCAACTTCTCCAATGAAACAATCATTCATATTTACAGCCATATCTTTAAAACTAGAAGCCACTGCCATAATTACACCTAAGTCAACAGCAGGGTCATCAATTTTTACTCCACCAGAGACTTTAACGTACACATCTTGTTGCTGTAATAAATAACCAGCTTTTTTCTCTAAGACAGCCATTAATAATATTAACTTATTATATTCTAATCCAGTTGAAATTCTTCGCGGATTATTGAAAGCTGTTGGCGTAGTTAATGATTGTATTTCTACAAGAAGTGGTCTACTACCTTCCATAGTACTAATTATAGTCGCTCCAGCAAGGTTTTTACTTCTTTCTTCTAAAAACATTTGAGACGGATTAGCTAAATCTTCTAATCCACTATGTTTCATCTCGAAAATTCCAATTTCATTAGTTGAACCAAAACGATTTTTAACAGCTCTAAGTATACGATAACTATGTTGACCCTCACCTTCAAAATACAGAACTGTATCTACCATATGTTCTAACATACGAGGACCCGCAATTGTTCCTTCCTTAGTAACATGCCCAACTATAAATATTGCTATATTTAAACTCTTAGCAATTTTCATTAATTGTTGAGTACATTCTCTAACCTGGGTAATACTACCTGGAGAATTTTCCAAATTAGGATTATAAATTGTCTGAATTGAATCAATTACTAAAAACTGGGGCTTTATTTTTTTTACCACTTGATAAATTAAATTAAGATCAGTCTGTGCATAAACAAAAAGTTCATCCGTATTATTCTTTAATCTATCAGCTCTTATTTTAACCTGTCTTACTGACTCTTCCCCAGTTACATATAGCACATCATGTTCTTTCGCTAAGTATGCTGAAATCTGTAGAAGTAATGTAGATTTCCCAATACCTGGATCTCCTCCTAAAAGTACCAAAGATCCACCAACAACTCCACCACCAAGAACCCTATTTAATTCACTACTGTCCGTTAGAGTCCTCGGTACATCCTGTGTAGAAACTGATTTTAGTTTCCCAGCTTCTACACGCTCTGTATCGTTTGTTTTTACTTCAAATTCTGTGTGTTTTGTTGCCTTTTTTGCTTCGACTACTTCTTCCATAGATGCCCATTTTTTACAATTTGGACATCTTCCCATATATTTTAAACTCTGGTAACCACAGGCATTACATTCGTATTTTACATTTACCTTAGCCATAACTACCTCTTAGTCTTCTTTACAACAAAACTATCTTTTTTATAATCAATATTGATTATTCCCGTTAATTCAGGATTTTGTAATAGTTCTTCGCTTAGTAAATCTTCAATATTTTTTTGAATACTTCGTTTTAATGGACGAGCTCCGTATTCTTTTATACTACCATCTTCAACAATTTTAGCCATTGCTTTCTTCGTAAGTTTAATAGTAATATTTCTATCTTCTAATCTCTTAGATAAACCATCTATTAGTAATTCAGAAATTTTTTCCAACTCTTCTTTTTCTAGAGTCTTGAAGACGATTATATCATCAATCCTATTTAAGAATTCTGGACGATATTGTTTTTTCAATGCTTCCATCATAGTGTTTTGAACATTCTTATAATCATTCTTAATAGAATCACTACCACCAAAACCTACAAATTTTTGATCATTAAGTTCACTAACACCGACATTTGAAGTCATTATAATAATTGTATTTTTAAAATCGATCACACGTCCTGATGCATCAGTTAAACGTCCATCATCTAATACTTGTAAAAGAATATTAAAGATTGATGGGTGAGCTTTTTCAATTTCGTCAAATAGAACTACTGAATATGGTTTTTGACGAACCTGTTCAGATAATTGTCCTGCCTCTTCATATCCTACGTATCCTGGAGGCGCTCCTACCAATCTACTAATAGAGTGCGGTTCCATATATTCACTCATATCTATACGAATCATATTATCTTCTGAACTAAATAAAGCTTCCGATAAACTTTTAGCAAGTTCTGTTTTCCCTACACCTGTAGGTCCTAGGAAAATAAAACTTCCTATTGGTCTGTTAGGTGCTTTAAATCCGCTTCTTGCTCTTCTAACAGCTTTGGCTAAACTAACTACAGCCTCATCCTGACCAATAACTCTCTTATGTAAAATTTCTTCTAGTTTTAGCAGTCGTTCACTTTCAGATTCTGTTAATTTTGTAACTGGAACTCCTGTCCAAGCAGCAAGAACTTCAGCTATGTGTTCAGAAGTAATCTTAATTTTATCTTTTGATAAACTATCTTGCCAAGAAATTTTGAATTCTTCGATTTTACTAATTACCTTATTAACTTCATCACGTTTTTTAGCTGCTATTTCAAATTCTTGATTAATAACAGCTCTATCTTTTTCTTTGTTTAATCTAGTAAGCTCATCTTCATACTCTTTTAATTTATCCGGTGATTTATAATATCTAAGTTTAACTTTAGAACATGCCTCATCGATTAAATCTATTGCTTTATCAGGTAGACATCTGTCTGTAATATAAGTTGTACTTAATTTTACAGCTGAGTCAATAGCTTCATCTAAGATTTCTACATCATGGTGTTCTTCATATTTATGTCGAAGTCCTTCAAGAATCTTAATAGAATCTTCAGTACTTGGTTCTTCAACCTTAATTGGTTGGAAACGACGTTCTAAGGCCGCATCTTTTTCAAAATATTTTCTATATTCTTCAGTTGTTGTAGCACCGATACATTGAATTAAACCGCGTGATAAGGCAGGTTTAAGAATATTTGATGCATCAGCACTTCCTTCACTACCACCCGCTCCGATAATCGTATGAATTTCATCTATGAATAAAATAATATCTCCTGCATCTTCAATCTCTGCAATTATATTTTTTAATCTCTCTTCAAATTCACCACGATACTTAGTACCAGCTAGTAATGTACCCATATCTAATACCATTACTCTCTTTCCTAATAAATTACTAGGAACATTCTGCGAGACGATTCTTTCTGCTAAACCTTCAACTATCGCTGTTTTTCCTACTCCAGGTTCTCCAATTAATACAGGATTATTTTTAGTACGTCTATTTAAAATTTCGATCATACGCGTAATTTCTTTATCACGTGCTAATACAGGATCTAATTTATTATTAAATGCATCTCTAGTTAAATCTTTTGCTAAAGAATTTAATGTTTTAGTTTTTGAGGAACTATTCTCAGATTCTGCAATCTTTTTAAATCCTTCATACAATTTAGATACCAATGCGTGATTTTTTTTCACTAAATCAAATAATTCATCAACTAAACCATCGACATTTATCCCTAATTTATCAGTTAATAAACGCACTGCTGTTCCAGTCTCTTCTTCAAGTAAAGATAATAACAAGTGTTCACTAGTAACAACAAAACTAGAAGTATCATCTGCATATCTTTGACTATTTTCTATCGTTCTAACTGCTCCATTTGTATAATCTATTTTCATTAAAACATTACGATAAAAATCTGTTCCTTCTAATTCTGCTTCATAAAAGTCTACTACATTTTTTCTAAAATCATCATAGTAAACACCATGCCTGTTAAGCATCTTACAAGATATAGTATTTTGCATACTTAACATAGCCAATAATAAATGTTCTGTTCCTACAGCTTTAACTCCAAAATCATTTGCTTCTTCTTTTGCTGTTGTTAATACCATAAGGGCTGTTTCATTAAATCTTATATACATAACATCATCCCCTTTTATTATATTTTATATTTGTTAAGAATCTTATTGTCAGATCCTTTATATTTGCTTTGGTTTGATTAATCATTTCTTCAGCACTATTTTCATCAATACAATCTAAAAATTGATTATGCACCGCTGTAACAATTTCTAAACTGTCTATAAAATGATTATAATCAAATTTATCGATATACTCTTTATCCAGTAGTATTTTAGCTAATCTAATAGCCTCATCTACTTCAACAATCTCATTCTCTACTGTCTCAATTAAATAATCAATGTAGTCTTTATTTGCGTGAAGAGTTATTTTGGTGATTCTGATGAATCCACCTCCACCTCGTTTACTCTCAATTATAAATCCGTGTTCTGGTGTGAATCTTGTCTTTATTACATAGTTTAATTGAGATGGTACACAGTCAAATTTTTGTGCAACGTTACTTCTTTTTATAATTATATGATCTTCTGAAGCCTCGTTAAATAAGCCCATAATATATTGTTCAAGTATATCAGTCATATTACTATTATTCATAAGAGCACCTCCTTTATTGACTAAAATTGACCTTTATTAAATTATACTACATCTACAATATTTTGTACACAAATAACATTGATTTTAAGGGGATATAAAAATAAAAAAACGACTCAAAAATCATGATTTTAAAAAAATCTTTTATTCTTGAGTCGTCCATTATAATTCTATTTTCTAATAAAAGTATTTAGATTAAAAATATTTATCTCCATTAATTAGTTGTTTTTAGTTTTGATTTTCTATTAAAAATTAGATTCATTACAATCGCAACAATTGTTCCTAATACAATACCACTATCAGTAAACATACGGATAAAACTTGGTAATTGAGCAAATGCCGTAGGGACTGTTGTTACACCTAATCCTAGACCTACAGAACAAGCAATTATCATCAGATTTTCTTGTTTAGCAAAATCAGTATTCCCTAACATTTTTACACCATATGCAAGTACCATACCAAACATACTAATCATTGCCCCACCCAGCACTGGTTGAGGTACGATTGTAGCTAAAGCACCAATTTTAGGAATTGATCCAAAAACTAAAAGTAACAGTACCATTACATACATTACTTTTTTACTTTTCACTCCTGAAATTTGTACAAGACCTACATTTTGAGAATAAGTAGTATATGGAAATGCATTTACTAATGATCCAATCATAACCGCTAATCCTTCTGCTAAATATCCTCTTCTTAAATCAGGTTCTTTAACCTCTTGATTACAGATATTTCCTAGGGCATAATATACACCAGTAGATTCAATCATACTAACTATTCCAACTATAACAAATGTTAAAATCGCACTTATATTAAATTCAAAACTAGCGAACTTAAGTGGTGTTGGATGTTGGAACCAACCTGCTTGAGTAACCTCTGTTAAACTTACCATCCCCATAAAACTAGCAATAACAGTTCCTGATACTAAACCTAATAAAATTGCTATTGATTGAATAAATCCAGTAGTAAATTTATATATTACTAAAATAATTGCAAGCGTAATACATGCCAATACGATATTTTTTGGATTTCCAAAATCTTTAGATCCTTGTCCTCCTGCAATATAATTCATCGCAACTGGTACTAATGTAATACCTATAATTGTAACAACACTACCCGTAACTACCGGTGGGAATAACTTAGCCACCTTAGCAAAAAATGGTGCTATTCCAACTACCACTAATCCTGAAACAAAAATTGCTCCATACATAGTTGGTAAACCTGAACCATTTCCTATAGCTATCATCGGCGCAACAGCTGTGAAAGTACATCCAAGGACAACAGGTAAACCAATTCCTGTAAATTTACCTTTATACACTTGTAAGAATGTTGCTACCCCACACATAAAAATGTCAACTGACACTAAATAAGTTGTTTGCTCTGCTGAAAGACCTAATCCTCCAGCAACAATTATCGGTACAATTACCGCTCCTGCGTACATTGCTAGTACGTGCTGTAAACTTAAAATAAAAGTTTTCAAGATTCTTTTCTCCTTAGTTATATATTATTTTTGACAAATATAACTATATAAATACAAAAAATCACCTATAATTACTTATAGGCGATTTAAAAATTCTACTACAAATAGTTGGGAGTGACTCAAAAATCGTGATTTCGGGGAAATCGATTTTGTCGAGTCACCCCCGCACAGTTTATTAGATATCTAAAAAGCTTTTATAAAGCGATTTTAGATATCAATAAACCACTGCGTCTATGAGTTTTCTTGTAAACTTTTTTAAAATCTAGGATTTTTGGGCCAACTCCAATAACATTATAATAAGAATGCCCATAGTCATCAAATTTACGGTCTGATGGTAGAAACTTGCAAGCCATATTCTTGCCTTTATATGTGCTATATTTTGTCTGTACAATATATAATAACAATTTTCAAAACGATTTTCAAGTGCTATCTGTTTTTTCTTTTAAATTTTTATCGTTAATTAAAATTTATACTATATGTGCTAATTATTTATTCTATTACCTTTAATTTACCTCTAAAGTCATCTAAACTTGAGTATCCTTTTTCTTTCATTACTTCTTGAAGTTCTTTAGTTAGTCTAGCAAAAACTGAAACACCTTCTTTATGCAGAGTAGTTCCCACTTGCACTAAATCAGCACCACAAAGAATATGCTCAAATACATCTTTACCATTTATAACGCCACCAGTTCCTATAATTTTTATACTAGGATTCAAGCGTTCTCTAAATGCTCGAACATTAGCTAATGCTGTTGGTTTAATATATTCTCCACCTAGTCCACCAAATCCACCTTTTGGCTTAATAACTACTTGTTCCTTGTCTAAATCAATATATAAACCATTCCCTACACTATTTACACTATTCACATATGTAAGAGGATATTTATTAAGAATTTTAGCCATTTCATCAAAATGAGCAATATCGAAATACGGAGGTAGTTTTACCCCAATAGGTTTTGTAAAGAATGTGAATACCTCAGCTAATAATTTATCTGTAAGTTCAAAATCATAAGCAATCTGAGGCTTTCCTGGTACATTTGGACATGATAAATTAAATTCAGTTACACCTTCATATTCACTTTCTTGAATTTTCTTTAATAGAGCAATATTTTCGTCATAACTCATACCAGTTACCGATAAAAACTGTAATTTTGCACCTGCTCTTTGACGTTCAATAACATAGTCTAAATAATAATCTAAACCATTATTAGGCAACCCCATTGAATTTATACTCCCTAAAGCAGTATCATAATATCTAGGATCAGGATTACCTTCTCTATAGTCACGAGTTGCAGTCTTAGTAACAAATGCCCCTGCTTCACTAGTTGCTAATTCATCTAGTTCCTTAATCGTCATACAATGTACCCCTGATGCATTCATTAATGGGTTAGATAAATCTACATCTAAAAAATTTGTTTCTAACATTCTTCATACCTCCTATGTATACTAATTAACAGTTTATCATAAAATACTCTTAATAACCATTGATAAAACTAGTTTTAGATTTATATTCAAATAAAAAAGAAGAATTATAGAAAATCAATTTCATCTATAATTCTCTTTATTTAATTTTCTTATCTAAAATAAACAATTCTTAATTATACTTCTAGATACTTAATGATATCTAAATACAAATTATCCATTTTTGGTAAAATGTCTTTTATTCTATCAGAATGTTCTTCTTTTAACCATGAAGTAGGTTTTTCATATAGTACTTCTGTTTTATCATTTCTCTTAATAAGTAATAATTTAAGTGGTAGGTTAAAACTTAGATAAAAGTCATCTTGCATTAGTAATGTTCCTACTTTTGGGTTACCAAATACTATATATTGAATATCCTCTAATTCTAAATCAACATTTTTAGCATATTCTCCTTGATTTATATTTAAAAACTGGTGAATGTTGTTTTTTTCTAAATATTCTTCTACTCTTGATTTTACATTGACAAATTCGTCATTAATTAGATATTTTTCCATAATTTACCTCTTTTTTACTATTATTAAGTTTATTTGATTTCATAATACACTAATTATCTACTTTTGTCATCAATTTAGTTTTATAGAAAATAATAGTATTTTCATTTAAGAGGTTGTACTTCAGAATCCACCCGTGGACTATCCATTAATTTCATCAATAACTTCTTTTAACAATTCATAAGAGTAATGTTGAGCCTCTTCATCATAAATATATGAATTTATCATTAATTCATCAAACTCCACCCTACGTTTTAAATCTAAGATTTGATTCTTCACAGTTTCTTTACTTCCAATAAATGAAATTTTCGTCATCTGATCAACCACAGATTTCTCATGATCAACTATCTCATCATGTTCAAATGCAATTGGTCCAAAATGTGGAACTTTAGTTGTAGCGATATAATTTTTCCAAACCGCTTCTTCAGATTGTACAGGAGGAACCATTCCTTGAGGATTACTTGTAATGATATTTAAAAATGATTGAATCTGAGTTGTTGATAATCTTTTTGCTTCTTCATCAGTATCCGCAACAACTGCATTAGCCCCTAAAATTACATACGGCTCACTTAAAACTTCTGATGGTTTAAAGTAATGTCTATAAATTGCTACTGCGTTTTCCATCATAGCTGGAGCAAAATGCGATGCAAATGAATAAGGTAATCCTAGTTCAGCAGCTACATATGCACTATCAGTACTTGAACCTAGTATGTATAGTGGAACATCAAGACCAGCAGCTGGATATGCATGAACAGGCCTTGTATCTTTAAAATACCCAGATAGCTCTACAACTTCTTTTTTAAAATCCATCTCTCTATTTGTATTTCTTCTAATAGCTCGTGCAGTGTTATAATCAGTACCCGGTGCACGCCCTAAACCTAAATCAACTCTACCTGGATAAAGAGTCTCCAGAGTTCCATATTGCTCAGCAACTATATATGGACTATGATTAGGTAACATCACACCACCTGATCCTACTCTAATATTTTTTGTATTATCTAATGTACGTTGTATTAGCAATTGAGTCGCACTACTTGCTACACTTTTAGTATTATGATGTTCTGCAATCCAATATCTTTCATATCCTAATTCATCAGCCTTTTTAGCTAATTTAACCATTGCGTCAATAGCATCTTTAAAATTCTGCCCCTGTCTTAATGGAGCTAAGTTCAAAATTGAAATTTTCATAATTATCACCTCTATTTATTTACCATTTTTAACAACTCATCTACAGCTACAATTCCTAGTTGATTTGCTGCAAGAGGACTGTCTCCAGTTATTAAGTTTCTATCTATATGAACTTGACCGCTTATTGCTTCATTTACTATTTTCGCACCCAAACTTTCTAGCTTTTCAGCTAATAACCATTTTAATTTTCCTGGCATATAGCCAATTTCTTGGTTTACTTCCTCATCTATACTATCTGGGAAAACAGTCATTTCATAATTTTTAAATAAGAACTCTGATTCATCAATATTTCCTGAAATTAATGCAGCTGGACCATGACAAAGTGTTATGATTTTTTTATTCTCTTTAATTGCCCATTTAAGAACCTCTTTTACTTCTCTACTTTCAGGCAAGTTAATCATTGCACCATGACCACCTGGTATGAAAACTCCTGAATAAGGTGAATTTTCTGAAGTAATATTTTCCAAAATTCTATCTAATTTAATAGGATTTTCAAATTTTTCTATATATTTATTATAAAGCTTCATAACATTTTCATCTTTTTCTGGCATTGCCCACATCTCTAATTTTACAGAATTTCCTGATAAAGTAACAATATCTATCTCAAATCCAGCACCATCGATATGTAACATTGGTAATAATGTTTCTACAGGATGATTACCTGTCGAAAAATACTTTCCATTAGACATTTGTAAGTATCTTTCATCTGTCGCTATCATTAAAATCTTATTCTTTTCACCACTATATGTGTTTTCAAATTTAAAACCATCAAAATTTGTTATAGGGCTTGTATATACACTTAAGGAGTAATCTGATGGGAAATATGCGTTATGTTCTGCTCTATCTTTTACAGGTTGATTTGTTAATTTTGTCATTTTAATTCTCCTAAACTTTTATTGAAAAATATTTGCTTGCACAAACAAGTACATTGGTAAAATATAAAAATCAAAATAATAAATTCTGATTTTATATTTTATCACTATTTCTATTTAATACATCTGTAACTATACTCGTAGTGTTTTCTAGGTACTTTTTTCCTTTAGGTGTTAATTTTATACATACACCTCTCTTGTCCTCAGCAGAAGAAAATCTTTCTATTACACCACACGTATTTTCAAATTTAGCTAACATTCTTGATGTTGCACTTAAACTTAATGAAATCTTAGTACTTAAATCTGTCATTCTTAATATATTTCCTTCGGTTTCATTCAAGTAATGTAAGCTATAGTATTCATTTAAAGTTATTGGATGCTCTCCTTTTGATAAGGCATCTTCTAATTCAGTACTTATTTGTTTCATATTACTATGAAATGCTATCCATTTATTTACTACTTCTTCATTATTCATTTGTCACCTCTTAATTTACTTGCGTTTGCAAGTAAATTAATATTACTACTTTTATTATTAATTGTCAATAAAACTATCTTTTCTTATTACTACTAGATAAAAATATCCTTTTGAGCTAAATTCTCAATACACTCATTATATTATGCTGCATCATGTTCTTTATAAATCGGCTTATTTATTTTATACTCTTTTAGATCGTTGTGAGGAGCACAAATTTTTCCTCTGTAATTTTTATCTAGCCATTCTTTACTAACATTATAGCCTCTATTCTTCATTTCCTGCATGATTAATTCATGATACTTGAAAAGTAAAAATGGTTTGTGTTCAAATACATAATCTACCGTTGCATGTTTCTTACCCCAACCATTTCCTCTTAGTGCACAGCACTCTCTATGTTGTCCTAAAAGCTGTTGCCTTGGTAATTTTGATATTAGTTCTTCATGCCAAAGTCTCATCTTGTCCTCCATTGATAAAAGTAGATTCTTCCAAATATTTATTTGGATATTTATTTAGAAGATGTTTTACTTCTTTTATCAAATCTTCTTTTTTATATTTATCATTATGATATTCTTCAATCATATCAAAAAAATTATCTTTTTCTTCTTTTGTCGCATATTTTTTAAAATATCCCCAGACATAGTCATATTCATATATATTATATATCCTCATATGTGCTTAAAATCCCTTGCTTTATTGACTTCTTACTCTCGCATTTACCCGTAAAAAAATGCTTTTTCGGGGATATTTGCCCCTAATTTGTACCGCTGAGTCCCCCGCATAAAATAGCCTCCTTATTTTAAGAAGGCTATTTTTTATCTTGTATTTCTTAAACAATCAAGAGTGAATTTATCTCCATCTAATACAGCTTTATATTCACTCATATAGAATTGATAAGATCTATCTTCATTTTCTTCATAGTCTACTTGAAATACTAGTTTTTCGTATTCATCTTCCTCCATATTTCCTAAATGTGCTTTTAGTTCTTCTACTGAATAGCAACAAGTACAATCGTTTGGATTTTCTTCACTCCAGTAAGTCACTGTTGCTCCTTCTTCTAAAACTAACTCATTTACAACTATCATCATTTTATCATAATTTCTCATTTTTAGTTCCTCCGAATATCTGATTAATTTATTTGCTACTTGTAATGTCATATTCTCTATTTTTCTTTTACTATTTCTGTAATCAGATATCAATGAATATGACACTCCAGAATCTTTTGCTATTTTGTAACTACTAATTTCACTATTTAAAAGTTCTTCTATTTCTTTAATTAATTTATCAACCATATATAAACCTTCTTTCTTTAAGAGGTTTTATTTATTCCTCTATTAACTTATATTTAAAGTATATCACTTAATCGATATATAGTCAATA